>Ga0180223_1000345_pt1 | contig 65996 bp, 62 predicted proteins | sample eDN5th30CKraftOP_FD_151337 | JGI IMG/M metagenome (GOLD analysis project Ga0180223, IMG submission 151337) | Enriched Organic Plus compost microbial communities from Emeryville, California, USA - eDNA 5th pass 30_C Kraft OP (version 2) (version 2) ... | reverse complement strand
ACGATTGCATATTCGCATTTTCTTGCAAGCGATGATCGGCGCTATGTTGTTGCGTTCGATCTCGTTGACGCCTTTCTAGCGCGCACGGGGCTAAAGTTAGCCGATTTCGAGAATACGCCAGCAGACATCGCCATCGAAGATTTGACGCACTTTGAGTTGGATAATTCTTATATCGGATCAAAGCTCGCCGGAGCCGTCGCCCGTCATCCGATGCACGCCCTTGGCGGATTCTTCGCCAAGCTGCGCCCGTTCCTTGCGGGCGATTTCGTGACTACCGACGCGGGCACGGGTCTTGTCCACATGGCGCCCGACCATGGCGAGGACGACTTCGCGCTCTGCAAGGCGCACGGCATCAACCCCGTCTTTGCGGTCGAGGGCGACGGCAAATATCGCGAGGATTGGCTCTGGCTCGGCGGGCAGGGGAGCGTCATCAACGCCAAATTCGTCAGCAAGGACGGCCCGATCTGCACCGACCTGCGTGAAGCAGGCGGCCTTCTCGCCGCGTCGGATGACTTTAGGCACAGCTATCCCCATAGCTGGCGTTCCAAGGCGAAGATCATCTTCCGCTGCACTCCGCAATGGTTCATCCCGATGGACAAGCCGCAGGATGGTGTGCCGGTCGATGTCGACGGCAGCTTCCTGCCCACGCCCGTCATTGTCGGTAACGGTCCGACGCTGCGCGACGTGGCGCTCGATGCCATTGCCCATACCCGCTGGGTGCCGGAGCGATCGACCAACCGCATCCGCTCCATGGTGGAGGGCCGCCCGGACTGGGTCATCTCCCGCCAGCGCGCATGGGGCGTGCCAATCGCGCTCTATGTTCACCGCAAGAGTGGCGAATATCTCGTTGATAGTGCAGTAAACTCACGCATTATCGAAGCCTTCAAACAGGGCGGCGCGGACGCATGGTTCGGCGCGGATCATCAAGCATTGCTCGGCCCGGATTACGATCTTGCCGACTATGAGGTGGTGAACGATATCCTCGACGTCTGGTTCGATTCCGGCTCGACCCACGCCTTCACCGTCGAAGCACGCTATGGCGATGACGTGCGCGCGGACCTGTATCTCGAAGGGTCCGACCAGCATCGCGGCTGGTTCCAGTCGTCCCTTCTCGAAAGCTGTGGCACGCGCGGTCGCGCGCCCTATGACGCCGTCCTCACCCACGGCTTCGCGCTGGACGGGCAGGGCCGCAAAATGTCGAAAAGCCTCGGCAATGTGATCGATCCGCTCAAGGTCATCGCCGAAAGCGGTTCCGACATTCTGCGCGTATGGGTGGCTAGCACCGACTATTTCGATGATGTCCGCATCGGCAAGGAAGTGCTGGCAGGATCATCCGATGCCTATCGCAAACTCCGTAACACTTTCCGTTATTTGCTGGGCGCTCTTTCCGATTTCTCGGAAGAAGAGAAGCTGCCCGTCAGCCAGATGCCGGAACTGGAACGCTATATGCTCCATCTCCTCGCAGAGTTGGACGCGGAGTTGCGCGGCGTGGTCGACAAGGCAGCGGACAGCGAGAACTGGCTGGAATTCAGCCGCTACACCCGCGCGCTGATGGACTTTGCCAATAGCGACCTGTCGGCCTTCTTCTTCGACATCCGCAAGGACTGTCTCTATTGCGATGCGAAGTCGGACCTCCGGCGCCGCGCCTATCGCACCGTGCTTGATACGCTGTTCCATGCGCTCGTTTGCTATGCCGCACCGATCATCCCCTTCACCGCCGAGGAAGTGTGGCAAAGCCGCTTCCCCAATGAAGAGGAAAGCGTCCATTTCCTGGAATGGCCGGAAGTCGACCGCCACTGGGTGAACCATGGGCTGGGCGAAAAATGGGCTGAAATCCGCGACCAACGCGATCAGGTCAACGAAGCCATAGAACCGCTGCGCCGTGAAAAGATCGTGCGATCCAGCCTGGAGGCCGATGTGGCGATGGGTGAACTGGTGCCCGTGGGCGATGTGGACTTTGCCGAAGTCGCCATCGTTGCCCGCGTCGAAATGGGCGTGGGCGATGGGATCATTGTAAAGCCGTCGCAATGGCATAAATGCGGCCGCTGCTGGCGGTTGCTGCCGGAGGTGAAGGAGGATGGCGCCTTGTGCGACCGCTGTGACGAGGTGCTGAAGGCATGACTGCTCCCGCCGTCAATCATCGCCCCCTGGGTCTGACTATCGCGATCGTCACGCTCGCGCTGGATCAGCTTGTCAAATATACCGTCACCTATCCGCTCGCGCTCAAGAGCAGGGGGGAGGAAGGGATCGATATTCTGCCAATCTTCCGCCTGCGCTGGCTGGAAAATCGGGGCGTATCCATGGGTTTCTTCCATGCCGATACGGACCTGATGCGCTGGCTGCTGGTCGGCATGACCATGGTGATCGCGATTTTCGTGGGCGTGTGGATGTGGCGGGAAAAGGCGCGGCAAGATGTGGCGGCGCTTGGCCTGGTGCTGGGCGGGGCGATCGGCAATATCGTCGATCGGATACGGCTCGGCTATGTGATCGATTATGCCGATCTGCATTTCGGCGAATGGCGGCCCTTCCTGATTTTCAACCTGGCCGACGCCGCGATCACCATCGGTGTGCTGATCCTGCTTGCGCGCGCGCTTTTGCTGCGCGAGAAGGGCGCAAAGACGGAGTCATTGAACTAATGCGTAAACTGATCCTTGCTGCTGGCCTGCTGGCCACCTTGTCCGCTTGCGGTTCGTCGGGGCTGTTCGATCGCGAACGTCCGGATGAATTTGCTGTGTCGCGTCAGGCGCCGCTCGTGATTCCGCCTGATTTCGCGCTGGTTCCGCCCGCGCCCGGCGCGCCTTCCGCCGCTACCGTGGATTCGAGCCGCGCCGCGATGGAAGCGATGTTCGGCGGTCCGGCCGCCCGCAGCGCGACTGAGAGCGCCGCTCTTTCTGCTGCGGGACGCGGCAATGCCGCTCCCGGCATCCGTTCGTCCGCGGGCGATCCCGCGACGGAGGTGGTGGAAAAGGGGGAAACCACGCGTGACATCATTGCCGCGCCGGAAGGCGATGGTCAGGATGCTCGCGCTTCGGTTCCTCAGCAATAATCCGGTAGCGGCGGATGGGCCGGGATCATTCCCGGCCCATCCGTATATGAAAACAAGCTGCTAGAGGCTGTCTTCAACAAAGGATTTGAACCGCGACAAGGTCGAATCCCATTGCGCGCCAACCTTATCGAGCCAGAGCCGGGCGCCTTCGATCGCTTCCCTTCGCAAGGCAAAATGCACTTCGCGGCCGCTTCGGGTCCGTTGGACCAGACCGGCCTCACGCAGCACATTCAGATGCTTGGCTACGGCCTGCCTGCTGATCGGCAGGTCTTCCCCCATTTGTGCGATTGATCGCTTATGTCCGTCAGCCAGTTGTGCGACCAAGCCCAATCTCGTCTGATCGCCCAGAGCCGCAAACAGGCGTGCGGGGTCGGGATGCTCAGCCAGTGACATAGTCGTTTATATTTTTGACTTGTTCGGTCCAACCGCCTTCATTGTCGCGCATGACATTGGTGCGGCGAGGTTCCGGCACCTTGTCGAAGCCGCTTTCGGTGACGGTGAGGCATGTGCCTCCGGTCGTGGGTGTCAGGATAAACTCGACCAGCGTCCATTCGGGAACCGGAATGCCGCTGTCCATCAAATCCTTGTCGCCGCCTGTCGCGGGCCATTCAAACGCAAATCGCGTCATGGGTTCGATGGCGACTATCCGCGCTTCCCAGCGATAATCTTCATAGCCGGGATAGGTCATATGCCCGGTGGATGGCTTTCCGATCTCAAAGGGCTGGTCGAGCGCGACCCGAAACCATGTCCCGAATTTCTCATGATCGACGAGCGCATCCCAGACTTGCTCCAGCGGCGCCGCGATCTCGATCGTTTTAACGATGGCGTTTGTCATATATGCAACCTCCTGATTGCCTATATGAGTTGGAAAGGGATGAAATGCAACCAATAGATTGCGCTTCTCATTCAGGACGGTTTGTATGCGATCCGCGCCGTTCCATTGGCGCGAACGAGCAGGTGCAATCCTTGACCGAAAGCTCTGATCTGTCCGATTTCCACCGCCCCCAGATCGGTTGTGATCAGAAAATCTCCAGTCTGTCTTTCACTGATCGCACGCCGGATCTTGATCAGAAGTTCCGCTATGTCTTCGGAAAAATTCTGGGTGAGGGATTGTGCGATAAGGGTGCTGACCGCCGGGTTCTTGCCGAGCGCCAGCAACAGGTCTCCGCTCAAGGCATCGGTGCTCCCAGCTACGGCAAGAGCGTCGAAATGGACTTGTGGTGAATTGGGGGCATTGCGGGGGATGGCTGTCATCCATATCCGGCCATGAACTTCATCCGCCTTGCCGCTGGCTGCGGGACGAACGGCCAATGTAAGGCCCACCGCGATGCGCCCGCCGGTCGTGCCATAGGCTTCGACTTTCTCGAAGCGAGCGACCACCGGCCCGAGGGCGGGCAGTTCGAACGGCGTTTGCGACCGTTTGGCCAAAGCGCGCATGATCACCGGTTCCAGTTCACTATAGTCGGCGGTCACGGGGATGAAGAAATGGAATTGCCCGTCCGTTTTGTCTGATGCCGGCGGCGGAAGCGGGGTCGGTTTCGTAGGATCGGGCCGATTGCCGACAAATGTTTCGGTAACGGCTTCGATGCCCAGATTGAACCGCAGCCGGCTGCCCTGCATCGCATAGCCATTATAGAGAATCCTGAGCGGCGTGACGCGCATCCAAACCGGTGGATTTCTTTCATTCAACAGGACCGACGTGAAGCTTTTCCGCCATAAATCTTCCACTTGGGCCGGAATGTTGGAGCGGGCCAGTTCGCGCGGCAGATCGCGTTCAAGTGTCTGGATGATGGGGCGCAGTTTCTGGTCCGCCTCATCGGTGAAAGTGATGCGCTGGCCCAGAAAATCGATTCCCGGCGCTTTGGTCCAGTCATATCTCAGGCGGACCGTCCCGCGCGGACGCCAATCCTTGCCAAGATCCAACCTGATCCGCGCATGCGCCAGGGCGGAGCCGGTAGCGGTTTCACCCTTCAATATCCCGCCGACATCACGGGCGCTGATCTGTGCATGGATGGGGACATCGGCCACGATATCCTGCCCTTCCCCCCGCAGTCGGATTGGCCCTCGGGTTACGACGCCCACAATCGTGCAACTGATTGGGGGCGTGACGTTCAGCTTCGCGCCCAGGATTTTGACGCGTTGTGGGGGAATGCAGCGGGGAGAATGTTTGTTGATCGTCCATAGCTGGCGCGGGATGGCCTGCTCCACGGCATGCCGTATGGCGCCTGAATCGATATCGACCGGGACAGAGAGGATGGAAGCCTCCCGCGGAACGGGAATCGGGTCATGGGCGCGGGGCGGCGCTTCCACTGGTTTGGGCTGGGAGCAACCGGTTGCCAGCCCTGCAAGGCAAAGAACAAGGACAGCATGGCGCGGAATATGGGACGATAGGGATGCCGTGCTATCCGTGCCCTTGTGCCTGAATTGCGCCACCAATCCCCCCGTCCCAACAGCGTGCAACGCCGATTGTCGCAGGACGCCCGAAACAATGTTCCGTTCCATCCGCTTGCGATGCGGACGGGGCGTCAGGCCCGTGCCGTTTCCACGCCGGCGCTGTTATGACGCAGCGCCGTCAACACCGTCTCCACTATGCCTGCGGCATCCAGTTTCGCATCGGCATATTGCTTTTCCGGCTTGTCCTGATCCTGGAAAATATCCGGCAGGCGCATCGTGCGGAGCTTCAGCCCGCTGTCGATGAGGCCGCTGTCGCTGGCCAATGTCAGCACATGGGCGCCAAAGCCGCCAATGGCGCCTTCCTCGATCGTCACGGCGACTTCATGGGTCGTCAGCAATTTGCGAATCAATGCTTCGTCGAGCGGTTTGGCAAAGCGCAGATCGGCGACCGTCGTGGACAGGCCCTTGGCCTCCAGTATTTCGGCCGCTTTCAAGGCTTCTTCAAGGCGTGTGCCGAGCGACAGGATCGCGACCTGACGCCCTTCGCGGACGATCCGGCCCTTGCCGATTTCCAGCCGTTCCGGAACTGCGGGAAGCGCAACTCCCACGCCATTTCCGCGCGGATAGCGCACGGCGATCGGTCCAGCGTCATGCATGGCGCAGGTGTGGACCATATGCACCAGTTCCGCTTCGTCGGCGGCCGCCATCACGACCATGTTGGGCAGGGTGGCGAGATAGGCGACGTCGAAGCTGCCCGCATGGGTGGACCCGTCCGCGCCGACCAGCCCGGCCCGGTCTATGGCGAAGCGCACTGGGAGATTTTGGATCGCTACGTCATGCACAACCTGATCGTAGGCGCGCTGAAGGAAGGTCGAGTAGATCGCGCAGAAAGGCCGCATGCCCTGCGCCGCCAGACCAGCGGCGAACGTCACCGCATGCTGTTCTGCTATGCCCACGTCGAAAGACCGGTCGGGGAATGCCTCCGCGAATTTGTCGAGACCCGTGCCCGAGGGCATGGCGGCGGTGATCGCGCAAATCCGCTCGTCGCGCTGCGCCTCGGCGATCAGGGCCTTGGCGAAAACGCCGGTGTAGCTCGGCGGTCCGGGTGGCGCCTTGGCCTGCGCGCCCGTAACGACGTCGAATTTCTGGACGCCATGATATTTGTCTGCAGCCGCTTCGGCAGGCGCATAGCCTTTGCCCTTCTGCGTGACGACATGGATCAGGCAAGGTCCTTCGGCGGCATCGCGCACATTTTCAAGTACCGGGATCAACTGGTCCAGATTATGCCCGTCGATGGGACCGACATAATAAAAGCCCAGTTCCTCGAACAATGTCCCGCCCATCGCCATGCCGCGTGCGAATTCATCGGTCTTGCGCGCGGCATTGTGCAGCGGGCGCGGCAATTTTCGCGCAAACCGTCGTGCAAGGCCGCGCAGCCCCAGAAATTCGCGGCTGGATACGAGCCGCGCCAGATAGGCCGAAAGCCCGCCGACAGGCGGCGCGATCGACATGTCATTGTCGTTGAGGATAACGATCAGCCGATTGCCCGCCTCACGGGCGTTGTTCATCGCCTCATAGGCCATGCCTGCTGACATCGCCCCGTCGCCGATCACCGCTATGCCCTTGCCGGGCTTGTCGGTCAGCTTGTTGGCGACCGCAAAGCCCAGCGCCGCGCTGATCGAGGTCGAACTATGCGCGGCCCCGAATGGATCATATTCGCTTTCGGCCCGCTTGGTGAAACCGGATAGTCCATCGCCTTGCCGCAGCGTGCGGATGCGGTCGCGCCGCCCGGTCAGGATCTTGTGCGGATAGCATTGGTGGCCGACATCCCAGACCAGCTTGTCCTCGGGCGTGTTGAACACATAGTGGATCGCCGTGGTCAATTCTACGACGCCCAGCCCCGATCCCAGATGACCGCCGGTCACGCCGACGGCCGAAATCACTTCCTGACGCAGTTCGTCGGCCAGTTGCGGAAGCTGTTCGGGTTTGAGGCCGCGCAAATCCGAAGGCCAGTGAATCTGGTCCAGCAGCGGCATGGAAGGGCGATCGTTCATCGAAGACATATACTCGTCAAGCCGCTAGGCCGTTCCCGGCCGGAAAGCAACGCTCAGGATCAGGCCGCGCATTTCGCGCATGTGCCCAATATCTCGATCACCGGGCGTTCCGGGCGAAAGCCTTCATGCTCCGCCACGGCGCGCACGTCGCCCGTCACCCTGTCATCGTCGACATGTGTGGCCTGATGGCAGTTGCGGCATACCAGGAATATGCAGTCATGATGGCAGCCGGGATGGGCGTTGGCGATATAGGCATTGGCGCTTTCTACCCGCATCGCGATGTTGTTTGAGACGAACAGGTCCAAAATCCGATAGACGCTGTTGGGCGCCACCCGCTTGCCGCGGGCCTTGGAAACGGTGTCCGCAATGTCATAGGCCGATGCTGGCTTTTCCTCCGCCGCGAGGGCGTCGAAAATGGCGGCGCGCATGGGCGTCCACTGCTCATTTTGGGCTTCGAGCGTGGCCTGCGCGGCATCGGCGAGCTTGGCGCCGGTCGGTTCGTGATGTTTATGATGGTGATGGTCGGCCATAAGCTTCAATCTAGGCTCGCAGTGGGTTTGGAGCAAGGGTTCGCCCGCAGGCTCAGGCGCGCCAGAAAATCCATGCGGTCCACAGCCAGCCCGCTATCATCAGCGTGCCCCCGATGGGCGTAACCGCGCCCAGCCATCTGGGGCCGCCAAAGGCCATGATGTAAAGCGTGAAGGCGAAGATCGCCGCGCCGATCAGCAGAACGCAGGCCGGGCCGCGCGCCGTTGACGCCAGGACCAGCGCGGCGACGGCATGGACCATTTGATATATGCCGCCCGTGCGGAGCCACTCAGCCGCCTGGGGATTGGCGGCGCCATGTGCTCCAAAGGCGCCCGCGCCGATGGCGATCGCCGCCGATAGTGCAGCCAGAACAGCGATCATGCCTCTTCCTCTCCTTCGCCCCGCGACAGCAGGCGCATCCGTTTGCCGGGTCGATAGATCAGTTCCTTGGCGACGGCCAGATCGCCATGCTCTTTCTGAGCGGCCAGCCGTTGTTCGTCATTCTTGCGATATTGCTGTTCGACTTCCTCGATTTCCGCCTGGGGCACGCCCAGCGCTTCCATCGCCTGCACGCCCATGCAGACGGCCGATTCGAACACTTCGCGTACTACGCCCGCCAGATCCATGTCCTGTAATTCCAGCAATTGCCGCCGATCGAACGCCCGCGCCAAAATCGCGGCTTGCGGGAATGTTTCCGCAATCGGTTCCAATATTCGGCTGTCCAGCGACGGATCGTCGATGCAAAAGGCGATGAGCCGGGCTTCGTCAGCGCCCGCCCGGTGAAGAAGGTCGATCCGCGTGCCGTCGCCATAAAAGACTTCCACGTCGAAGCGGCTCGACACTTCGATCTGCGCGGGCTTCTTGTCGATCAGGACGACACCAAAGCCATGCCCAGCCAGCATTTGAGCGACCGTTTGGCCAAAGCGGCCATATCCCACGATAATCGCCGTGCCGCGCGGCGCCTGATCGGGATCGCGCAGTGCGGCATCGGCCTTGGGCCTGGCAAATTCGAATCGTGCCGCGAACAGCATCAAGAACGGCGTGGTCGCCATGGAGAAGGTCACGACGGCACTGAACAGGCTGGCGGCTTGCGGCGCGATCAGCAGCGCGTTCTGCGCCTGTGCGAACAGCACGAATCCGAATTCGCCGCCCTGGCTCAGCAACAGGCCGGCCCCTATGGCCTGTCGCCAGTCCATGCCGAACAAACGCGCGAGCCCGCAGATCAGTATCGTCTTGGTCACGACCAGCACCGCCGCCATGCCGACGACGAACAGGGGAAAAGCCGCCACCGCTCGCAAGTCCAGCACCATGCCCACGGCCAGAAAGAACAGGCCAAGCAGGATAGAACGGAACGGCTCCACATCCGCCTCGATTTCATGGCGATAGGGGGAGTCGGCCAGCATCACGCCTGCCACAAACGCGCCCAGCGCCGTCGACAGGTGCAGCGCATGCATCAGGGATGCCGCCGCCAGGACAGTGAACAGCCCCACCGCGACGAACAGTTCGCGTTCGCCCAACCGCCCCACCAGTCGAAGCAGAGGGCGCAATATGAAGCGGCCCGCCAGCACCAGACCGGTGATTGCAACCACCGTATATATGGTCAGCAGCCATCCCGGTGGTCCGGCGGCGTCTGCGGGATTGCGGGACAGCGCGGCGATGATGGTGATGAGCGGGACGATGGACAGATCCTGAAATAACAGGATAGAGAAGATTTTCTCGCCAAAGGGTGAGTTGATACGACCGCTGCTTTTGAGCATCGGCAGCACCTGCGCCGTGGACGACAGCGCCAGCGGCAGGCCAAGGGCAATCGCTGCACCCCAGCTGAAGCCGGTCGAATAGAAAATGACGGCGGTCAAAACCAGACCGCACAGAACCACCTGTGCCAGACCGAGCGCGAAAATATCCCTTTTCAGCCGCCACAGCCGTGCCGGGTGCAATTCAAGCCCGACAAGGAACAGCAGCAGCACAATGCCGATTTCGGCGATGGCCAGCTTTGATTCCGCGCCACCGACCCATCCCATCCCTTGCGGACCGACCAGCGCCCCCGCGATCAGATAGCCTAGCACCGCGCCCAGGCCGAAACGCCGGAACAGGATGACGAAGAACACCGCGGCGCCCAGCAATATGACGCCTTCGGAGAGCAGGACATCCGTGGCGGACAAGGCGGCGCTGGCGGCTCCGGGTGCTGGCGGTTCCATCAGATGTCGGCCTGTCGCGCCGCTTCGGCCATGGCTTCGAAACCCAACCGGATCGAAGGGTGCCGCGCCGGATAGCCTCGCGCAGGGGCGAGAACTTCAATCCCGGGCCAGAAATCCAGATCGTCGCTTTCTCCCGCCAGATAGGCGGTCAGGCGATCGCGGGCCTCGGCCAGTTCGCCCGTCGTCAAACCGATCGCATGGCGCGCCATCAGCGAAGCCGATGCCTGCCCCAAAGCGCAGGCTTTGACGTCCAGGCCGATATCGGCGATCCGCCCGCCCTCCATCCGCACGTCCGCCGTGACGCGCGATCCGCATGTCGGGGATCGCCTTTCTACGCTCGCTTGCGCGTCCGTCAGCCGCGCATGATGGGGAATGCTGGCCGCAAGCCGCAATATATCCTTGTTGTAGAGGGGGGCGCTCATTGACCTGTATCTAGGACAGGAAAGCGTTCGGGAGAAGGGGCGGGCCGTCTTTATCCTTTGTCATAGACGATTCGTACCTTGGCTGCCGCTTCCGCCGCGACCCGCCTTGCTTCCTCTACCGTCTCCGCACGGGCCAGCGCCACGCCCATTCGGCGATAAGGGCGAGTTGTGGGCTTGCCGAACAAGCGGACATCCACTTCTGCTCCGGTTGTCGCCAGCGCATCGGCCAGTCCTTCAAAGCGGAAATTGTCCGATTCCCGGTCGGCGAGAATCACCGCTGACGTCGCTGCGCCGTAGAGCCGGATTTCCGGGATCGGCAGGCCTAATATCGCACGGGCATGCAGGTCGAACTCGCTCAGTTTCTGGGAAATCAATGTTACCATGCCCGTATCGTGCGGGCGGGGCGACAGTTCGGAGAAGATCACTTCCTCGCCCTTCACAAAGAATTCCACACCGAAAAGGCCATAGCCGCCCAGATTGTCGACCACCTTGCGCGACATGTCCTGCGCGTCCGCCAGCGCCTTGGCGGACATGGGCGTGGGCTGCCAGCTTTCCTGATAGTCGCCGCGTTCCTGCCGGTGCCCGATGGGTGGACAAAACAGCACGCCATCGCGGGTCCGCACGGTGAGCAGCGTGATTTCATAATCGAAGGGGATGAATTCCTCCACGATCACGCGCTGCCGGTCGCCGCGCATGTTCGCCACCGCATAGGTCCATGCGCTTTCCAACTCATTGGCGTTTCGCACCGTGCTCTGCCCCTTGCCGGAAGAGGACATAACCGGCTTGATGACGCAGGGCAGACCCGTATGCTCGGCCCCGGCCCGCACTTCCTCCAGACTTTCGGCATAGCGATAGCGTGATGTGCGAAGACCCAGTTCGACCGCCGCCACCTCTCGAATGGCGTCGCGGTTCATGGTCATCATGGTGGCGCGTGCGGAAGGAACCACGGCGACGCCGTGCGCTTCGACCTCCGCCAGAGTTTCCGTGCGTATCGCTTCGATCTCCGGCACAACGAAATCGGGCCGGTGCTGGTGGATCGCCGCCTTGAGCGCATCGCCGTCCAGCATGGAAAAGACTTCGTATCCGTCCGCGACCTGCATGGCGGGCGCACCGGCATAGCTGTCGCAGGCGATGACCTGACAGCCCAGCCGCTTGGCGGAAATGACGAACTCCCGACCGAGTTCGCCCGAGCCCAGCAACAGGATCTTTGCGGTGAATGCCATGCCTTGCTTGTCCTTGCGAATCATGTGCCGGAGATAGAGCGCATGTGCCCGCATGACCTTCTGCGCGGCGCGACGTCAACCGCCGACCTTGGCCTATTGCGGCGCACCCTGGGCGGGCGGTTGGGTCGGCGCGACGCGGGGCGGCGGCGTGCCTTGTTGCGGAGCGGGCGCTTGACCGGGCGGAGGTTGCTCGGTGGGCAGGCGAATCTGGGCTGGACCGATGTTCACCGTCATACCTTCCTGATTGACGTCCACGCTCATGTTCCCAAGGCCCGCTTCCACCGTCACATTGGCGATGGCATTGACGAGGTCGCTGTCCTTCTGTTTCTCGGGTGCATTCTCGACCGGCTCATTGATCGCCCGGCTCATGAAATCCCGCCAGATACGCGCCGGTATGCCGCCGCCCGCCGATCCGCCGGGCAAGGGGCTGTTATCGTCATTGCCGATCCACACCGCTGTCACCAGACCTCCGGCATAGCCCACGAAGATCGCATCGCGGCTGTCCTGCGTCGTCCCGGTCTTGCCGAAAGTGCTGGTCCGCAGCGCCGCCGCGCTCCCCGTGCCCTGATTGGCGGCGGAAGAGAGAAGGTCGCGGATCATTTCCAACTGATCGTCACTGAAATGATGCTGGCGTCGCATCAGGCGGTCGAACCAGCCCTGTTCCTCCGGCGGCAAGCCATGGGCCATGACTGGATAGGCGCCCGCCGCCACCGCCGCATAGGCTTCGGCCAGCTCGATCAGCGGAATTTCCGACGTGCCGAGCGCAAGGCTCAGATCCTCGGTCAGCGGCGCGGTGACGCCCAGGTCGCGGGCGACCTTGATGATGTTGTCTATGCCCACCTTTTGCGTCAGCCGTACGGCTGCCACATTGCTGGAGACGGCGAAGGCCTGCCGCAGGGTGATTTGCCCGCGATATTTGCCGCCATGGTTGGCGGGGCGATAGGTGCCCGTGGTGATCGGCCTGTCTTCGATCATGTCGTCCGGCGTCATCCCGGCGCGAAAGGCTGCCAGATAGACGAACAGCTTGAAGGTCGAGCCGGGTTGCCGTTTGGCCTGAACGGCGCGGTTGAAGCTGCTTTTTCCATAATTTCGGCCCCCGACCATGGCAACGACGCTGCCGTCCGGCTTCATGGCCACCAGCGCCGCCTCCGCCCCGCCCAGCGGCGCGCGGCGAACGGCGCTTTCGGCGAGGCGCTGGATGCGCCAGTCGAGCGTAGTCGTCACATTCTGGGCACCATATACCGCGCCCGCACGGTCCCGCGCATCGGGCAGCACCCAATCGGCGAAATAGGTGCCGCTGGTAGGATCGGCCGTTTCATGCACATTGAGCCGCGCGGGGGAGAGGGCGTCGCGCTGCGCTTTGGTGATATAGCCCGCGTCCACCATCGCTTGCGTCACCAGATCGGCGCGGGTGCGGGCGCCTTCAAGATTTGTCGTAGGGGCAAGGCGGGATGGCGCTTTCAAAAGACCCGCCAGCATGGCCGCCTGCGATATGGTCAGCCGTTCGGGCTGGCGATTGAAATAATGGAGCGAGGCGGCCCTTAATCCATAGACATTGTCGCCGAAATAGACGTTCGACAGATAGCGTTCGAAAATCTGGTCCTTCGTCAGCCAGGCCTCCAGCCAGAAGGCGATCAGCGCTTCGCGCCCCTTGCGCCCGAAGGTGCGATTGCTGGAAAGAAACACGCCTTTGGCAAGCTGCTGGGTGATGGTGCTCCCGCCCTGCGATGAGCTGTCCGACCACAAATTGTGCCAGGCCGCTCGCGCTATTCCGCGCGGATCGATGCCCCAATGACTGTAGAAGCGCCGATCCTCTATCGCCATGAAAGCCTGTGGCACATGGGCGGGCACGTCCTTGATCGCGACCGGCTTGTCGATCACGGCTCCGCGTCGGGCGATCAGATGCCCGTCCGACGACATCAGGCTGATGCTGGGTGGCGCAATCGGCTCCAGCGACCGCGACAAGGGCGCCGTCACCGCCAGCCAGGCGATGATAATCATCAGCAGGGCCATCAGCCCCGCGATGATCCATCCCATGATCTGCAGCCGCCTTTTCCAAGGCGTGGGCGGCGCGAAGGCGCTGGGTGGTCCTGCGCCGAAGGGGCGCGAGGCGCCGGCGGCAGGATCGACGGTTGGCAAGGGATCGTTCATCGGTCAGGCCATGCTGTATTGTAAGGGTGATACAGTCAAGCATGTCCCGCACCGGGACAACATCAGATTAACCATGATTGGGCGTGGCCGGAATGGTAAATAATGCGTTAATGATAGGTCATGCGAAACCGTCCGCTCGTCCTCGCCACGGAATCCGCCCGGCATCCCTTCCGGAAGATGCTGCCGCCTCATGTGCTGCGCGTAGCGGAGGGTGACGCCGCTGGCCGCCGCAAACGGCCGGTGGACGACGACAGCGACTGGAAATTGTTCGCGCTCAGCTTCTGCGCCTTTTTCACGGCTTTCTACAGTTTCATCTTCTGATCGGTCAGTCGCACAGGACGCCATCGCAGGCCTTGTGCAGTTTCCAGGCAAGCCAGGCGCACGGTAGCGTCAAGAGCGCCACCAACAGCAACTGATTGACCACAGACATGCCCGCGATGCTGAGGGCGATGGCGATCACCGATCCGATGACCATGGCCCCGGAATTCACAATATTATTGGCCGCCACGGTGCGCGCCGCTTCGCATTTTTCGACGGTCGTGGTCAAAAAGGCATAGAGTGGTACCACGAACATGCCGCCAAATGTCGCCACGCCCAGCAGGCAGAGCGAAAGAGCGATGGCGAGGGGGTGGGCCAGAAAGCCGGAGAGAGAAAGCAGTTCCCCGCCGGGCTCTGGCGTCCATAGGTCGCACACGATGTGGAAAGCGACGATGCAGAGTCCCATGCCGATGACCGAAGCCGGGGCAAATCGGGCAGAGACCTGTCCGCACAACAGCCGATTGATCGCGATGGAGCCAATGGCGATGCCGATGGAAAATATGGCCAGGAACAAGCTGGCGACCGCTTTGTCGGCGGTCAGCACATTCTTCACCAGCGGCGGGAACTGGATGAACAGGATGGAGCCAACCGCCCAAAACAGGCTGATCGACATGATCGCCAGGAAAAGGCGGCGGATATGCATCGTCCCGCGCACCAGCGTGACCGACGAGCGGATGATGTGAAAGTCGATCGGTTGCTTTTCCAACAGCGACGGGGCGGGGGGCACGGCGCGACCCGCCAGATAGCCGATGAGCGCGGTGACGATGATGCCGATGGCGGCCGCTTCGATCGGGATAAGACCCGCCAGGATCGTCCCGGCGAGAATGGCGATATAAGTGCCCGCTTCGACCAGCCCGGTGCCGCCCAGAACTTCCTCATCATGCAGGTGCTGGGGCAGGATCGCATATTTAATCGGGCCGAAGAAGGTCGAATGGACGCCCATCGCGAACAGCGCGGTCAGCAGCAGGGGAATCGCAAGCATGTGAACGGCGATCCCGCTCCAGATGAGAGCAAGGCCCGCTGCGCCCACCGTCATGATCGCGATTTCCACGGCCTTCACGATGCGGATGATGGTCGCCTTGTCGCGCTGGTCGGCCAATTGCCCTGACAGCGCGGACAGAAGGAAGAATGGCAGGATGAAAATCCCCGTCGCCAGCGCGCTGAACCAGGTTTCCGATCTTTCGTCGTTATAGACCTGATACACCACGAACAGCACCATGGCGTTCTTGAACAGATTGTCGTTGAACGCGCCGAGGAGCTGAGTCACGAAAAGCGGCAGGAAACGGCGCTTGTTGAGAAGCCTGAGCGAGGCCTGCATGTGCGGTCGGTCTTCTTCGCTGTGGACAATCGGGCGGGGTCTAGCCGCTGGCGCCGTCGCTGTCCAACCCTCTCGTCCAATCCTGCTGTCCAATCGGGACCATTCGATGTCGCCATGCTTGTGCCTGCGGCCCGACTGTGGCAGTCCGCCGCTATGCTGACGCTGCCCAATCTGCTGACGCTTTCGCGTATACTGACCGTGCCCCTTCTGGTCGCGTTGCTCTGGCCCGCCGAAATCGGCGCGCGCTGGACCACCGGCTATGCGCTGGCCTTCGCTCTTTACTGCCTCATGGGCGTGACGGATTATTTCGACGGCTATCTTGCCCGCGCGCAGGGAGCCGTGTCCCGGCTGGGCATTTTCCTCGATCCGATCGCCGACAAGATCATGGTGGGCGCCGTGATCCTGATGCTGGCGGCGACGCGGGACATCGCCGGCATTCATATCGTCGCGGCCATGGTCATCCTGCTGCGAGAGATCGCCGTTTCCGGCCTGCGCGAATTTCTGGCGGGATTGCAGGTCTCCGTCCCGGTGTCCCGCCTCGCCAAATGGAAAACGACCCTTCAGATTATCGCCCTGGGCGCGCTGATCCTGGCTGGCGCGGTGCCGCAATATGCTTTCGTGCAGATGATCGGCCTTGCGACATTATGGGCCGCCGCCGTGCTGACGCTCATCACCGGATGGGATTATCTGCGCGTCGGCATCCGGCATATGGATTGAACGATGGCGACGCTAACCCTCGTCTATTTCGCCTGGGTGCGCGAAGCCATCGGCCTGGATGAAGAGCGTATCGAGCGGCCTGCGCCCGGCAAGACCATAGGCGATCTGGTCGCGGCATTGGCGTTGCGAGGCGGCGGATATGCGGAAGCCTTGAGCGATGCTTCCCGCCTTCGAGCGGCGCTCGATCAGCGTTTCGTTCCGTTCGGCGATGTGATCGGGGAGGCGCGGGAACTGGCGCTCTTCCCGCCGGTGACGGGCGGATGAGGCGGATTTCCATCCAGACGGAGGATTTCGACGCGGCCATCGAACTTGCCGCACTGGAAGCACTGGGTGGTGGCGGTGTGGCGAGCTTTACCGGCATCGTGCGGGGCGAGGGTGGGCTGACGGCGCTGGAACTGGAGCATTATCCAGCGATGACCCTGCCGCAGGCCGAACGGATCGTTGATGAAGCGATGTCTCGCTGGCCGCTATTGGGCGTCAGCGTCGTTCACCGCGTGGGGCGGCTGGAGCCCGGGGCGCGCATCGTCTTTGTCGGCACGGCATCCCGCCACAGGACGGCGGCGCTGGAAAGCTGCGCTTACCTGATCGACTGGCTGAAATCCCACGCGCCCTTCTGGAAGAAGGAGCATTTCACCGATGGCGCGGCTCGCTGGGTCGAAGCGCGCGCGGAGGATGAGGAAAAAGCACGCGGCTGGACGCGCTAAAGCGGCGACGCCTCGCCGTGGTTCAGGGGTGGCGTTTCCGCTGCCCGTAAAATTTCGGCAAGGAGGCGGAATTCCTTCTCTCGCGGGCTGTTTTTGCGCCAGATCAGCGCAATATCCCGGCAGGCCCGTTCCGATTGCAAAGGACGCGCCGTGATATGGGTATGGTCCAATATGCCCCCGGTGATCGCCATTTCCGGCAGCATGGTGACGCCCAACCCATTGTCGACCATCTGCACCAGCGTGTGCAGCGATGTTCCCATCATCGTGGCGCTGGCCCGCAATTCCGGCCGGTTGCATGCCGCCAGTGCATGGTCTTTCAGGCAATGCCCGTCCTCCAGCAGGAGCAGCTTCGTTTCGTCGATCATATCCGGGCCGATCCATTCGGGCGGATCGCGCGGATCGTCGCGTGGGAAGGCGACATAGAGCCGGTCCTGGAACAGGATTTCGCTATCCACCTCGCCCGTGGGGAAGGGCAGAGCCAGAAGGACGCAGTCCACATTGCCATGGCGCAGGGATTCTATGCCTGCCTGCGTCGTTTCTTCACGCAAATAGAGTTTGAGTTCTGGGCGGTCGGCCCGCAGGCGAGGCAGCAGGCGCGGCAGGAGAAAAGGCGCGATGGTTGGGATGACGCTCATCCTGAGTTCACCGGTCAGTGGCTTGCCGGAAGCCTCTGCGATGGCGGACAGTTCCTCGGCTTCGCGAAGGACGCGGTGCGCTTTTTCAACGATCTGATCGCCCAGCGCTGTGAAGCGCACCACGCGCCGCGTCCGCTCCACCAGCGTCACGCCGATCAGCGATTCCAGTTCCCTGATCCCCGCCGAAAGCGTGGATTGGGTGACATAGCAGCTATCGGCCGCCTTGCCGAAATGCTCATGCTCTTTTAGCGCCACCAGATATTGGAGCTGTTTGAGCGTGGGCATGTAGTTGGACATCTTGATCGGCTTTCTCGATTAACAAGCCGAATATAAGTGATCTAACCTATATATCCAAGCCATTTGGCGACTCCGAACAGCGACGTCAGGGTCAGGATGACTCCCACCGCGACAAACAGGACGCGAGGCGCGACATGGCGGGCCAGCATGGCTCCGAACGGTGCGGCCACAACGCCGCCGATGAGAAGGCCGATGGTGTATGTCGTGAACGTCTCCCACCCCAGATGTAGCAGGAAGGTGATGCTGATCGAAAGGGTAAGGAAAAACTCGACTGTGTTCACCGTCCCGATCGTATGCCTTGGACTGGACCCCTGGATCAGCAGATTGGATGTGACTACCGGTCCCCATCCGCCGCCGCCCGTGGCATCCATGAAGCCGCCGACAAGCCCCAGTGGCGCCACCCATTTCGGATCGCGCGCTTGTGGAGGGAAATGGAAACCACGCCAGATCAGATAGATGCCAATGCTGGTCAGATAGATCTGGACTATCGGCTTAATGATCGCGCCGTCGATGTTGGACAGCAGATAGGCGCCCGCCACGCCGCCGATCATGCCCGGAATGATGAGGCGCGCGAACAGGCGCCAGTCGACATTGCGATGCGCGATGTGGCTGATCGCTGAAACGCCGGTGGTGAAGGTTTCTGCCGCATGGACGCTGGCCGATGCCTTGCTCGGCGGCAGGCCCAAGGCCAGCAGCAGGGTGCTTGAAATGACGCCATAGGCCATGCCCAGCGCGCCGTCGATCATCTGGGCCCCAAAGCCGATGAGGATGAAGGGCAGGATGTCGCCGAAATGATTGAGGAGAGAATCGATCATGAACCGCCTATAAATCGAATGTCTACCTCAATGATAGAAATTGTGCGTAAAGCCAAGCAGCTTTCCTTTCCACGATGATAAGCTGTCTTTAGGGCTTCTCTGGAAAAATCAGGCCCATGCGACTATGTAGAGCGGAACCGTGCATGGCACGGGTTGTTCAGGGACGAAAAGATGCTGCGTAACCTCATGGCATATCTGGACTCGGTGAAGTCGCGGGACCCGGCGCCTCGATCGCGCGCGGAAATCCTGCTCTATCCCGGCGTCTGGTCGCTGGCCTTTCATCGTATAGCTCACCGTCTGTATCGTGTGCGGCTCTATTTCCTTGCCCGAGCGGTGAACCATCTGTCCCGTTTCCTGACAGGGAACGACATTCACCCCGGCGCCAGGATCGGCAAGCGTTTCTTCATCGATCATGGCTTTACCGTCATTGGAGAGACTGCGGAAATCGGCGATGACGTCACGCTCTATCAGAATGTGACGCTCGGCGGAACGGACCCGGCCAATGGCATTGCCGGAAAGCGCCACCCGACACTGGGAGATGGCGCGATCGTGGGGTCTGGCGCGCAAGTCCTGGGACCGATTCGCGTAGGCGCGCGCGCGCGCGTAGGGGCCAATGCCGTGGTGACCAAGGATGTGCCGGAAGGGGCGACGATGGTCGGCATACCGGCGCGGCAGATGCTGGTCGATGTGACGGCCTATCAGCGTGACTTCGTGCCTTATGGCACACCCTGCTCCGACTGCTTCGATCCTGAAAAGCAGAAGCTGGAACTGCTCCAGTGCGAGGTGGAGCAACTTCAAAAGCGCCTGGCCCAACTGATCAAGGAACAGCGTGGGGCTGGTTCGGACGGCAAGGACGACATTCCTCTTTTCAAGGAACGTGATCGCGCCTGATGTCCAATGTGACACCCTTTCCGGCTTATGGGCAAAAGGTCGGGCAGACCGGGTTTGATCGTCAGGAACTCCAGCGGATCATGGATCTGTATGGTCGCATGGTTTCGGCGGGGCACTGGCGCGACTATGCGCTGGACATGGGCCGGGACGCGGCGATTTTCTCCGCCTTTCGCCGGTCCGCCGAACGCCCCGAATATCGCATCGAAAAGCGCCCCGCGCTGCGCCACCGGCAAGGCATGTGGGCATTGATCGGTGAAGCAGGGCATGTCCTCAAGCGCGGACAGGAGCTTCAGGGCATCCTCGCGCCCGTTGAACGCAAACTGCTCAAGATTGTCGAGGATTGACGGATCAGGCCGCGGCCTGATCCAGATAGGCACGGTCCAGGTAGGGCAGGCGATCCGTCAGCACATCGGGCAAGCTGCCGACGACCCAAGCCCGCGCCCGATGCCAAAGGGCGGATAGAAGCAACAGGGCCGATCCGATCACCAGCGCGGTAAAGGCAGCGGACAATTCGACCGCGCCCGCCTTGTGGAACAGCGCATAGAGCGCGAACAGCACATAAGCCAGACTTGACACCAGAAGGGCGCGCCGGTCGATCGCCAGTGCCACCAGTCCAAAGGCGACATAGAGCGCGATGACCATCATGGCCTTGCCGATGCCCATTTCATTCCCGTCAAACACGCCCAATAGATGAAACAGCGAATGGGCGATCATGGGAGCCGCTGTCAGATGCAGCCAGAAAGCCACGTCGGAACGCCGGGTCGTGCGTCCCCGGTCCGAGATGTCCCAGCGCATCGCCAGTGCAAAGATCGCAAGGCCCGCAATCAGCAGCAGAATGATCCATAGTCTTTCATTTCCCGGCGCGATGGACAGGACGAGGCCCGCTACGACTGCCGCGCCTGCCGCTGCTCCCGCTGCGACGGTGATGGGCACCATGAAACGCCGCCAGTGCATCCAGGCCGCAACGGCGCTCGCCAGAGCAATGGCGGACACGATCAGTCCCTCAATCCTGTCATCCGCATCGGGCAAGATCTGTCCGGCCAGCGCCGTCAGAGCAAACGCCACGCCGCCGACAAATCCACCCAGCAACAATATCGAGGGGAGGGCCATCCGCCGCTGACGCGTGAAATATTCCGCCAGCCCCCAACTGGCTGCTGCCACCAGCAGGCCCGATGCGATGGAAGGGTGATATTCCGCCGCGCCCAACCGCAGGCTGTTGCCCAGCCATCCGACGGCTACCAGCAATATGATGCTGGCAATGGCGACGAAGATATCGTTGAAGCCCGTCAGCAGGCGGAAATGTTCTTCATCGACGACCGGGCTGGCGCGCATCCGGGCGACATGGTCGCGCAGCGCGTTGGCGGCATCGGCTGAAAGAGCGCCGGCCGCTACGGCATCCTGTAGATCGCTCTCGCTATACATGGCCAGCCTCCGCCAAATGCCTGATCCCAGGCGATCTAACATTGCTGTATTATTTAATCAACACAGCAGATTTTCTTCTTTTTCCTACCCCTTTGCGATGATAGCGCCATGGTTGCCTAAGAGGGAGAAAGACTGACATGACCCTGCCAGCGTTGCTTGAAGGCCGCCTGTCCCTTCCGCTGATCGGATCGCCCATGTTCCTCGTATCGCGGCCTTCCCTGGTCATCGCCCAATGCCGCGCGGGCATTGTCGGCGCGTTTCCCTCGCTCAACGCTCGGCCTTCGGGCACTCTTGAAAGCTGGCTTCAGGAGATCGAGGAAGCGTTGACCGAAACGGACGCCCCTTTCGCCGTCAACCTCATCGTCCACCGCACCAATGCGCGGCTGGAGGAGGATCTGGCGCTTTGCGTCAAATATAAGGTGCCGATCGTCATCACCTCGCTCGGCGCGCGGGAAGATGTGAACCGGGCGATCCACAGCTATGGTGGCATCGTCCTGCATGACGTCATCAACAATATCTTTGCGCGCAAGGCGGTTGAAAAGGGCGCAGATGGCCTGATCGCCGTGGCGGCCGGGGCAGGGGGACATGCGGGCACCTTGTCACCCTTTGCGCTGGTGGAGGAAATCCGCTCCTGGTTCGATGGGCCATTGGCGTTGTCCGGCGCAATCGCAACGGGACGTTCCATTGCCGCGGCGCGGATGATGGGGGCGGACCTCGCCTATATGGGGTCTCCCTTTATCGCGACGGAGGAAGCCGATGCCGATCCCGCCTACAAGCAGATGATCGTCGACAGCGGCGCGGGCGATATCGTGTATTCCGACGTGTTCAGCGGCGTTCTGGGCAACTATCTGAAACCCAGCATCGTCGCGGCGGGCATGGACCCCGACAATCTGCCCGAAGCGGCGTCGATGGATTTCGCGAAACTGGGCGGCGATGGAAAGAAGGCGTGGCGCGACATCTGGGGCGCCGGACAGGGCATTGGCGCAATCCGCAAGATTCAGCCCGCAGGCGCCTTCATCGACCAGCTCAAGGCTGAATATCGCGAGGCCGTGGCTGCTTTCCCTTCATAAGAAAGCGCGCAGTTCGGTAATGAAGCGGTCGAACTGGTCGTGATGCAGCCAATGGCCGGCATCGGCGAATTCCACTAGTCGCGCATCCTGAAAATGAGCGGCCCGGCCATCCTGAACCGGATTTGACGCCCAGCTGTCCAGGCCAAGGCACAACATGACGGGGCAGATGATCCGGCTCCAGAATTGCGGCAGTTCGTCGTCGATACCAGTGTCCGGCGACCAGCCCCGCAGGCTGGGGTCGAATTTCCAACCATAGCTGCCGTCCTCGTTCCGGTTGGTGCCGTGAATGGTCAGGTGCAACGCCTGCTCGACGGACAGATGGTCGTTGCGCGCGCGCATCCGCTCCACGCCTGCTTCGATCGTGGCCAGCTTGCGGCTGGGTTTGTGCAAGGTGCTCCGCCGCCGATCGATCCATTCGCGCCATTTGTCGATCTTGGGTTCTTCCGCCTTTTCCCGTAAGCGTGCGGGGGAAAGTCCAAGCCCCTCAATGGCGACCAGCTTCGCCACGCGCTCGGGATAAAGCCCCGCATAACGCAGGCTGATGGCGCCGCCGAGTGAATGGGCGACGATCGTCACCGTCTCTTCGCCGATCATATCCACCATCTGCGCCAGATCGTAGACGAAGCTGCTCATCATGTAGCCGCCGTCGGAAGACCAGCCGCTGTCGCCATGTCCGCGCAGATCGACGGCCATGACATGATAGTCGCCGCAAAGCGCGCGAGCGGTCCAGTCCCAGCTGCGCGCATGGTCGAAACCCCCATGCACCAGAAGCAGGGGCGGCGCTGAAGAATTTCCCCAATCCACATAGTGCAAGCGCGTCCGCAGCGACGTGAAGAAATGCGATGTGGGTGTGGGCGCTGCGGGCGTGTCCATGCGATCCTGCCGACTGAAAAGAAGTTTCTTTTCTTCCTTTGTCATGCGCCCGCCGCTTGCAATAGCCATGTGGAAAAAATCCGGATTCCCCCCCTTGCTGTTCGGGAAATCTAACCCTGGCCGGAATCGCCATTGCTGCCGCCGGCCGGGTCAGGCAAGGGTCGGCGGCGTATCGAGCTTACGATCTGGGCCAGCGCCGCTTGTTTGAAGGGCTTGTCCAACCTGGGCCTGCTGCTTGCATGGGGTGGCAACTCGGCAAAACCGGTGATGATGATGACCGGCAGGCCGGGTATTTTTTCCTCGATCGCGTCGGCCAGCTGCGCGCCGGTCATGCCGGGCATCGCATGATCGGTGATGACCAGATCGACGTCGCCTTGCTCCAATATCCGAAGGGCGTCGGCCGCGCCGCTGGCCTGAAATACCGTGTGCCCCAGATCCTCCAGCATCCCCGCCGTGTTGATGAGCACGAGATCATCATCGTCGACCGCCAGAATGACCAGTGGCGTGCTGGTTTCATATGCCACTTCCGTTACGCTTGCCTCGGCGCGTGGGACGTTGGCCGCCGCTACCGGCAACCAGAGCGAAACCGTCGTGCCCTTGCCCGCCTCGCTTTCGATGGTCATTGCGCCGCCGCACTGTTCGGCAAAACCGTGGACCATCGACAGCCCAAGCCCCGTCCCTTTGCCCACGCCCTTCGTGGTGAAAAAAGGTTCGGTGGCGCGTACCAGCGTCGTTTCGTCCATGCCTTCGCCCTCGTCGATGACCGACAGGCGGATATAGGGGCCGGGTTGCAGGTTGCCGCGAGGAATTGGCGGGGTTGCGACTTCGCTCCCCTCGAGGATCAGGCAACCCACGCCACGCATCGCGTCGCGCGCATTGACTGCAAGGTTGAGCAGCGCGAGTTCGAGTTGCCCCGGATCGGCCTGAGCGGACGCCAGGACAAGGGGGAATCGGGTTTCGATTCCCACGCCCGTGCCCAGCGTGGCCTTGAGCAATTCGGCCATGTCCCGCACCAGCGCGATGCAATCGACGCTTTGCAGTTTCAGTTCCTGTTTGCGCGCAAAGGCCAACATGCGCTGCGTCAGGGTCGCGCCCCGCTCTGCTGCGGCCATGGCGTTGTCTATATAGCGGGAAATATCGGCCCCGCTGGCCAAACGCTGCCGCGCAAGATCCAGGCTGCCCACGATGACCGCCAGCAGATTGTTGAAATCATGGGCCACGCCGCCCGTCAATTTACCGATGGCTTCCATTTTCTGCGTCTGGAAAATGGCCTCGCGCGCTTCTTCCAAAGCCTGCTGCGCCTCGCGCCGTTCGGTAAGGTCGCGCGTGACCTTGGCAAAGCCCAGAAGCTCACCTTCGGCATTGCGGATGGCATCGATGACGACGCTTGCCCAGAATCGCGATCCGTCCTTGCGGATTCGCCATCCCTCCGCCTCGAAACGCCCTTCGCGCGCCGTTGTGTCCAGTGCCCGCGAGGGAACGCCTGCCAATCTGTCATCTTCCGAATAGAAACGGGAGAAATTTTGGCCGATAATTTCGCTTTCCCGATATCCCTTCAGCCGCTCGGCCCCGGCGTTCCAACTGCTCACCGTACCGGCGGGATCGAGCATGTAGATCGCATAGTCCGTCACGCTCTGGATGAGCAGTTCGAACCGGTTTTCCAGCCGGTCAGGCATTGCCTTTTTCATCCGGACCTGAAATCCTTGCCATATGCGCCCTGGAAACTGAACGCATCGCACGGGATAACGGTTCCTTGCCACGCAGGATTTGGCATTCAATCGGTCAATCCAGGCACTTGCAGTATAGCTGTTCAACGGGAAATAGGGTTGGGCAAGGCTTTGCGGCGATCTGGTTCTTATGCGGAAAACAGGTTGAGGATTCTCATATCCTTAACCCCGTCGCGATGATCTCGATGGCGCGCCGCGCTTCGTCGATGGAAGCGATTTTGGGCAAGGTCACGGCGACGCGATCGGCTCCGGCATCCTCATAAATTCGCACAGCGTCCAGTTCGGACTCCGGTGTCAGAATGACGGAAATGTCGAAATGATCGATCTTTCTCCCTGCATCTTCGGCGAAGCGGTGGAGCTTGGCTCGACTCTCCTTCAAATTCTCCGGGCCGGAGCCCTCGCCAAAGGCGAGCCGATCATTGTGATATACGGGTATCCAGCCTTCGCAGCTGGTCGCGACCCGGCGTAGAACCCTGTCGTTAAACCCGCCTAGCGATATCGGCGGATGCGGCTGGGTGAGGGGGCGTGGACCGAGCAATGTGGGCGGAAATTTGAAAAACTCGCCATCGAAGGTGAAGCTGTCCTGGGTCCACAGACCTTTCATCACCGCAATGCTTTCCATCGTATAGTCCCAGCGCCGCTCGAAGCTGCCGCCAGTCAGTTCGATTTCCAGTCTGCTCGCGCCGCCCACGCCCAGCCCCAGGGTAAAACGGCCGCCACTATAGCGGTCGATGGTTGCGACCTGCTTCGCCACAACGACTGGATGCTGCATGGGCATTATAAGCACACTGGTGGACACTTCGATGCGCTTGGTCATGGCCAGTGCGCGAGCCGCTCCGATCAGAGGGTCGAGATAGAGTGGAACGCCGAAATGGGGCGGCAAGACTGGCTCGTCCAGCGGTCGGATTGTGTGATGACCATAGGTCACCCAGTCCAGTCCCGCCTCTTCGGCGATCTGGCATATCTCGCCCATGTCGACATCGGCTATGGGGTGGCCAGGGTCCGCATAAGGGCGGCTTAGTCCGATTTTCATCACATCCTCCTGGGCGCTCGCGGCATGGGGCAAGTAATCTTATGGCAATCGTTTCCCTCGCCGACGTGCATCAATGCTGGCCGCGCTTTCCGGCGGGATTGCCGTTGAGGCGGCTCTATGGCCTGCTTTTGATGCCCAGCGGAAAGGGACTGAGGCGGATGGTCTGTCCTGTCCTGCCGTCAGACCATGTTCTAGACCTCAACTACCGGTGTGATCTCCTCGTAGAGATGGATGGCCATATCCGACTGGGAAAAGGCGTCGCTCATTTCCATCTGGCCTGTCTCGACAAGAGTCTGGAGTTCCGCGACAATCGCAGAGGGATCATCGGTCTGCATCCGGTAGATGGCCATGTAGCGCTGATGCGGAGCATCCTCCGCTTCTGGGTCAACCAGCCGGAATCGCTGCGCCGAAACGAAGCCGGGTACGGCGACCACGTCCGCCAGATGACGATTGCTGTACCAGTCGTTATACTCCTGATCGCGACCTGGCACCGGATTGCTCAGCACGACATATGCATAGTTTTTCACAGCCGTCCCTTTGATGTGTCCCTCGCAAGAGCGGTAGTCCTTCGTCAGAAACGATAACGGGCCGATACGCCCCAGGTGCGCGGATCGCCGACATAGACTGAACTGGTCGGAAAATTGGCGAGCAGAACGCTCGGCGACTGGTAATAATGGGCGCCGGTCAGGTTGCGGACGTAAACACCCAGGTCGAAGCCGGACCCTCCGATCCCGCGCCAGTCGAGCCGTGCGTTTGCCAGAGCATATCCCGGCAATTTTTCGCCATTCTGCCCGCCGAAGTCATCGGTCATATAGATATCGCCATTGAAAACGATCTCGCCGTCGGCGGGCCTGAACGGCAGGGTCCAGCTCAGGCTGGCCGTGCCGGCGAAGCTGGGCGTGGGCAAGTTGACCTGCGCTTCGGTGGCGACCGGTGTCGGAACGCCTGGACCGAACGTTACCGAGCCGAGCGACTTTACCTTCTGCTTGGTGAACGCCCCGTTGAACGAGACAGTGAGGGAACGGACCGGGCTGACCGAAGCTTCGATCTCAACGCCATATATTTCCAGATTTGCAATGTTCGCGGCGACGGAGCCATTGGTCGGTTGATCCGGCGTGGTAAAGGGCAGGCCGACATTCTGGGCATTCAGGAATTGCAGCGCGCCTTTGTAGTCGGTGTAGAATGCAGCGATGTTGAAGAAACCGCGAGCTTCCCCCGACCGGAAACTGAGCTTCGCGCCGATCTCGCCGTCAGTCAGTTTTTCTTCCTTGGTGTTCTGGTAGGGGCGCAGATCGGGGCAAGCGCCACCTGGATTGGAGCAGCCGACGCCACCGGTGGTGAACGGGCTTTCGAAGCCGGGCGTGTTGACGTTCGCGCCACGATAGCCACGCCGTGACACGATATAGAGCAGGGTGTTGTCGTTCGGCTTGTAGTCGAAACCAATGGTCCAACTGGGCTCCTGACCTTTGTTGCTTACGATAGCCACGCCGTCGATGAGCCCGAGAGCAGCTTGCGCGTCGCATGTCTCCCGATCAACATAGGTCGACCATATGCCGCCGCCGCAAGCATTGACCTTGTCCCAGCTATAGCGCGCTCCGACATTGAAACGCAGCTTGTCGGTAAGATCGATCCCGACCTGCCCGAACACCGCGTAATTTTTGTTGGCGACATGGGCTGTTACGGGAACGCCATCGACGTCGCCCACCGCGAAGGCGCGGAAATTGGAACCCATCGGCCCGGTGGAGCGATCATTATTATAGAAACCGCCGACGATGAAATTGAATCCATCGAATTCGCCAAGTACCTGAAGTTCGTTGGTTATATACTGCCGCTGAATCACCGATCCCGCGTGAAAGATGGAGAATTGCGATCCGAAGAACGGGGCGCCGGAGGAGAAGAAGAGCGGGCCGGTGGCGCCGGTGTTAATCATCTGATCCGCGCGGTTCTTGCGGAAGCCAAAGATGTTCCGGACGGTGATGTTGCCGAAGGTCAACGAAGTGTCGTTGGTTATACCCAGTTGTCGGCGATAGGCCTGGCCGCCGTTGATGCCGTCATCGAACGCGCCGTAGAAGTTCTTCTTCTGTATCTCGCGATAATTCGCGATCTGCGCGTCGAGATACGCGCCCTCCGTCGGCCCGAAGATCGCCCCCAGCACACCGGGCTGGGCGCGGTAGAGATAAAGGCCGCCTGCGCGTTCATTGGCGCGGAAATAATCCACTATGGTCAGGCTCTTGATCCAGTCGGTCGGCTCGATCAGCAGCGATGCCCGGACGCTGTCCTGATGCACATTGTCGAAGTCGGGACCACCATTCAGATTTTTCGTTCGGCCATCCTGACGTCGCATTTGTCCCGCCACGCGCAGGGCCATTTTGTCGGGAATGATCGGGATGTTGAGCGCGCCCTCCAATTCCCTGTAGTCGAAGCGGCCATAGGTCCCTTCTATATAGCCGCCGAAATCATATGTTGGCGCTTCGGGGCTCACCAGCACTGCGCCCCCCAGAGTGTTGCGGCCGAACAAAGTGCCTTGAGGCCCCTTGAGCACTTGGATGCTAGCCAGATCGTAGGTAGGAATATTCGATCCCACGGAAGGCAGAGGCACGTTCGCGAAATAGGTGACGACACCCGGCGACACCTCGCCCAGCGGAACCTGACCGATGCCGCGAAGGGATACGGCTGAATTTTCCTTGCCGCCTTCGGCCCCAGCCCGGAAACCGGGCGTGATGGTGTTGATGTCCTGAACGGTCTGGACCGTGCTGCGCTCGAGCGCAGCGGCGGAGAAGGCGCTCACTGAAACAGGAACGTCCTGCAGTCTTTCGTCGCGTCGCCGTGCGGTAACGACAATGTCGCTGGCTGTGCCATAGCCGGAACCAAGTTGCTGTGGTTCTTCGGTTGCCTGCGAAGGTGCATCCTGGGCCCATAATGGTGTCGCCGGCATTACCGCCGTTCCGCTCAAAAGGCCGAGCGTCGCGAGGATCTGTCGTTTCATGGAATTATCCTCCCCTTTATATTCCCGTCTTTCGCCGTTTTATTAAGCGGCGGCGTGACGATTTGGTCGTCATCGGCATCGCCTGTTTTATGGACCCGGCGTCATATAGCGGTGTCGGCGCTGGAGCCACTGGCATGACCGGCGGGGTAAACAATTGACCGACCAGCGACACTCGATCGCGTTGCCGCCGCTGCTGCGGTCGCGACATAGTGATGTCCGGCAGAGAAGCTGGCCTGAACATATCCGATAACCCGATGTGCGACGGTTCGGAACGGGCCGTGCAAAGGATGATAATGGCGACATATATACTGGTGCACGGTGGAGGGATGGGCGGTTGGGTATGGAAATATATCGCCGCTCCGCTCCGCTCGGCTGGCCATATCGTGCACACGCCCACTCTCACGGGCTTTGGTGATCGTCATCACCTGATTTCATGCGATATAGATACGGCGGTGCACGCGACCGATATCGCGCGGATGATGGAATGCGAGGAAGTATGGGACGCGGTTCTGGTCGTGCACAGTTACGCCGGTGCCGTCGCGCCGTTGCTGCTAACGATGGCGGGAGACCGCATTCGCAGGGTGATCTATCTCGACGCCATCGTGCCCATGGCGGGGGAGAGCGTGGCGGAAGCAATGGGCTTTCTATCGGCCGAGGCGGTCGTTGGACTACGTGCCCAGCATGCGGCGGGCCAAGGTCCGCTGGGTGCTGGCGTGCCCGATCAGGTACGCAAAATGGCTGATATTGAGCCGCAGCGCATGTCGGCTGATCGTGATGCATGGGTTTTTCGTCATCTGACCGACATGCCGCTCAGCGCCAACATCTGCGCCATACCCGTGGGAGCCGATGCGATAACCCATCGGGTCGATTATCTGGGCGTGCCCCATACGATGATGCATCCGATGCACGCGCGTGCCGACGCGCTGGGCTGGACCGTGCATCAACTGGGCGGTGACCGAGACCATATGGTTCATGTGGGCGATCCGGACGCGGTGCTGACATATCTGATTGAATAGCACAGGACAGGAGAGCGACCATGGCCGAGGTGGCCGATACGGCGGCGGACGCAAGGGCATGTGAGGCGATACCAGCGCACGTTCCCGCTGGCATGGTCCGGGATTATCCGCTGAAAGTCAGTGACAAGACCACAGAAAATCCATTCGACCGGATCATTCCGGAGATCGCGGCCGGGCCTATCGCCTTCTATGCGGAGGGTGTGTTGCCTACCGGCGACCCAGGCTGGGTCTTTCGTCGCTCGGAAGATTTGCGCGCCATCTTCAAGGATGGCGAGAATTTTACAGCACGCGGCTGGTCCAGCTTCAGTGGTTTGATCGGCGACAGCTGGTATCAGGTGCCGGTGGAATATGATCCACCCGAACACACAGCCCTGCGCGCTCTGCTCAACCCGTTGCTTGCGCCGCAACGCATGGCGGCACTGGATGCCAGGGTGCGCGCTTATGCCCGCAACTACATCGATACATTCCGTGACCGCGGCTCGTGCGAATTCATGAGCGAGTTCGCATTCAAGTTTCCCATCGCCGTGTTTCTGGAGCTTATGGGGTTGCCACAGGAAGATGTGGATCAGTTGCTCGCATGGGAGATGAATCTGCTGCATCAACCCGACGTGTCCGAAATCGCGCGTGCCACCAGGGCTGTGCGGGATTATCTCGTCGACAAGCTGGATGCGGCCCGCAAAAATCCCAGGGACGATTTCATCGGCTTCATCGCCACGGGTAAAGTCGGGGAACGTCCGCTCAGTCGTGACGAACAGATCGGGATGGCCTTCAACTTCTATACCGGGGGCCTCGACACGGTCTCCACGAACCTTGGATTGCACTTCCGACACTTCGCGGAGCATGGTGAGGATCAGGCCTGGTTGCGGAACAACCCGGATAAGATCGTACTGGCCACCGAAGAGCTTCTGAGAGCTTATGCCGCTGTCACCACGTTCCGTATATGCGTCAAGGAAGTGGAGATCGCGGGTGTTCGTGTCATGCCTGGCGATCGGGTGGCGATGAGCACCACACTCGCCAACCGGGATGCGGACAAATATGACGCCCCCAATGAGGTCCGGCTCGACCGGGGGCCCTCGCACGACAGCTTCGCGCATGGGCCCCATCGTTGTGTCGGCATGCATCTAGCCCGGCGCGAATTGCATGTGGCGATAGAGGAATTCCTGAAGGCCGTTCCCCAATTCCATATCGCCCCGGACGCCGTCATTATTTCCACGTTGGGGCCGATCATTCAGCCGGAAACGCTTCCCCTGGTCTGGTCCGCCAGATGATCGCGGTGCGTCCGCTTGCCGCAACCGATGGCCGATTTGAGTTTCCATCGTTCATTGTGGTGGCCGTCGCCGCGCGGATAATCATGACGACGCAGTTTTAAAGGCGTCCCTACGCTTTATCGAGCAGCCGGGATGTCGCGAAGGGCCAAGGACAACAATGCTACACTCGCGGACGAAACCATCCTCCGACATCCTCTGGGGTTTTGACGAAGGCGCTGGTAATCAGGTTGTTGAGGCCGCCATCGGTTTGCGTGAGTTGCTCGCCAGCAATGCGTCCCGCGGCGACGTTCAGCGCTATCCGACCGATGAGGTCATTCGGGCGCTTGACGATGCCATGCTATGGGGTGTTGCCGTGCCCAAGCGGCTTGGAGGGCAGGGCGTATCGGCTACGGCGCTGGTCCGCATGGGTGCCGAACTTGCCAAGGGAGATCCGTCGGTGGGTTGGGTGTCCCAGATCATCAACGGAACGACCTGGGTTACGTCGCTGGCATCGGATGAATTGCAGGAAGAACTTTTCAGCGAAGGCGTGCCGAAGATCGCGGGCGTTTTCAATCCGCCAGGCACGGCGATCCCGGTGGATGGGGGATACCGGGTCAGTGGAGCATGGCCCTATGCGTCGGGTATCCGCCACGCACGCTGGGGGCAATGGGGTGTGCAGATCGTAAAGCCTGATGGGACGCAGGTGCCTGGTAATTTCTGCTACGTTCCCGCCGGCGATTTCCGTATCGAAGATAGTTGGCATGTGACGGGTATGCAGGGCACCGGTTCCGATACCGTCGTGATCGAGGATGCCTTCGTCCCCGAAAGGCGGATGGTCCACGCCGCGCGATCCTACAATTATGTCGAACCGGGGAAGAAGCATTACGGCGCGCCCTCCGACTATTTCGCGCAGATGGCACTGGTGCACCGCACGATGTGCGGCGTGCCGCTGGGCGCCATCGAAGGGCTGCTGGAACATGTCGTGAAGACCGCCGTCACGAAACCGCTCGTCGGCACGATATTCGCCCGGCAGTCGGATTCGCAGGTCGTGGCGAAGGAAATTGGCGAAGCCGCGACGAAGATTCACACGGCGCGCATGTTGATCGAAGCCGCTACAATGGAACTGGACGGCGCGGCGCTCGAACGTCGCACGCTGAGCGAGCGGGAGCGTGCCCGGAACAAGGCGCAGGCCAACCATGCCATGCAGATATTGCAGGAGGCATCCCAAACGCTGATGTATGTCGCGGGTTCATCGGCATTCAATAATGCCAATCCTGCATCCCGCTATTGGCGCGATTTCAATATGATTGCGCGTCATTTCGGTAATATTCCGAACATTGGATATGAAGTCTACGGCCGCTCGCTGCTGGGTGTTACGCCCAGCGCGATCCCGCCGCACATGTATTAACGCCAGAGCGGGAGCACCTGGCCCGCAAACATCTTAGGAAGGATGGAAATACCATGATCAATGTCGAAGAATTCAAGCATAGTCCGGAACGGCGCAAGGAAGTCGTTCAGGGGTTGACCGAAAAACAGGCGAAAATGGCCAATCATTGGATGGACCTGTTCGATCAGGCCTTCAACGTCGGCGATTTCGTCAAGATGGACGAGTTCTTTCATCCCGATATGACCTATAGCAATCCCAATCGCCTGGATCTGGGGCCCTATGTCCAATGGAAGACGTCCCCCGTCGCCCTTTATAAAACCTTTCCGCCTTCGGTTTATCGTGTGCTGGAAGTATATGGCAAAGGCGAAGACAAGATCTGTGTATTCTGCAACCACCAAGGCGAGCAGACCGGAGGACCCTATATGGGAGTTCCGCCACAGGGTCAGAAGATCAACGTGCACTGGTTTTCGGTCTTGACGTTCAAGGATGACAAGATCATCCACATTTATTCCATATCCGATGTGTTGACGATGTTGATCGACATTGGCGTGATTTCCAAAGACAAGCAGCCGGTAGACCCGTACAAGTAAAATAGAGCTTGCGGGCGGCCATTTTGGGATGGCCGCCCGCAAGCAAGAAAACAAGGAGAGCGTGAATGGCAACGCAAGCAGACGCCGGCCTGTCGGGCGTGAATCGCTTCATCGGTCGCCAGTTCGATCAGGTGGCATTCGTTGTCGATGAGCTTGAAGCTGCCAAGGAGCGATTTGGACGGATTTACGGCATCCAGTCGTGGAATACTTGGCGCAACCTGGCCGATGGACAGTCTCACAAGGTTTATCGCGGGACGCCGGGTGATTATCAGTTCAGTTGCGCTTACGGTTATGTCGGCGATATGCAGGTGGAACTGTGCCAGCATGATGGCGGCCGCAGCGTATATAAGGACTGGCTGGATACGCGCGGCCCTGGCTTGCATCATCTGGCTTTCCGCCTCGACGAACGTCCCGAATATGAAGCCGCCTGCGCTGCGTTCGAGCAGCAGGGCGCGCCGTTGGCGATGGGAGGGGAGATCGAAGGCGCAGGCGTCTGGGCCTATTACGACACGGTCGAACAACTTGGTTGTTACACGGAACTTTATTGGTCCTCGCCCGCGGTATTGGAAATATTCGAGCGGATGAAACGCGGCGAACAGGTTGAGATCGCACGATGAAAGCGGGAGTATGAACGTGACCTTACGGGACAGGATTGGGCCGGCGGAAGCTGCTCCTCAGCTTGTCGATGGAACTTTCGTGCGGGATCTGATCGATCTCGACGCGCGGGAGGTATCCTTGCGCGTTCACCATGACCGGGAGATCTTCGACATTGAAATGGAGCGGATTTTCGCAAAATCCTGGCTCCCCCTTGCACATGAGAGCGAAATTCCCAATCCGGGCGATTTCGTCCGGCGCAATGCCGGCCAGGATTCCTGTCTGGTCGTCAGGCGCGAGGACGGATCGATTGCGGTTCTTCTCAACGCCTGCAGCCATCGCGGCATGACCCTGTGCCGGGAGGAGAAGGGAAACAGCCAGACTTTCAAATGCCCCTATCATGGCTGGGCGTTCGGCAAGGACGGTCGTTTTCTGGGCGCGCCGTTTGAGAAGCAGATGTATGGGGATGAACTACGCAGGGCTGCCGACGATCTGCATCTCGTCGTAGCGAAAACCGCCATGCTGGGCGGGATGATCTTCGCGAACTGGGATCAGGACGCCGAAGATTTCGAGACCTATTTGGGTGACTTCGCCTGGTATTTGCGCGCTGCTCTGGAACGGACCAATCGTGGTTTCGAAGTGATCGGACCGCCGCAGCGGCAGATCATGCGTGCGAATTGGAAGCTGCTCGCCGAACAACTGGCCGATGGCTATCATGCCCGCGCGCTGCACCAGTCGGCGGGCGACATGGGGACGCTCGGCCATGACGCCCACGACCCAGCATCCTGGGGCATGGTCGGCATCAACGTCAGCACGCCCGGCGGCCACACGATGCGCTGCATTGACACCCGCCTCGCTTATAGCTTTGCCGGTATCGGCGATACGGCCAGCGTGGCGGAACGGCTGGCCGCCGTTCCTCCGCCGGGCGCCAACGCGGACATGGTGAAGCAGTTTTCCAACAATCTGAGCGATGGGCAGATGCGATTGCTTGCCGATACGCCGCCGTTGGTCATGGGGCTATTCCCGGGGACTGACTTCTTCATGCTGATGAGCGTGGGCGGCTCCGATGATGGCAGTCACGGTCCAGTGATGGTCGCGCGAGCCTGGACCCCGCGTTCGCCGGAACTGTTCGAGATGTTGACATGGACACTGGTTGAACGGGATGCGCCGCCGGACCTGCGGGAACAGACGCGACTGACGACCCTTCGTAATTTCGGCATAAGCGGCTTCATCGAGCAAGATGACGCCGAGGCATGGCAGGGGATACAGAAGGCGGTGCAGGGCCCCGTCGCCCGTCGGATGACGGCAAAATATCAGGCCAAGCTCGGCGTTACCCGGCCCGAAGGTTTCGAGGGCGGCGGTGATGTCTATGCCGGTTTCAGCCGCGACGATGCCCAATGGGCATGGTGGAAACGCTATGCTCAGGTGATGGGTGCCTGACATTGGGGAGGTTGGGACGTTGAACGAATTGGCGGCATCCACATCGACGGAGGCATCATTCGGTTCGCGCGCGCGCATTCGCGCCACGGACCCTCGCTACATGGAAATACTTGATTTTCTCTGGGAAGAGGCTGCCATGCTGGACCGGGATGACCTTCGATGTTGGCAGAACCTGCTGGACCCGGCCATCCACTATTACATGCCGGTCTGCCTCACCCGCAAACGCGGCAGCAATGAAAGCTTCGAGACAGAAGGCATGCACTATGATGAAGACTTCGGATCGCTGAGTTTTCGGATACGGCGCTTTCTGGAAACCCAGGCATGGGCGGCCGATCCGCCCTCACGCGCGCGGCGCTTCGTCACCGGGGTTCGGGTGTGGGAAGAGCAAGGCGAAGGCATATATGACGTCGCCAGCTCGCTGTTGCTCGTTCGCACGATGGACGATGATTTTCGCACAGATTTGGTCACGGCAGAGCGGCAGGACAGGGTCCGTCTATCCGAAACGGGTGCCGCCCGCCTGCTCGAACGCAAGATATTGTGCGATCAGACTACAATCGGCACCCATAATCTTGCGATATTTCTATAGATTTATGGAGTTCCTGCCGTTCCAGCGGGGCGGCCCGCCGAGTCCTGGAAACGCCTTTCCAAGGATAGGGGCGTTCTCGGCTCAAAAATTGCTTAACATGATAAAACAGATAAAATATATGGTGAGGATCGCGAGATGATCGTTGATGCGCTTCCCAAGCCCAGCGGTCTGGACGGTATAGTCGAGCATCAGATCAGATCGGCCGCCAGTACTGTCCAGATCAATCGCTATAGCTGGCGCGAACCGCGCGAAGCGGTGTTCAAGACCGATGCGCCCATCATCGATATTCTGCTCTCACGGCGCCAGGCGGAACTGGACGGCGAATTTCTGGAAGCAGGCTGGCGCGCACGCAGGCCTGTCGGTGAAATCATGTTCATGCCGCCCGACTTCACGCTCCACAGTCGTTGGAATCGGGGCGACCGCCGATCGATGTGCTGTGTGCTCGACAAGGGCGCCTTCTCCGATTTTTTCGAGATCAACTGGGAAGACCGCAAGCTGGCTGCCAGTCTGGATATCTGTAATGGCTTCGTCCGCGGTGTCATGATGCGCCTGGTCAGCGAGGCCATGGAGCCAAGCTTTGCCAGCGCCATATATATCGAAGCGTTGAGCACCGCGCTTGCCGTCGAGCTTCGCCGTCATTTCGATATGCTTGATCCCGAAAATCTGCCCAAGGAAGGCGGGTTGAGTCTGTCGCAACTGCGCCGTATCCGGGAAAGCCTGGAGGAGGAAAGCGCCTCTCACCCGGTCACGGTCGCGGGCCTCGCCAAGAGGGAAGGGCTGAGCGTCCGCCACTTCTCGCGCCTGTTCCGTGCGTCGACCGGCAGTGCGGTGAGCGATTATGCTGCAGGAATCCGTATCGAGCGAGCGAAGAAATTGCTGGCAGATGAGCATAGGCTGATCAAGGAAGTCGCCTATCGCTGCGGGTTTCAAAGCTCATCGAGCTTTTCGTCGGCGTTTCGGCGAGCGACCAGCCTGACGCCGCAGCAATTCCGCAGCACGCGGCTGGACTAGGGAGGGTTTGCCGGAGCCCTGCAAATTCCGCGTCTATTCCAGCGATTCTGGACTCGGCGCCATTGCGCTCGGGGCAAGCACGAAATCCCGGACAAGCGAATACCAGTCGCCCTCCATCGAGGTTCCATCCGGTGCTCGTCCGCCCTCATGCGCGACATAGGGTTCGATCAGCGATTCCTTGACGCCAAACACGACATCGCTGTCCAGATACGAATCCCCTTGCGCGAAAACATGGGTGACCAGCTTGCGGCATCCGGGCGCGGCGATCATGAAATGCACATGCTCGGGCCGCCATGGGTGACGGTCCTGAGCCGCCAGCATGGCGCCTACGGGGCCATCCGTGGGAATGGGATAAGGCGCCGGACGCCGCGTCCAGAAATGGAAACGCCCCTCAGCGTCGGCGATAATCCGGCCGCGACCTGCCAGTCCACCGGTCTTTTCTAACTGCTGAACGTCGTAGAAGCCCGATACATCGGAGTGCCATATATCGATGATGGCGCCTGCGGCTGGCGTTCCCTCATGCCGCCATACCGTTCCGGAAACATGCATCGGCGGACCGTCGATGCCGGCACCCAGATTCCCACCCAGCGGAAATTCAGGCGGCGGCACGTAAAAGGGACCGAATACGGTGGTTTCGGTGATGTCTCCCGCTACCGGATTGTTGATCGAATCCACTAGCGTGGACACGCCCAGCGTGTCGGACAACAGGATGAATTCCTGCCTCTTTTCATCGCACTTCTGCCCCGTGCTGGTCAGAAAGCCGATGCCTGCTTCCCATTCGGTCTGCGTCGGGCGGACTTCCCGTACGAAGGCGTGCAGGTGGCGCACCAGTGCTTCACTGATCTCCCTGGCGCGTGGATCGGATGCGCGCCGCACCCGCTTCACAACGGCATCGGTGATGGAATGCTCATCAAAATCTCGCATGGCAATATCCATATCGTCAGTATTCGGATGGCGGATCGCCTACCCATGCTGCACGCAGCAGCAGTTCAAGCGGTGCGCGGTCGAGGGGGCGGGGATTGGGGTAGGTGTTGGCGCATGCGATTTCGACCGCTTCTGCAATTGCGCTCTCCGGTAGACCAAGGTCACGCAGCGCCAGCGGTGCATCCAGCCCGCGTGCAAGCAAATGGAGAGCCGTCCAGGGTGCCTCGTCTGTCGCCAGCGCGCGCGCTAATCGCGCCATGGCCGGTTTGGCGACGCGGTTATACGCGATGGCATGGGGCAGGATGACGCTGTGGGTTTCCGCGTGGGGCAGGTCGAAGCTGCCGCCCAGCACATGGCAGAGCTTATGATGCAATCCCATGTCTACCTGCCCCAGGCAAGATCCGCAAAGCCAGGCTCCGTAAAGCGCCTTGCCGCGCGCCGCGATGTCGCCGGCGTCAGACAGGATAACGGGCAGGGCCTCCGTGATGGCGCGAATGCCTTCCTCCGCCATCAGGCTCGTGATCGGGTTGCCGTTATCGGCATACAGCGCCTCTGCCGCATGGGCGATGGCGTTAAGGCCAGACCTTGCCGACGCTCCACTGGTGAGGGTCAGGGTCAAGCTTACATCATATATCACGCTTTCCGGTTGCACATGGGGGCTGCGCTGCGTGGTTTTGCGGCCTTGCTCGGTTTGCCCGATGATCGGGGTCATTTCCGATCCGGCATAAGTGGTGGGCACTACGATCTGGGGCAAGTCGGTACGCAAGGCGATGGCCTTTCCCAAACCGATGGTCGATCCGCCGCCCAGCGACACGATGCCATCCGCGCGAATGCGGGTGAGATGTTCCATTGCGCGTTCGGTCACCTCGACGGGCGTATGCATCGCAGCGTCGGTGAAGTGCCCCGCATCGATGGAGCCCAGCAGCCGCGACGCTCGTTCGGCAAGGTCTGCCTGTTGCGGCGTGGTAAGCACCATCGCGCGCTTTACGCCGAGCGCGGCGCATTCGCCGGCCAGCGCGGACAGGGTTCCGGTCCCGAACAGAACTCGGGTAGGTAATGCCTGGTAACGGAATGTCTGCATCGGATCGTCCAGTTCGCGTTGCAGGGGTTTACGGCTGTCCGATGGGTCGGCTCAACCCTTCGCTGCACCCGGCGTCGGACAGGGGCTGTCCGCATCGGCCACGACGTTTCCCGCTGACCATGTCCTTTACGGGACAACCATGTCCGGGCAAGGCAAGATTCGCCGATTGACCCGGCAGGCATGGCGGTCGCATCCCTGTTCTCTCTGAAGCGGGAATGGTCCAGCCGATCGTGATACACACAATAGAGCCTCGTTCGATCGATACTTCTTCGGTGACCGAGTCCGCTTTCCACTCGGTCAGCGCGACTTATGCCACCGACGATCTGGCCGATCCTCACAGTCTCTACGCGCAACTCCGCCGGACCACGCCGGTCATGAAAGGCGATATTCTTGCCCTTTATGGCATTCCGTCCCAGGCTGATTATGCCAATACGGGACGGCCGGTATTCACGCTGTTCCGGCACGCGGATATTGCTGCGGTTTTGCGCGATGACAAGACATGGTCGACCGACCTGCTCAAGGACGGCCTGGGCACTTTCTTGGGAGAAATGTTTCTGAGCGCGCGCAACGGTGAGTCCCACCGATTGCTGCGACGCCTGTTGCAGCCCTGTTTCGCACCGGACGTGACACGCCGCTGGAGGACCCATGTCATCGCGCCGCTCGTCGAACGGGAATATGGCGGGCAATGGCGCGCGCGTGGTCGCGCGGAGCTTATGTCCGATCTGGCCATGCCGTTTCCGATCCTTGCCATCTATGCGATCCTGGGTTTTCCGGACGATCCTGCCTCCGTCACCCAGTTCGCCGATTGGGCTTTGCAAATCCTGAACGGCCCGCAGATCGATCCCGAAAAGGCCAAGGCGTCCATGGCACGCGCGTTCGAGGCGGCCGACCTGCTCGACGAACATGTTCGTGGAGTCGTCGCCGCGCGCCGCCGGGCCGGAGCATCCGGCGAGGAGCTTATCGACCGGCTGATCCGAACCGAAGTGGATGGAGAAAGGCTCGATGATGGCCAGATCGCCGGAATCGTGCGGATGCTGCTCCCCGCCGCAGCGGAAACCACGACGCGGACATTGGCTAATCTCATGGTTCACCTGTTGCAGGACGAACGGCTGCTGGCGCGGGTGCGTACGGATCGTTCGCTGCTTCCGCGTGCGCTGACGGAATCCATGCGGTTGGAGCCGGTGGCCGGCTTTCTGGCGCGCCGGGCATTGCGTGACTTGGACATAGGCGGAGTCACTATTCCTGCCGGATCGGCGGTGTCGCTCGTCATGGGGTCGGCCAACCGCGACGAGGCAATGTTCGCGGATGCGGATAGTTTCGATCTCGAGAGGTCGCAGCAGGCCAATCTGGGCTTCGGCTACGGCCTTCACATGTGCATCGGCATGCCCGTTGCGCGGACGGAAGTGGAGGTAGCCGCCGATATGCTGTTGAACCTGCCCAATCTGCGCCTTGATCCTGATCGGCCCGCGCCGCGCCTCCATGGGCTGCAGTTTCGGGGGCCTGATGCCGTCCATCTGCGCTGGGACACGAAATGAGCGTCGATCCAGCCGTACGGGCTGCTCTCGATACGATGGAGGAGAGGTGGGCGCGGGAACAGCGGGAGCAGGCACGAATTCCCCGTGAAGAAGCGTATGCCCGCGTCGATGAATTCCTGTTGCCGATCGGCCCGGAAACGGGGCGGCTGATACATGATCTGATCCGGCAGGGCGGACTGAAATCCATCCTGGAGGTGGGCGCATCCTATGGCTATTCGACACTCTGGCTGGCCGATGCCGCCCGGGCCGTAGACGGCTGCGTCACGTCGCTTGAACTGCACGCTGGCAAGATCGCGGCGGCGCGGGAAACGCTCGCCGAAGTGGGACTGGCGAACCGGGTCGATTTCATCGCGGGCGACGCCCTCGCATCCATCCACGCGCTTACCGGGCCGTTTGATCTGGTCCTGATCGACCTGTGGAAGGACCTCTATATTCCCTGTCTCGACCGTCTTGGCGGCAAACTGGCAGCCGGAGCCATCATCGTGGCCGACAATATGCTGTTCCCACCCGAAAATGCCGACAATGCGGCCGCCTACCGCCGCGCCGTCAGAGCGCGGGGCGATATGGACAGCGTCCTCTTGCCGATCGGCGCGGGCATTGAGATCAGCCGCAAGCATGGTTGACAAGCTCTTCGCCTCACCGGATGCCGCGCTTGCCGGGTTGCTGTTCGATGGCATGACCATCATGTCCGGCGGCTTCGGTTTGTCGGGCAATCCGGAAAATCTGATTCCCGCGATAAAGGCAAACGGCGTCAAGGATTTGACCGTCATTTCCAACAATTGCGGAGCGGAGGGCTTTGGACTGTGGCTGCTGCTGGCAAACGGCCAGATCCGCAAGATGATCAGTTCCTATGTTGGCGAGAACAAGCTGTTCGAGGCGCTGTATTTGCAGGGCAAGCTGGAACTGGAACTCAATCCGCAGGGGACGCTGGCGGAACGTATCCGGGCGGGAGGCGCCGGCATCCCGGCCTTCTATACCGCCACGGGGGTCGGCACGGTCGTGGCGGAAGGAAAGCCGGTCGAAACCTTCGAAGGGCGGGATTATATCCGCGAAACCTGGCTTCGTGCGGACCTTGCCATCATCAAGGCGTGGAAGGCCGATCCAGCGGGAAACCTCCTGTTCCGCAAGACGGCCCGCAACTTCAACCCTGTCATGGCGACCGCCGCCACCCATACTATCGCGGAGGTCGAGGAAATCGTACCGCTCGGCGCTCTCGATCCCGATCACATTCACACGCCCGGAATCTATGTTCACCGCGTCATTCAGGGGGCTCATTATAAAAAGCTCATCGAAAAACGCACGACGCGCGCCCGTCCCGAAATCGTCTGATGCTTGCAGACGATCTGTCGTTGGTGCCGATCGTGGAACTGCGTGCTGACTTCCGGCCAGAGGCAGCGGGCGTCTGTCCCTATATCTCTGTGCGTTGGCGTGGGGCAGGGGCTTGTTCGTTGTGGAACGAATGCGGCGGGATGGAACCCATCCCGCCGCGTCGTTTGTGCTAGCCGCCAAAGTCGTATCGAACCCGCAGGCCATATATCCGTGGCTCCCCCGTCGAAAAGCTGAAATTGCCCGGACTGGTGCCAATCAGGTTGCTGTTGCGTAGATACACTTTGTCGAGGATGTTGGTCACGAACAGCGTTGCGCTCAACGCCGTATTGCCGATGTTGGAAAATTCGACGCTGCCGTTGAGCACGCCATAGCTTGGCACCTTGGCGATGCCCGCGAAATAGCTGCCTATCCAGTAATAGTCGCTCCGCAGCGTTACATCCGCTCCTGCCGCGTCAACCGGCAACCGATAGCTGCCTGACAGCGTGTAGCTCCATTTTGGCGCTCTCTCATATATGGCTGAGCCGCCAGCCTGGGCCGCGAAGACTGGCGGAGTCTCCAGGCTGGTATATTTCGCGTCGAGATAGGAAGCTCCAAAACTCAGGATCAGCGGCTCAACCGGCTGGAGAATGCCATCGACTTCCACGCCTTGCACCTTTGCCTTGCCGCCGTTGATGTTGAGGGACGTGTTGGCGGGATCAGTAGCAGGATCGCCGTCGCCGTCGAAATCCGGCGGAAGGCCCGCAATCTGCCGTTGGAGATGACTGAAAATACCGCGGAACGCGGCGACATTGAGCCGCCCGCGCATCTCCCCTTTCTCCCACTGGGTCTTGAGGCCGATCTCGACATCATTGACCTTTTGCGGTCCAAAATATTGGAACGGCGTCAATGTCCCGGCGAGCCGTGGCGTGTTGATGCCACCCGCGCGATAGCCGCGGCGGACGGTAACATAGGTGAAGATGTCGTTCGACACCTGATAGTCGGCGCCCAGCGTATAGGTCGATGCCTTGAACTTCACCGAATCCGAGAATGATCCTGCCGTGGCCTCGCATTCGGAAGTGGACTGAATGGGATCGCCGAAGAACGGCCTGGTGTTGACCGCACAAACGCTTTCCTTGTCCCAGGTGTGGCGATAGCCGGCGTTGAGACGCAACCCATCCATGATCTCGAAAGTGAGATTGCCGAACAGCGCATAGCTGCGATCTTTGAACAGGTTGTTCGAAATCTGCCCGAACGGATTATTATCCGGGTCGCCGGCCGCGTCGAATGCGTCGATCGCGAAGGCATCGGGGCCCGTGGGCTTCAGATCGAGGAAAAAGCCACCCACCAGCCACTGCAGCTTTCCGTCCATCAGGTCGCCGCTGAACTGCAATTCATTGCTGATCTGGCGATCATAGCGAAAACCGCGTGTGTCCAGCAGGAAAAGCGGCAAGCCATCGGTGCTGAATTGTTGATCCACCTTTGTGTCGCGATAACCAAAGATGTTCTTGATCGTGACGGCCCCCAGGTCGAGCGTCGTCGTATTGGATATTCCCCACAGGCGCGTGCGGTCATATCCCGGGATGTTCGAATTGGTAACGTGGAAGCCCAATCTCCGCTGCTCCGCATTGGCCAGGTCAACGTCGCACGCAGCCGACACGCCGCAGTTGAATGCCGGGAAGAAGCGATAGGCGGCATTGGGCCCGGCATCGCCGACCGAAACATAGCCGTCTCCATTGGTGTGCTGCCAATAATAGTCGAACACTGTAACGTTACTGAAAGTTGGGCTGGGCTCGATCTTCAGCGTGACCCGGAATGCCCGGGAATTGAGGTTCGATCCGTCGCCCGCAACACCGATGTCCTTCTGGTATCCGTCCCGCTTCTGAAAGTCCCCCGCGACGCGAAGCGCGATGCCGTCCGCAATCGGCAGGTTTATGGCACCCTGAAGGGCATGCCAGAAATAATCTCCCGCCGTGCCCTGCACATAGCCCTCGAACTTGTCGACGGCTGGCTTGGAATAGACCAGCACCGCGCCGCCCGTGGTATTGCGCCCGAACAGCGTTCCCTGCGGACCCTTGAGCACCTGTACTGACGCCACGTCGAACGCGGGCAGCACCGCGCCCCAGGAAGGCAGCGGCACTTCGTTGAAATAGCTGATGACCGATGGCAGGCCCGGTCCGGCAACGTCTTTGCCCTGGCCACGAATGGAAAAGGTGGTATTCGCCGCCGACCCAGCCCCTACGAAAATGACTCCCGGGACGATCCGCTGCAGGTCGGTGGTGGCCTGTATATTCTTCTGGACTAGCGCCTCGCTGCCAAAAGCGGTCACGGCGACCGGGACAGTCTGGATATTCTCCTCGCGGCGGCGCGCAGTGACGACGATATCCATGTCAGCTGCCGCAGCGTTCCTATCATCGGCTGCGCCGCTGTCTTGCGCCAACGCCTCGCCAGCCTGGGTCAGCAAAGTCATGCCGGCAACGCCGGCCGTCAATAGCTTTGCGATCTTCGGATATTGCATGATATCCCCTTCCATGTTTCCTGCCTGATTGCCGCAGATTATTTTTGTCGTCGTCTCGATCGAAAGGCCTGGCGCATGGCTCGATCACACCATGGCGCGCACCAACCTATGTCCTTCGGAAATGGCCAGATGCAGATCGCGCGGCGCGCGCGCGTCGCCAACGATCACCATCCTGTCCTTGCCAAATCCCCGTTCTCTCAGATCGTCGTAAACGGCCCGCATGGGTTCCTTGGCGTTGATGAACACTACGGTGTCGGCAGCGACCTCCTCGGAATCTCCTCGATAGAGAGTCCTGACGATGCAGGTATCGATACCGATATGGTCGATCCTGCTGCGTATCAGCAGGCGGAAGTCGCCCTCTTCGGCGAACCGGCGGAATGCGGGGTCGACGCGGGTCACATGATCCAACTGGGGCGCAACGCTGGCGAACCGCGTGACGAACGTGACGCGCAATCCCTTTGAAAGAAGAAATTCGGCGGCTGCCACCGCTTCATAATGGCCGACATCGTCGAACACGACCGCGCTCTTTCCCAATTTGGCTGGCGTAGCGGTCAGCAAGTCTATCGGCGACAAGACATGGGGCTGGTCAAACCCAGGCACCGGCTCGGCCGGATATGCATATTGGATGCCGTTGTGCCGAGGGATGGAGCCGCAGGCGATGACGACGAAGTCAGGATTTTCCTCAAGAACATCCTCCACCTCGGCATAGGTGCTGGTGCGAACGTCCACGCCCAGACGGAATATCTCCTGCTCCAGCCAGAACGCGATATCACCTATGACGTGCAGGCGCGGAGCTCGCTTCGCCACCGCCACCTGACCACCCAGATCAGGCCCTGCCTCGAACAATGTAACCCGATGTCCGCGCAGCGCGGCGACACGCGCCGCTTCCATGCCAGCGGGACCGCCGCCAATGACCACCACCTTGCCGGGATTGTCGGCGGGGCGGATCAGATCCTCCGCCAGATCGCCTTCGCGGCCAGCCGCCGGGTTGATCGTGCAAGCCAGCGGGTATCCCAGGTTTACGCCCTGCCAGCACGCCTGATTGCATCCGATGCAGGATCGCACCTGCTCGGGTTTCCCGGCTTGCGTCTTACGGATGATGTCGGGATCGGCGATGTGGGCGCGGGTCATATGTACCATATCGGTTACACCGTCGCGTAGAAGTTGCTCGGCCTCGTCCAGATTGCGGAACCGGCCGATCATGAATCGGGGAATGCCCCGTGAGGCCGCCGCGATCTTCTCGCTGGAGGGCAATTGATAGCCAACGGGCTGATCCATCGCCGCCACAAACTTGAAGTTGAAATAATCGCTCCAGCTCAGGTCCAGGAAGTCGATCATCTTTTCGGCCTGAAGCGTCTGGACAACCAGCGCCAGTTCGTCTTCGCCGAGCCCGCCTTCGCCGGTGCTGGCGCCCATGCGTATCCCCACAGGATAGTCATCCGGCACCTGTGCGCGCACTGCCAACAGGACTTCGCGCAGGAAGCGCATCCGGTTTTCCAGCGATCCGCCATATTGGTCGGTTCGCTTGTTCACCAGCGGATTGAGGAACTGCATGATGAGGTAGCCGTGCGAGGCGTGAACCTCGATGCCCTCTATCCCGCCCTCCACGCATCGGCGGGCGGCATTGGCGAAATGCTGGATGACCTCTTCGATCTCGGCAAGGCCCATGGGATTAGGGACGATGCCGGTCGCGGGGTTGGGCACTGCCGAAACACCCCATGGCGGGGATTGATCCAGCACCGGATAAATATGTCCGCCATGCCATATTTGTTGAAAGACGCGCATGCCATGCGGCTTGATGGCTTTCATCAACCGTCGGTATCCGTCGATAATGGTATCGTCCAAATTGGCGAGGCTGAGGACAGAGCTGGGATGCACTGTGGCTGCTTCCAGGAAAGTAAGGCCGACGCCGCCCTTGGCTCGCGCCACATGATAATCGATCAACTGATCGGTGATCCGACCGTAATCAGTCAGGTTGGTGCCGTGAGCGGAACGGGAAATCCGATTGCGAACCTCCACGCCCTTTATCTTCAGCGGTTCATAGACGAACTGCAGGCTCATCATGCTCTCCCGCCGACGCTGGACGTTTTTTTTACTTCACAATTGCCGGACAATAGAATTTGTCCGGGAACGGGAGAATTCCAGATCATCGGCAATGTTGATTGACGGCAGCAATATCTCACCTCGCCGCCAATTATATTTTCGGTGACTATGCTGTCTGGCAAAGCCGCTCGCGACAAGTTTCCCGAGTATTGCTCTTCGGACAAGATGTTGGCCAATCGGCTATTGTTGAGAAGAGGGGCATCTGAAACCCTGAAGCGAACGCTGGGGATTTATTGTGAAAGTCCCTGATTTCAGGCTTTTCTATGGTCGCATCCTGTTTCGGCGTCGAATGTTGGAGTAGCAGGGAGCCATTTTCGCCGGAATTGACAGAGCGTTCGGGACGGTAGCAGACCCTTTATCGACAAGCCGGCAGGGGAGAGGACATGCCTGAACGGACGTGGGATGAGGAATGCGATGTTTTGATCGTAGGATCGGGCGCGGGGGGATTGACGGCTGCGGTGGCCGCCGCCGACTTGCATGCGCGAGTGATCGTCATCGAAAAGGGGCGCAACTTCGGCGGAACATCAGCTACTTCGGGCGCGGTCTTGTGGGTTCCGGACAGTCATCTGGCCGAAGCTGCCGGACAGCAGGACGATCCGGTAGATGCTGTGCGCTACATAAAGGCGATTGCCGGCGACGAAAGCGATGACATTCTGATCCGCGCTTTTGTTGAAAACGGGCGCGAGATGCTGTCGTATATGAGCCATCATAGCGATGTTGAATATGTCTCTATTCCCTATCCCGACTATCAGCCGGAGGCGCCGGGCGCTCGTTCCGGCTGGCGCAGTCATGACGTCGTCCCCATGGATGGCCGGAAACTGGGTAAGGATCTTGAATATCTGGAACCGCCGCATCCGTCGAACATGCTTTTCGGCCGTTTCGTGTGGAACACCATAGACGCCTCGATGCTTGTGACGCGTAAGCCCGGCTGGATCGGCGCCATGGCGAGGACGCTCTGGCGTTATTATTCCGATATAGGTCAACGGCTCAGATCGAAGCGTTCGCGATATCTCACCGGCGGCAACGCGTTGATCGGGCGGTTGAAGCTGTCCATCGACCGGCGGGGGATCAATATCCGCAGGGAAACGGCACTTGTCGAGATCATCCGCGACGGAGCTCAAGTTGTCGGGGCCGTTGTCGAACGCCATGGCCGCAAGAGCTCCATTCATATCCATAAGGGCCTGGTGCTGGCGGCAGGAGGCTTTGAGCGGAATGCGACGCTGCGTGCGCGCTATCTGCCGCAATCGCCCAACCCCGACTGGAGCGGATCGCAATCGAACAATCAGGGTGACGTGCTCGAACTCGCAATGTCCGTCGGCGCGGCGACGGACCGCCTGGATTCGGCTTGGTGGGCGCCAGCGGTGCACGTCAGGGGAGAGGGCCGGTCCCGCCCGCTTTTCTTCGAACGCGCCCTGCCTGGGTCGATCATCGTCAATCAGGCGGGCGACCGCTATTTCAATGAGGCTGTCGACTACCATCTTGCAGGCAGGGCGATGGTTGAGAATGACCGGCCCGGTGCTGGCACGTCGCCGTCCTACATCCTGTTCGATGCCGGGTTCAAATGGCGGTATCCCATGGGGCCGGTCCTGCCGATGATGCCCTTGTGGATGCATTCACGCGCGGTTCGAGATCTGGTGTTCGTCGCGGACGATTGGGGTGAAATGGCGGACAGGATCGGTGTTGACCGTGATCGCCTGCAAGCCACCATCACCCGTTTCAACGACAATGCGAGACAGGGCAGGGATCCCGATTTCCAGCGGGGTGAAAGCCTGTACAATCGCATATATGGCGATCCCAAGATAACCGGAAATCCCAACCTGCTACCGCTTGTGAAGGCGCCTTTCTATGCGTTGGCTATCTATCCGGGTGACATCGGCACCAATGGCGGGTTGGTGACGGATGGCAATGCGAACGTGTTGGATACGGAAGGCCGCTCAATAGGGAATCTCTATGCCACGGGAAACATCACCGCTTCGGCCATGGGCCGCTCCTATCCCGGCGGTGGCGCGACCATCGGGCCGGCTATGACTTTCGGCTATCTCGCTGCCCGCCACGCCATGGGTGTCAACGAGCCGTGTTGAGCGCGCGTGGCCGGCGGGCGGATTATTCGGCCGCAGTCATCATCGCCTCGAAATCGGCCACATAGGGTTGATGGGCGGACAGCCCGCCATCGACGTGGAGCACCGTGCCGGTGACATAGGCGGCATCGTCCGACGCCAGATAGGCTACAGCCGCAGCGATATCATCGGGTTCCCCCACGCGTGGCGACAGGATCTGCTTCATGAACGGCGACAGGTCGGTCTGGCCGGAATTGGCGAATGCCTGGGTTAAGATCAGTCCGGGCGCGATTGCATTGCATCTTATGTTGTCCCGCGCATGCTGCGTGGCGATGTAACGGGTCATGCTGACGATGGCGCCCTTGGACGAACCATAAGCGACGCGGGCGATGTCTCCCACGAACGCCGATCCCGACGACGTGTTGATGATCGATCCACCGCCGCCCCGCACCATGTGCGGAATGGCAAAGCGGCATGCGAGAAAATAGGCGTCGAGATTGATACGGAAAGTGGTCCGCCACAGGTCCAGCGGTATATCGGTCACCCGCGTGTCATGGGCGAGGTCGGCGCCAACATAGGCGGCGTTGTTGTGCAATATGTCGAGCCTGCCGAAACGTGAGATTGCAAAGTCCACCAGCGCCTCGATCGATGCTTCATCCTGCGCGTCGAACCTTCTGGCCGCGGCTGCATCGCCGATCTGCGACGCCACCGCAGCGGCGGCTTCCTGGGCTATGTCTGCGACTACGACCCTTGCGCCTTCGCGTGCCAGTCGATGGGCCGTCGCCGACCCGATACCGCCGGCCCCGCCCGTGACGATAGCGACTTTTTCTTCCAGCCTGTTCATCCCAAACTCCCATATGTTCTTCACATAACCATGCGGCGCGAAGAACAATGGGGTCGATAGTCGTGGCGCAAACGCGCATCAGATCATACTTTCGCCGCATCGAAATCCTGACGGACCGCAACGCCTCCTCCTCCCGGTCGAGCCAGGCGATCCGGCGGCGAAAGGGCGCGCGCGGGCATGAATCGGGCGTAGTTGAGTGCGGCTGGAGAAATCTCGCGGCTGAAATCGCGTTACCTGCGTTTCGTTCCGGTCATCCTGTATTGGCAGACGCAATCGGGACGATGGCCCTCGAAGTTGGAACCATCCGGCTCGCATGTAGCTTCGAACTGGGGCCGGTCGACATTCAGATGACGGAGCGAGCCGAAGGCTAGCGTTAGTTGACCGGCCCTAACAATATCAGCGAAGCAAGGCGCTTTTATTGGAGCGTATCGAGCATTGCGCGCGAATAGGGCATTGTGGCTTCCCCCTTGGCGACCTTTTTCGGCCATTCCCAGTCGGCAATCAGCGCACGGCCAAGTGCGATCATGTCGAATTCCCCGCGCTCGATCCGCGTGGCCACGTCGTAGAAATTATTCTCGACTGCGGCGCCGCCCGTCTCGAAGGAGGCGAACAGGTTTTCCGACAGGCCCACGCCGCCGACCGCCATGGAAGGCTTCCCGCTCAATTTCTTGGCCCAGGCGGCTAGCGGCAGGTCCGATCCTGTGAAGGCCGGCGCACTGAAATAGAGCGTGCTGGCATCGAACATATCTACGCCAGCTTCCGCCAGCGCGCGCAGCAGCACGCCGAGTTCGTCGGGAGTTTCGGCAATCCGCGCATTGAAATCCTGCTGCTTCCATTGGCCGAACCGGAAAAGGATCGGCATGTTCTCTCCTACCGCCTCGCGCACCGCGCGTACGATTTCCGCGCCGAAGGTCGCGCGCGCGGCCATGTCGCCACCATAGCGGTCGGTGCGGCGGTTGGTCTCCGACCAGAAGAAGCTGTCGACCAGATAGCCGCTGGCGCCATGGATCGCGATGCCATCAAACCCGACGTCTCTTGCGTTCCTGGCGCTTCGCGCGAAACCATGGACGACGTCGGCGATCTCTTCCTCGGTCATGGGGCGGGTGGGCTCGATCACGCGGGCGATATAGTCGCGCGTCACTGTCGAGAAGCCGCCGTCTGGGCCCCAAAGCCCTGAAGGCCGGAGCGACGGCGCATCGGGATAGGGGCCGGTGCCATCGATACGGAAAACGCCTTGATGCCAGAGTTGCGGAAAGATCTTGCCGCCCGCCTTATGGACCGCATCGGTGACTTTGCGCCACCCATCGAGAGCAGCTTCTCCATGGAGCAGCGGAATATGAGTTTCGGTCCCGCTACCCGCGCCGATCGCGGCAGGCTGGTCGACGCCGATGCCTTCCGTGACGATTAGTCCCGTGCCCCCCTCCGCGCGCTTGCGGTAATATTCAACGACCGCCGCGTCAGGGGCATTGGCTGGTGAAAAACTGCGCGTCATCGGCGCCATGGCCAAACGATTGGACAGGGTGAGCCCGCGCAGGGTCATCGGGCGGAACAGCGGTGCGAGCATCGGGTCGGAACTCATGGACATCCTCGATTTGTCATATTAACATGCAGACTGTATGTATGTATTTCACGATGATCAAGTCGCTTTCGCAGGCGAATGGATGACAGGCAGGCAAAAAACAGGCAAACGCGCGAGATGAGCACACGCACCCGTCCGCAGATGACGTTTGAGACCCGCGCGTCGCTGATCGCTATGGCGCGCGATGCGTTTGGCCGCCATGGCTTCTCCGGCGTGCCGTTGGAGGGTCTCTGCGCGGCGGCGGGTCTGACGCGTGGCGCTCTCTACCATCATTTCGGCAGCAAGCTCGGCCTGTTCGAGGCGGTCGTGGCTGAGATGGACGATGCGCTCGATGAAGCCGTCGAGCGCGCGACCGAGGAAGCTGGAGGGGGGTGGTCGGGCTTTCGCGCCGGTTGCCGCGCTTATCTTCAGGCAATGGTTGCGCCCGATATCCAGCGGATCGTCCTGAACGATGCACCGGCCGTCATCCCGAACTTTGCAGGGCGCCCTCGCATGCGGCTTTGCACGGCACAGATGGTCGATGTTCTGGAGGGGCTCATGAACGAAGGGGCCATCCGGCGCACGGATGCAGCCGCCCTTGCCAATGTCATTGCCGGTGCCGTCGCCAATGCCGCCGCATGGGCGGCCAGTCGCCAGGATACTGCGGCAGCCTTCGCGGCGGCGGGAGACACCATCGGTCTGCTTCTGGATGGCCTTGAGATAGCGGAGGTATAGAAGGATTTCGTTTGACGGGAAGCTGGCGGAAACGGGTCACTGTGGCGCTGATGAAGCCTCGCCGAAGGCCGTCCTTGCTCCGACCTCCTGGCCTTTAATCCTGTCCTGACCGAGCGGTGAATTATAATGTTCGCGTACAAAACCGGTCTGCACCTAGAAACCGGGTCAGGAGAACCGAATAAGGTCTCAATTGCAGGAGAGCATCGTTGAAACGGCTTGGGAATAAAATCGCCTTCATCACCGGCGGCGCAGGCGGCATAGGCATGGCGTGCGCTGAACGCTTCATCGCGGAAGGCGCCAAAGTCATTGTTGCCGACCTGTTCGGGGATGCAGCGAGGAAGGCTGCGGATCGGCTTGGTCCAGAAGCGCTCGGCCTCGGCGTCGATATTGGCGATGAAGCCTCGGTTCGGGAAGGCATGGCGGCGGCGATCAGGCATTTCGGCCGGATCGACATCCTGTTCAACAATGCCGCGCTGACCAACCCGGCGTCGATGAACCTCGACACCGACGTCGTCAATGTCCCCATGGACATCTGGAACAATACGCTTCACGTCAACCTGACCGGTACGATGTTATGTTGCCGTCACGCAATTCCACACATGGCGGAAAATGGTGGCGGAACCATCCTGAACACGGCTTCGGGCGCGGGACTTGCCGCCGACGTCACCCGCGTCGCCTATGGTGTTTCCAAGGCCGGGATGATCGCGCTCACCAAATATGTCGCCACGCATCACGGCCACCAGGGCATTCGCGCCAATGCAATCTGCCCCGGTCCGGTTATCACCCCGCTCTCACTGGATATTGGCGGCGACATGATGCCGCTGGTCAAGCGGCAGACGCCCCTCGGCAAGCTGGGAGCGCCCAAAGATATCGCGGCATTGGCGACTTTTCTGGTTGCCGACGAATCCGAATATATCAACGGCGAAATCATCACCATCGACGGCGGCACGATGGCGCATCACGCCCATGTCCCGGACATGCAGGACTATCTCAAATCCAAAGCGGCTACCTGATTATTGACGCCGTGCGCGAGCGCGGAATTAAGAAGGGAATGGCCGGGGATAATCCAGCACGCGCGTTCTGGCCTGAATATGCAGATTGCCTTGAGACAGATGACCGGAGAAGGAGTGAACATGCTCAGACTGAAAAATCGCGTGGGAATCGTAACCGGCTCGGGCAAGGATATCGGGGAAGCCACAGCGCGGCGTTTGGCGTCGGAGGGGGCGACGGTGATACTCGCGGATATCGCTTTCGAAGCGGCCAGCAATGTCGCTGCGTCGATTGTCGCGAACGGAGGGCAGGCGTCGGCCATTGCGCTCGACCTGGCGGAAGAAGATAGCATCCGGGCTCTTTATAAAGAGGTTGCCGCGCGTCACGGTCAGCTGGATTTTGTCCATAATAATGCGGCAGACACTCGCGTTGAGCAGATGGCGGGCGATATGGATCTGGCCAACATGGATGCCGCCATCTGGGACCGGGCATTCGACGTCAATACGCGGGGAACCATGCTTATGATCAAGCATGCCCTGCCAGCGATGCTCGCCAGGAAGCAAGGCTCGATTGTCAATACCAGTTCCGGCGCAGCCCTTCGGGGCGACTTTTACGGGCCAGCCTATGCAGCGTCCAAATCGGCGATCAATTGCCTCACTGTTTATGCTGCAACGCAATATGGCAAGCAGGGGATACGCTGCAACGTGGTTTCTCCCGGCATGGTCTTGACCCATGGCGCGCAGCAGACGGTGCCGCCGGCGCAATTGAAGCGGATACAGACCCACAAGCTGACGCCCTATCTGGGAGAACCGGACGACATCGCCGCTGCCGTCGCGTGGCTGGTGTCCGACGATGCACGTTTTGTGACGGGCCAGATCATTCAGGTCGATGGCGGCATCACGGCCCATATGCCATATTTCGCTGAAAATAGTGCGGCTTTCGACGCAGATCCTACCGCTCGGCCGGATGAGCTATAGGTTTCGTTGAAATCGGAAGCAGAGGAAATCTGGTGCAGCGAAGGGATTGGCGATGGACTATCTAGCCCAGGTGAAAGAACGTTGCCTCGCTGAACGCACTGTCGCGACGAGGGAGCGTTACGACAAGTTCATCCACGATGCGATCGATCCCTGGCATAAACATATGCTGACCGTTTTGCGGGATCATTGGTGGTCGGAAATTATCGGCGATGTCGATGCGACCATGGCAACTCTCGTCAAAGATCCCGTCTATCAGTTCCATGGCGGATCTCTGCATACGGCGGTTGTCAACACGACCGAAGCAGCAAGGGAGATGTACGCGTCACTTTATGACGCGGGCTATTATCCGGGAGGCGTATTGGAAAATATGCGTATCGCCTGCGCGGATTGGGGCGTCGTCATCGAATCCGATCTTACCAGCGTGCTTCCCGGCGCGGCTTTCAATTTGCCGAATATGCGAATTGATCCGGCCTTGCCCTATCAAAGCACTTCTCAAGCCATGCAGTCGCAACCATTTGACCGGGAGACCGGGCTTATGAAGGGCGAGATCGTATATTTGGGCGATATCACAGAAATTTTCATAGCGCGCCGCTGACAAAGCCGATCGGCGGACCGATGCTCTGGACCATGAGCCGATCTGTCATGAACCGGCTGGCCGTCCAGCTTGAAAGGTCCGCCGACGCCGTGGGGATTCATGGCGAATTTGCCATAAGCTCAAAGATTTCGCGGCCTAAACCAGAGTCTAATTATTTATCGTGCATCGAAATGACCGGCATGCGAAGCGGGGTGGAAATATCGTCTCGACATGATGGATGGAGCGGAGAAATATGGGTCAATTGACAGGCAAGGTTGCGATCGTAACGGGATCGGGCGCGAATATCGGCGAAGCATGCGCGCGGGCGCTGGCTGAAGCGGGCGCTTCGGTCGTGCTTGCCGATATCAATATCGCCGGTGCCGAGCGCGTGGCCGGGGAGATCGCCTCTGCCGGCGGCGCAGCGTTCGCACAGCCCCTTGACCTTGCCGAAGAGGACAGCATTCAGGCGGTCATCGACGCCACCATGGCCCGTTTCGGAAAGATTGACGTGTTGCACAACAATGCCGCCGACACGCGCCTGGAACAGATGGGCGCCGACATGCGGCTCGACCAGATGGACGCGGCGGTCTGGGACCAGGCGTTCAAGATCAACACGCGCGGCACCATGCTGATGATCAAGCATGCCGCGCCGCACATGATCGCGGGCGGTGGCGGATCGATCATTAACACGTCGACCGGCGTGGCGTTGACGGGAGACATCTTCAATCCCGCTTATTCATCGTCGAAAGCGGCGGTGAACGCCCTGACGAAGAACACGGCGGTTCAGTTCGGCCGCTACAATATCCGCTGCAACGCCATCACGCCGGGCCTGGTCCTCTCTCCGCTGGCCCGTGAGATGATGGGAGAAGCCCAGATCGACACGATACAGCGCCATGTGCTGTTGCCGCGCTTCAGCCGGCCTGAGGATATTGCGGGCGCGGTGGTGTTCTTCGCTTCCGACGCATCGAACTTCATCACCGGCCAGATCCTTTCCGTCGACGGCGGCATCGTGCATCATACGCCCTATGTGGCTGACATGCTGGCCGCCATGGCCGCCGCCGAGCCCGCGAACTGACAGAGCGCATCGCGACATCCCAACGGGTGCCCGCCCGCCTCCCTGACAGATACGAGAACGCCGAGGGACATATGCCAGCTACCAATGCCGCGGGCGGCGAACGCAAATATTGGGGTGTTATTCCCATGATGCCAGCGCCGATGCTCAGCGATATGACGAAACGCATGGAGGACATCGGCTTCGAAGGCGCGACTGCGTTGCAGATTTATGGGCCGCCATGGCCGAGTCTGTCGGTTGCGGCGGCGGCGACATCACGCTTGAAGGTAGCCACGGGCGTCGCGGTAGCGGCTTCCCGGAGCCCCTTTGAAACGGCGATGATTGCGATGGACATGGATCGCATCAGCCAGGGCCGCTTCATCCTGGGGCTGGGCACGGGCGTTTCGTCCGTCAACGTCGGTTCTTACGGTGCGCCGGATTACAAGCTGATAACCCACATGCGCGATACGGTGGCCGCTGTCAGGCATGTCATCGGCAATGCTCACAAGGGCCTGTCGCCGTATCGGGGCGCATATTATAGTGCTGATTTTCAGGAACTGATGCTGACGGCGCCGCCCGTGCGGGAAAATCTTCCGATATGGGTTGCGGCGCTGCGTGAGCGTCTGACGGACACTGCCTTGGAAATCGCGGACGGGTTGATCGTCCACTCTCTCTGGTCGGTGGACTATACCGTCGAGCAAGGCCCGCGCATTGCCGCCAAACTCGCAGAATTTGGCCGGGAACGCTCCGCTGTCGAAATCAATGCATGGCCTTGGGTCGCCGTGAACGACGACGAGCAAGCAGCGGTCGATGATGCGCGCCCGACAGTTGCCGGTTATGCGGGCATCAAGGAATATGAACCCTTCTTCGCAGCGCGTGGATTCCTGAAGGAAGCAAAGCTGTGCCAACAGGGCGATCAGAGCAATTCGCTTGCCGTGATGCACCATGTCCCGGACGAAATGGTCAAGGCGTTCGTCGCGTGTGGCAGTGTGGATCAGGTGCTCGAACAACTGGAACCGTTCTGGTCGGTGGTTGATTCCCTCTGTCCGATGTCGCCATACCGCCATCTCAATATGGAAAAGCTCACATTCTATGGCGCGGGCCTGCATCGTCTTGTGGCAGCGGCCAAGCGTTGATCCAAGGATGAAGTGATAGATCAGGCAGCGTGCGCGATTCATTGACAAAGCGCGAAATTTGATCGCTCAGGCGCATAAGCGTCAGCGGATAGTAAATTACCACAGGGGCGCCGACGCGCCATAATCAGGACTAGGAGCGGAAGATGCAGTGGGATGTCATCGTGGTCGGATCAGGAGCGGGTGGCTTGACGGCTGCGGTTCGCGCAGCCAAGGCGGGCCTGAAGGTGCTTGTCCTTGAAAAAGGGGAGCATTTTGGCGGCACGACTGCGGTGTCGGGCGGGGGTATCTGGATTCCAGGCAGTCCCCAGGCCCAGGCCGAAGGTCTCGCGGATTCCCCTGCCATCGCACGCGACTACATCCTCAAAGTGATAGGCGAAAGCGCGCGCGCGGAGTTGATCGACGCTTATCTGGATAACGGCCCTGAAATGGTATCCTGGTTGGCGGCAAACAGCGAGGTCGTCTTTCTGATGTCGTTGCCCAGCAGCGACTGGTATCCCGAGATATCCGGCGCCAGACATTATGGCCGGGTTCTCAGCCCCCGTGAATATGATGGAAAGAAGTTGGGGGCTTATTTTCCGCAGCTCCGTCCAGGCCGGGAAGAGTTCAACGCGCCGGGTGGCTTCATGATCGACATGTTCGACCTGCCCTATCTCGCGCAGATGCCCAAGCCGAAGGCGCTCTGGCATTTTGGCAAGCTCGCCGCGCGGTTCGGCACGGACAAACTTCGGGGATATAAGCGGGGCACGCGCCTGACGATGGGTAATGCGCTTGTGGCCGCGCTGCTGAAATCCGCGCTGGATGCGGGCGTGACATTGCGGAAGAGCGCCGCCGTCGAAGGGCTGTTGACCGAAGGGCGGCGCATTTCCGGCGTGCGGGTGTCGGCCAACGGCGGGACAGAGACGCATGAGGCGCGGTTCGGCGTCGTCTTGGCGTCCGGAGGGTTTTCGGCGAATGAGCAGCTGCGTAAAGCCTATATCCCCTATGCGGACCAACATGTCTCGATCCTGCCTTACGAAAATGTCGGCGATGGCATGAACATGGGGCTGGAGGCGGGCGCCTCGCTTGATGGCGAGAACCTCATCAACGCCGTATGGTCGGTGGTGTCGACCTTGCGGCGGGAGGATGGGTATCTTGCCCGCTACGCGCACCTGATGGACATGTCGAAGCCGGGCTGTATCGCCGTCAACGCAAAGGGTGAGCGGTTCGGCAACGAGGCATCGGTGCATTTCGTCGAGGCCATGCACGAGACGGGCTCAGTGCCCGCCTACATTATCAACGATGCTGCTGGCGTGAAGAAATATGGGCTGGGCATGGTCTATCCCGGCGCGCCGAACCTGAAGAAGCTGCTTCATGCCGGATATGTCATTGAAGGGGCCACGCTGAGCGAACTCGCTCACAAGATCGGGGTCGATCCCAATGGGCTTGAGCAGACCGTCGCACGCGTCAATCAAATGGCTGAGACGGGGAAGGATGCCGATTTCGGGAAGGGCGATACCTTGATCGATCAGGAAATTGGCGATCCCAAACACTCACCAAATCCGTGTTTCGGTCCGCTGGGCAAGGGCCCCTATTATGCCGTGAAAATTCATCCTGGAGATGGCTCAACCACCGTGGGTCTGCGGATCGATAACCGGTGTCGCGTCACCGATGCGAATGGCGATCCGGTTGAAGGACTATATGCCGCCGGTCTGGATGCCAATTCGATCTGGCGTGGCAAGTCGCCGGCGCATGGCTGCAATGTGGGTCCGGCCATGGTTTTGGGTTACATTGCGGGCAAGTCGCTTGCGGAAGCGGGGGCGGGTGCGTGATGCGAAAGATCTGAGTTGGTCGATGCAGGCTATCCGCCGGTTTTGAACCGGACTTTCACGATTATAGCTAGGCGAAGAACATGAAAATCAACATCGCAATCCCCCATGCATTGGAAATTCCGGCGCTTACTCAGCCTTGGGAACTGACGCTCGATCACAAGGACGTTTTGCGGGCGATGAAGCTGGCGGACGATCTGGGGTTCCACAAGTGCATGCTCGGCGAACATTTCCTTATTCCCAGCGATCATCTGGAAGCGAGCGGCGCATTCTGGCACCATGGAACCGTGTTTCTCGCGGGGATTGCTGGCGCGACCGAGCGGCTTGGCCTAGCCTCCTCAATCAATATCCTGCCTCTTCAAAACGCTATCGTTCAGGCGAAGGCCTGGTCGACAATCGATTGGCTGAGCGGCGGTCGCGGCACCGCCGTCGTAGCCGTCGGGTGGTTGAAGGAGGAATTCGATCTGCTTGGGGTTCCTTTCCAGGAACGCGGCGCAATATGCGACGAATATGTGCAGGCGATGATCGCCCTGTGGACGGAGGACAAGCCGGAATTCGAAGGCAAATATGTCTCGTTCAAGGACGTGGGATATGAACCGAAGCCACGGAATCTGCCCCTATGGTTTGGCGGCGATGCCGAGGCCCCGTTAAAGCGCATCGCCAAATGGGGTGACGGATGGAATCCTTTCCTGACGCCGCCGAGTCAATTTCCCGAGGCGCTCGATTTCATTCGTTCGCAGCCCGACTATCACGGCCGTCCGATCGAACTCTTCTTCCCGATCGAGGCGATGAAGTTGGGCGACGGTCATGTCGAGAACAAGGCCGCGGCAGAGACGATCGGTTCCTGGAACGTGCAGCAGACTATCGATCTTTGCGGTTGGCTAGGTGAACTGGGTGTTACGGAGACGATCATTCCGCTGCCGCCGCTCGACAGTTTCGATGCGTATCTCGATCGCATGCGCTGGGTTGCTCAGGAAATCATGCCAAAAATGGGCTGATCCTGCCCGAAAACCTAATGCAATCTACGGGCGTTTATTGGACTTGATCCGATTCAATCTCATCGGATCAAGTCTCGCCGAGGCTCCTGTGCATCCCGCATGCGCTGAAGCTTGCGGCGTTTGCGGATCAGCGCCTGCACGGGGCTGAGTGTTGATCCACAGGTCGCGTCCACCGGCTAACAATCCTTGTTAGCTATTGCGGCCAGCACGAAATCGATGCTCATGGCGCACCAGGCGGCTACGTCCATATCATTGTCATCCCGCGTTCGGGAAACAAGCGAGACGAGAGGAAAATGCGTGAACCATGTGGTAACGAGGCTGAAAATAATCCAGAAAAGATGATCTGGATCAACATTGTCCCGGAAGGTGCCATTCGCGCGCCCACGTTCGACGATCTCGCCCAGAACCTCGTCGATCAGCTTTCGCATCACCATGGCAAGGGGGCTTCCTTTCCCCACATGCGCGAAACCATGTTGGGCTTCGTCGATCGTCATCTTGGCGATCTGGGGGCGGTCCATATAATCGCGAAACAAGTTCTGCATGAATTTCGCAAGCGCCGTTTCGGGTGGAAATGCGCTATATTCCGTGCATCCGATAAATTTTGTTGTGCCTTCGGCAGCCTCCTTAAGAATAAGGCTATAGAGCTCTGCCTTACTCCCGAAGTAATAATAGAGCAGCTGCTTTGAAACCTTCGCGCGCCGGCAAATCGAATCGACCGTCGCGCTATCGAACCCGGAACTGGCGAACTCTTCCTTCGCTGCGTCCAGAATATCAACGATAGTGGTGGCGTTGGATGACCGCCGTCCGCGCGTCATAGCCGTCGCAGCATCGTGGTGATCGCTGCTCAATGGCATGGCTCAACCCCTCCTTTTCACCGGCAATCGCTCCGCCTGACCAAGCGTTGAATTATTGCTTTTTACGCTAGCGGCTGCGCGCCCTAAACACAACTTATCAGCCGCTGGTGATGACGAGTGCGGGGCGAAGCTTGGGTGCGGAGGCGACTGCAAAAAATCCCGCTGGGCTATGTTTTGGTCAAATCCGACATTGAAAATTCGAGGGAATTTATGTCCGTTGCAAATCTGCTTGCCAAACCCGAACTCCCGGAACTTGACGCCGATCGCTTTATCGACATCGACCTGTTCGGTCAGGATATGAAGGCCAATGCTCCGGCATATTTTTCGGAGTGGGCGAGGAAGCCTCCGTTTTACGCGACGGTTCAGGGTCATGCCCATGTCGTCATCTGCCGACACGAACAGGTGCAATGGGCACTGCGGACGCATGAGATTATCAGTGCTGTCCCGCATCAGGGTTGGGGCACGGATCTTTTCGACTATTTCAATGGATTGCCGCTGGTCGTCGACTTCGATCCGCCGGAGCATTCGCGGATGCGCCGCCTGATGCAGCCGGGCTTCGCCCCAAATCGCATTTCCAGGCTGAAACCGCTGATCGACTCTATGATTGACGATCTTGCGAAAGTCATGGCGGAAAAGAACGACTTCAACATGGTGACCGATTTCGCCGGTCCGCTCATGTATCAGATACTGCTGGGCGGCGTGTTCGAGTTCGAGCCGGACGTCTGGCCACTTTTCATCAATCTTTCCAATGCTCTGGAACTGGTGGCGACGGTCCCGCCCGGTGCGCCCAAGCCACCGGAATATATGGCGGCGTTTGACGCTGTTTACGAATTTTGCGGCAAGCTGATCGAAGATCGCCGTATCAACCCCAAGGACGATCTTGTCGGTTCGGTAATCGCCGCCCATGACGAGAAGGGGGCGATTTCGATCGAGGAGCTGTTTTCGACTCTGGTTCAGCTTTTCACGGCCGGCCTGGGGACCGTGCCGGCGACATCGTCGAACGCAGTGCTGCGGCTGTTACGGCATCCAGACCAACTCGCATTGCTACGGAAAGACCCGTCGCTCCTGAACATGGCTCTGGAAGAGTGCATGCGCGTCGATTGCCTGGGCAACTTCCGTCATCGCTTCGTGGTCAAGGAGCATGTGATCGACGGTACGCCTGTCTATCCCGGCATGGTCGCCCATCTGGCGCTTGGCGCCGCGAACTACGACCCTGACAAATATCCGGACCCCACTCGTTTCGACATCACGCGCGAACCGCGCGACATTCTCACTTTCGGTTTTGGTCCACATCTTTGCCCCGGCAACAACCTGGCGCGGATGGTCACGCGGGCCATCGTGAGCCGCCTGATCTTCGGCTTCCCGGATCTGCGGCTCACCAATCCCGATGAAGTGATCGTCTATGGTGGGATGCCTACCGAGCGTTTCCCGACCAATGTCAATCTGAGCGTGGACTGATCGGCCGAAGCCGCAACATAAGGAGAGGAGATAGATGGTGTTCGGAGATTGGACCGGTCAGGTTTTCAGCGCCGACGGCGGCATCGTGCGCCATCTTCCATCTTACGCGGATGCCATGGCGCAGATGAGCGGCAGTTGAAACGGAAGAGAGAACCGACATGGCATCTTATGTGATGAGCGTCATGCAGAAGCATGATCTGGAAAAATATGCCGAATATTCGGCGCAGGGCTTTGTCTCGCTCAATGGTATCGAATGTGAAGTCATTGTCGGTGAGGGGATCGAACTGTTGGAGGGCGCCCCGCCTGGCAGCAGTGTCGTGATCATAAGGTTCCCGGACAATGACGCGGCCATGCGCTGGTATCGGTCGGAGGCCTATCAAAAGGCTATCCCGATGCGCCATGCCGCAGCGGACACCGCTTTTGTCTTGCATTTTACCGACAATAAATAATCTGAACCAGCGATAGTCTGGCAAATAGTAGAGGGTAAATAATGAGCAAATATGCGACCATGTTCAGCCCGATCAAGATCGGACGGATGGAGATCAGGAACCGGGTTTTCATGTCCCCGCACGGCATGGTCGGTCTGGGCATAGGAACGGATCGCCAGGTCGGTTATTTTGAGGCGCGCGCGAAAGGCGGAGTGGGGCTGATGGTGATCGCCAGTTGCCAGGTTGTTCCGGCGCCGCTTGTCCCGCCGGGCTGGTTCATAGAAGCCTATAATCCCGATCATATCCCGGCGATCCGACGGATCGTCGAGGCGGCGCACAAACATGGCGCGAAGATCGCCGTCCAGGGCGTCTGGATGATGGCCGATCCGGCCAAGGCGCAGGCATCGGCGATCGCGCCGCACACCGTGCTTGCCGATACACAGCCTCGCTCGATGACCATCGATGAGATTCAGGAATTGATCGAAGCCCATGCCGTAGCAGCGGCCCATGCCGAACAGGCCGGAGCCGACGGGTTTGAATTCCCCATCAACGCTGGCGGTGGTCTGCAAAGCTTCACATCCGAATTCTACAACCAGCGCAGCGACCGCTATGGCGGCAGCCTGGAAAACCGCATGCGTATCGTGACTGAGATCATCGCCGCGATCCGCGAACGCGTACGGCCCGATTTCGCCATCGGCGTGGCGGTCAACGCCGATGAATCGACACTGGGCGCGAGCGGTATCGACGATGGGATCGCCCAGTGCCGCATCCTGGAAGAAACCGGCATGGTCGACTGGCTGCGGATCACGGCGCGCGGGCAGAAGCCGCAGATGACGCAATATCACTATCCTTCCTCCTATATGGCGAAGGAGGGCACGCATCTGGACGCCGCCGAAGCGGTCAAGAAAGCGGTCAGCCTTCCGGTGGTCAGTGGCGGACGCATCCTGACTCCCGCCTTTGCGGATCAGGCGATTGCCGATGGGCGTTGCGACATGGTGTTTGTCGCCCGTTCCGTGATTGCCGATCCCGAATGGCCCAACAAATGCCGGGACGACCAGACCAGCGAGATTCGCGCCTGCATAGGCGATCTTGAAGGCTGCTTCCTGCGCTCTTGCTATGGCCAGCCAGTTGGCTGCACGGTGAATCCCGATATCGGTTCCGAACATGAAGGGCCGCTGACGCCGGCCGGAAATAAGAAGCATGTGCTTGTGGTTGGCGCCGGTCCTGCTGGCATGCAGGCGGCACTGGTCGCGGTGAAACGTGGTCATAAGGTCACGGTTCTGGAAAAGTCCGACAGGATTGGGGGCCATGTCACCTTGCAGGCCATGCTTCCCGGCCTGGAAGATCGGGCGGACCTCATTCGCTGGCTAAAGCTTCAACTCGATAAGGAGGGCGTGGAAATCCAAACGGGGAGCGAAGCCACGCCTGAATCCATCAAGGCGCTTTCGCCCGATGCTGTGATCATTGCCACGGGCGCGCGCTATTCCAAGACCGGGGCAAGCAAGAGCCAACTGACCGGCGTGCCCGGCGCGAACCTGTCCCATGTCCTGACGCCGGAGGAGCTTCTTCTGGAAAAGGCGCGGACCGGCAATCGCATTGTCGTGTATGACAACACCTCATACGAAGTCGGCCCCGGCATTGCCGAGCATCTGGCGGATCAGGGCAAGGAGGTCTTTCTTCTTACGATGGACTCCGCGATGGCCATGTCGGTCACGGAACTCGGTCTGAACAAGGTCGTCGCGCGCAGGGTCATTCCCAAGGTGACGTTCATGCCATCGGCCGAAATCATCGGTATCGATGAGCATGACGTCCATGTGCGTGGCTTCCTGTCCGGCGAGAAGTCGGTTCTGGAAGGGATCGACAACATTATCCTCGTCACTTCCAAGCCTCCGCAGGAAGGTCTCTATCATGCTCTGATCGCCGACATGCCTGACATTCGCATCATCGGTGACGCCCGCGAAGCGCGCTGGAGCGTTTTCGCGACCGATGAGGCGATAAAGGATGGGCGAATGGCCGGGCTGGCGGTGTGAGGAGGCCGGGAGGCCGTTCTTCACGCAGATGACCAATGCCTATCATAGGAGAAATAAACAAATGTCAGTCCTGATCGACAATCGTGATGCCTGGGCCCCGGACGTGATAGATACGGCCGTGGTTCCTCGTCCCTATCCCAACCGCACCGGCCGACTGCCATGGAACAAGGACGACATGACCGCGGAGAGGCTCACTGGCCTTCTTCAAAACAAATATCCCGGGATCGTGGTGGAGGATCTGGTCGTCCACCAGTTCATTGACAGCCATACGAGCAAGCTTCGCATCGCCGTCAAGCTCAACGATGTCGGCGTGAAAGCCGGGATTCCGGAACGACTCTGCATCAAGTCGAACTATTCCGGCCTTCACGACAATGTCGACATCTGCGCGATCGAGGCCCGTTTCTACCATTTCATGGCGCATCTCATGAAATGCCCCACGGTGACCTGCTATTATGCTGACTGGGATGATGATGGAAGCGGGCAGGGCCTTATCATTCTGGAGGATCTGGAAAAATATGGCGGACATTTCGGGCAGAGCACCGATCTGAACGGCGTGGCCGAAGTGGCGAAGTTGCTCGAAGGGCTTGCCGTTCTCCACGGCAGTCTCTGGGGCAGTCCGGTGCTCGATGAGCATGAATGGCTCCAGACGTCGATGGATACGCCGATCGACAATGATCAGATTCGGATCATGTGGCCGTATATCGAGGCCAATCTGGCCGATCCCGAAGTCTGCAAGGTTATTCCGCAAAAGCTGATCGACGATCCCGACCGGCTGCAACGCGCTTTCGACAAGCTCGCCGAGTGGGAGCTTTCTCAGACCACACCCCGTTGCGTGAACCTTGGCGACTGTCATCAGGGGAACACCTATCGAAAGCCTGATGGCGAGCGTATCTGGCTGGACTGGCAACTCGTCCGCAAGGGACGGCCCTGGCGCGACCTCACCTACCTCATGATCGGTGCGCTTACCATTGAGGAGCGCCGCGCATCAGAGCGCCAGCTCCTTTCGCACTATCGTGAGGCCCTGGTGGCGACGGGCGCCCGCGACGTGCCGGATCTCGACAGCATCTTTGAGCAATATCGCCGCTGGGTGATCTACGGCATGCAGGCATGGATCGCGAACATGGACTTTTGGGGGCAGGTCGGCCTCCCGATGAATGAACGGTTTTTCACCGCTGGCGAGGATCTCGGGACGTGGAAGCTCTTGCTGGGCGACTGACATCCGAACATTGCGAAAGCTGCCGGCTCGTCGATGCCGTCGCCGTGCCAGTCACCGGGAGCATAAGATCCCGCGCCCGGTGACGAACTCCCAAAACGAGGGCTTTACTTGGGACGGATCGAACTGGATAGTCCCGTAAAGGAGAGAGTGATGGTACCCAAATTCTGCCGTTTGGCATGGCGCGTCAACGATATGGAGAACTTCACCAGCCAGATGGGCGAACTGGTGGGCGCCCAATTCTTCACGCCCGGCTTCATTGCCGAATTATACCCCGATGCCGATTTCAAAGTGATGTTCGGGGAACATGGGATCGAGCCTATCCAGCCGGGCGCAGAGGGACTCGCCTTCGGCGAAGATTCCGGTTCCTTGATTGAAATCGCCATCGACGTCGCCAATGCGGAAGACGTGCGGGCGAAGCTGGAAGGAGTGGGCTACAAACCCACGGCGATCAGCTATCTGCCGGTTCCGGCAGTCAATGAATATCTGTTTGGCAGCGATTTCCATGGTGTGCCGTTCCTCGCCTGCACGGAAGGGGTGAATGAGGAACAAATTCGCTCCGAACGACCATTCGATTTCCTTGCTGACGCCGCGCCCCCCAAGGTCGCTTGCGTGACGCTGGTCGTTAAAGATGCGGACGCGCTGGCCGCGGACCTCAAGAGCTTCCATGGCATGGACTTTATGGAGTCGGACCCGGCTGGTTTCGCGCGACGCGCACTCATCGGGCCACATCGTGTGAAGCTGATCGAAGGTCCTTCGGCGCTTCTCGACGGTGTGGAAGGCCCGTTGGTTTCGGCGGACATCATCCTCTCCGATGTCGAGGCGGCCAGGGCCAGGTTCGAGGCAGCCGGATATGGCGTGAAGCACATCCGTCCGCTCGCCTCAGGCGGTAACGCCTATTATTTTGGCCCAACCGTGCAAGGTTTCCCTGTCACGCTCTATCCGACGAGCGCGGACGCCGAAATATTAGGGTGCGGACCCATAAATGGGCTTCCCAGAGCGCCTAGGGTCAGGACCCATTGATCTGAGAGGCATGATCTGATTCAGGCTCCGTAAGGAGACTGATTATGAGCGACCTGTATTGGCTGACGGATGAGCAGATGGCTCGGCTTGAGCCCTTTTTCCCCAA
>Ga0180223_1000344_pt1 | contig 66560 bp, 52 predicted proteins | sample eDN5th30CKraftOP_FD_151337 | JGI IMG/M metagenome (GOLD analysis project Ga0180223, IMG submission 151337) | Enriched Organic Plus compost microbial communities from Emeryville, California, USA - eDNA 5th pass 30_C Kraft OP (version 2) (version 2) ... | reverse complement strand
CGCGCTGTCCAAGGGGCGCATCTTCGAGGAGACCCTGCCGCTGCTGGCCGCGGCCGGCATACAGGTGTCCGAGAACCCCGAATCTTCGCGCAAGCTGATTCTTCCCACCAGCGACCCGGGCCTGCAGCTGATCATCGTGCGCGCCTCCGACGTGCCCACCTACGTGCAGTACGGCGCGGCCGACTTCGGCATCGCCGGCAAAGACGTCCTGTTCGAGCACGCGGCGCTGAATTCCGGCGGGCTGTACCAGCCCATAGACCTGAACATCGCCAAGTGCCGCCTGTGCGTGGCCGTGCGCCAGGGCTTCGACTACCAGGCCGCCGTGCTGCAGGGTTCGCGGCTTCGCGTGGCCACCAAGTATGTGCAGGCCGCGCGCGAGCATTTCGCGCGCAAGGGCGTCTACGTGGACCTGATCAAGCTGTACGGCTCCATGGAGCTGGCGCCCCTGGTGGGCCTGGCCGACGCCATCGTCGACCTGGTGTCCACGGGCAACACGCTCAAGGCCAACAACCTGGTCGCGGTCGAGGACATCGTGGCCATTTCCTCGCGCCTCATCGTCAACCAGGCCTCGCTCAAGACCCGTGCGAAAATGCTACAACCGCTGATCGATGCCTTCGCCCGCGCCTCGGCCGCGTAGGCTTACGCTACACTATTGATTTATAAAGAATTTGCTTTGCAGCCCCGCCATGCCCTCCACCATTAACCGCCTCCGTTCGCAAGAACCCGACTTTGCGCAGAAGCTGCGCGCGCTGCTGGCCTTCGACGCCTCGCAGGACGACGACATCGAACGCGTCGTCGCCGACGTGCTAAAGGACGTGCGCCATCGCGGCGACGACGCCCTGCTCGAGTACACGCGGCGCTTCGACCGCGTGGCGGCACCCTCGGTGGCGGCCCTGGAAATCCCCCGCGGCGAATTGCAGAACGCCCTGCAGGCGCTGCCCGCCGCGCAGCGCGAAGCGCTGGAACAGGCCGCCGGCAGGGTGCGCGCCTACCACCAGCGCCAGCGCGCCGAAAGCTGGTCCTACACCGAGGCCGACGGCACCGTGCTGGGCCAGCAGATCACCCCGCTGGACCGCGTGGGCCTGTACGTGCCCGGCGGCAAGGCGGCCTACCCCTCGTCCGTGCTGATGAACGCCATCCCCGCCAAGGTGGCGGGGGTGCGCGAGGTCGTCATGGTCACGCCCACGCCGGACGGCGCGCGCAACCCCATCGTGCTGGCCGCGGCGGCCATCGCCGGCGTGGACCGCGCCTGGGCGCTGGGCGGCGCGCAGGCCGTGGGCGCCCTGGCCTACGGCACGCAGACCATCGCCCCCGTCGACAAGATCGTCGGTCCCGGAAACGCCTATGTGGCGGCCGCCAAGCGGCGCGTGTTCGGCACGGTGGGCATCGACATGGTGGCCGGCCCCAGCGAGATCCTCATCATCTGCGACGGCTCGACGCCGGCCGACTGGATCGCCATGGACCTGTTCTCGCAGGCCGAGCACGACGAACTGGCGCAGGCCATCCTGCTGTGCCCCGACGCCGCCTACCTGGACGAGGTCGAGGCCGCCATCGCGCGACTGCTGCCCGGCATGCCGCGCGCCGGCATCATCGCCGCCAGCCTGGCCAACCGCGGCGCCCTCATCCTGGTCGACGACCTGGAGCAGGCCTGCGCCATCGCCAACGACATCGCGCCCGAACACCTGGAAATATCCACCGAGGACGCGGGCCGCTGGGCCGGGCTCATCCGCCACGCCGGCGCCATCTTCCTGGGGCGCTACAGCTCTGAATCGCTGGGCGACTACTGCGCCGGCCCCAACCACGTGCTGCCCACCGCGCGCACGGCACGGTTCTCGTCGCCCCTGGGCGTGTATGATTTCCAGAAACGCAGCAGCCTCATCCAGGTATCGCGCCAGGGCGCCCAGGCGCTTGGACGCATCGCCGCCACGCTGGCCCACGGCGAGGGCCTGCAGGCCCACGCGGGCAGCGCGCAGTACCGCCTGGACGAATCGCCCGGCGCCGGGCATTAGGCGGCGCCCGGCCCACGACAACGGCGGCGGCCGCAGGCCGCCACAACCCCATTTCCACGCCCCGACTATGCGTACAGCCGACATTACCCGCAACACCAATGAAACACGCATCAGCGTGTCCATCAACATCGACGGCACCGGTCGCCAGTCCATCGAGACCGGCGTGCCTTTCCTGGACCACATGCTGGACCAGATCGCGCGGCACGGCCTGATCGACCTGGACATCAAGTGCGAGGGCGATACCCACATCGACGACCACCACACGGTGGAGGACGTCGGCATTGCCCTGGGCCAGGCGTTCGCCGCCGCCGTAGGCGACAAGGCCGGCCTGCGCCGCTACGGCCACGCCTACGTGCCGCTGGACGAAGCCCTGTCGCGCGTGGTGGTGGACTTCTCCGGGCGTCCGGGGCTGGAATACCATATCCCCTTCACCCGTTCGCACATCGGCCGCTTCGACGTCGACCTGACGCGCGAGTTCTTCCAGGGCTTCGTCAACCACGCCCTGGTCACGCTGCACATCGACAACCTGCGCGGCGAAAACTCGCACCACCAGTGCGAAACCGTGTTCAAGGCCTTCGGGCGCGCCCTGCGCATGGCCATCGAGGTCGACCCGCGCAGCGTCGGGGTCATCCCGTCCACCAAGGGCGTTCTCTAACCTTCCAACACTTTGCTGCCATCGTGAATACTATCGCCATCGTCGACTACGGCATGGGCAACTTCCACTCCGTGGCGCGCGCCCTGCAGGCCGCTGCGCCGGATGCCGACATCCGCATCTGCCGTGAGGCGCACCAGATAGAAAACGCCTCGCGCGTGGTGTTCCCCGGCCAGGGGGCCATGCCCGACTGCATGCGCACCCTGGACCAGTCCGGCCTGCGCGAGGCCGTGGTCAAGGCCGCGCGCAGCAAGCCGCTGCTGGGCGTCTGCGTGGGCGAACAAATGCTGTTCACCCAAAGCGAAGAAGGCGACACGCCCTGCCTGAACGTCTTCGAGGGGCGCGTCAAGCGCTTTTCGGGGCCGCTGTACGCCTCGGCCTCCACCCCGCTGCACGAGGCCGAACTGCTGAAGGTGCCGCACATGGGCTGGAACCGCGTCAAGCAGGTCCGGCCCCATCCGCTGTGGGAAGGCATAGACGACAACACCCATTTCTATTTCGTGCACAGCTACTACGTGCAGCCGCGAGACCCCGCCCTGACAGCCGGACTGGCGCATTACGGGGTAAGCTTTACCTGTGCGGTCGCAAGCGATAACATTTTTGCAGTGCAGTTCCATCCCGAGAAAAGCGCCGACGCGGGCCTGCGCCTGTATCGCAATTTCGTCGACTGGAATCCCTGACCGCCGGCCAACCCACTATCTTTCCGCCAAACAGAATTCCGACCATGCTTCTCATTCCCGCTATCGACCTCAAAGACGGACAGTGCGTCAGGCTGCGCCAAGGCGATCTTGGCGATGCCACCGTATTCTCCGAAGAGCCCGCCGCCATGGCGGCGCAATGGCTCGAGCAGGGCGCGCGCCGTCTGCACCTGGTAGACCTGAACGGCGCCGTCGCGGGCACGCCCAAGAACCTCTCCGCCATCAAGGCCATCCTGGCCGAGCTCGACGAGGAAATCCCCGTGCAGATCGGCGGCGGCATACGCGACCTGGACACCATCGAACGCTATCTGGACATGGGCCTGTCCTACGTCATCATCGGCACCGCGGCGGTCAAGGACCCGGGCTTCCTGCGCGACGCGTGCAGCGCCTTCCCCGGCAACATCATCGTGGGCCTGGACGCCCGCGACGGCAAGGTGGCCACCGACGGCTGGAGCAAGCTCACCCGCCACGACGTGCTGGACATCGCCCGCAAGTTCGAAGACTACGGCTGCGAGGCCATCATCTACACCGACATCGGCCGCGACGGCATGCTGTCGGGGGTCAACATCGACTCCACCGTCAAGCTGGCGCAGCATGTCAGCATTCCCGTCATCGCCTCGGGCGGGGTCACCGACCTGGAAGACATCAAGGCGCTGTGCGCCGTCGAGGAAGAAGGCGTCGAAGGCGCCATCCTGGGCCGCAGCATCTACGAAGGCACGCTGGACTTCTCCGCCGCCCAAAGCCTGGCGGACGAACTGGGAAGCCCATGACCATGGATATCCTGCCCGCCGACAACACGCTGACGCGGCGCATCATCCCCTGCCTGGACGTCACCGCGGGGCGGGTGGTCAAGGGCGTCAATTTTGTCGACCTGGTCGACGCGGGCGACCCCGTCGAGATCGCCCGGCGCTACAACCAGCAGGGCGCCGACGAGCTGACCTTCCTGGACATCACCGCCACCAGCGACGAGCGCGACCTCATCCTGCCCATCATCGAGGCCGTGGCGTCGCAGGTATTCATCCCGCTTACGGTGGGCGGAGGCGTGCGCCAGGTCTCGGACATCCAGCGCCTGCTCAACGCGGGGGCCGACAAGGTCTCCATCAACAGCGCCGCGGTGGCCAATCCCGAACTCGTCAAGGCCGCGGCCGACTACCACGGTTCGCAATGCATCGTCGTGGCCATCGACGCGCGGCGCGTCTCGCAGCCGGGCGAGCCCGCGCGCTGGGAAATCTTCACCCACGGCGGACGCAAGGCCACCGGCATCGACGCCGTCGAGTGGGCCCGCAGGATGGCCAGCTACGGCGCCGGCGAGATCCTGCTGACCAGCATGGACCGCGACGGCACCAAGGCGGGCTTCGACCTGGCCCTGACCCGCGCCGTGTCCGACGCCGTGCCCGTCCCGGTCATCGCCTCGGGCGGCGTGGGCAAGCTGGAACACCTGGCCGACGGCGTCGTCAAGGGCCGCGCCAGCGCGGTGCTGGCGGCCAGCATTTTCCACTATGGCCAGCACACCATACGCGAAGCCAAGGAATTCATGTCCCGCAAGGGCATCAACATGCGGCTGACATCATGAACACCCCCTCCCTGCCCGCCTGGCTGGCCGACGTCGCCTTCGACGACAGCGGTCTCATTCCCGCCATCGCCCAGGACGCGGCCAGCGGCACCGTGCTGATGGTGGCCTGGATGAACGCCGAGTCCCTGGCCGAAACCGCCGCCACCGGCCGCGCCGTATACTGGTCCCGCTCGCGCAAGAAGCTGTGGCGCAAAGGCGAAGAGTCCGGCCACCACCAGATCGTGCGCGAGCTGCGCCTGGACTGCGACGGCGACGTCATCCTGCTCAAGGTGGAACAAGTCGGTGCCATCGCGTGTCATACCGGCAGGGAAAGCTGCTTTTTCCGGCGCCTGGACGGCGCCGGCGCCCAGGCCGGCTGGACCATCACCGACCCCGTGCTCAAAGACCCGGAACTCATTTACAAATGACCGACGACTCTTCTTCCGCCGACATCCTGTTCCGGCTTGCCGACACGCTGGAATCCCGGCTGCCCGCGCGGGGCGGCGACCCGGCCTCGTCCTATGCCGCGAAACTGCTGGCGCGCGGGCCGGACGCCTTTCTCAAGAAAATCGGCGAAGAGGCCACCGAACTGGTCATGGCCGCCAAGGACAACCAGCCCGACCGCATCGTGTACGAAACCGCCGATTTATGGTTTCATAGCCTTTTGGCGCTGGCGCACTATAATTTGCGGCCCGAGGACGTGCTGCGCGAACTGGCGCGGCGCGAAGGCACGTCAGGCCTGGCCGAAAAAGCCAGCCGCGGCCAGCCCTAGGGCCGCCCTGGCCTCGTCCGGGGCCCCCCCCGGGAAACAAACACGCGGCGCATCCGCCGCCTGAAAGATCGGAGATCGACATGGGTAGTTTCAGCATCTGGCATTGGCTTATCGTCCTGGTAATCGTGGCGCTGATTTTCGGCACCAAGAAACTGCGCAATATGGGCGAAGACCTGGGCGGTGCCGTCAAGGGTTTCAAAAAGGGCATGGCGGACGCCGCCAACGACCCCGACAAGCCCGAATCCGTCCCTGGCCGCGTCGAGAATGGCGACACCATAGACGTGCAGGCCAAGGAAAAGAACGAATCCTGATTCCCAACGACATGCCGGCTCGCCGCACCCGGCATGCCGTCCACAAGCAGCCCCCTTACTTATGTTCGACGTCAGCTTCAGCGAACTCCTGCTCATCGGCGTCATCGCGCTGATCGTGATAGGTCCCGAACGCCTGCCCAAGGTGGCCCGCACCGTCGGCCACTTGCTGGGGCGCGCGCAGCGCTATGTCAACGACGTCAAGACGGACATCCGGCGCGAAATGGACGCCGAGGAATTCGCCCACCTGAAGAACCAGGTGGAAGACGCCGCCAATACGGTCAGGGCGTCCGTCAACGACGCCGGCAATTCGCTGCGCAGGCCTTTCGATGACGCCCAGCGGGCCATGAACGACGCCAAGGGCTCCTTCGACTCGCTGGCCCGCCCGGACGCCGGGACACAAACCGCCGCGGGCAATAACCCGGCGCCCGGCGAGGCCGCGGGCCAGCCGCAGGCCGCGCAAGAGGACGACTCGGCCTCGCTGCCCCTGCCCGGCTTCGAGCCCCCGCCCGTCCCGCAGCAAAGCGGGCAGGAAGGCGACCCTGACAAAACCGCCAAAGAGACCTCAACGTGACGCAGGAAGACAGCTTCATCTCGCACCTCATCGAGCTGCGCTCGCGCCTGCTCAAGGCGGTGCTGACCGTTCTGGCGATCTTCGTGGTGCTGTTTCTGTATCCCGGCGCATCCGCGATATACGACGTGCTCGCCCAGCCGATGCTGGCCTCGCTGCCGCAGGGCACGCGCATGATCGCCACGGGCGTCATCACCCCCTTCATGGTGCCAATAAAGGTCACCCTGCTGGCCGCCTTCGTGCTGGCCCTGCCCGTGGTCCTGTACCAGGCCTGGGCCTTCGTGGCCCCCGGGCTGTACAGGCACGAACAGCGCCTGGCCCTGCCGCTCATCGTCTCCAGCACCGTGCTGTTCCTGCTGGGCATGGCCTTCTGCTATTTCGTGGTGTTCCGCACGGTGTTCCACTTCATTGCCGGCTTCGCGCCGCAGTCCATCACGCCGGCGCCCGACATCGAAGCCTATGTCAGCTTCGTCATCACCATGTTCGTGGCCTTCGGCGTTACTTTCGAGGTGCCGGTGGCCGTGGTGCTGCTGGTGAAAAGCGGCGTGGTCACCGTGCGGAAGCTGCGCTCGGCGCGCGGCTACGTGATCGTCGGCGCCTTCATCATCGCCGCCGTGGTGACGCCTCCGGACGTCCTCAGCCAGTTCATGCTGGCCGTGCCCCTGTGCCTGCTGTTCGAGCTGGGCCTGCTGGTCTCGGCCCGCGTGGCGCCGCGCCAGGAGCGCGATGTTTTCTCCGACGAACTCACACACCCCAATGAATGAGGCTGGCCGGCGCGGCGCAGGCGGCAAGCGGCGGCCGGCCCGAACGCGTGGACCCAAAATACCCTAGCGCCCGTCCTGCGGCTTGGTGATGCGGGGCCGCAGGCCGACTTCCACCTCGACAGTCCGCCGACGCCCGTCGCGCAGGATTTCCATCTTGACCGGCTGGCGCGGCGCCAGCGGCGCGATCTGGTTCAGGAAGCCCACGGTGTCGTACACCGGCTTGCCGTCCAGCGCCAGGACGATGTCGCCCACCCGCACGCCCGCATGCGCAGCCGGCCCATTGCGCAGCACGCCGGCGATGATGACGCCTTCTTCGCGGTCCAGGCGGAAGGCGCGCGCCAGTTCGGGCGTGATGTCCTGGGGCTCGATGCCCAGCCAGCCGCGCGTAACCGAGCCGGTGGCGATGATCTGCTCCATGACGGTGCGCGCCGCCGTGGACGGAATGGCGAAGCCTATGCCCAGCGAGCCGCCGCTTTCGGAATAGATGGCGGTGTTGATGCCGATGAGGCGGCCCTGGGTGTCGATGAGCGCGCCGCCCGAATTGCCGGGGTTGATGGCGGCGTCGGTCTGGATGAAGTTCTCGTAGATGTTGATGCCAAGGCGGTTGCGCCCCAGCGCCGAGACAATGCCCATGGTGGTGGTCTGGCCAACGCCGAAGGGGTTGCCTATGGCCAGTACCACGTCGCCCACCCTGGCCTCGTGGTTGCCGTTGAAGGTAATGCTGGACAGCTTGGGCAAGTCGATCTTCAAGACCGCCAGGTCGCTTTCGGGGTCGGCCCCCACCAGCTTGGCGCGCGCCTCTCGCCCGTCGTTGAGCGCCACCTCGATGGCGTCGGCGGCCTCTATGACGTGATAGTTGGTCAACACATAGCCATCGTCGCGCACGATGACCCCCGAGCCCAGCATCGTCGCCTTGCGGCGCCGGCTGAAGCCCGGAAAATCGCGGAACAGACGCGAAAGCTCGGGGTCGTTCAGCAGCGGCGAGATCGGCTCGGTGACCTGTTTGCTGGTATAAACATTGACGACGGCCGGCGCGGCCTGCGCCACCGCCGCCGCATACGAGGCGGGCAGAGCCGCCACGGCCGCCCTCGAGGGCGACGGCGCGGGCGAGGGGCGGGACAGCCAGTCGGGCCGCAGCGTGGACACGATGAATAAAATACCCAGACACACCGTGACTGTTTGAGCAAACAGCAACCAGAATCGACGCATAAGGCAAAGGCAAAAGTAATGAATCAGGTTTCGACAACCGAACTGGCCAGTTGGCTGGACGCCACCCTGCAGCCGCAACGCTTCAGGGATTACTGCCCGAACGGGCTACAGGTCGAGGGCAAAAGTACGATTGGCCACATTATCGCCGGAGTCACCGCTTCCAGGGCACTGCTTGAAGAGGCCGTACGCCGGAAAGCCGATGCCGTGCTGGTGCACCATGGCTGGTTCTGGAAGAACGAGGACCCGAGGCTGATCGGCCCCCGGCGCCGGCGCGTGGCGCTGGCCCTGGAGCACGGCCTGAACCTGTTCGCCTACCACCTGCCCCTGGACGCCCACCCCGCCCTGGGCAACAACGCCCAACTGGCGCAAGTGCTGGGCTTCACCCCCGACCTCGACGCGCAAGGCAATCCGCTTGCCTGCGGGCCCGACAACCTGGTGTGGCTGGGGCGCCTGGAACCAGCCCTTAGCCTGGGCCGGCTGGAAGCGCAAATTTGCAAAGCTTTGCAGCGCCAGCCGCTGGTTGTGGGCGATACGCAACAAACCATCGCGCGCGTGGCCTGGTGCACCGGCGGCGCGCAGAACTTCATGCAGGCCGCCGTGGACGCCGGCGCGCAGGCCTATATAACGGGCGAAGCCTCGGAACAGACCTTCCATCTGGCGCAGGAAACCGGCACGGCCTTCATTGGCGCCGGCCATCATGCCACCGAGCGCTACGGCGTGCGGGCGCTGGGCCAGGCCATCGCCCGCCGGTTCGGCGTGCGCGTGGACTTCGTGGACCTGTACAACCCCGTTTGAACCCTATTTTTTGAGCAGGTCGCGGATTTCGCGCAGCAGCAGGATGTCGTCGGGCGTGGGCGCCTCGGCCGGCGCTTCCTGCTCGTGCTCGAAACGCCGGCGGGCGCTGTTGACCGCCTTGACCAGGCAGAACACCACCAGCGCCAGCAGGATGAAATTGACGAGTATGGTGACGAAATTGCCCCACCCCAGCACATTGCCCCCCGCCGCCACGATGGCGTCGTAGGTGCGGGGGCCGGTGTAGTTTTCGGGTTCTTTCAGCACCCAGAACAGGTTGGAGAAGTCGACCTGGCCGCCCAGAATGAAGCTGATGATCGGCATGACGACGTCTTTGACGAGCGAATCGATGATTTTGCCGAAGGCCGCGCCGATGATCACGCCCACTGCCAGGTCGATCATGTTGCCCTTGACGGCGAACTCGCGAAACTCGCTCAGAAAACCGCTTGCTTTGCTCATGTGCTTGGTCCCCAGTAATTTCACCCAACAGCGGGCTAACGCTATAATACGCGGTTGAAAGAATATTCGATACGGTCACCACATTGAATCGCCATGCCCCTGGCGGGCATCAACAAGGATACAAGAATGAGTCAGGATAAGTCCCAGTTCGACGGCGCGGCTTTGGATGGCGCCGCTGCGCTCGACGCCAACCTACCGCCCGACGCGTCGCGCCGTTTCTGGCTGACGACCGCCTGTGCGGTCGGCGGTGCGGCCGGCGTGGCGACGGCGGTCCCCTTCGTGGGGTCCTTCGCCCCCTCCGCCAAGGCGCGGGCCGCCGGCGCCCCGGTCGAGCTGGACGTCGCCAGCATTCCTCCCGGCGAAATGCGCACCGTCGAATGGCGCGGCAAGCCGGTCTGGGTGCTGCACCGCACGCCCGAGCAGGTCGAAGACCTCAAAAAGAACGACGACCTGCTGGCCGACCCGCAATCCGACCGTCCCGGCTTCACGCCCGAATACGCCAAAAATGAATACCGCTCGCGCAAGCCCGAATACTTCGTGGCCGTGGGCATCTGCACGCACCTGGGCTGCTCGCCCACCCCGCATCTGGCCGCAGGGCCCGGTCCCGGCCTGCCTGGCGGCTGGGAAGGCGGTTTCCTGTGTCCCTGCCATGGCTCGGTCTTCGACCTGGCCGGCCGCGTATACAAAAACAAACCCGCACCCGACAACCTCGAGGTGCCGCCTTACGAGTTCTCGGCTGACGGTTCCATCGTGACCATCGGTGTCGATGAAAACAACAAGGCCTGACACCGCACCGACCCCATTACGCCTCGTAAGATAGACAAATAAAGATAGCAATCAAAGGAACCGTTTCCATGGCTGGCGAGAAAACCGTCGAAACGACAGGGCTTTTAGGATGGATAGATAGGCGCTTCCCGCTTACTAAGCTGTTCAAAGAGCACATGTCGGAATACTACGCTCCGAAGAACTTCAACTTCTGGTACTTTTTTGGTTCCCTGGCGCTGCTGGTGCTGGTCATCCAGATCGTGACCGGCATCTTCCTGGTCATGAACTACAAGCCCGACGGCAATCTGGCCTTCGAGTCGGTCGAATACATCATGCGCGAAGTCCCCTGGGGCTGGCTGATCCGCTACATGCACTCCACCGGCGCCTCTATGTTCTTCGTGGTGGTGTACCTGCACATGCTGCGCGGCCTGTTCTACGGCTCTTACCGCAAGCCGCGCGAGCTGGTCTGGATATTCGGCATGGCCATCTTCCTCTGTCTGATGGGCGAGGCCTTCATGGGTTATCTGCTGCCCTGGGGCCAGATGTCCTACTGGGGCGCCCAGGTCATCGTCAACCTGTTCTCGGCCATTCCCTTCATCGGCCCCGAGCTTTCGCTGTGGATCCGCGGCGACTATGTCGTGTCCGACGCCACCCTGAACCGCTTCTTCGCCTTCCACGTCATCGCCATCCCGCTGGTGCTCATCGGCCTGGTGGTGGCACACATCATCGCGCTGCACGAAGTGGGCTCCAACAACCCCGACGGCGTCGAAATCAAGCAAGGCCCCAAGGACGGCAAGGGCCGTCCCATCGACGGCATCCCCTTCCACCCCTATTACTCGGTGCACGACCTGATGGGCGTGGCGGGCTTCCTCATCGTGTTCGCGGCCATCGTGTTCTTCGCGCCCGAAATGGGGGGCTACTTCCTGGAGTTCAACAACTTCATCCCCGCCGACTCGCTGAAGACCCCGCCGCACATCGCCCCGGTGTGGTATTTCACGCCTTTCTATTCCATGCTGCGCGCCATCACCAGCGACTTCACCTGGGTGCTGGCCGGGGCCACCGTCATCGCCGCCATCGCCCTGTTCCTGAAGGGCAACCTGCGCGGCATCTGGCGCATCGTCGTCCCGGTCGCGCTGCTGGTCGTGGCGGTGCTGCTGCGCACGATCGACGCCAAGTTCTGGGGCGTGGTGGCCATGGGCGGCTCGGTCGTCATCCTGTTCTTCCTGCCGTGGCTGGACCATTCCCCGGTGCGTTCCATACGCTACCGCCCCACCTGGCACAAATATCTGTATGCGGTGTTCATCGTCACCTTCCTGGTGTTGGGATACCTGGGCACGCAACCGCCCAACCCCACATTCAACCTCATGAGCCAGATCGGCACCCTGATCTACTTCGGCTTCTTCCTGCTGATGCCCGTCTGGAGCCGCATCGGCACGTTCAAGCCGGTTCCCGAACGCATCAGGTTCAGCGCCCACTGAGGCCCTCAACACACACGGAATGATCATGATCAAAAAGCTGCTTGGTGTTCTGGCCCTGTCCCTTACCTGCTCGGTCGCCGTTGCCGCCGAGGGGGGATACAAGCTCGACCACGCCCCCAACCGCATCAACAACATGGCTTCGCTGCAAAACGGCGCCAAACTGTTCGTCAACTACTGCCTGAGCTGTCATAGCGCCAACTCCATGCGCTACAACAAGCTGACCGACCTGGGCCTGTCCGAAGACGAAATCAAGAACAACCTGCTGTTCACCACCGACAAGATCGGCGATCTCATGCATGTCGCCATGACGCGCGCCGACGGCAAAAAATGGTTCGGCGCCGCGCCGCCCGACCTGTCCGTCATCGCGCGCGCCAAGTCCACCAACGTCGGCCCGTCGGGCGTGGACTACATCTACACCTTCCTGCGCACCTTCTACCGCGACACGTCCAAGAAAACAGGCTGGGACAACGCCGTGTTCCCCAGCGTGGCCATGCCCAACGTGCTGTGGCAGATGCAAGGCCCCGTCACGCATTCGCACATCGTCGTCCACGAAGTCGAAAAAGACGGCGCCAGGCAATGGGAGCGCAGCACGCTTACCTACGATCCGCAGGGCTATTCCAGCGTCAAGACCGAAACCCTGCAGAACCACCGCGGCGGAGAATCGGAGCGGCACACGTTCGAGGCCGCCAACCCGGCCCAGGCCAGCGCCTACGACAACAACGTCGCCGACCTGGCCAACTTCCTGGGCTGGATGGCCGAGCCCGACCAGCTCTTCCGCAAGAAACTGGGCGTCATCGTGCTGCTGTTCCTGGGCCTGTTCCTGGTCGTCTCCTGGCGCCTGAACGCGGCGTACTGGAAGCACGTCAAGTAAACTAGGGTCCTGGGACCACGGCGCCCCGGCCCCGCGCCCGGGGCGCCCGCTTCGAAATAGGCGTAAAGTAATACGCCTATTTCCCTTTTCTGCGCAGCTTTTTTCAGCTGTTGTCTTCTTTTTTAGGATTGGATGCCTCGATCATGATGGTGCTCTACTCTGGAACGACCTGCCCTTTTTCGCAACGCTGCCGCTTCGTGCTCTTCGAAAAAGGCATGGATTTCGAAATTCGCGACATCGACCTGTACAACAAGCCCGAGGACATCGCTGTCATGAATCCGTACGGCCAGGTGCCCATCCTGGTCGAGCGCGACCTGGTGCTGTACGAATCCAACATCATCAACGAGTACATCGACGAGCGCTTCCCCCATCCCCAACTGATGCCGGCCGACCCCGTCATGCGGGCGCGCACGCGCCTGTTCCTGTACAACTTCGAGAAAGAACTCTTCGTCCACGTATCCACGCTCGAGAACCGGGCCAATCCCGACGAAAAAGCGCTGGAGAACGCACGCCAGAACATCCGCGACCGCCTGTCGCAGCTGGCGCCCCTGCTGCTGAAAAACAAATTCATGCTGGGCGAAGAATTCTCCATGCTGGACGTGGCCGTCGCCCCCCTGCTGTGGCGCCTGGACCACTACGGCATCGAGCTGCCCAAAAACGCCGCGCCCATCCAGAAGTACGCCGAACGCATCTTCTCGCGCCCGGCCTACATCGAGGCCCTGACCCCGTCCGAAAAAGTAATGCGCCGCTAAACGCACCAGGCAGGCCCGGCCTGCCCGCCGCCGATGCCCATGACCACGATGCCCGAATCCTCGACCAAGCCCTACCTGATCCGCGCCCTGCACGAATGGTGCACCGACAATGGCTACACGCCCCATATCGTGGTCACCGTCGATGCCAATACCGTCGTGCCCCGCGCGCACATCCACGACGGCCAGATCACCCTGAACATTGGCGCACTGGCCACCAACCGGCTGGTGCTGGGCAACGAATACATTGAATTCCAGGCCCGCTTCAGCGGCGTCACCGAGCATATCCTGGTGCCCGTGGCCGCCGTGTCGGCCATCTACGCGCGCGAGACCGGCGCGGGCATGGGCTTCGAGGTCCACGAGTCGCAAGCCTACCCGGGGGATGCGGGCCGTGCGCCCGACACGGCCGAAGCGGGCGCCGACGACGCGGACGGCCCGGACGGCCCGGACGACGACCCGAAACGGCCCCGGCTTACCATCGTCAAATAAGCATTGGCGCGGCTTTGCGGACCTCCGGCGCGCCTTGGGCGCCAAGCGGCGCCCCCGAAAACCTAGTAGAATAAGCCTCCTTGCCGGCTTAGCTCAGTTGGTAGAGCAGCGCACTTGTAATGCGAAGGTCGAGGGTTCAACTCCTTTAGCCGGCACCATATTCAGTTCAAAGGGCAGCCCATGCGGCTGCCCTTTGTTTTTGCCGTCTTTGCGCCACTGGCCCGGGGCGTGGCGCGCCCGTCGATTATCGGCGCAGGCCAGCCGGAGAGCCTTCAGTCCGGGCCCCCGGCGGGCCGCTTCCAGGCAAACTTGACGTCGGCGGTGCCGGACTGCGGCACCGTGACCTCGCGGGTCTGCAGCTGGCCGTTGTAGGCGGCATTGACCTTGTATGTGCCGGGCGCCAGCCTGGCCAGAAGATAAGGCCCGTCGGACGTGACGTTCAGCAGCCGCTGCCCCTGCCGGTTCTCGACGACCACGTCGACGCCGCTGGCGTAGGGCGAAGATCCCCCGCCCCCCTCCACGGCAAAGGTCAGCGCCAGCGGATAGTTGCCGCGCGCCTGCCTGAAAGCGCTGGATTCGTCCTGGCCTATGCCGCCGCTGACGTATTCGACCTGGCCCGAATGCTGCGCGGGCGGCAGTTGGGCCCGCGCGCCGACAGACAGGACGGCCCCCGCAAGAAAGAAGCCGGCAAGGGCGGGGCGCAGCCGCGCCGAAAAGCGGGCCGGGCCGGCAAAAACAGCTATCCGTATAGACATGGCGTCCTCCGTTATATGGAAAAGCGGACCGGGCATTCGCGGCGCCGGCATGGCCTTGCCGGCATGTGCCGTGCCCGGCGCCAAACACGCCGTCGAAGCCGGCCCGGCTGTGGCGGGGCCGAAGCCCGGCGCCCGCTCGCGCTTTCCCGGCCATTATCCGTTTACCGAATCTGCTTTATATGGCGTAACACATTGCCGCGGCAAGGGGCAGCTTCTAGAATCAGGAGGACACATACAAAATGATAAACGGAGACTGCCATGTTCATCAGGAACAGTTGGTACGCGGCTGGCCTTTCCCACGAAATAACCGCCCAGCCCCTGGCCCGCACACTGCTCAACGAGCCCATCGTCCTGTACCGGCAGGAGGACGGCTGTGTCGCCGCGCTGGAAGACCGCTGCTGTCATCGCGGCCTGCCGCTGGTGCATGGCGAAGTCGTCGGCAATACCCTGCAATGCGGCTACCACGGCCTGTGCTTCGACCGGCGGGGAAACTGCGTGCGCATCCCGGGACAGGAAAAGATTCCGTCCAAGGCCAGGGTGAAAAGCTACCCCGTGGCCGAGAAAGACAACATGATCTGGATATGGATGGGCGATCCGGCGCTGGCCGATGCGGCGCAGATCATCGACTATCCCTGGCACGGCGATCCCGGCTGGGCATTCAAGGGCAAGTGCAACACCATAGACGCCGACTACCAGCTTCTGTACGACAACCTGATGGACCTGACGCACGTGGGCTATGTACACAAGCACACTATCGGCGGCGACGCCGAATCCCACTCGAACGCTGAAATGCATACGACGCGCCGGGAGAATGGCGTCCATGTCATACGCTGGCTGCGCAACTCGGTCGCCCCGCCCACCTATGCCCGCGCTTTCCCGTTCAAGGGCAATGTGGACCGCTGGATCGAAATCGACTTCGTGCCCGGCGCCGTGCAGATCTACGCCGGCGCCAAGGATGTGGACACCGGCGCCTACGAAGGCGACCGCGACGGCGGGTTGGGCCTGCGCACCCTGCATGCCGTCACGCCCTCGACCGAAAACCGAACCTACTACTTCTGGACCGTGGCCCACAACTTCCGGGTGGACCAGCCGGCGGTGACCGAGCAGGTGTTTGCCCAGATGGACGCTACTTTCCAGGAAGACAAAATCATTCTCGAATCGCAGTACCGAAGGCTGCTCGAGCAACCGGACCGGGAGCTGGTCGACATTGCCAGCGATGCTGGGGCCATACAGGCGCGGCGGGTGATCGCCGCCCGCCTGGCGCAAGAGGCTGCCTCCGTCCCGGCAGGCTGACCGCCCGGCGCCCCCCGGGGCGCCCCAGGACTGCGCCTAGGCCCTGAACAGCTCGTGCACGACTCCGCGCAGCCACCGGTTGCCTGGGTCCTCATGGAAGCGCTTGTGCCAGTATTGCCGCAGATCGTAGGCCGGCACCTCGAACGGCAGGCCCACTACCCTGATATTGCTCAGCCTGGAAAAACTCTCGCCCACCGCCCTGGGAACGGTGGCCAGCAGGTCGCTCTGGGCGATGATCATGGGCAGGCTCATGAAATGGGATGTGCGCAGCATGACACGGCGCTTCAGATGCCGGCGCGCCATTTCCAGTTCGAACGGTTCCTGGCTGCGGCCGCCGGCCTGCACCACGGCATGGGGCATCGCCAGGAACTGCTCCATGCTCAAGGCGTCGCCTTGCACGGCGGGATGGTCGGCCCGCACAATACAGACAAAAGAGTGGCGAAACAGGCGCTGCCGGTAGTGCGTGTCCTTGGACAGGTCCGGAAAATACCCCACCGACAGGTCGACCTCGCCGGACTCCAGCGCCCCTTCGGCATCGGATGCGGATACCGCGACGGACCTTAGCGCAACCCCCGGCGCGTGAACCGCCAGATGGGCAAGAAGCCTGGGCAGGAACACCATTTCGCCGATGTCCGGCGTATTGATGGTGAATACCCTGGACGACGCCAGGGGGGCAAATTCCGGCTCGCGCAGCACGTCCGAACCGAGGATGCCCAAAGCCTTGCGCAGAGGCGCCGCCAGGCGCAGCGCCCTGGGCGTGGGCTTCATGCCGCTGCCGGTGCGCACGAACAAGGGGTCGCCGAACTGTTCCCGCAGGCGGGCCAGCGCCGCGCTGACCGCCGGCTGGCTCATGCCCAGCACATGCGCCGCCCGCGTGACGCTTTGATGCGTCAGCAATGCTTCCAGCACCAATAGAAGATTCAGGTCGATGCGCCGAATCTCCATGCCGCCCGCCGCTACCGGTACAACATCGTCGGAAACCACAAGGCGATGTCGGGCAGCGCCACCAGCAGCAGCAGCAGTGCGATGGGCGCTAGAAGAAAGGGGAAGACGCCGCGGTAAATGACCGCCAGCGGGATGTCGGGCGCCTGCGCGCGTATCACGAAAATATTCATTCCCACCGGCGGCGTCACGAGGCCCAGTTCGACGACCAGGACCAGCACGACGCCGAACCAGACCGGATCGAACCCCGCCCCCACCACCAAGGGGAAAAACACCGGCACGGTGATCAGCACCATACCTATGCCATCCAGGAAACATCCCAGAATGATGTAGAACAGGATGAGTATCAGCATGATCACGGCGGGCGAGGCGTGCAGGCTGCGCGTCCAGTCGACCAGGGTGTGCGGCAGCTCGGTCAGGACGACGAAATAGGAAAACATGAACGCGCACACCACCACCAGGAACAGCATGCTGGAAATCAGGATGGCCTCGACGAATGCCTCGTGCATGCGGGACCAGGACAGCCTGCGCCGGACGACGCCCAGCACAAAGGCGCCGAACGAACCCACGGCGGCGGACTCCGTGGGGCTGAACCAGCCAAGGTAAATGCCCCCTATGGACACGCCGAACAACAGGGCGATTTCCCACATGCCGAGCAAGGCGCGCACGCGTTCACCCCAGCCGGCCCCGGGCATGACCTGCTCGCGGTTGTCTTTGCGATGCGCCAGCCAGGCCAGCACGATGCCATAGAACAGCGTAAGCAGGACGGACGGAACCAGGGCCGCCGCAAACAGGCGCTGCACCGACTGCTCGGCAATGATGGCGTAAATGACCAGGATGAGAGAGGGCGGAATCAATATGCCCAGCGACGCCCCTGCGGCGATGACCCCGGCGCTGAGCCTGTCGTCGTAGCCGGCCTGGCGCATCTCTGGCAGCGCGATGCGCGACATGGTCGCGGCAACCGCCAGCGAAGACCCGCATACCGCGCCGAAGGCCGCGCTGGCGCCCAGCGTGGCATAGGCGGGGCCTCCGCGCCTGCCCGAGAACACGGCGCGCACGGCGCCGAAAAGCTGCCTGGAAATACCCGCGCTGGATGCCAGCGCGCCCATCAGCACGAACAAGGGCACGACGGACAGCGCGTAGGCCGAGCCCATCTCGAACGGCGTGGAGCCCAGGACAATGAACGCCCTGTCGAAGCCGCTGATCGCGGCATAGCCGAAAGTACCCACCAGGCCCATGGCAATGGCCACCGGCACCCTGGCAAAGATCAGGACCAGCAAGGCCAGCATTCCCAGCACACCTGTCGCCTGGACGCTCATCGGGACTCTCCGGGAGGATTGGCGGCCGGCCGGCCGCGCCCATGCCCGCGGATCAGGCACCCCAGCCTGAATAGCACAGCCAGCAGGGCCGCGAACATGCCGGCCAGGCAGGGGATCCACAGCCAGTACAGCATGATGGGCAGGTCGGGCTTGCGGTCTTGGTACACATAGGCGTCCCATGCCGGCGTCGGCATGTGCCAAAGCAGCATCCCCAGAAAGGCCGCCGACAGCAGAAGGCCGAATATCTTGAACAGATACACGGCATTGCGGCTGACGAAGTGGTCGATGACGTCCACCGTGATGTGCGCATCGTCCAGGAACGCCTCGCCTATGCCCAGGAACACCACGAAGACCATCAGCGCCTCCACGACGTCGTAAGTGCCCGTCACGGGGATCCCGAACAGATTGCGCAGCAGTATGTCGGCCATGGTGACGCACACCATCAATGCCAGCGCCAGGCCCGCCAGCAAGGTCAACCCGCGCAGGCACAGGCGCGCCCAACGCAAGGCGCGCCCGCCGTTTTCGTAGCCTGTCGCCATGTCACTGCTCCTTGGCTCGGGCCGCCACCGCCTCCCTCAGACGCCTGAGCGCCTCTTTGCCGGGCAAGCCCTTGTCTTCGAGCTCCTGGACCTTTTTTTCGATCAGGCCGGCGGTGATCTTTTCGTAGGCGGCCTGATCCGCCTTGTCCAGTTCCAGCAGCTTGATGTTATGCCGCTTCATGTATTCGAGGCCCGCCTGGTCGGCTGCGTCGGAATCGGTGCCTACCCTTTTGGCGCCCACCATGCCTGTCGTGTCGTCTATGAGTTTCCTAAGATCGGCCGGCAGCCTGTCATAGCTTTTGGGGTTCATGACCATGGCGAACGTCACCACGCCGCCGTTTATCAGCGTGGCGGAACTCAGCTCCGACCCGAGCTGGAAGCTTTGCGCGCCCTCGTAGGACATGAGGGTGCCGTCTATCGTGCCCTTGTTCAGGGAATCGGCCACCTCGGCGGGGGCCACCCCGACCGGCGCGGCCCCAAGCGCCGATATCAGCGAGGCGTAAACCGTGCCGGGATGGCGGATGCGCAAGCCCTTCATCTGGTCTATGGAGGTCACATCCTTCTTCGCCATCAGCAGGGGCACCGGCGGGGTGGACATGAAGTACAGCACTTTCACGCCCTTGTATTCCGGCTCCAGCAGATCCCTGATGTCCATCATGGCCTGGGAACCCACCTTGCCGTTGGGGATCAGCGTGGGGTACTGCGCCAGCTCGGTCAGCGCAAAGCGCCCCGGGGTTGCGCCTTGCAGGACATAGGCCATGTCCGCCACTCCGGTACGGGCCAGGTCGAACTGACGGTTCACGGGCCCCATCTGCGAAGACGGGAACAACTTCAGGATAAGACGCCCGTCGGACTTCTGCTTGAGGTCTTCGGCCCAACGCGTGACTTCGCGGTTGATGGTGTGGTTCGGGGGCAGATAGCTCGAAACCTTCAGTTCGTAGGTTTGCGAGGCCGATGCCGGCGAAATGAACGCCGCGGCGGCAACGGCTGCCGCCGCGCCAAGAAAAATGCGCCTTGTCTTCATGATGTTGTCTCCGTGTTGTCGTCGGCCGGCCGGTCTGCGCCGGCACGGCCTGTGTGAATTACATTGTATTCACGCCATTTCCTCAGGTAGAACTCGAGAACCCGCCATCGACCACGATGACTTCGCCGGTGACGAAGCGGTTGGACTGGACCAGGCTGAGCATGGTCTGCGCCACGTCGTCAGCCGTCACGCAGCGCTTCAGGGGCGTAAGCTTTGCGCGCCGCTCCATCAGGCTGTCGTATTTGTCTTTCAGCATGCGCTTCATCCAGTCGCCTTCCATCCACCCCGGGGCGACGGCATTGACGCGGATGTCGGGACCGAGATTGTAGGCCAGCACCTTGGTCAGGCTGACGACCGCCGCCTTGCTGGTGGCGTATGCCAGCGGCTGCGGCCCGGGGCGCAGGCCCACGATGCTGGCGGTATTGACGATGCAGCCGTTGCCCGCCGCCTTGAGCATGGGCACGGCCGCGCGGGTCACCTGGAACATGCCCCGCACGTTGACGGCGAACACACGGTCCCAGTTCTCGGCCGTGACGGCATCGAAATCCTTGGGGCTGATGGCCGATGTGGTGCCCGCATTGTTGATCAGCACATCCAGGCGGCCGAAGGTGTTCTCGACTTCGGCCAGCATGGCGCGCACTGCCGGGTCGTCGCTGACATCGCACTGCAGCAGAATGGCCTGCGCCCCCAAGGCCTGGGCCTGCGCGGCGGTTTCCTGCGCGGCGTCCTTGCTGCTGCTGTAGTTTATGGCGACGTCGCAGCCCGCCTTGGCCAGCGCCAGCACCGCGCTGCGCCCTATGCCCGTGCCGCCGCCCGTAACCAGCGCTACCGGTTTGCCGTGGTTCATCACTCCTCCTTTGCCTTATATTTTTGAACGTGTTCCACTTTAGATCATGATCACATTTATGGCAATAGCGGCAATGCCCTATTTTCCACTGGGAAAACCAGGGTTGCCGCGCAGCCGGGTTCATTGACATAAAAATGACCACATTCTAAACTGAACATGTTCATATAAAAACGACATAGAAAAGCGGGAAGCCGCCAGAACACCGGCGCCTGCTTGCGCAAGCGGCCGGCGGCACCGGAAGGCCGCGCCGCAACCACACTTCCAGGAGGAAAAAATGCTTGAAGGAGTCGTACCGTTCCCGCCGGACTATGCCAGGCGCTATCGCGAAAAAGGCTATTGGCAGGACAAGTCGCTGGCGCAGGAATTCAGCGCCGTATTCGACAAATACGCGGACCGGACCGCCCTGGTGGACGGCAAGCGGTCTTATACCTATGCGCAGCTGGACCAGGCCTCGGACCGCCTCGCCCTGAATCTTCTGGAACTGGGGCTCAAGCCGCTGGACCGCGTCGTGGTCCAGCTGCCCAATGTCTCGGAGTTCGTCATCCTGTACTTCGCGCTGCAGAAGATAGGCTGCATCCCCATTGCGGCCTTGTCCAGCCACCGCTACCTGGAGGTAAGCCAGTTCGTCGAGCTGTCCGGCGCCGTGGCCTGCGTGTGCCCGGACCGGCAGGGCGACTTCGATTTCCAGAACATGATTGCCCGCGTGCGCCAGCAAAGCCCGGGGCTGAAATACGGCATCATTCTCGGCCAGCCGCAACCCGGCTTCTGGTCCCTGCGGGACCTGATCGACAAAGCGCCCGCCCGGTCCGGCCCCGGGCAGCTGGCCGCCATCGAAATCGACCCCACGGACCCCGCGGTATTCCAGCTTTCCGGCGGCACCACCGGCATCCCCAAGCTGATTCCGCGCACCCACAATGATTACGCCTACAACTCCAAGATCGCGGCCCAGGTATGCCGCATCGAGGCGCGGCATGTCCTGCTGGTCATCCTGCCGATAGCCCACAACCTGCCCCTGGCCTGCCCTGGCATACAGGGGTTCATGTTCCAGGGCGCCAAGGTCGTGCTGTCGGCCAGCACGCGGCCGCACGACGTCTTTGCCGCCATACAGGAGCACGGGGTCACCCATATCAAGGTAGTGCCCGCGCTGCTCATCCGCCTGTTGAACGATCCGGCCATCGGCCAGTACGACCTGTCTTCCCTGAAAGTCATCCAGAGCGGCGGCCAGCGCCTGCAGCCCGAAGTGCGCCTGCTGGCGCGCAAGCTGATACCCGGCGCCTTCATCCAGGAGAACTTCGGCATGGGCGAAGGCCTGCTGTTCTTCGTGCGCCAAGACGACCCCGAGGACGTCAGGCTGGAAACCGTGGGCAGCCCGGTCTGCCCCGACGACGAGGTTCGCATCGTGGATGAGGACGGCGAGGACGTCCCCTTTGGCGAAACCGGCGAAATGTGGTGCCGCGGCCCCTATACGCTGCGCGGCTATTTCGGCGTGCCCGAGTACAACAAGAACGCGTTCTCGCCCGACGGCTTCTATAAGTCGGGCGACCTGATGCGCCAGCATCCCTCGGGACGCTATATGGTCGAAGGGCGCCGCAAAGACCTCATCAACCGGGGCGGCGAGAAGATCAGCGCCGAAGAAATCGAGAACCTGATCCTGTCGCACCCCGCCGTCAAGGACATTGCCTGCATTCCCATACCCGACCCGGACATGGGCGAGCGCATGTGCGCCTGCGCCCTGCTTCACGACGGCGCCGCATTGAGTTTCGATGAACTGAAGGGCTTTCTGATGAACAAGGAAATCGCCAAGTACAAACTGCCCGAACGCCTGGAAATCATGGCCGAGTTTCCCTTGTCCACCTTTGGCAAGGTATCCAAGAAAAAGCTGCGCGAGATGATCACCGAGAAAATCGCCTGCGAACAGCAGGGCCGCGCGCACTCCGCTCCTTGAACCCATACCGACCACGGACACAGACATGAGAATCATCGACTTGCATTGCTATCCCAATACGCGGGAATGGATTTCCTGCCAGCAACCCTATGTGGACGCCCTGGCCGAATACTGGAACCGCCCGTGGACGCCCAAGACGGAAGAAGCTGTCGTACAGGAATTCACCGACGCCGGCGTCGAGGCCGTGCTGGTGGCCCTGGACCTGGAAACGACAGTGGGAACCCCGCCCTGCTCCAATGAATACGTGCACGGCATGTGGAAGCGCAACCAGGGCCGCATCATCCAGGCATGGGGGGCGCTGGAGCCCGCCAAGGGGGAAATCGCCATCCGCCAGGCGCGGCAGGCCGTGCGGGAATTCGGCATGATGGGTTTTCACTTCCATCCCATCATGCAGCACTTCTCGGTGGACGACCGCCGCTACTACCCCTTGTTCGAGGAAATCTCCCACCTGGGCGCCGCCGTCATGATAGACGTGGGCACCACCGGCATGGGCGCCGGCATGCCGGGCGGCATGGGCGCGCTGATCCGCCATGCCCATCCCTGCGCCATCGACCAGCTGGCGGCCGATTTCCCCAAGCTGAAAATCGTCATGGCCCACCCCGGCTGGCCATGGGTCGACGAAACGACGGCGGTGGCGCTGCACAAGGGCAATGTGTACTGGGAGATGTCGGGCTGGGCGCCAAAATATTTCTGGCCGCAGCTGAAAGTGGACATGCGCACCCGCCTGCAGGACAAGGTGATGTTCGGCAGCGACTACCCCAGCATGCCCTACGAGCGGCTGCTGCGCGAATGGGCGGAACTGGGCTACAGCGACACGATCATGGAAAAGATTTTCCATGGCAATGCCGAGCGCATACTGGGCCTGTGAGCCGATTCGTGCAAGCTTGCCCACAGGCATGAGCATGCCGGCCGCCTGGCGGCGGGGAGCCGGGCGCGGCGCCCGCCCCCGGTCTGCCCATCGCCTTACTTGATGGGTTCCAGCCCGTTTATGTAGATGCGGAACTGCCTGCGCAGCGCGGCGAGCCCTTTTTTCAGGTCGGGCTCGTCTTCGGAGATCCACAGCCTGACCGCACCGGCGTATATATAGAACAGCCCCAGGGCGATCGTGGCGGGGTCCTCGCGCGAGCCGATGCGGCCGCGCGCCTGCGCCTCGGCCACCATCCGCCTGACGGTGTCCACCACCCTGAGGCGGTTCTGGTTGAATTCCACCGACAGCCGGCCATGGCGATAAAAGGTAAGCTCGCGCAGCAGGATGCGCGACAGCCCCGGATTGCCGGCAAAGTCTTCGTACAGGAACGAGAAGAATGAAACCAGTTGCTCGAGCAGGGACTTGCGGGCGCTGACGGCGCTGGAAGCCGCCTGCTGTATTTCGTTGAGATGGTCGACATAGATCAGGAAGATCAGGTCGCGCTTGTCGTCCGCATAATTGAACAGCGTGCCCAGGCCGACCCGCGCCCGCCTGGCAATGTCCCGGGTGGTGGCGGCATCGTAGCCCAGTTCTGTGAACAACTCTTTTGCGGCGCTTTTGATGCGCTGGAGCTTCTCCAGCTTGTTCTGCTCGCGCAGGCCCAGGACAGGCTGGTCATTCGCACCGGATTCATTCATTTTGTGGCTTGCTCGTTCATGGTGCTCGTTCACGGGTAGGGGCGCCGGCCGGCGCCCATGCGAAACCGGCGCAAAATGCGCCAGCGTGCTGCCGATACTTTATCCTGTATCGACAACGTGAACAAGTTCAATTAAAAAGTATCCATGCGGCGCATGGAACAAAGCTGCGCCGCGCGGTGTCCCAAGCCTTGTCCGCGGCGAACGCCCGCGTCAGTGCCCCTCGGACAATGGCATGCCCGCCGCGCCGGCATAAAAGACGATCAGCACCACGGGCTGGTCGCCGGTGACGCCCCGATGCAGCGCGCCGACCATTTCGGGCAGCACCTGGCCCGCGCCGAGTGTCCTGCTCTGGCCGTCCGCCTTCCTCTGCACCGTGATCTCGCCCGACAGCACGTAGGCGGCGTTGGGCATGGGGTGGGTATGCCAGGGCAGCGCCGAATGCGGGGGGATGGTGATCCGCAGGATAGTCATCTGCGGACGGCCCGGCGGGTAGGCGGCATAGGGCACGCCGTCCCACGACTCGCCGGCCTGCATCAGGGTCTCCACCCGCACGCCGGCAGGGCCTTTGGCAAAAGCCGCCGCGGCCAGCCCCAAGACCAGGGCCGCCGCGCATACGCCGCGCTCCATACGCGTCATGCCGCGCCTTTTCATTCGTCGAGTTCCCCCATAAGGCGGTCCAGTTCGTCCTGCGAGAACGCGATGCCGGTGAAGTCCGACGGCGTATACACCGCGCCGGACGAACCGGCGCAGGCCGCCGCCAAGGCGTCCACATGGCCTTCGATCGCCGCCAACAGGGCCTCGATGGTGCCTGCGGCATGCCGCGCCGCAAAGCGGCAGGAAAGCGTCATCCCCGCGTCGTCCTGCCAGCCGTCGAAGCCCAGGAGATGCCGCCGGGACGCATCGGCGGCGCGCTCCGTGCCGGCGCCCAGCCGCAACAGCGGCATGGCGCGTGCGCCGTACTGGCCGAGATCGCCGACGAAATTGAATGATGCCGGCGGTTCCGCATGGAGCCCGGCATGGCCGCGGCGACGCAGCAAGCCGTAGGCGACACCGTCGTCCGGCACGCCGCGCAGGGTCTCTTTGACGGCCACCACCCAGTCTGCAAGGTCGGCGTCCGCAGCGGGCAGGACCACGGGATGGCGCGTGGTGAACCAGCCGATGGTGCGCGACAGATCGATGTCGGCCGAGAACGGATGGCGGCCGTGCCCCTCCATGTCGATGGCGACAGGCCCGCCCGCCCATTCAGCCAGGGCTCTTCCGACCGCGGCCAGCATCGCCTCATGGGGACGCAGGCCGAAGACGGCCGCCATGCCGGCGAAGAAATCGCCAGACTTGCCGCGGTCCAGATGCAGCCGGCGTTCGGCGACGTCTCCCTCCCGGTTGTCCCGGCCGGCATGGTCCATGGGCAATGCCGCCGCAAGCGCAGCCCGCCGCGCCACATCCAGCCAATACGGCAGCCGGTCGAGCATGGCTTCGGCATGCCTGAACGATGCCTGCGACCACCATGACCACGACGTGGAGGCGGGACGGCCGGCGGCGCCCTGCCCAAGAAGCCGCGGCTCGAGGTCATCGGCAAGAATGGACCACGACACGATGTCGAACACGGCGTGGTGGACCGCGACGACGACGTGCGAGCCCTCCTGCCCGTCGAGGGGGATGACGCCGGCGGCAATGACCCGGCCGGCGGACAAGTCGAGAGAGTCCATCAGCCGGTTGGCCAGGTCATCCTGGGCGGCCTGCAGCGCATCGCCCTGCGCGGCGGGAGCTTCCTCGACATAAGGAACGGGAGGCGTGTCGGCGACACGCTGGACTGTCTCTGCGCCGTCCAGGTCCAAGCAAGTCCGCAAAGCGTCGTGGCGCGCCATGAGCGCTTCGAGCGCGGACCGCAGGCGCCCGGACGGCACGGCGAGCGGCGCCGCGAACACCGCGGTGAGGCACCACCGGTTGCGCCGCGGCATCGGAGTTTCCAGGAACCATTGCTGGATAGGCGTCAGCGGCACGGGGCCGGCAACCGCGGGCACGCCCGCCACGCCGCCGTCCACAGGCGTGGCAATGCGCGCCAGGCCGCGCGGCGTCGGCGCCTGGAACACCTGGGTAGGCGTAAACGCCAGCCCCGCCGCGCGCGCGCGGCCGACGATCTGGATGGCCATGATCGAATCGCCGCCCAGACCGAAGAAGTCATCGTCGGGGCCGACCTCGGCACATTGCAGCACGTCGCGCCACACCTCGCGGATGATGGACAGGGATGCCTCGTCCGGCATGGCGGACAAGGCCGCCGCTTCCGGCGTGGCGCGCGGCGCCGCGGGCGCGTCGGGAAACCCCGCCATGGCGTCCAGCAGCGCCTGGCGGTCTACCTTGCCGTTGGGCGTCAGCGGAAGCGCCGCATGGACGGCGATGCGCGCCGGCACCATGGCGGCGGGCACGCGCTGCGCCAGCCAGGCAGTCAGGTCCGACGGCGCCGCCTCGCCGGCGACCGCCGCCAGCAGCATCGGCTCGCGCCCTTCATCGCGCCGCACCAGCACCGCCGCATCGCGCACCTGCGGATGCGTACGCAGCAGCTCGGCCAGCCCCGCGGGTTCGATGCGGTGGCCCCGGATCTTGACCATGTCGTCGCCGCGCCCCAGGAACTCCACCATGCCGTCGGCGCGCCGGCGGCCGATGTCGCCCGTGCGGTAGCATCGCCGACCAGCCTCGTCATGGAAAAAGCGTTCGCCGCCGGGCGCCTCGGGCACGGTATAGCCGGACGCCACCGCGGCGCCGCCAATGACGATCTCGCCTTCGTCGCCGCATGGCGCCGGCCGGCCCTGGGCATCCACAATGCGCAGGTCGTAGCCGCGCAGCGGTATGCCTATCGGCACGGCATGCCCGTCCGCATCGCGCAAGCCCTGCTCGGCCTCGGCCATGCAGGCGCCGACCGTGGTTTCGGTGGGGCCGTAGTGGTTGAAAATGCGGCAGGGCGCGCCCAGCGCCCTGATGCGATCGACCAGCCGCCATGTCAGGACGTCGCCGCCCAGAATCAATGCGCGGCGAGGAAGCAAGGCCGCCGCGCCGGGAGCCTCGAGCAGCGCCGCGAGATGCGCGGGCACGATTTTCAGCACGTCCACCGGCGTTGCGGCCATCCAGCGCTGCAGCGCCGCGGGATCGCGGGCGGTTTCGCTGTCCACGGCGTGCAAGGCGCCGCCCGTCCACAGCGCCCCCAGCACCGAGGTATAGCCCAGGTCGGCGGCAAAAGAGGAAACAATGGCGAACGAAGCCGGCCCGGAAACCTCCAGCCGCTCCAGCATGGCCTGGACATAGGCCGCGACCGCGCCGTGAGAGACGCATACGCCTTTGGGACGCCCTGTGGAACCCGAGGTGTAGAGCACATAAGCGATATCCCGGGCCGCGGGCGCAGCCGGCGCCGCGAGGGTCTCGCCGGCCGCCTCGCCGGCCGTCTCGTCCCGGGACCACTGCACAACGGGCATGTCGACCGGCGGCGCTGCCGAGCCTTCCTGTATCACCAGCACCCGGGCGCCGCTGTCGCGCAGCACGTGGGCGTGGTGGCTGGGAGGATGGGCCTCGTCCAGAGGCACGAATGCCGCTCCCAGCCGCCCCGCCGCAAGCATGGCCACCACCGGGCCCAGGCCCGGGGGGAGCCGGAATGCGACACGATGTCCGGCGCGCACACCCGCCTGGCTCAGCCGGGCCGCCAGCGTGCCCGCCTTGGCGTCAAGGGCGGCATAGTCGACCGCGCCATTGCGATCGAGCACCGCAAGCGCCCGCGGCGCGCGCATGGCCGCTTGGGCGACGCGCCCCGCCAGGGTCTCGCCTTCCTGCGTTGCGGCGGCAGCCGGCGGCGGGACGGCCAGGCCCTGAATGGACGGTGTTCCACCTTGCATTTGCGGCGCGGCGGCGCATGGCCGCCCGTCCGGCTCATCGGCTGCCAGCGACTCCAGAATGCCGGTGTAGGCATCCAGCCAGCCGTCGATGCGCGCCGCATCGAACAAGTCACGGTTGTAATGGACGTCGATACGCAGGCCATCCGCGTCCGCCTGCATATTCCAGTTCAAGTCCCAGCGCACGGCGCCATGCGCATTAGCGTCGACCGTGGTACGCAGGCCGGCGAAGCGGGGCTGCGCATCCACGCGATCGAGGTTGAAAGACACCGAAGCAAGAGGCGGGCGCGACGGGTCGCGGCGCAGGTTCAGATCCTTGACCAGCCGGGCAAAGGGATAGTCGCGGTGCGCCATCCCCTGGACGACCGAACGCTGCACGGCCGCCAGCAACTGCCCGTCGGCGATGGCCGGGCCGGCGGCGATGCGCAGCGGCAGCACGCCGACGCAATAGCCCACCAGCGCGCTTGCCGCCACTTCGGGCTGCCCGGCGGAGAATATGGCCACCACGACCTCGTCCTGTCCGGACAATCGCGCCAGCAGACGGCCATACGCCGCCAGGCACAACGAAAACAGGGAATTTCCGGCCTGCCGGCCGCGCGCCTCTATCGCATCGCGCAGGCGGCCCGGCAAATGACGCGTCGTCCGCTCCCCCGCATACCCCTGCAAGGGAGGACGCGGACGGTCGCCAGGCAGTTGAAGTGGAGGGGGAACGGTGGCATAGACCGACCGCCAATAGGCCGCGGCCTCCGGCAATTCGGCGCGGGCGCGATTGTGCGCTGCATAGCGTCGGTATGCGACCGGCTCGGGCAGCGCCGGCGCGCGCTGTTCGCGCCGCGCACTGTACAGCTCGGCCAGTTCCAGCGCGATCACCTGCATGGACCAGCCGTCGGTGATCAGATGCGGCATGACGATGGCCAGGCGCGCGCGGCCGGCGGCCTGCCGCAAGAGCCATGCCGAGACCAGAGGCCCGCGCTCCAGATCCAGCGGCGCAAGCGCCACATCGCTGGTCCAGGCCTGAACAGAGCGCTGGCCCAGTTCCAGCGACTCTACCACCCGAAGCTGCGGCGCAAGCGCCGCATGCACGAGCTGGCTTGCGCCATCCTCGGGGAAGGTCGTGCGCAGCGCCTCGTGCCGGTCCGTCACCGCCTGCAGCGCGGCCCCCAGCGCGTCCAGGTCGGGCTCGCCTTCAAAATCGAATACGAGCGACTGGTTGTAGGCCGCGGAGGTTTGCGGGCTGAATGCCGCGAGCCTGCGCAGCGCGGCCTGGCCCGGCGTAGTGGGCAGCCGCTCGGGGCCGGCGCCTGCGGGCTGCGGACTGCGCGCGGACTGCAGCATGCCGCCGGCGCGCATGGCGCGCACCGATTCGCGCACGGCGTCCTGCACCCGGTCGAGGTCGTCGTCGCCATGCGCGGTCGAGAGAAAGCAGGTGCGGCCTTCCCACACGTACACGCCATTCTGGATCATGTGGCTGTAGAACAGGTCGCTTGCCCCCACGAAGCGGAACAGCGAAGCAAAGCGATGCACCGAGATGCCGGCATCCTCGGCGGCCAACGTCTCGTTCAGGCGCGCCGCAAATGCGCCGGTGCGCTGGTTGAGCAACTCCTGCAGGCCGGGGCCGGCTTCTTCGAGGCGGGCAAGCACCGCCAGCGCGGCGGACATGGCCAGGGGGTTCTTGTTGAAGGTGCCGGCAAAAAAAGTACGGTCCGCCGAAGGCGCGCCCGGGCCATCCAGCGGCCAGGCGCCGCCGTCCAGCGCATCGAGGAAACGCGCGTCGCCGGCCACCACGCCTATGGGCAGCCCGCCGCCGACGATCTTGCCGTAGGTGACCAGGTCGGCGCGCACGTCCGCCCACGCCTGGGCTCCGCCCAACGCCACACGGAAACCCAGCAGGACCTCATCGAACACGAGCGCGGTGCCTGTCTCGCGCGTGAGGGCGCGCAATTTCTGCAAAAAGGCCCTGGGCTGGCGGTCGGGGCGGCGGCCCTGCACCGGTTCCACGAGCACCGCCGCCAGCGATGCGCCTTCGCGGGCCAGTATCTCGAGGCTGGCTTCTTCGTCGCCGTAGTCGAGCAGCAGCACGTCGTCCACCATGCCCGGCGGCGTGCCGCCGGCCAACGGCGCGGCCGCCCCGCCGGACCCCATCTGTACCAGCGTTCCGTCGAAGTGGCCATGGTAAGACCCCTGGAACATCGCGATGCGGCGGCGTCCGGTCGCATGGCGGGCCAGGCGCAGCGCCGTCATTACCGCTTCGGTGCCGCTGTTGCAAAAAGCCGCGCGGGCGTTGCCGGTAAGCCGGCATATCCGCTGCGCCACTTCGCCCGCCAGATGCGCCTGCGGCCCCAGGAACAGGCCGCGTTCGGCCATGTGCCGGCCAAGCGCCTCGCGCAGGAAAGCGGGGCTGTGCCCGAACAGCTGCACGCCGAAACCCATGGCCACGTCGACATAGCGGTTGCCGTCCACGTCGATCAGATGCGCGCCCTCGCCCCGCGCGCCCACGATGGGATACAGCATCGACTTGGTCTCCGGACGGAAACCGGCCACCGCCCGGCTGTCGGCAAGAAAGCGGCCGAAACGCCGGCGTTCTTCGCGCGATGCCGCGCTGCGCCGCACGTAGGCGCTGGCGAAGGCGGCCACGCCCGCGGCCGCCTCAGGGGAAAGCGGCGGCGCGATAGGCGCAGCGGACGAAACAATCGGCAGCGGGGACGCCATTTGGCCATCGGCGCGTTCGCTCTGCTCCGCCCCGTCCGCCTCAGCGGCGGCCCGAGCCTTGCCGGCCGTCGCGGCGCGAGCCGGCAGCCCCGGTTCGCCCCGCCCAGCCGCCGCGCCGGAAACCGGCGGTCCGGCCCGGCCCTGGCCGGCGGACATGACGTGGGCAATGAGCCGGGCGGGCGTCCCCAGCGTTTCAAACAGCTCGCGCCGGGGAATCGCAATAGACCAGCGCCGTTCCAGCGCCGCCACGGCTTCGGCCAGAGCGAGGGAATCGACCCCAAGCGAAAGAAAACCGCGATCCGATTGCGCATCTTCAATGGAAAGCTGCAGAGAGCGGGCCAGCAGCGCGACACTGTCCTGACGGCGATCTTCTGCGGGCGGCTGCGCGGCCGGGCCGGCGGCGCCCTGCGGCGCCGGCCCGGCCGCATCCGTTTCCGCGGCCGACGAAGCGGCCACCAGCGCCGCGGGCGCGGCGGCCGCGGGCGCCAGGTCCAGCCAATGCCGTTCGGGGGAGAATGGATAGCCCGGCACGTCGATGCGCAATGCCGGATCGAAGACCGCGTTCCATCGCACGGGCACGCCGGCCACGAACAGCTGCGCCAGCAGCGCCGCCAGCGTGCGCCTGGCCGGCTGATTGCGGCGCAGGGTGGGCGCCAGCACGGCCGATCCGTCCGCAAAGCCCGGACAGCGGCTGGCGGCCCCGGTCAGCGCCGGCGAGGCGCCTACCTCGATCAGCACGCTGGCGCCCGCGGCGGCCAGCGCCGCCAGGCCGTCGGCGAAGCGCACCGGTTCGCGGATATGGCGCACCCAGTAGTCGGCGGTGTCGAAAGGCGCATCGGCGGTGCCCGTCAGATTGGAAACAAGCGTCCCGACGGGAGCGGACAGCGTAACGCCCGCCATTTCGGCCGCAAACGCCTCGAGCGCCGGCTCCATCAGGCGGGAGTGAAAACCATGGGACGTGCGCAGCCGCTGGCTGCCCACGCCCTGGCCGTCCAACGCGTCGCAGGCCGCCGCCACCGCCGCCTCGGGCCCTGAAATTACGCATTCGTCAGGCGCATTGAAGGCCGCGACGTCCACGGCTTCGCGCAGCGCGGCCGGCAGCGCCGCCAGCGCCTGCGGTCCGGCAAAGACGGCGGCCATGGCGCCATCCGCCGAAGCCGAGGCCATCAAGCGCCCCCGGGCGGCCACCAGCCGCAGCGCATCGTCCAGCGTGAAGACGCCCGCCCGGCAGGCGGCGATCCATTCGCCAAGGCTGTGGCCGATGGCGGCGTCGGCCTCGACGCCCCAGGCGGCCAGCCGCTCGGCCAGGGCATAGCCCAGCACGAACAGCGCGGGCTGCGCCAGCCTGGTGTCCGCCAGTTCGCCGGCCCGCTGCTCGTCGAACATGACCGCCGCCAGCGAATCGCCGATGAGCGGGTCGACGACCCGGCAGCAGCGATCCACCGTCTGCCGGAACAGAGGATCGTGGTCATACATGTCTTTGCCCATGCCGGACCACTGGCTGCCCTGCCCCGTAAACAGAAAAGCCACCCTGGGCGGCGCGGCGGGCGCCGTGCCGCGCGCGCCGGCCATGGGCGGGCGGCCGCCGGCCACTTCGCGCAGGCCCGCCGCCAGGCCGGCGGCGTCCATGCCCGCCACCGCCGCGCGCTCGGCGAAGCCGGCGCCGCTCAGCGCCACGCCGGCCGCGGCATGGGCGGGGTCGGCGCCGCCGCTTTCCAGCCACTCGGCCAACACGGCCGCCAGCCGGCCCAATCCCGGCGCATCGGGCGCCGACAGGGGCAGGACCAGCGGCCAGGCCGATGCCGACGCCGAAGCCGGGCGGGGTTCGGCCGCCTCGAGAATCACGTGCGCATTGGTTCCGCTGAAGCCAAAGCTGCTGACGCCCGCGCGGCGGGAATGCCCCTGCGGCCAGGGCATGGGGCGATCGACCACCCGCACCGGCAGCCGCTCCCAGGCGATGCGGGGGTTGGGCCTAGCCTGATGCAGCGTGGGCGGCAGGCTGGCGGATTCGAGCGCAAGCACGGTCTTGATCAGGCCCGCGATGCCGGCGGCCGCTTCAAGATGGCCGATATTGGTCTTGACCGAGCCCAGCAGCAGGGGCGCGTCGCGGCCCTGTCCGTAGGCTTCGGCCAGGGCCTGGACTTCGATGGGATCGCCCAGCGGCGTGCCCGTGCCATGGCACTCCACCGCCTGGATGTCGGCCGCGCGCAACCCGGCATCCGCCAGCGCCGAGCGGATCAGCGCGGCCTGCGCCGCGCCGTTGGGCGCCGTAAGCGAACTGGCCCTGCCGTCGTGGTTGACGGCGCTGCCGCGCACCACGGCGCGTATGCGGTCGCCGTCGCGCCGGGCGTCGGCCAGCCGCTTCAGGACAATGAAGCCGGCGCCTTCGCCGCGGACATAGCCATCGGCCGCGGCATCGAAGGTCCGGCAGGCATGGTTGGGGCTGAGCATGCCGGCATCGGCGAAGCCGCGCGTCAGGTCGTCGGTGACCAGCGCATTGACCCCGCCCACGATGGCCATGTCGCATTCGCCCGAACGCAGGCTGCGGCAGGCGGCATGCACGGCCACGAGCGAGGATGAGCAGGCGGTGTCCAGCGCCAGCGCCGGCCCGGTGATGTCCAGCAGGTGGGCCAGCCGCCCCGCCGCGGCGCTGGCGGCGTTGCCGGTGGCTGCCTGCGGCGTGAAGCCCTGGCCGGCGGCATGGAACCGGGCCTCGTAATCGTGCGTGCTGATGCCGATGAATACGCCCGTGGCGGCGGGCCGCCGGCGCGCATCGGCCGCGCCTGCGTCCTGCAGCGCATGCCAGGCGACCTCGAGCGCGAGGCGGTGCTGCGGATCCATGTGCGCGGCCTCGGCGGCGCGTATGCCGAAGAAAGCGGCATCGAAGCAGTCGATGGCATCCAGATAACCGCCCGCCGGCAGCGTGGCGGCCTGCGGGCGTCCCGCCGGCGGAGCCCCCACGGCATTGCGGCCTTCGTTCAGCAGGCGGCGGAACGCCGCCGCGTCGGGCGCGCCGGGAAACCGGCAGGCCAGGCCCACCACCGCGACCGGCTGGGCCGGCGCCGGCCCGGCGCGCAGCGCATCGATGCGATCCTGAAGGCCGGTGACAAGCCGCAAGGTCTGATCGGCGTCGAGGCGGGCCAGGCGATCGCGCAGGTCATGTTCGCCGGCCATCAGCCGTCTCCCCGTTCGATGGCGGAAAGCAGATCGTCCAGGTCCGATCCCGCCGCGGACGGCGTGGCGGCCGCTGCGCCGGAAACCGCGGAAGCGGCGGTGGAAGCGCAAACCGCGGAACCGGGAGCCGCCGCCCGCAGCGCGGCGACGTGCCGCAGCAGGCGGGCCAGAGTCGGATGGTCGAAGGCGATCGTGTCGGGCAGCTCGACGCCGATCCGCCGTCCCAGCTCGGCGGCCAGTTCGGCCGAACCCAGCGAATCGAGCCCCATCTCGGCAAAGCCGTGGCTGGCTTCGATTGCCGCCAAGGGCGCGTCCAGCCGACGGGCCAGCCAGCCGGTCAGCCAGGCGGCAAGCGCCGCCGCCTCATCAGGCTTGGCGGCGGCCGGGGCGGGGCGCAGGGCGGCGCGTCGGTCCCACTGCGCGATGACGGGCAGCTTGCCGTCGAGGTAGGCCCGCCGGTTGGCCAGCCGCTGGATCTTGCCGCTGGAGGTGCGCAGCACGCTGCCCGGCGCAACGAGCACCACGCGGGACAGCGCGACTTCCATATCCTGCCACACGGCCTGGACGATGGCCTGGAACACCGGCGCGGGGTCATCGTTGCGCCGGCTGCGCTCGAGCTCCTGCACCAGCACCACCTGTTCTCGGCCGTCGCCGCCGGGTTCGGCGTCGATGGAAAAGGCCGCGCCATTGTCGCGCCGCAGCGCGTCATGCGCATTCTGCGCGGCCCGCTCGATGTCGTGGGGGTAGAAGTTTGCGCCGCCCAGGATGATCAGGTCCTTGATGCGGCCGGTCACGAACAGTTCGCCATCGACCAGGGCGCCCAGGTCCCCCGTGCGCAGAAAGGGGCCGGCGTGCGCCTCGCCCGCGATGCGCACGCCGAAGGTGGCGGCGGTTTCTTCCGGCCGCCGCCAGTAGCCGTCGGCAATGGTCGGCCCCCCCACCCAGATTTCCCCGATGCGTCCGGGCGCGCAGCGCCGGAGCGTGTCGGGGTCGACAATCGCGATGGATACGTCAGGCAGCGGCCGGCCGCTGCCTGGCATGAGGCGCCCTTCGGCGCTGCCATCGTCGAGTAGGGAAACGCCGCCGGCGCCCAGGGCCTGGGCATCGAAGCGGCGCAGCACCGGCGCCTCGCCGACGGGGTTGGCAGTGACGGCCAGCGTGCTTTCCGCCAGGCCGTAGGCGGGCGCGAACGCCTCGCGGCGAAAGCCATATGGCTGGAAATCGTTTGTGAAGCGGTCCATGACGGCCGGATTGATGGGCTCCGCCGCATTCATGGTCATGACCAGGCTGCCAAGGTCGAGACCGGCGCGGTCCTGCGGCGCAATGCGCCGGCTGCACAGGTCGTAGGCAAAGCTGGGCGCGGCCGAATGGGTGCCGCGGTAGCGCGACACGGCGCCCAGCCAGAGCGCAGGATTCTGCAGAAATGCGTTCGGCGCCATCTGCACCGAGGCGCAGCCCGAGTACAGGGGCTGCAGCAGGCCGAAGATCAGGCCCAGGTCGTGAAACGCCGGCAGCCAACTGACCATGGTGGCGCCGGGCGACAATGCCCATGCCGCCTGCATGCGGGCCAGGTCCTCGACCAGATTGCCGTGGGTCACCTGCACGCCCTTGGGCAGCGCGGTGGAGCCCGAGGTGTACTGCAGAAAGGCGACGTCTTGCGCGCCGACCGCCTCCGGCGCCATGGCGGGATTGTCCTCGAGGCTGTCCGTGGCCACCCATTGCAGGGATCCCAGTTGTTCGCTTTCGCGGCGCCATTCGCGCGTCGATTCGAGCAGATCGGCGCTGGTCAGCGCCACACGGGCGCCGGAATCGGCCGCCACCGCCGCCAGCCGCTCGACCAGGCGGTTGCGCCGCGGCGGATTGATCGGCGTGGCAAGGCGCCCGCTCCACAGGCAGCCCATGAACGCGGCAAGAAAATCGGCGCCGGGCTGGAATACCAGCAGCACCGGTTCGCCGCGCCGGGTCGACCCGGCCAGATGGCCGGCCACGGCGCGAGCCCGGCCGGCAAGCTGGGCGGCCTGCCAGCGGCAGCGTTCGGCGCCCTGGCTGTCCAGGAAGGTGAACGACCAGCTGTCGCCCGGCGTCCGGGCCCGGCGGTGCAGAATATGGGGCAGGAAAATGGCTTCGGGGGCAGGGCTCGCGATGGTCAAGGCAATTCCTCCGTCAAACGGTGCGCTCCGTCGGGGCGCTGGCTGCGGGCAAAGGCTGGCGGCCGGCCCGCCTGCGCTCGATCAATTCTTCCAGCTTGGCGTCGAGGCGGCGGTCGAGCGTGGCGGCGATGGCGCGCTCCAGTTCCGACTGTTCGTCGGTCAGCCGGTTCAGGTCGGCCACGCGGCGCAGGTCCTGCCGGCTGAGCGACAACAGCAGGCAAGGGCGCTGGGTGCGGCACGTGGTGGGATTGGGCACGCCTTCGAGCAGGGCGAACTCGCCGCAGAAATCGCCCACTTCCAGAACCTCCATGGTCAGTGAAGAGCCGTCGCCGAGCTGGATGGAGCTGGCCACCGAACCGCGCGCAATGATGTAGAAGCGGCCCGTGGCGGCGCCCTCTTGCGTCAGTACGGTTCCGGCGGGGACTTCTTCCACCCGCAGCATGCCGCGTATGCGCTCCAGGTCGCCGACGGGCGCCGCCGCGAACAGCGGAATCTTGCGCAGCCCCTCGACGCTGATGTCCACCTCTTGGCCCGCGTTGACGATGGAGATGTCCGCCTGCTTTTCCCACATGCCGGCGTAGATTCCGCGCAGGGCGACCAATTCGTCGTGCGTGCCGGTCTCGGCGAGCCTGCCCTCGTGAAAGACGCAAATGAGGTCCATGTCGGGGCAGGCGGCCAGGCGATGGGTCACCGAAATCATGGTCCGGTCGGCGCTGACGCGCGCCAGGGTTTCGTTGATGGCCGCTTCGGACTCGGCATCGAGCGCCGAGGTGGCCTCGTCCAGCAGCAGCAGTTGCGGATTGCGCAGCAGCGCCCGCGCGATGACGATGCGCTGGCGCTGGCCGCCCGACAACAGCTTGCCCCCCTCTCCGACGTTGGTGTCGTAGCCATCGGGCAGCGAGCTGATGAAGTCGTGGATCTCGGCCGCCCGGCCGGCCGCCTCGACCTCGGCGTCGGACGCATCCAGCCTGCCGATGCGGATGTTGTAGCGGATCGAGCCTTCGAACAGAGTCGTGTCCTGGTTGACCACGCCTATCAGCGAACTGAGCGACGCATCGCCCAGGTCGCGGATGTCGGCGTCGTTGAGCATGATGCGGCCGCTCACGGGGTCGTACTGATGCGAAAGCAGGTGGATCATGGTGCTTTTGCCCGAGCCCGACGGACCGACCAGCGCGATGCGCCTGGGCAGCGGGGTGTCGAACGACACGCCATCCAGGTTCAGGCGCTCGCCGGTGTAGCTGAACGACACGTCGCGGAAAGCCAGCCGCGAAAGCTGCCGGTCCGTCGACGCCGGGCCGTCCGCGGCCGGCTGGTCCATGGGCTGGGCAAGCAGCCAGTCGATGCGCTGCCAGCTGCCGATGGCCTGGATGGCGGTGGGCAGCAGGGTGGCGATGCTGCCCGCCGCGCCGCCGAAGGCCAGCAGCAGGCCGATGTAGGCCACCACCACGCCGCCGGACACCGTGCCGTTCAGCGACAGCACCGCGCCCAGGCCGATGATGCCCAGCTGCGCGGCGCTGACGGCAAACACCGTGGCGCGGCCGGTGAGTTCGCCCAGCAGATACTGCCGGTAGCTGGCGCTGTACATCTGGCCGGCATGGGCGTCGAACTGCCCGCGGCGGTGCGCGCCAAGGTGCAGCGTGCGGATGACCGGCAGCAGTTGCGCGGTTTCCTTGATGAAGCCCGCCAGCTTGCCGTCTTCGAGCTTGCGCGCATACGATGCCTTGACGGCGAAGCGTCCCACCTGGCGCGGCGCCCAGAACGCGACCGCCAGAAACAGGATGGTGGCCAGCGCCATGCGCCAGTCCAGCGTGACCGCGGTGACCAGCGAGCCCAGCATCAGGAAGCCCTTGCCCACAATACCCGGGATGGCCCGGACAATGGCGTTCTCGACAATGAATATGTCGGTGGTGAAGATCGACACCACATCGCCGCTCTTGAAGCGGTTCAGGGCCCGCGACGATATGCCCAGCAGTTTGTCGAACACCTGCCGGCGCACGTCGTTAAGCGTGCGCGGGCCCAGGGTGGAAACGCTGAAGTCGATCGCCAGGCCGCCCGCGGCAGTGACCAGGAAGCCGCCGACCAGAAGCGCCAGCGTGCGCCAGATGACGTCGGCCCGTCCCGGCGTGATGCCTTCGTCGAACAGTTGGTTCAGCCAGATCGGCATCAGCATGGCATAGGCAGTCTGCACCAGGATGCCGACCACCAGCAAGGCCGTGAAGAAACGGTAGGGCCGCAGCAGGCCCACCGTCCAGCGCAGGAAAGGGCCCGCGCCCTTGGCGCCCTGTTCGCGCGACAGGGATTCGCTCCATTGCAGTTCGAGCATGGCCGCGGATTTGCCGGTGGCCTTGCGGCATGCCTCGTCCATCGAGACATGCGGCTGCATGGCGCGGCCAAGCGCGACCACGCCCGCGCCCCGATAGGCATCCAGCATGAAGCGCAAGAACGCGCCGGCGCGGGCCGCGTCGCGCGGCGTCCCGGCACCGCCAGCCAGATGGCTGGCCAGGTCCCCTAGATTGCCGGCTTCGTCGGGCGCGAGCGCGGCGGCTTCATCGCCCGGCGCGCGCCCGGCCAGCCATAGCAGGCCGGCGCCGACCAGCCCTTGCGCGCGCTCGGGCATGCCAAGTCGCTCGGCAAGCAGGCGTTTTACCAGCAGGGGGGCGGGGTCCGCGTCCGCCTTCCTGCCGGCATCGGCCAATATGCCGGCGGCCAGCCCGCACCCGGCGGAAGGAGGCTCGATTTCCAGCAAATCGCATACTGTTTTTTCTATGTGTTCCAGCCGCTGCAGGGAGCGGGCCGAGCGGCCGCGCATCAGGCCATGTATTTGCTGTTTCAAGTCCGGTTTCATTCGCTGTGGACGGTTGTGGTTGTGGGCGGCACGCATGCCGGCTGCGTGCCCTGGGCCAACTGGTCCAGGACCCGGGCCATCTCTTGGGGATGGGTGGTCCAGGGAAAATGGCCGACGGCGCAACGCACGATCCGCATCGGCGCGGTGGTGGCGGCTTCCCATGCCCGCAGGTCGGCCGCGGACAGCGAAGCGTCTTCAGTCATGTGCAGTACGTCTATCGGTACGGCCAATGGTTCGGCATGCGTGTGGCGATAAGTTTCGCAGGCTTCGAGATCGGCGCGCAGCGCGGTTTCGAGGCCCCCGGCCTGGCCGGCCGGGACTTCGGGCGGCGCCGCGCCGAAGCGCGCGGCGAGTTCGATGCGCAGCCGGTGCGGCGGCAGCAGATGCAGGGGCGCCTCGGCCGGCGCCAGCATGGGCGCGCGGAATCCCGAAACGATCAGGCGCTCTGGAAACGTGGCGTGGCAGGCAAGGCGATGCGCGGTCTCGTAAGCCAGCAGGGCGCCGTAGCTGTTGCCCACCAGCACCAGGCGGGGCGATTCCCCGGCACCCTGGCGGGAAGGGAAACCGGCCAGCTCCTGGGCCAGGAGGTCCGCGGCGGCGGCGGCCCTGCGCGGCGGCTCGCCGGGCGCCCGCTCGTCGCCGCGGGGCAGCCGGACGGCGGCGACGCCGGCCGAACCGGGCAGCGCCGCGGCCAGCCTGCCCACCGACAGCGGCGACCCGCCGGCGTGGGGAAAAAAGACGAAGGTGGGCTGCCCGCATGCCGCCGCGCGCAAGGCGAGCAGCCACCGGGAAAGAGGCTTCCCCGGCGGCTGCTCGCCAACACGCACCGCAAGACCTGCCGCACAAGACATAAAACCCCGTCGCGCCTGTATTGCATAGGGGAATTAACATTTCCCCACTTTTGTTTCACAATGTTAACCTACTATCTACTTCGTGAATATGACCAATACGCATTCGCGGCCGCATCCCGTCTCTTGCGACGGGATTCCAGGCCCTTGCGGGCGCAAGGAAAAGGCATGAACCAAGAGCTATCTTTCGTAAAGCGCTTCGAGGCGGACGGCGCCGTCTGCCTGCGCCAGGCCTTCGGCGCCAGTTTGGTTGAACTGGCCCGGCAAGGCATCGAGCGCAACATCGCCCGGCCCAGCCCCTTGTTCCGCAACCTGGCGCGGGACGGCGGCGGCGGGTTCCAGTCCGACATGTGGTCGCGCCGCTATATTCCCGAGTTTGAACGCTTCTGCATGGAGTCTCCCGCAGCCGCCGTGGCGGCACAGGCGCTGCGGACCCATCGCGTAAGGCTGGCGCAGGACACGTGGTTCGCCAAGCGCCCCGGCAGTTCCGAGCGCACGCCCTGGCATCACGACACCGTGGTCGACGGGCCCTTTTGTTCGATGTGGGTCGCCCTGGATCCGACGCCGCGCGATGCCACACTGGAATTCGTGCGCGGCTCGCACACCTGGGGGCAGGCGCTCATGCCCGGCGCATTCTTCGACAGCCCCGAAAACCGCGCAGGCGCGGACAAGTTCTATGCCGAATTCCACGGCGACGCCTCGCGGGCCGACGCGCACGCGTTCGGCAAGATACCGGACATCGAGGCCAATCGCGACGCCTACGACATCATAGGCTGGGACATGGAGCCGGGCGACTGCGTGCTTTTCGACGCGCGCACCATCCACGGGGCGCCGGGCAATCATTTCGGCCACTTCATGCGCCGCTTCGTCACCCGATGGGTAACCGACGAGTCCGTGATAGCAAGCCACGGCCAGGACATGATCGACGCCTTGACGAAAGCCGGCCTCGAAAACGAACTGCAAGTGGGGGGTCCCGTCCGGGGGCCGCTGTTCCCGGAATTCGTCTTTGCCGCGGGCGGATGATCGCGGGTGGACAATCGGGGCGCCTCCGGCCCGCCGCCCCGCGGGGGCTTTTGGGTAGGACCGCCCCAAGGCAAAAAACCCGTCACACAAAATTAACCAAACATAATGTAGTCTGGGTAACAAATTGTTGACACGCCCTTGAGCGGGCCTCTACACTTTGCCTCGGTCGGCCATCATCAATACAGTCAATTCGATTCGGTATCCGGCCTAGCTTCACTCTCTTGCAGCACCCCGTTTACGCCTCCTCTCAATGAAAAGGATCTTCATATCATGGCCGAGATGTTCCTGACGATTACGCGTGCAAACATTAAGGCGGGCAGCGAAAAAGAAGCCCGCGCACTGCTGGAAAAATCACTGCTCCCCAACGACGGCTCCAAGCCGGGCGACCACATTCCCGGCCTCATCGGCTTCGGCCTGATGCGCTCGAAAAAAGACCCCCAGGTGTTCGGCCTGGCCACGGTCTGGAAGGACGAGGCCTCCGTCGACGCCCTGTCCAAGAACCCGCAAGCCAAGACCGGCGGCAGCTGGGTCCAGCAATTCATGAAGTTCACCGAAGGCCACGTCAAGGGCGAAGGCTTCTACATCGAAAGCCTGTAATGCCCCGGGGGACGCCACGTGCGACACGCGGCGCATCCTCCTCTTTCCGTTTTTTCCCCGGCTGGCCTCGGCACGCTGCCGTTCCAGCCGGTGCGCACCTCCTGACCAGATAAAAATCGAGCAGGCTTGGCCCGAGCCCGCGCTGGCGCTCAGCCATAGGCCATGCGCTACGCGCCACGGAATCCAGGCACGCCCATGACTATCCCCGCCCCCACTGGTTCAAGCGCCTTGCCGGCCTCGTCCGCCAAGCCCGCCCTGCGCCCCATCGAAGACGCCTATCCCCTGACGCGAATGCAGCAGGCGCTGCTTGTGCGCTGTCTCGCCCATCCCGACCAGCCGCTTTACATGGGCCAATGGTGGGCGGTGCTGCGGGGCAGGCTCGACGCGCAGGCATTCGCCGACGCCTGGCAAGACACCGTGGGGCGCCACACGGCGCTGCGCAGCGGCTTCCACTGGGACATCAAGAACCATCCCTTCCAGGTGGTGCACCGGCACGCCGTCCTGCCGGTAAGCCGGCACGACTGGTCCGGGCACACCGACTGGCGTGCGCGCCTGGACGAATTCCTGGCCCAGGACCGGGCACAGCCCTTCGACCTGAAAAAGCCGCCCCTCATGCGCATCGCGCTGCTGCGGCTCGAGGCAGACCGGCATCTGGTCGTGTGGACGCGTCACCACCTGACGGTGGATGGCTGGTCCCTGGGCGTCATCCTGGCCGAAGTATTCGCCCGCTACAAAGCGCGGCGCGACGGGCAGCCATTGCAACTGCCGCCGGCCCCCGCTTTCCGGGCATACGTGGACTGGGAGCAGTCCAGCACCGCCGCCGGCGCGGCCGAGCACTGGCGAACGGTATTGGCTGCGAGCAGCCTCGATGAAGACGCGCCGGGCGGCACACACCGCAGCACCGGCGCGGCCGCCCCCGACATCGGCACCGTCGCGATGCATCTGCCGGCGCCGGCCACGGCAAGGCTGGACGCCATGGCGCGCGCCTGCCGCGTCACGGTCAACACCGTCATCCAGGGCGCGTGGGCCATCGTGGAAAGCCGACTGTCGGACCGCGACACCGTCATGTTCGGCGCCGTCGAGACATCGCGCCCCCCGCAGCTGGCGCAACAGGGGTCTGAACTGGTCGGCGTACAGGTGCAGATCCAGCCGGTCGTTGCCCGCATCGATCACAGCCCCCTGGCCGACTGGCTGGAAGGCCTGCAGGCCGGCGCGGTCGCGGCACGCCAGGCCGGCGCCATCGGCATGGACCAGTTCCGCGAGCTGCTGGGCGTGCCGGGCGACCGCCTGCCGTTCGACAGCCTGGTCGGCTTCCAGAACTATCCGCTGGACGAAGCCGGCGCATTCGAGGGCTGCGGCCTTGTTCCGGAAGAAAGCGGCGACGTCACGCTACCCGACATGCCGCTGAACCTGATGGTGGAAACCCATGCGGGCGGCCTGCGCCTGCTGCTGATGTTCGACCGCCGGCACGGCGGCGCCGACGACGCCGGACTGCGCCTGGAAATGCTGCGGGAAACGCTTACCCGCCTGCCGGACGCGATGCAGGCGCCGGCCGCCTCCATCGACGCGCTGCCCGCCGCGGCCGCGGCATCGCTGCTGGACACGCGGGAAGAAGCGGCAAGCCCGCCGGGCGCGGACCGCGGCGTGGTCGAGATGATTCTGGAACATGCCGCCAGCCAGCCGCAAGCGGCCGCCGTGGTGCAGGGCGGGCAGCAACTGGACTATGCCGGGCTGGCCGCCATCGCAGCCGCCATGGCGGACCGCCTCGCGGCTCGGGGGATCGGCCCGGGCGCCCGTGTCGGCCTGCACCTGGAACGCGCGCCTCTGGCAATTGCCGCCATCCTGGGCGTCATGCTGCGCGGCGCGTCCTACGTGCCGCTGGACATGGAGGCCCCCGAAGACCGCAAGCAGTTCATCGCCGCCGAAGCCGACCTCGCCGCGATACTGTCCGCCACCGCCGAACCGGTTGCGGGGCGCCCGGTCATCGCCGTGGGCGACCTGGCCGCCGTCGTCCCCGGCCCCATCCCGCCACCGCGGGCATGCGCGTCCGCCTTGCCGGCGATGACGCAAGAGGCCTATGCCATTTTCACCTCGGGCTCCACCGGCCGGCCCAAAGGCGTATCGGTCAGCCATGGCAATCTGGCCTATCACGTCGCCGCCCGGGCCGCCGCCTATCCCGGCACGCCCAACCGCGTTCTGCTGCTTACCTTCCCCCTCGTCTTCGACGGCTCGGTCACCGGCATCTTCGGCACACTATGCGCCGGCGGCACGCTTGTGCTGCCCCGCCCCATCGAAGCCTCGGACCCCGACCGCCTGGCCGCGCTCATCCGCGACCGGGGCGTCACCCAGACCATCATGATTCCATCGCAGTGGAGCCTGCTGCTGTCCGCCGCCCCGCCCGGCGCGCTGGCCAGCCTGCGATTGGCGGTGGTCGCCGGCGAGGCCTGCCCGCGCGATCTGGTGGAGCGCCACTATTCCATGCTGCCCGACACCCCGCTGGCCAACGAATACGGGCCCACTGAAACCACAGTGTGGGCGACGCTGGAGCGATGCGCACCGGCCCAGGCCGGGCCGGTGCCTATCGGCAGGCCGATTCCCGGCACGCGGGCCTATGTGGTGGATCGCAGCGGGCGGCTTTGCCCGCCCGGCGTCCCGGGGGAGCTGCTCATCGCGGGGCCTGGCGTCGCAGGCGGCTACGTCAACCGGCCAGAACTGACGGCCGAACGCTTCATGGCCAACCCGTTTCATGACGACGCCGCCCACCGCAGCGTATACCGCACGGGAGACCGCGTGATACAGGCGCGCGACGGCAAGCTGTACTTCCGCGGGCGCATGGACGACCAGGTCAAGGTCAGCGGCTATCGCATCGAACTGGACGAAATCGGCGCCTGCCTGCTGCAATGCCCCGGCGTCCAGGAAGCCGTTGCCCTGGTTCACTACCCCACCGGACGGGCCGCCGGCATGATCGTCGCCCACGTGGCCGGCGCCGAACTGCCCGGCCAGGAAACCATTGTGCGCCACGCGCAGCGCTGGCTGCCCGCCTACATGGTGCCGCAGGGCATCGTGCTGCACGACCGCCTTCCGCGCACCGCGGCCGGCAAAATCGATCGCCGCGGCCTGCCGGCGCCCTCTTTGCCGCGGATGGAGCCGGCCGAGCCGCAGGGCGAAACGGAACAGGCCGTCGCGCGAGCCTGGCAGGCAGTCCTGGGGCCCAACGCCATAGGGCGCTTCGACGATTTCTTCGCCATCGGCGGAAGCTCCCTGGATGCCATGCAGATCGTCTCCAGCCTGAGGCGGGAGCTCAAGGTGGCGGTCGACCTGGCCGACTTGCTCCAGTCGCCCCGGCTGTGCGATTTCGCGCGCCACCTGGCTGGACGCCAGGCCGGCGGCGAGCCTGACGCGGCCATCCCGCGGCGGCAGCGCGCGCGCATCGACCTGTCGGCGTCCCCCGGCACCGCGCAAGAGCCGCGTCCATGACCAGCGGCTATGTGTCGGCCGCTACGTTCGCGCAGCGGCAGCTGCGCTATCTCGATGTGCTCCGCCCGGGCAGCTCCGAATATGCCGTGCCGCTTCTTGTGGAAATTACCGGAAACGTCAGCGAAACGGCACTGCGCAGCGCTTTCCAGGCGGTCGTCCAGCGGCACGACGTGCTGCGCGCGGCGCTGCCGCTGATCGACGGCGTGCCCGCCCTGGCCGTATCCGACGAACTGGACATCGACCTGCCGGTGCGGCAAGCCTGCGGCACACCAGGCGCCTGGCGCGATGAACTTGCCGGCGTGGCCGCCCGCATGGCCGGCCAGCCCTTCGATCTTCAAAACGGGCCGCTGCTGAGGGCCGCGCTGGTGCGCCCCGCCGATGCGGCCGCGGCCGGATGCGCCATGGCGCTGGCCGTGGTGTTCCATCACGCCATCGCCGACGGCGCCTCACTGCCGCTGTTCGTAAACGACCTGGTTGCCGCCTACGACGCATGCGTGTCCGGGACAACGCCGCGCTGGCAGGAACTGCCGCTGCAATATCCCGACTTTGCCGACTGGGAGCAAGAACGCTACAGCGCGCCCGACGCGCCCGCGCTGGAGCAGGCCCTGGGCTATTGGCGCGAGGCGCTGAAAGACGCGCCCGCGCTGCTCGACCTGCCCCTGGACCGGCCGCGCCGCGCGGCCCGGCCGGCCGGCGCCACCGTCCGCCTCGAATTGCCCGGGGCAGTGGGCACGTCGCTGGAACAGATCGCCCGGGAACGCGGCGCCACGCCCTTCATGGCTTTTCTGGCTGTCTTCTTTGCCGTCCTGCACCGCTGGAGCGGCGTCGAAGACCTGGTCGTCACTGTGCCGGTCTCCAAGCGTACCCGGCCCGAGCTTGCGGCGCTGATCGGCCTGCTGGTCGATACATTGCCGCTGCGCCTGACGTGCACGCCCGCCACATCCTACATCACGCTGCTCGACGCTGTGCAGCAAGTGTTCCGCGACGGCATGCGCCATCGCGAGGCGCCGTTCCAGCGCATCGTGCAGGCCATCGACATAGCCCGGCACGACGGCGTGGTCCCGCTGATGCAAGTCCTGTTCGGAGGCCTCGAACCGACGGGCGAGCCTGTGCGCGCCGCGGACGGCGGCCGGTTCACCATTGTCGACGACGGCATGGAACAGGCGGCCAAGTCCGACTTGTCCGTTCTGTACAGGCAAGCCGCCGGCCGGCTCGAACTATGGTGCCGCTACGACCCGGCGCTGTTCGACCGCGCCAGCATGGAAAACATGCTGGGCTGGATGGGCAATGTGGCGGCGGCCGCGGCGCGCGACCCCGGCCAGGCCCTGGGCAGCCTTCCCCTGGTCAGCGCGGCGCAGGGCCGCCGCCTGATCGCCCGCTTCAATCCCGCGCCCCGTCCGTACCCGGACAACCGCTCTGTAATCGCCGTATTCGACGACATGGCACGCCAATATCCGCAGCGCATCGCGCTGGACGAGCATGGACGGGCCACGACCTATGCGGACCTGGCCGGGCAATCGGCGCGGCTGGCCGCCGCCCTGGCCCGCGCAGGCCTGGAGCCAGGCGATGCGGCCGTGCTCGTCCTTCCCGTCTCGGGCCAGTTGATCGCGCTTATCCTCGCCATCTTGCGCATCGGCGCGACCTACGTTCCGCTCGATCCCGCGCACCCCCACGCCCACCGGGCCCGGCTGGCCGCATCGTTGGGGGCGCGCGCAGTCATAGTGCCAGACAGTGGCGGCGAAAGCTACGGCGGCATCGCAACCCTGGACGCACGGGCCTTGCAAGCCCATGCCGAGACGATCGCCGCCGCCGGCGCAGACGCCGCCTGCGATGCCGGCCGCGCATCCGCCGCGACGGACGCCGCCTACGTCATGTTCACCTCGGGCTCCACCGGCGAGCCCAAGGGGGTGGCCGTGCCCCACCGGGCCATCCTGCGCCTCGTGCGCAACACGGACTTCGCGGATTTCGGCCCCGACACGCGGGCCGCCGTGTATTCCAACCCGTCGTTCGATGCCTCCACCATCGAAATGTGGGCGCCGCTGCTCAACGGCGGGACAGCGGTCATCGTCGACCGCGACGACATGCTCGATCCCGGACGGCTGCGGCGCGTGCTGGCCGAGCGCGGCATCAACTTTCTCTGGATCACCGCCGGCCTGTTCCACGAAGTGGCCGGCATCGACCCGGGGGCCTTCGCCGGCAGGCGGCTGGTCATGACCGGCGGAGACGTGGTCAACCCCGATGCCGCGCGGGCCGTGCTCGCGGCCGGCGCGGCATCGGGGTTGAAGCTGCTGAATGGCTACGGCCCCACCGAGAACACCACGTTCAGCACCACTTTCGACGTCGCCGGCCTCGAACCCGACAGTCTTTCCGTGCCCATAGGCAAGCCGGTGGCCAACAGCACCGTCTACATTCTGGACGCCGGCGGACAGCCTCTGCCGGTGGGCGTGATCGGAGAAATCCACGTCGGGGGCGATGGCGTCGCCAACGGCTATGTCGGCGACCCCGTGCGCACGGCCGCCGCCTTTCTGCCCGACCCGTACAGCAAGCGCGACGGCGCGCGCATGTATCGCACCGGAGACTACGGCCGCTGGCGCGAGGACGGCAGCATCCTGTTCGCGGGCCGCTCGGACGACCAGATCAAGCTGCGGGGATTCCGCATCGAATTGAATGAGATCGCCGCCGCCCTCGGCCGCCATCCGGCATTGCGCGCCGCGCACGTCGCCGCCCCCCGGCTGTCCGGCAGCGAACGGCGCATCGTCGCCTACGTGCAGCCCCATGCCGCGCCCGCCCCCGCTCCGGCGGAGCTGCGCGCCTTCCTCGAGCCCATGCTGCCCGCGCACATGCTGCCGCATGCCTACGTCGCGGTGGACACTCTGGCGCTCAACCTGAACGGCAAAGTGGACCGCAAGGGGCTGCCGCCCGTCCAGGACCATCATTATGACCATGCGCCGCAGTCGATCGGCCCGCGCACCGATACAGAACGCGTGCTGCACGCCATCTGGCAGGAATTGCTGCAGACGGCGCAGATAGGCGTCACCGACAACTTCTTCCATGTGGGCGGGGATTCGATCCTGGCCATCCGCATGGCGGCCCACGCCACCTCGGCCGGACTGCCCTTCACACCCGCCGACGTATTCCGCCTGCAGACCATAGAACGGCTGGCCGAGGCGGCCGACACCGCCCAGCCGCGCGCCAGAGGCATGGCCGCCGACCGGGTGTTTCCCGCCGAACTGGCGCCCGTCGCGGCCCATGGCCGGCAACCGCCCTTCTTGCTGGCCAGCCTGGTCCTGCCGCGCCGGACGGGCCTGGTCGAGCTGGCGCTCATCGTCCAGAGTCTGGCCGAACGCCACGAGGCGCTGCGCCTGCGATGGGTCCGGGACGAACAGGCCAGCCGCCTGGAGATCATGGCCTATGTGGCCCAGTTGCCCATACGCACCGTCGAAGCGCCGCATCTTGCCGATGCGGGGCTGGACGAATGGGTCGCCGGCCACGCGGCCCGCCTCGGCCGCGGCCTCGACACAGAGACCGGCGTGCTCATCGCCGCCACGCTGATCGAGCGCGGCCCGGATACGCCCCAGGTCGCCGTGCTGGCGCTGCACCGCGCGGCGGCCGACATGCACACGCTGGCTCTCATCGCAACGGAACTGGAAGCCGCGCTCCATGGCGGCTACACCGCCATGCGGCCGCAAGAATCTTCGGCGGCATACGGCGACTGGCTGGACTGGCTGGAAGATTACGCCGACCGGCAGGCGGCGGGCGAAGAAATCGCCTTCCTGGAAAGCGCGGCCCTGCGCGCGCCCCCGCCGCCGTTCATGCCCGCAACGGCGCCGCACATCGCCGCCGAATGCCGGCTTGGCAGGGACACGACACACGCCTTGCTGCACACGGCCAGCCAGTTGCTGGCCGTGACGCCGCTGGACGTCCTGGCCGCCGCATTCAGCGCGGCGCTGCCGCCCATGCAAGAGACGGATGAGGTGCTCATCGAGGCCCTGGACGGCCAGCGCGAGCCGCCCCCGGGCGCGCCGGCCGTCGAAGCGCTCGCGGGCAACCTGGATCAATTTTTTCCGCTGCTCGCGCCCCTTGGCGAACTGCCGCCGCGCGAACGGCTGGCCGCCGTCAAGCGCGCCCGGCAGGCAGTCCAGGCCGCGGCGCCGGCATACCGGACGCTGCAGCAGACCTTCGATCTTCCCGCCCCTGTCCTGGGCCTGGCATGGTCGCCCGAATCCGCCGCGCCGCCGGCCTTGCGCATGCACTCGCTGCCCTCGTTCGGCCCTTCGGTGCAAGGCATGCTGCTGGCCGACGTCGCCAACGGGCAATTGCGCCTGGCATGGGCCGGGGCCGAGCCGGCCGGCGGCGCCTCGGCGCTGCTCGAGCGCGCTGCGCGCGCTTTGCAGGACATGGCCGGCCTTGCGGCCGACGGGGCCCGCGCACTGCACACCCCGGCGGACTTTCCGCTGGCGGGCCTGTCGATGCCGGAGCTCGATCAAATCCTGGACACCGCATCCGACATACTCGACATCTACCCCCTGTCCCCGATGCAGGAAGCCATGCTGGTCCACACGCTCGCGGCGACGGAATCGCTCGTCAACTTCGAGCAAAGCTGCGTGCGCATCCGGGGCAGGCTCGATCAGGAAGCATTCCGCCACGCCTGGGCGACGGTGCTCGATCGGCACGACGTGCTGCGCACTTCGTTTCATTGGCGCGGGCTGGCGCGTCCGCTGCAGGCCGTGCATCGCAGCGTGCCGCTGCCTTTCACGGTCGAGTCCTGGCCGGCCTTCGACCACGCCCGGCTGGAAGCCTTCCTGGCCGACGACCGCGCCCGCGGCTTCCAGCTGGAACAGGCGCCGCTGCTGCGGCTCACCCTCATCCAGGTGGCGCAGGAGGACGCTTATTTCGTCTCCAGCTTCCATCATTTGCTGGTGGACGGCTGGTGCCTGTCGCGGCTGGAACGCGAGGTGCGGGCCGCCTACCAGACTTATCACAGCCGCCCGCCCCTGTTCGACGAGCCCATGCCCTATCGCGCCTATATCGCCTGGCTGGCTCAGGCGGACCAGGCCCGCAGCCAGCGCTACTTCGCCGAACTGCTGCACCGGCTGCCCCCTCAGCGCCGGCTGTCCGCTCCGGCCAAGGGCCCTGCCGCCGCATTCAAGACGGCACGCCATGCGCTGGACCGGGAGAGCAGCCGGGCGCTGAGCGCCTTCGCCCGGCGGCGCGGCCTGACGCTGGGCGCCGCCCTGCATTTCGCCTGGGGGGTCTGGCTGGGCGCGCGGCTGGGACACGATGACGTGGTGTTCGGCACAACCGTCTCGGGCCGCCCCGCCGGCGTGCCGGGGGTCGATCGCATCATCGGCCTGTTCATCAACAACCTGCCCGTGCGCCTGCGCCTGAATGCGCACGACTGCCCGGCCGAGCGCCTGACGGCCATGCAGGCCTTGCTGGGCGAGCTGCAGGATCACGCCCACCTTTCGCCGACGGCAGTCGCGGCCGCGGCGGGGGTGCGCGGCGGCGCGCTGTTCGACACCCTGGTGGTGGTGGAAAACCTTGCGTCGGGCACCAGCGCCTGGGACGGCGCCGAAGGCATCACGGTCGAAGCCGTCCATTCCCGCCTCAAGACAGCATACGACCTGACCTTCATCGCCATGCCCGGCGATTCGATCGTCCTGTCTCTCGTGCAGCCCGACGACGGCCTCATGCGGGAAGACGGCGACGCCGTGCTGCGATCGGTGGCCGATATTCTGCGCGCCCTGCCAGACGCCGTACAAGGCCGTATCGCCGACCTGCCGCGGCCCGCGCCGCGCGAACAGGCAGGCATGCCCCATTCTTCGCCCCGCGCACCCCTGCGGTTCGCGACCCGGCCGCGCAGCACACTGGAAGCCACGATCGCCGGCGCGCTGGCCGACCTGTCGCAAGACGAAGCGGCGCCCGCCATGGACCTGGACGACGACTTCTGGCGCCTGGGTGTCAAATCGGTCGATCTGCTGCGTCTTGCCGCAAGACTGGAACAGTTGCTGGAGCGCCCGATACCGGTTTCGCTGCTGCTCGAACACCGCTCGGTGGCCGCGCTCGCCCAGGCCATCGAGTCGGGCCGGCGCTGGACGCCTGTCGTGCCCATGAACACGGCGGGCCGGCCCGCCGCGCATGGACAACAGCCGGAACCTTTTATATGCGTGCATCCCGTCGCCGGGGACGTCAGTGTGTTTCTCGACCTGGCCCAGGCCATGCCGCCCGATGTGCCCTTCTGGGCGATTCAGGCAGCCGGCCAGGAACAGGGTCAGGCCCCCCTGGCCAGCATCGAAGCCATGGCCGACGCCAATCTGCAGGCCCTGGCGGAACGGGGCCTGGCGCATCCGCGATGGATAGGCGGCTATTCCCTGGGCGGCCTGATCGCCTTCGAGATGGCGCGCCAGCTGCATGCCCGCGGCACGCCGCCCGAGCATGTGGTCATCATCGACACGCCCGCCCCGCTCGAAAGAATTTCCATCCTCGATCCGGACCCCGACCGCGCCCATGCGCAGTGGCTCGCGCGCATGGGCGACGTGCGCGCGCGCTTCCAGGGCATCGACCCGGTGCTCGGCCTGGACGAATTGCTTGCCGTGCCGTCCGCGCAGCGCTATGCGCTGGCGGCGCAGCGCCTGCATGCCGCTCGCCTGCTGCCGCCGGCAGCCGGAGCGGAATGGCTGGAGCGGGCGCACCGCAGCAGCCTCGTCCAATACCGGGCCTATCTGGACTACGCGCCGGCTCCCGCCCCGGAACAGGGGCTGCCCCTGGCGGTGATCCGCGCCGACGCGCCAAGGGCGTCCGACCTGGGCGAACACGAGAATCGCCGCCTGGCGGCGGCGGACCTGGGCTGGGGGGCCTTTACCGATGCGCCGATACCGGTGCATGCCGTCAGCGGCGACCATGTGACCATCATGGCTCCGGACACCGCGCCCGCCGTCGCCCTGGCCATCGCCGGCATTCTCGCGTCCGGCGGCAAGTCATGACGGCTCGAGGCTTGTCCAGGCCGGAAGAACAGCCACGGGGGCGCTCAGCCGGCCGGGTCGCGCAGGGCCAGCGCGGCTGCGTACCCCTCTGGCGCAGGCAGGGCGGCAAGCCGGCAGACTCCCATCGCGCCAACCGGCACCGCCCGCGGCGCGGACTGCGTGCGCCAGTCGGCCATCCCGACTTCCAGCCTCTCCAGGCCTAGCCCCAAGCCCTGTCCCGTTGCCTTGGCCACGGCCTCTTTGGCGGACCAGGCGGCGAAGAAACCCGCCACACGGTCGGCCGCGGGCATCGCGTGCCACGCCGCGGCCTCGGCCGGGGACAGCACCATGCGCGCCAGTTCCGCCAGCTCGGGCAGGCTGCGATGCCGCTCGATGTCGACGCCGACTTCGCGGCCATTGGCGATCGCCAGCAAGGCATAGTCGCCGGAGTGGGCCACATTGAACTGCCAGGCGCCGCCGTGCGCCAGCGCCGGTTTGCCGAACTGCCCGTAGCCGAAGCCTATGCGCGCCGCGGGCACGTGCAGACAGCGGCCCAGCAGCAGCCTCAGCGCGCCCCGGACCTGTATGAATCGGCTGCGCGCGGACGGCACCCTATAGGCGTCGGCCCTGGCGTGCTCATCGTCCGAAAGCAGCGGCAACAAGGCGTCCGGCACGGCGCCGTCGGCCGCCAGCCGCAGCAGCCAGACGCGGCAAGCCCCGGTGGGCGGTTCGCTACCCTGGACGTCGAGATGTACGCCGTCCGCCCCAAGCCGCAGAGCCAGCGGCAGCGGAACCGCGGCGGGGCGCCCTGCCCAGGCCTGGGCGGGGATGCCGGTGCGCGTCACGCCTCGTCGCGCGGCCGCTTGGCCTGGGGCAGCCCGTCCGGCAGCAGCGGCCGCATTTTTTCCAGCAGCCGCGGCAAGTCCACCGGCTTGGTGTCGTAATCGTCGCAGCCCGCTTCCAGCGCGGCCTGGCTGTCGCCCGCCATGGCATGAGCCGTCAGGGCGATGACGGGTATGGCCGCGGTGGCCGGATCGGCCTTGATGCGGCGGGTTGCCTCCCAGCCGTCCATGACGGGCAGGTTCAGGTCCATGAGGATGAGATCGGGGCGTTCATTGCGCGCGGACTCTACCGCTTGCGCGCCATCCTCGGCATAGGCCAGCTCGAAGCCCCGCCTGAGCAGGCGCCGCGACAGCATGTCGCGGTTCTCGGGATTGTCTTCCACCAGCAGAATAAGGCTCATCAGCGCCCGCCCTCCTCGGCTTCGGGCCGGGCCGGGCCGGCGAAGCGCCGGACGGTCTCCGCCAGCGTGGCGCGGTCTATGGGCTTGGTCAGAAACTCGGCCGCGCCCAGCGACAGGCCCAGGGGCCGGTCGTCGAGCATGGAAACAATGATCACCGGGATGTCCGCCAGCTCCGCATCCTGCTTCAGGGCGTTGAGCACCGACCACCCGTCCACCTGCGGCATCATGACGTCCAGCAGGATGGCCAGCGGCCGCACACGCCGCACCGCGTCCACCGCGCCCGGACCGCCGGACACGTGCTCCACCCGGTAGCCGTCCCGGCTGAGCATGGCCCCCATGACGTCGTGCACCTGCGGGTCATCGTCGATCAGCAGCAGAGTGGGCGCGCCGCTGGGGCCGTGCGCGGCGGCCGGCTGCGCCTGGGCCTGCTCCGCACTGGGCTGGCGCGGCAGCAGGATGGTGAAGCAACTGCCCTCTCCGATGGTGGACGACACCGTCACACTGCCGCCCAGCAGCTCGCACAGCCGCTTGGTGATCGCCAGGCCCAGGCCCGTTCCGCCATATTGGCGCGTGGTGGACGAATCGGCCTGCGTGAAGGGCTGGAACAGCTTGGCCTGCTGTTCGGGCGTCATGCCTATGCCCGTGTCGCTGACCCTGAAGCGTATGGCGGGCTGGCCTTCCAGCGCCGTCGTGTCCACATCCAGGCGCACCTGGCCCTGGCGGGTGAACTTGCAGGCATTGCTGACGAGGTTCAGCAGCGACTGCTTCAGCTTGGTGACGTCGGTGCGCAGCGTGCCCACGTCGGCGGCCACCTCGACCTGCACCACGTTTTCGTTGTTCTTGGCCAGGGGCGCCGTAAGCGTGCGCACTTCTTCGGCCAGGCCGGCCACATCCACGGGCTCCAGGTAGACCTCCATGCGCCCGGCCTCGATTTTGGACAGGTCCAGAATGCCGTTGATCAGGCCAAGCAAATGCTTGCCCGCGTTTTCTATTTTGCGCAGATCGGGAATGAACTGGTCCAGCTCCTCGTCTTCGGCATCCTCTTGCAGGATCTGGGCGTAGCCAATGATGGCGTTCAGCGGCGTGCGCAGTTCGTGGCTCATGTTGGCCAGGAATTCCGACTTGATCTGGTTGGCCTGCTCCGCCGCCTGGCGGGCCTGTTCCATCGCCTGCTCGGCCAGCTTGCGCTCGGTGATCTCGTAGATCCAGCCCGCCAGCGCCGGCTGGCCGTCGTAGACCAGCCGCTGCCAGGTCATGAGCCCCCAGAATACTTCGCCGTTGGCGCGGCGGTGCTGCACTTCTGCGTTGCGCATCTCGCCGGTGCGCCGGAAGATCTCGAGCAGCCGTTCGCGCTCAGCCGGATCCACCCACATTTCGGTGCTCAGGCGCGGCATGCGCCCAGGCTCGTAGCGATAGATGGCGTCGTGAGCGGGGTTGCGGTACAGGTACTTGCCCTCTTCGGTGAGAATCACCACCGATATGGGCGCCACCTCGAGCAGCTCGCGCGCCTGCTCGTTGGAGGCGCGGGTGCCGTCGGGCCGGGAGGCCTCGCTCATGACGCCAGTTCCCCCAGCGCGTCGTCACGGCCGTCGCGTATGGTGAGCAGCGCGGTGAAACCCGATATGTCGAGCACCTCTTGTACCGGAGGCTGCACAGAACACACCACCAGCCGGCCGCTGACGCTGCGTAGCTGCTTGGCGGCGGCCAGTATCACGCGCAGGCCCGCGCTGGAAACGAAGTCCACCCAGCCCAGATCCAGTATCAACCTGGCCTGCGGCTGCGCCGCCAGGACCTCCAGCCGCCCCCCCAGCAAGGGGCTGGTCGCGCTGTCCAGCCTTCCCTTGGGTGCGAGCACCATGACTTCCTGTACCTTTTCTTCCTGCAATTCCATGTTTGTTCACCTATGGTCTGTAACCGTACTGTCGGAGGAAGGGCAAGCGCCGCGCGCGAACCATAGCATGGTCAGGTTGCGCCCCTCCTCGCTGCGATAATCGAAGCCCTGGGCCAGGCTTAACGTAAGATGGACGCCCAGCCCCCCGATGGCCCGCTCCTGCAGGCCGGCGGCAGTATCGGGCGGCGCCAGCTGGCGCGGGTCGAAGGGCCGCGCCTGGTCTTCAATGAGCAGCGACACGCGGTCGGGGGCCAACGCCATCTTTACCCGGCAGTGGCTGGCGCCCGCATGGCTGCCCAGGTTGGTCAGCAACTCGTCCAGGGCCAGCGCCACGTGATGCGCCACTCGCGCCTCGACGCCGTGCTCAGGCAGCAGCTCGAGCACCTGGTCCACCAATTCGGACACCGCCTGCGGCCGGGGGTCGAGGTCGTACTCCCATTGCATTTGCCCTTTTTGCGGCCCGTCGGACGGCTGCGCCGCCGGAAGAGCCCACTGCACCAGCATGATGGCCACGTCATCGGAGGGCGGCGCCCCGCCCTCGAACGCCCGCACCGCGGCCAGCAGCCCGCCGACCGCGGGCGTTTCGCGCATGGCCTCGGCCAGCCAGCCCGCCGCGCGCTCGTCGCCGAACATGGTGCCGTCCGGGGCGGCGGCCTCGGTGACGCCATCGGTAAGAGAGAGCAGGCAGTCGCCGGGCCGCAGGACGATGCTGTCGCTGGTGTAGACCGCCCCCTCGAGCACGCCGAACGGCACGCCGCCCGCATGGTCCAGCCTTTGCAGGCTTGCATCCGCATGGCGCAGGAAAGAGGGCACATGGCCGGCGCGCACGTAGGTCAGCCGGCCCGTGGAAACGTCCAGCGTGGCCAGCATCAGCGTCACGAAGATGCAGCTGGGGTTGTTGGCGGACAGCACTTCGTTCACCTCGGCCATCGCCAGTTCGGGCGCGGCAAACAGCTGCTGCGCATCCTGGCGCGCAGCCAGGCCGCGAAACAGGGCGCAGGTGCGCGCCATGACCAGCGCCGCGCCCGCCCCCTTGTCGGACACATCGCCGAGGATCAGCACGTGCAGATGTTCGCCCAGGGCGAAGTGGTCCACCAGATCGCCGCCTACCTCTTTGGCGGGGTCCAGCACCAGGTCTATGGACAAGGGGCCATAGGCGGTTTCGCGGCTTGCCGGGGGCGGCACCAGCGCCAGCTGCAAGGTGCGCGCAACCGCCAGCTCGGCCTGCTTGCGCTGCAGCTCCTGGCGCGTATGGTCGCGCAGGAATTTCTTTTCCAGGCTGGAGAGAATGCGCGCGCGCAGCAGCGTGCTGTTGAAGGGCTTGAGCAGAAAGTCCTCGGCGCCTTCCTTGATGCAGTTCGCGATGTCGTCGACTTCGCTGAGCGCCGAGATGACGATGACGGGAAGGTCGTGCATGCGGCCCTGCGCATTGAGCCGCTGCAAGACCTCGTAGCCGGTCATGACGGGCATCATGATGTCCAGCAGGACCAGGTCGAAGCGCCCCTGGTCGAGCTTGTCCAGCGCCTCTTGCCCGTTTACGGCCTCGTCTACCTGGGTGACCCCCAGGCGGGCCAGCCTGCGCACCAGCAGGTCGCGGTTCTCGGGCACATCGTCGACCACCAGCACACGTGCGTGTGCCACTGTGCCTTGCCCGGCTGAATGACGCCGCGGCCGGCTGTCGGTCTCATTGATCAACGACAAGTCTCCTTCATGGAGTCGATGGTGCGCGCCGAGCGGCGTGGATGCGGGCAGCTATGCGTGCCTGCGCCGGACAGCCAATAATGGCGCGGCATTTGGGAATGCCAAAGAGTTTAATGTAGAAAATCTACATTTAGCAATACCATGACATGGCGCGACACACCGGGTTTGGCGCTTGCGAAGACGATATCCCCGCAACACCGGGCATTGGAACCAGAATGTGTTTCAGGTTTTTTACTGCGGCGGGTCCGGCGCCGGCCAAAGCGATACCAATTGCCTGCGCAGCCATCGCAGGCCTTCGTCGCGATGAAAGCGTTCATGCCAGTACTGCATGACGACAATGGAAGGGCTCGGGAAGGGCAAGGGGAAAACTCTGACGAGGCCCTGCCTGGCGAAAAATGCCGCAGGGGCTTGCGGCAGAGTGACGATATAGTCGCTGTCGCCTATCAATGCGGGCACGCCGAGCAGATTTTGCACTTGCCATCCAATCTTGCGATGGATGCCTGCATCTTCGATGTAGCGGTCCAATATGCCGTGCCCAGTACCGGACGGCGCAATGGCCAGGTGTTGTTCACGCGCGTAATCGTCCCGGGTCAGCGCAGACTGTATCCGTGGATGGTCCAATCGTACCGCAGCGACGAACTCTTGCAACAACAGCTGCTGCTGATAAATGCCGGCTCCCAATTGAGGCAGGAAGGCAATGGTCAGGTCGATGTGCCCCGACTCCATGAGCTTGGCCGTCTTCTCTGTAATGGAGGTGAATTCGAAACGAATATGCGGAGCCAGCGCCTTTTGCCGCGCCAGCAAGGGAGGGAAAACACCTAAATAGCCGGCATCGGCCATCGCGATGCGAAACAGCCTCGTCGAACTGAGGGGGTCGAAGCCTGCCCTGGCGCGGGTTGCATCGCTGACCAGTTGAAAAGCCCGAGTAAGAGGATCCTGCAGGGCCAGGGCCAGCGGCGTGGGCTCCATTCCGCGCGAAGTGCGGACAAACAGGGGGTCGCCCAACTGCTTGCGCATGCGGGACAGGCTCATGCTGATGGCCGGCTGGCTTACCCCAAGGTTTTCCGCTGCTTCGGAAACACTGCCGGTACGCATCATTTCAGTGAAGACGGCCAGCAGCCTCAGGTCGATGTTCTTGAGATTGTCCAGTTCCATAAGCGGCAAGGCGGGCCCATAGCAGGGACATGAGCGATTCACAGCCAATGCACATCAGGCTTGCTTATACAGTGTATCTGATCATCGCCATGGACTGGCGCCGTCCGGGCCATATATCTTAATGCCGGCCCCGCTTCTTCTATCACGGGCCCCGGCCCCCGCCGCTCCCGGTCCAAACAGGGCAATGGCAGGCGCCGAGGAATACAGAGACACCCCTAAGGAAACACATTGGAATTCGACTACATCATTGTGGGCGCGGGCTCGGCAGGATGCGTCCTGGCATCCCGCCTCACCGAGGATCCGGGCGTGCGCGTGCTGCTGCTGGAGGCCGGCGGCTGGGACAGGGATCCCTGGATACATATCCCGCTGGGCTGGGGCCAGATCATACAGAAACGCCTCCACGATTGGATGTACTTCGGCGAACCCGAAGCCAATGTGGGCGGCCGGCAGGTGGAATGCGCCCGCGGCCGGGTCGTGGGCGGATCCTCGTCGATCAACGCCATGGCCTATGTGCGGGGCCATCGCGCCGACTACGACCGATGGGCGCGCGCGGGCCTGGCCGACTGGTCATACGCCCACGTCTTGCCCTACTTCAAGCGCCAGGAGTCATGGGAAGGCGGGGAATCCCTGTATCGGGGCGGCACAGGGCCCATTTCCACGCGCCACAGCCGCTACGACGACCCATTGACGCGCGCCTACATCGATGCGGGCCTGGAAATGGGCTTTGCCCATAACGACGACTACAACGGCGCAAGGCAGGAAGGTTTCGGCCTGATGCAATCCACCATACGCAATGGCCGCCGGTGCAGCAACGCCGTGGCCTATCTGCGGCCCGCCCTGGCGCGCCCCAACCTGCGCGTGCAGGTCAACGCATTGGCGTGCAAGGTATTGCTGCGGGGCAGCCGCGCCGTCGGCATTGAATACGCAGTCAATGGGCAACGGCGCAGCGTACATGCGAGCCGGGAAGTGCTGCTGTGCGGCGGCGTCATCAACTCTCCCCAGCTGCTGATGCTTTCCGGCATCGGAGACCCGGCTGAACTCGCTGGACACGGCATCACCCCGCGTGTCGCACTACCTGGCGTCGGCCGGAACCTGCAAGACCATCTTTCGGTCATGATCGCCTACGCCCGCAAGCGGCCAGGCCCGTTCCACGCCAATATGCGCCTGGACAGGATCGCCAGGTCCCTCTGCCAGGCCTATTTTCAAGGCAAGGGATTCGCCACGGACCTCCCCTCGGGCATGATGGCTTTCCTCAAGAGCCGTCCCGAGGAGCCCATCCCCGACACACAGTTACTGTTCCATGCCGGTCCTCTTGCGGCCGGCCCCTACCTGCCGCCCTTCAAGCGCGCATTCAACGATGGGTTCTCGTGCCGCGCCGTGCTGCTGCGGCCTGAAAGCCGAGGCCAGGTCAAGCTTGCCTCGGCCAATCCCGCCCAGCCGGTGCGTATTCACCAGAATTTCCTGGCCGCGGCCAATGACTGGCAGGGCATCATCCGCGCTTTCCGCATCATGCGCGACGTCGGGCGCCAGGCAGCCATGAAGGAATTCGTCGGCGCGGAAATCCTGCCGGGCCCGGGCTGCCTTTCCGACGCGCAGATCAACGACCACGTCCGCAACACGGCCATCACGGTCCACCATCCCGTAGGCACTTGCCGCATGGGCCCCGACAGCGACCCGCTCAGCGTCGTAGATTCCCGACTGCGCGTACGCGGCGTTGAAGGCCTGCGCGTCGTGGATGGCTCGGTCCTGCCGGACCTGGTGGGAGGCAACGTCAACGCGCCCATTACCATGATCGCCGAAAAAGCGGCCGATCTCATCCGCGGGCTGCCGCCGCCGCATCCTGCAATCCTGCAAGAAAAGGAAGCCGCATGACAGACAAGCCGGGCAGCGCCGCTGCCACCCCCATTCTGCCCACCCATTTCAGCCTTTACTACGGCGGGCAATGGCATGAACCGGTCGATGGGCAATACTTCGACGTACTGAATCCGGCCACCGCCCAGCGGTTGGCCAAAGCGGCCCAAGGCACGGAAAAAGACGCCAGGCTGGCCGTGCAAGCAGCCCGCCTTGGGTTCCTGGCATGGGCTGGAATGCCACCCGCGCAGCGCAGCCAGCTTATGAGGCAATTGGCTCAGAAAGTGCGCGCCCACGCCGATGAGCTCGCCCTGCTGGATGCCGTGGACGGCGGGAATCCGGTCAGCGAAATGAAGAACGACGTGCTGGCGGCCGCGGCGGCTTTCGACTACTTTGCAGGGCTGAGCACAGAAATGAAAGGCGCCTCGGTGCCCACCGGCCCGGATGCGGTGAACTATTCCGTGCGGGAACCGCTGGGCGTGGTGCTGCGGATCGTGCCATTCAATCATCCATTCATGTTCTGCATGTCGAACGCGGCCGCACCGCTGGCCGCGGGCAATGCGGTCATCATCAAGCCCCCCGCCCAGGCGCCGCTTTCCGCGCTTCGCCTGGCCGAGCTGGCCGACGGCATCCTGCCCCCTGGCGTGCTCAATATCGTGAATGGCGGCAATGAGCTGGGCGCGGCCCTGACGGCCAACCCGGATGTCGCCATGGTCGGGCTGATAGGCAGCGCACCCACCGGCCGCGCCGTCATGCGCGCCTGCGCCGATACACTAAAGCCGGTACTGCTTGAACTGGGCGGCAAGAATGCCCTGGTGGCATACCCGGATGTCCCGCCCGAAGCCGCCGCCCGGGCGGCCATCGGCGGCATGAACTTCACATGGTGCGGCCAGTCCTGCGGATCCACCAGCCGCGCCTTTATACATGCGTCCATCTACGACGAAGTACTGCCCTGGCTGAAGCGCTTCGCCGCCGGCTACCGGCCGGGATTGCCGGCCGATCCCGCCACCACCATGGGCTGCATCAACAATAGCGCCCAATTCCAGCGCATCATGCAATACATAGAAGTCGGCCGGCGGGAAGCCACGCTGCTGTATGGCGGCAAGCCGCCGGCCGATTCGGCCCTGGCCCAGGGGTTCTTCGTCGAGCCGACCATATTCGTGGACGTGGAACAGTCCATGCGCATTGCAAACGAGGAAATATTCGGCCCGGTGCTGTCGGTGCTCAAATGGCAGGATGAAAACGACCTGGTCGAAAAGATAAACGCGGTGGAATACGGCCTTACCTGCTCCATATGGACCAGGGACCTGGTGCGTGCCCACAAGCTGGCAAGCCGCGTCCAGGCCGGCTTCATATGGCTGAACGAAACCAGCCGCCATTTCATGGGCGCGCCTTTTGGCGGCTATAAACAGTCCGGCATAGGCCGCACGGAAAGCCTGGACGAACTGCTGGCTTTCACTCAGGTCAAGCACTTGCATATCAACCTGGCTCCCAATTACTGAAGGAGAATCCATGAGCAGTGAAGACAATACCTCAAGCAATCCTGGCAGTGCCGCCGCACCGGCGGACGCCTCCGTTATCGAGGAACTGGTCACGGCCAACCATATTCTTTACAACCAGCGTGTCCTGGACGCATTTGGCCATGTCAGCGTCCGCCACCCCGATGATCCCGAGCGTTTCCTGATGTGCCGCAACATGGCGCCCGCCCTGGTGCAGGCGCAGGATATCGTCACCTTCGCCCTCGACGGCAGTCCCGTCGATGCGCAGGGCCGCGGCGTATATCTCGAACGATTCATCCACGGCCAGGTCTACCGGGCGAGACCCGACGTCATGGCAGTGGTGCACAGCCATTCTCCAGCCATCGTTCCCTTCAGCATCGTAAAAAGCGCGCCGCTGCGGCCGGTATGCCACATGGCGGGCTTTCTGGGCCGCAGCACCCCCATCTTCGAGATCCGCGACGAGGTAGGCGACGGCAGCAACCTGCTCATCACGAATAACGCGCTTGGCCAGGCACTGGCCAAGTCGCTGGGCGAGCGGCCATTGGTGCTGATGCGAGGCCATGGTTCGACGGTGGTGGCCGACAATCTGCAAAAAGCCGTGTACCGGGCAGTCTATGCAGAGATCAATGCCCGCACGCAGCTGGAAGCCTCGCGCCTGGGGCCGATCGAGTTCCTGACCGAGGCCGAAGCCGATGCAACGAGCGCGACGAACGAATCGCAGATCGGCAGGGCATGGAACCTATGGAAAACGCTGGCGGCGCAAAACCCCGTCAGCCAACCGGGCCAGTAAACCGCGCAAGCGGCCCGCCGCGACAAGGAGACAGACCTATGCTGGAAAAATTCATCCGCCCGGTGCAGACGGGGCTTGGGCTGCTGCTGATCGCTTCGGTCCTGCTCAATTGCGCCAATATCGCCGGCCGCTATTTCTTCGGCAGGTCGATCATAGGCGCCGATGAGCTGGAAATCTACGCCATGATCGCCATAACCTTCATCGGCCTGTTCTGCGTTACATGGCGCCAGGCTCACCTGCGCATGGACGTAATGACCCGGAATCTGGCGCCGGCTCCCAAGCTGGCGCTGGACATCATCGAGCGGCTGCTGACCCTGGCCGTCTCCTGGTTGCTGTTGTGCGTGTCGTCGGAATACGTGATGCGCATGTACCAAGTGGGCGCGCATAGCGAAAACGCGGAAATCCCCATGTGGATACCCCATGCCGCCGTAACCGTGGGAACCGGCTTGACGGGCGTCGTCTGCATCGCGCAAATCGTCGGCACACTGCGTTCCCGCAGACGCGTGCATTCCATCCCGGCGGACGCATCATGACATTCGCGCTCGGAATTCTGCCAATAGGCCTGCTGTTCGCCGGCTTTCCCATTTTTATCGTGCTGTTGACCTCCGCGGCGGTGGCGCTGGTGTTCTTCATGCAGATGCCCATGCCCATTCTGCACCAGACTCTGTTCGGCGCGCTGGACTCCTTTCCCCTGCTGGCCGTGCCGTTCTTCATCTACGCCGGAGAGCTGATGGGAAGAGGCTCCATCACCACCCGCATCGTCGACTTCGTGCAGGCAGGGGTCGGTCCGATACGCGGCAGCGTCGGCCTGACCACCGTGGGAACGTCGGCGATATTCGGCGCCATATCGGGCGTCAGCGCCGCCAGCGTGGCGACCATCGGCAGAGCGATGCTGCCGGAGCTGCGCCGCGAAAAATATCCCGAGACTTTTTCCGCAGGGCTCATAACCGCCATGGGCGCCATCGATGTCGTCATCCCGCCCAGCGTTCCCATGATCATCTACGCCTCTGCCGCCCAGCAGTCGCTGCCCAAGCTGTATGCCGCGGGCGTGCTGCCCGGCATTCTGCTCTCGGTCATGATCGCCACCTATGTGATCTGGTTTTCCGCCAGGCACGGCATCGGCACAGGCCGCCGCTTCGACTGGCGGCAGTTCATGCGAGCCAGCGCGCGCAGCGCATGGGCCCTGGGTGCGCCCGTCATCATACTGGGAGGCATCTACGGCGGCGTGTTCTCGCCGACCGAAGCCGCAGCGGTGGCATGCCTGTATGCGGCCATCGTCACCCGCCTGGTCTACAAAGAGCTCAGCCTGCGCGACATCGTGGACATCGCCCGCAACACCGCCATGTTCACCTCGCAGATCCTGATCATCGTGGCGTGCGCCAGCGTATTCGGCTGGCTGCTGACAGTCAACCAGGTGCCCGCCAACCTTGTCGCATGGATCACCTCGCTGAATGTCAGCGCATGGGAACTGCTTCTGGCGATCAATATCCTGCTATTGGCCGTGGGGTGCTTCATCGACCCCATCTCCGCCATTCTGCTGCTCAGCCCTTTGCTGGTCCCTCTCGTGCAGGCAGTCGGTGTCGACCCGGTGCATTTCGGCATCATCATGACGGTCAACCTGGCCATCGGCCTGTTCCACCCACCCTTCGGCATCAATATCTTCGTCGCCCAGTCCGTGCTGGGCCTGGACCTGAAAACCATCTACCGGGGCGTCATTCCGTTCCTGCTTCTTTACCTGGCCGCATTGCTGCTCATCACCTACCTGCCGGGCATTTCGCTCGGCGGCATGCATCTGCTTCTGGGATGACTTGCCGCCGGTTCCAACCAGAGGAGACATAAATGAAAACACGATACACTCTCGCCGGCGCCCTGGCCGGCCTGCTTGGCGCCATGGCCATGGCCACATCCGCCATGGCCGCCCCCCTGTACACCATGAAGCTCACCACCACCACCTCGGCCGACGGCTGCGTGGAATGGCTGCAGACCTTGAAAAAAAACATAGATGCAACCTCGGACGGGCGCATCAAGGTCGAGGTGTATCCCGCCGGCCAGCTCGGCTCCGCACAGAGGACAATAGAAGGTGTGGCCATGGGCACCATCGAAGTGGCCGTCAACGCATCCGGCTTCTACGAAACCCTGGAGCCGCGCTTTGCCGTGCTTTCTGCCAGCGGCCTGTTCGATTCCCTGGGACAGGGCGCCAAAGTCCTGGACGATCCCGAGATCAGGCGCCTTTTTTCCACCTACGGAAAAACAAAGGGGTTCGAGGTACTTGGAGTCTTCGTGGATTCCCCCCTTACCGTGGTAAGCAAGCAGCCCTTTCAAAAAATCTCCGACCTCCAGGGCAAGAAAATACGGCTGCCCGGCTCGCCGCTGTACATAGAAACCTTCAGGAATCTCGGCGCCGCGCCGACATCGATGACGCTGGGCGAGGTGCTGCCGGCCATCCAGAACGGCACCCTGGATGGAGCGGTTGGGGGCAACACCATTTTCAATACGTTGAAGTACTACGACGTTACCAAGAACATGACCTACCTGCCGTCCACCAACATTTCCGCCGTGGCCATCGTCAGCTCGCAGTTCATGCAGATGATCGGCCCCGACCTCTCGAAAATCGTGCGCGACGCGGCAGTGCAGGCCGACCATCATGTCTATGCATGGGTCCGGGAACACGCCATCAAGGGACGCAGCGAATGGGAAGCGCAAGGCGGTAAATCGCTGACACTGGCCGAACCCGATGCGCAGCAGTTCCTGAAGGCGGCGCAAGGGGCCACCAAGACGCTCTTTCAGGCCAACCCCGCGCAGGCCCAGGACTACGCCGTATTTTCAAAAGTGGCGCAGAAATACCGGCAGCCCTGATCCGCCGCCGGCCCTGGCCACGGCGCATGCGCCGCTGTGCGCAGGCCCATCGCGCTACACTGCCAGGCCATGGCCCGCGCCGCGGGCCCCTGGCACAGGGCGCCACATGAAACATGTATATCTCGCCGGATTCGACGTATTCCGGGCCGATGCCGTGGAACACGGCCGCTACCTGAAAGAGCTTTGCGCCCGGCACGGCCTGCAGGGCGTCTACCCCTTCGACCATGCCGCCCCCGACGCGCCCACCCTCGCGGAAAAAGCCCGGGCCATCTGCCGCCTGAACATGCGGGCGGTGCGCGGCAGCGACGCCGTGCTGGCCAACCTGAATCCTTTCCGGGGGCATGAACCCGATTCCGGCACGGTGTTCGAGGTGGGCATGGCCGCCGCGCTGGACATTCCGGTGTGGGCGTACTTCGCGCCGGCGGGCAGCCTGCGCGACCAGGTGCCGCACGACGCCCTGGGCTTCGATGAAAACGGCCTGCAGGTGGAGGACTTCGGCCTGCCGCGCAACCTGATGCTGGCCTGCTCGTGGGCGGGGGCCAGCGACACAGTGGAGAAGGCTGTGGCGGACCTCGCCGCCTGCCTGCGCCGGCAGCCTTGACGCCGGACGGGCGCCGACACCGCATGCGCCCCGCGCGGCCGCGCGGCGGCCTTCAGCCCTGGGTCAGGCCCAGGCGCTCGTGCCATTGGGCGATGGACTCTTCCGGATAGACATCGAAATATTGGTCGCCCCGCTGCTCCTGCACCTGGACCCATGGCGCCTTGAATTCCAGCATCAGGTGAGTGTGCTCGGGCGGCACGGGCAGCGGCGTGTCGATGGCCGAGGCGAAGGGGTGGACCAGTTCGGGCCACTGGGGGTCGTACAGCCACAGCGCGCTGCCGCACAGCTTGCAGAAATGGCGCTGGCCGCTGCTGACGCGGGCGCGGGACTGGCCCGGCGGGCGCAGCCTGGCGCGATAGACGGTGATGTGCTCGCGTCCGCTGACCTTCAGCGTGCCGGCGTCGCCGCCCAGGTTGATGGCGTAGCCCCCGCCGCCCTGCGTCTTGCGGCAGATGGAGCAATAGCAGCGCTGGTAGGGATAAGGCGTGGCGCTGTCCAGGCTGAACCGGACGGCGCCGCAATGGCATGAACCTTGTAGCCGCATGGACCGGCCCTCCTTTCGTCCTTCCATACGGGCACTATACTACGGCCGTAATACGAACCCATCGGCATGCGCCAGCAAGTATGATCGGCAAGACGAGACGCAAGGCGGGCCGCCCCGCCGGCGAGCGGGACACGCGCACCCTGATCCTGGACATCGCGGAACAGCAGTTTGCCGACCGCGGCTACGCGGGCGCATCCACGCGCGACATCGCCAGGCACGCGTCCGTGACGCAGTCCATGATCAGCTATTACTTCGGCTCCAAGCACAAGCTGTTCGAGGCCGTATTCAAGCGCCGGGGCATGGCGCTGTCGGAACGGCGCATGACGCTGCTCGAAGCGCTGCGCAACAGGCCCGGGCCCCCG
>Ga0180223_1000343_pt1 | contig 66582 bp, 50 predicted proteins | sample eDN5th30CKraftOP_FD_151337 | JGI IMG/M metagenome (GOLD analysis project Ga0180223, IMG submission 151337) | Enriched Organic Plus compost microbial communities from Emeryville, California, USA - eDNA 5th pass 30_C Kraft OP (version 2) (version 2) ... | reverse complement strand
TAGATCGCCTGCCGCGCCGGCCGATTGGTCGGCGGACGACGGAAGGCCTTGTTGTCGCCCTCCCAGGTCACGATGCGCGACTGGGCGCGATTGATCCGGCGCTCGATGGCCCGCTCCGAGAGCAGCGCCGTCGGGTCTGCCCACAGCGGCTCAGAGAAGGCGTCGTTCACATCCGCACGGGTGATGCCGATGTCGGCGAGCATGCGGCCGTCGAGACTGGCCAGCATCTGGGCGTCGCGGCGGTGGCGGATGGCGCGAGCGACGGCTTTGACCGAGACGACCACGAGGCTGAAGGCGTTACCCAGAGCGCGGCCCAAGGTACCGGCGGCAAGCGGCAAAACAGGGTATGCGGTCGTCATGGTCATCTCCATTTCATGCGCACGATCAAGGCGTTAATCGCCAAGACGCGGCCGGCGGGCCACCCGGTTCCTGCACCCGATTCCCTGCCGGCATGATCAATATGCGCCTGCGGTATTGATTAGTGAAACGAATGTTTTTAATCTGACCAATCAGGAACGCTGATGTGAAGCCAGCGGGACCAAATCCCGTGATTTTCCAGGGAGTCGCCATGACCGCACTGCTCGACGCCGACCAGCTCCGCACATTTATCGCCATCGCGGAGACCGGCAGCTTCACCAAAGCCGCCGAGGTCGTGAACAAGACGCAGTCCGCCGTATCGATGCAGATGAAGCGGCTGGAGGAGCGGCTCGACCGCCCGGTGTTCGTGCGCGACGGTCGCGCCTCGAAGCTGACCGAGGATGGCCAGCGCCTGCTCGACTACGCGCGGCGCATCATCAAGCTGAACCTGGAGACGATCGCGGCGTTCGGCGACGAAGAACTGTCCGGCCGCGTCCGTCTCGGCGTGCCGGACGATTACGCCGACCGCTATCTGCCCGAGATCATGGCGCGCTTCTCGCGCGCCTATCCCGGCGTCGAGCTGTCGGTGATCTGCGAGCCGTCGGTCGACCTGTGGGAACGCATCGACGGCAATGAGATCGATCTGGCGATCGTCACCAATTGCGAGTCGCAGCGCGCCGCCGAGACCTTCCGCCGCGAGCGGCTGCTGTGGGTGACATCCAACCGTCACGCGGCGCATACCGAAGAAACCGTGCCGCTGGCCCTCGGCCGCCCGACCTGCGCCTGGCGCCGCACCGCCATCGAGCGTCTGGACACGATGGGCCGGCCCTATCGCCTGCTCTATTCGAGTTCGAATGCCGGCGCGGTCGCCGCCGCCGTCCTCTCGGGCCTTGCCGTATCAGTGCTCGCCGAATCGGGCCTGCGTCCCGGCATGCGCGTGCTGACCCCGGCCGATGGCTATCCCGATCTGCCGAGTTGCCAGATCGGTCTGGTGCGCAACGCGCATGAAAGCTCGACGCTGGCCAACGCGCTCGCCGAGCACATCATCTCCTCGCTCGACAACCTGTCGGAAGCGGCGATCGCAGCGGAGTAAGCGCGCTACTTTTTCGGCGCGCGCAGGATGAGCACATTGCCGAGCAGCACGGCGGCAAGGCCGCACGCCGCCAGCAGGCTCCAGCGATAGTCCTCGGCGAAGGTCGAGACCACGAGCGCGACCACGGGATACATGACCGTGGTGTAGCCGGTGCGCGCGGCGCCGATGCGCCCGAGCAAAGTGAAATAAACGCCGAAGGCGACGAACGATCCCAGGATCGACAGATAGGCCAGACCGCCGAGATAAGTCACGCTCCAGTCGATCGTGAAGGTCTGGCCGCGTGCCAGCGCGACCAGCGTTACGAAACCGGCGCCGTAGGTCATGCCCCAGGCCGTCGAGGCGAAAATCGGCAGGCGCCGCCGCTGCGCCGCGACCGAGATCATGTTGGCAAGACAGAATGACAGCGTGCCGCCGAGCGCCAGCAACAACCCCAGCATCGCTGTGCCATCGAAACTGAGCCCGCCGAGTTCCGGATAGAACATCGCGGCGACACCGGCGACACCGAGCGTGCCGCCCATGATGGCCCGGCGCTCGATCCGCGCGCCGAACACCAGCGCGCCGAGGATGACATTGCCGACTGACGCCAGAGAAAAGACGATCGACAGGAGTCCTGACGCCACATACTGGGCGGCATGATAGAAGAGGATGAAATTGGTCGAGAAGATCCCGGCGCCCAAGCCGATCAGATAGCGGTGATCAGCGAGCGGAAATCGCAGCGACTCGCCGCGCGCGATCGCCGCCATGAACATCAGCGGCGCGGCGATGGCAAAACGCCAGACCACCGACACCTCGGGCGCGACCGTACCGACCTGGTAATGCATGGCGATCCAGGACACGCCCCAGACCAGCACCGAGGTGGCGTAAAGGCCGTAATCAAGCGGCGTCAGCGCGCGCAAATTTGGATCGCGGCTGGCGGCGGGCTTGTTCGCCGGTTGCGGCATGTCGGGCGGGTTCGATCTCATGGCAAGGGCGCTTGTGCCCGCACCGGCGCCTTCGCACAACCCGATTCCGGCGGCGGAAGCCGGCAATCAGGCCGGCCGCTGCCTCAGCACGAGGAATACGCCGACCATGACACTGACGAGCCCCGCAACGGCAAGCGGCGTCCAGCGATAGCCCTCGAGCAGCGTCGAGGCGGCCAGCGCCACCACCGGATAGAGCACCGTTGAGTAGCCGGCGCGCGCCGCACCGATGCGGCCGAGCAGCGTGAAGTAGATGCCGAAGCCGACGAACGATCCGAGCAGGCTGATATAGGCCAGCGATATCAGATAGGGCGCGCGCCAGTCGATGGTGAACGTGGCGCCCTTGGCGACGGCCACCACGGCGATCAGCGTGGTGCCGTAAGTCATCGCCCAGGCCAATGTGGCGAAGACCGGCAGCTTGCGCCGCTGCGCGGCGAGCGAGATCATGTTGCCGCTGCAGAACGACAATGTGCCCAGCAAGCCGAGAATGAAGCCAAGAACCGCGCCGCCGTCGAGGCGCAGGCCTTGAACCTCCGGGTAAAACATGGCGGCGACGCCGGCGACGCCGAACAGACCGCCAACAACGACGCGACCCTGAATGCGAGTGCGGAAGAAAATGGCTCCGAGTGCGACATTGAAGATGGCGGCGAGCGTGAACTCGATCGACAGCAATCCCGACGGCACGTGCATTGCCGCGTAATAGAACAGCAGATAGTTCACCGAGAACACGGTCAGGCCCAGGCCGGCGAAATAGGCGTGGTCGGACAGGCGGTAGCGCAGGCTCTCGCCGCGCATCAGGGCGAAGACGAACATCATCGGCGTGGCGATGACATAGCGCCAGACGATCGAAACCTCGGGCGCCACCACGCCAACCTGAAAGTGCATGGCGATCCAGGACAGGCCCCAGACCATGACCGATGCCGTATAGAGGCCATAGTCCAGCGGCGTCATCGCGTTCGCATGTGACGCGGGCTTCGGTTCGCTGTGCTGGGACATCAGTTCGGGCTTTGCGGGAGGACCCGAACCTTGTGCCGACTTCAACGCCGTTCGGCAACCCGCAAGCGGCGATAACCGCCATGCGCGGCGAGTGTCAGCAGATGTCCGCCGCTGTTGCCCCGAGCACGCGCACCAGGTCCGCCGGCGCCAGTTCCACTTGCAGACCGCGGCGGCCGCCATTGCACAGGATTGTCGGGAACCCAAACGCCGATTGATCGATAAAAGCGCGCGCCCGTTTCTTCTGGCCGAAGGGCGAAATGCCCCCGACATGATAGCCGGTGATGCGCTCGGCTTCCGCGGCCCCCAACATGGCCGCGCCCTTGGCGCCCGCCGCGGCGGCGAGGCGCTTCAGATTTATCTCGCGATCCGACGGCGCCAGCACGCAGACAACGTCGTTGCCGGCTTTCGCCATCAAGGTCTTCAAGAGGCGCGCCGGCTCAATGCCGAGCGCTTCGGCAGCCTGCATGCCGATGCGTTCGGCATTCGGGTCGTAATCGTATTCATGCAGCTTGAAGGCCACCTTGGCCTTTTCGAGCGCGAGCGTCGCGGGCGTGGATTTGGCCATAGGCTCATCCGAATAGTGAAGTGTCATCACCGGGCTTGTCCCGGTGATCCCGCTTAGGCGGGCCCTATGCGTCCCTAAGCGAGATGGCCGGGTCAAGCCCGGCCATGACCGCGATTGGTGGCAGGGAATGCAGCCTCAATACATATACTCATCATAAATGCGGTCGACATTGCCGCCCCACTCGCCGTGGTACTTCTCCAGCAGCTCCTCGGCCGGCGTGATGCCGCGGGCGATCGATTCCTCGAGCGGGCGCAGATAACGCGTCTCGTCGCGGCCATTGCGGTCGAGCCGTTTGCGGCGGGAAAGGCCGCGCGCCGAAATGCGCAAGGTCTCCTGCGCCAAAGTCAGCACGTTGCGGCCGCGGATCTCGGCCTTGAAGCCGAGCTTCGGCACGTCGTCGCGCAGTTTCTGCCGTTCCTCCGCCGTCCAGTCCTTGACCATCTGCCAGCAGGCATCGAGCGCGTCGTCGTCATAGAAGATGCCGACCCAGTAGGCCGACAGCGACGGCAGGCGCCGCCACGGCCCGCCATCGGCGCCGCGCATTTCCAGATAACGCTTGAGGCGCACCTCGGGAAAGATCGTCGACAGGTGGTTGGCCCAGTCGGAAATGGTCGGCCGCTCGCCCGGCATGGTGTCGAGCTTGCCGGCGAAGAAGTCGCGGAACGACTTGCCGGAAACGTCGATATAGCTGTCGCCGCGCTTGATGAAATACATCGGGACGTCGAGGGCGTAATCGACATAGCGCTCGAAGCCCATGCCATCCTCGAAAGCGAAAGGCAGCATGCCGGCGCGATTGTTGTCGGTGTCGCGCCAGATCTCCGAGCGCGCCGACAGATAGCCGTTGGGGCAGCCTTCAGTGAAGGGCGAATTGGCGAACAATGCCGTCGCGACCGGCTGCAAGGCCAGCGACACGCGCAGCTTCTTGACCATGTCGGCTTCGGTCGAGAAGTCGAGATTCGATTGCACCGTGCAGGTGCGATACATCATGTCGAGGCCGCGCGTACCGACCTTCGGCATGTAGTTCGTCATGATCTTGTAGCGGCCCTTGGGCATCACCGGCATGTCGGCGCGCGACCAGGTCGGCGTCATGCCGAGACCGATGAAGCCGAGGCCCATCGGCTTGGCCACTTCACGCACCTGCGCCAGATGGGCGAACAGTTCAGCGGCGGTCTGGTGCACGTTGTCGAAGGGCGCGCCCGACAGTTCAAACTGGCCGCCCGGTTCCAGCGAGATGGCGCCGCCGCCGGTGACGTCGAACATGCCGATGATGTTCTCGCCCTCCATGATCGGCTCCCAGCCGAGCAGGGCGTGCATGCCGTCGAGCAGCGCGCGGATCGACCGCGGCCCGGCGTAAGGCACGGGCCTGTGATCCTGCAGCGTGAAGACGAATTTCTCGTGCTCGGTACCGACGCGGAACTGGGTCTTCGGTTTGCAGCCTGCCTCGAGCCAGGCGACGAGTTCGTCGCGCGTCTCGAGCGGGGTCATATCGATCTGGTCACGCGCCATCAGAAAAGGTCCGGCAATTCGGGGCGCGAACTAACCATGCGGCGAGCCAAAGGGCAATGCGGAAGGCGGAAGCGTGCCATGCATGGCGGACTGCGGCCGAACGACTCGAATTCAAGCCTTCGTGAGCACGCTCGAGCCCCGATCGTACCAGCCGCGGCTCCTGTTGACGATATAGACGACGGTCAGCATGACCGGGACTTCGATCAAGACTCCGACGACCGTCGCCAGCGCCCGGAATTAAAGCCGAACAGGCTGATCGCCGCCGCAACGGCCAGTTCGAAGAAATTACTAGCGCCGATGAGCGCCGAGGGGCCGGCGACGCAATGCTGCTCGCCGGCCAGCCTGTTGAGCAGATAAGCCAGGCCGGCATTGAAATAGACCTGGATCAGGATCGGAACCGCCAGCAGTGCGATCACCAAGGGCTGTGCCAGAATCTGGTCGCCCTGGAAGCCGAACAGCAGCACCAACGTCGCCAGCAGTGCGGCCAGCGACAAAGGTTGCAGCCTGGCAAGCAGTCCATCGAGCGCGGTCCTGCCGCTTGCTGCAAGAACGCGACGGCGCAGCAATTGCGCCGCGAATACCGGCACGACGATGTAGAGCGCGACCGAGAGCAACAGCGTGTCCCAAGGCACAGTGATCGCCGACAGGCCGAGCAGCAGGCCGACGATGGGCGCGAAGGCGAACACCATGATGGTGTCGTTGAGGGCCACCTGCGACAACGTGAAATGCGGCTCGCCTTTGGTGAGGTTGCTCCACACGAACACCATCGCCGTGCAGGGCGCCGCGGCCAGCAGAATGAGACCGGCGATGTAGGAGTTGATCTGGTCGGCCGGCAGATAAGGCCGGAACAGGGTGCCAATGAACAGCCAGCCGAGCGCCGCCATCGAGAACGGCTTCACCGCCCAGTTGATGAACAAAGTCACGCCGATACCGCGCCAGTGCTCCTTGACCTTGGCGAGGGCGGCAAAATCGATCTTGATCAGCATCGGCACGATCATCAGCCAGATCAGAACCGCGACCGGCAGATTGACGCGCGCGATCTCCGCCGCGCCGATGGCGTGGAATACGGATGGCATCAGATGGCCGAGCGCAATGCCCGCGACGATGCAGAGCGCGACCCAGAGCGTCAGATAACGTTCGAACGTGGACATTTGCCGGTCAGGCCATTCGTTGGGTCGGCGCCGCCGCCGACGCGTCTGCCGGCAGCAGGAATGTGATGAGCCAACAGATGACCAGCATGGCGGCCGAACCGATCAGGCAGGCCGATATGCCGCCCAGCTGATAGAGAAGCCCGGAAAGCAGGATTCCCATCAGCCGGCCGGTCGCGTTGGCCGCGTAATAGAAGCCGACATCCTCCGCCGCCTTCTCCGATCCGGCATAGGCGAGGATCAGATAGGAGTGCAGCGACGAGTTGACCGCGAAGGGCAGCCCGAACAACGCCAGGCCGCAGACCAGAATGATATCCGGGCGCCACAAACCCGGCGCCTGCATGATGAACACCAGAACGATCGGCACCGCGGCGAGCAACGCCGCCCACAACCGCGCGGCCGGAATCTCGCGGCTCAGACCGTCGGCGCTGCGCGTGACCAGAGCCGGCGCGATGGCCTGAATGCCGCCATACGCAATGGTCCAGGCGGCAAGAAAGCCACCGACTTCCAGAAAGCGCCAGCCGCTGGCGTAGAGAAACACCGGCAGGCCGACGACGAACCAGACATCGCGCGCGCCGAACATGAAGATGCGTGCCGCCGCCAAGAGGTTGACGCCGCGCGACTTGCCGAAAAGCTCCTTTATGCTTTTCGACGACTTCGCCTTGCCGAGGCTATGCGGCAACGAGAGCAAGCCGACGAGGAGAATGACCGCGAGCAGCGCCGCCATCAGCCAGAGCGCGGACCGGAAGGCCACCAGTTCGAGCAACAGACCGCCGACGAAGAAGCCGACGCCCTTCATCGCGTTCTTCGAACCGGTGAACCAGGCGACCCATTTGAACAACTGCCCGCTGCCTTCCGCGGAGGTCGCCTTGATCGCCGATTTCGATGCCGTCTTGGTCACGTCCTTGGCGACGCCGGCAATACCCTGCGCGGCGACGACCCAGGCCACCGAAGCGGCGGCACTCCAGCCGGGATCGAGCAGCGACAGCATGATCAAGCCGGCAATCTGCAGCGACTGGCCAACCGCGAGCATGCGCGGGATGCCGAAGCGCGACGCCAGCCAGCCGCCGCCGAGATTGGCGGCGATGCCGGCCGCTTCATAAAGGAGGAACAGGAAAGCAAGCGCGAAGGGCGTGTAGCCGAGCCGGAAGAAGTGCAGCAACACCAGCATGCGCAAGGCGCCATCGACGAGCGTGAAGCCCCAATAGGACGCCGTGACGATGAGGCAGTTTCTGACCATCGACGTCACACACCCGCTCTGATGACGATATTGGCGAGGTCCACCATGCGGCAGGCATAGCCGACCTCGTTGTCGTACCAGGCATAGACCTTGAGCAACGTCTCATCGGTGACCATGGTCGAGAGCGCATCGACAATCGAGGAGCGCGGATCGTTATTGTAGTCGGCCGACACCAGCGGCCGGTGCTCCATGCCAAGAATGCCGGCGAGCGGCCCCTTTGCGGCGGCATCAAACAGCGCATTGACTTCGGTGACCGTCGTCGGTCGCGCCAGTTCGAAGACGCAATCGGTCAGGCTCGCATTGAGCACCGGGGCGCGAACCGCGTGACCGTTCAGCTTGCCTTTCAGTTCCGGATAGATCAGCGCAATCGCCGTTGCGCTGCCGGTCGTCGTCGGCTGCAGCGACAGCATCGCCGAACGCGCGCGGCGCAAGTCCTTGTGCGGGGCGTCGACGACGACATTGGTGTTGGTCGGATCGTGGATGGTCGTGATCTGACCGTGACGAATGCCGATCGCCTCGTGAACGACCTTCACGACCGGCGCCAGGCAGTTGGTGGTGCAGGACGCCGCCGTGAGCAGGCGATGGCGATCCGGATCGTAGAGGTGATCATTAACGCCGACGACGACATTGAGCGCGCGCTCGTCCTTCACAGGAGCTGCGACGATGACCCGCTTCACGCCGCGGTCGAAATAGGCCTGCAACTGCTCGGGCTTGAGAAACTTGCCGGTGCATTCGAGCACGATATCGCAGCCGAGATCGCCCCAGGCAATATCGCCGGGCTGCGCCGCCGCGCTGAAACCCAGCCGGCGGCCGTCGACGATGATCGCGTTCTCGTCTTCGACCGCGAAAGAGGCGTGCCAGCGGCCGTGGATGCTGTCGAATTCCAGCAGATGCGCGGTCGCGGCGGCGCCGCCCTTGAGTTCGTTGATGTGCACGACATCGAGCCGGTTGCCGGCGCGCGGATCGTCAGGACCGCGCCGAATGCCGCCGAACGCGGCCCGCAGCGCGAGCCGGCCGATACGACCCATGCCGTTGATTCCGATCGCCATGACGTTCAGTCCTCTAAATTTAGACGCGAGCCGTATCGCCGATCTCGTCGAGCCGGAGCCCAAGCGCGATCTTGTCGAGCGATGCGAAAGGCAGACTGGTGAAGGCCTCGAGGCGGCGCCGGATCATGGCGTAGAGTTCGTTGAGTAGCGTGGTGCGTTCCGTCGCCGTGCCGGTAAATTTCGCGGGATCGGGCAACGGCCACGCCGCGGTTATCGCCTTGTTGCCGAAATCGGGACACACCTGCCCTTGCAGCGTGTCGCAAAGCGCGATGACGAAATCCATGCGTGGCGCATCGGGCCCGGTGAATTCGTTCCAGGACTTGCTGCGCAGGTTGCTGACATCGTGGCCGAGCGCCTTGAGGCGTTCGATGACGTCGGGCATCGGTTGCGCGGCCGGATGCGATCCGGCTGAATAGGCGTTGAAGCGTCCCTTGCCGATCTTTTCGAGCAAAGCCTCGGCCATGATCGAGCGGGCGGAATTCTGCGTGCACAGGAAGAGCACGTTGAACGCAGGCGCGTGAGTGTTCTGATCCATGTCATCGACCTCTTCGGGAATGAGCCGCGCGAGATCGCCGCAGATTTCCGGCCGCCCGTTGCAGCAATCGGTGGCCAGAAATCGAATGAGTTCACGGAAGGTCCGCAGATCGGCGCGGTAATTCATCGACCGGCCGTCGCGTTCGACGGTGACAAGGCCGGCGCGATGAAGAACCGACAGATGCGTGGACATCGTGTTGTGCGGCACTTCGCAGGTGCTGGATATCTCGCCGGCTGCCAGACCGTTCGGATAAGCGGTCATGAGCATGCGGAAAGCCTTCAGCCGCGTCGGTTGCGCGAGCGCTGCGAAGACGGCTTCGGCTTCAAGAATATCCATATGTCGAGACATATCGACATATTATGACAGGCGAGTGACGAAGGGAAGTCCCGCTGTCGATCGAGCTTTCGAAAGAGGATGAGACGCCGACCGGCGGTCAGCGGACGTGCACGGACAGCCCTGTTCTTTGAAACGCCCGGGCTGGCCTGCCCCTTTTTCCGTCTCTCCGAGGAGAAATGGAGCGCCGGGAGGCGCCAGGGCGCTGCGCTACGGCGCCCTTGGGCCATCCCTTGCGATCGGGACGGCCGCGCGCCGATCTGATGCAGGGGCGCTACTCCCTGCACCCGAGGCGCGCGCGCCGGAGGACGGCAGGGTTGCTAAGCCCGCCGCCACGGCGCTGCGCCTCCCGGCGCTCCACCATCGGACCGGCCGCTGCCGACCCGATTGTCACGAGGCGCATTGTCGGCGCCCCGCCCTTCCCGCCCGCCCCGGGGCGTCATGACGGCGCCGGGTGGGACGGAAAGAGGATTGGGAATATATGCTGGCGGACAGCAGACGTCAAGACTGTATTCCTCGCTATCTTCCGTCATGGTCCGCGAAAGCGGACCATCCAGCTCTTCGCGCAACACAGAAGGGCTGGATCACCCGCTTTCGCGGGTGATGACGTCAGAGAGCGCGGTCAGGCATCGACAAAAATCGCAACCTGCCCAGTTCCCAATTTGTTCTTGGACCTGTCCCCTCCATGCTCTATTCATCCCGCCATGAAATTCACGCCCCATCAGGACGATGCGCTCAAGGCCGTTTCCGCGTGGCTGAAAGCCAAGCCCGGCACCGGCTCGACGCCGCAGATTTTCCGCCTGTTCGGCTTTGCCGGCACCGGCAAGACCACGCTCGCCACCCATCTCGCGGAAGCGGTGGACGGCGAAGTGAAGTTCGCCGCCTTCACCGGCAAGGCGGCCTCGGTGATGCGCGGCAAAGGCTGCCGCGGCGCCACCACCATCCATTCGCTGATCTACCGCGCCCGCGAGAGCGGCGAGGAAATCCCGAGCTTCGACCTGTGGGACGAAGCGCCGGCCTCGAAGGCCTCGCTGATCATCATCGACGAATGCTCGATGGTCGATGCCGAGCTCGGCCGCGATTTGCTTTCCTTCGGCGTGCCGCTGCTGGTGCTCGGCGATCCGGCGCAATTGCCGCCGATCACCACCGGCGCCAATGGCGGCGGCTTCTTCACCGAGCACGAGCCTGACGTGATGCTCACCGAAGTGCATCGCCAGGCGCAGGACAATCCGATCATCCGCCTGTCGATGGATATCCGCGCCGGCGAATATCTGGAGCCCGGCCGCTACGGCGAGACTGAGGTGGTGCTCAAGGGCGAACTCGATCCGCAGCGCGTGCTCGATGCCGATCAGGTGCTGGTCGGCCGCAACAACACGCGGCGCGCCTATAACCAGCGCATGCGCGAGCGGCGCGGCTTCAAGGACCCGATGCCGGAAGCCGGCGACAAGCTGGTGTGCCTGCGCAACAATCGCAAGAAAGCGCTGTTTAATGGCGGCCTGTGGAGCGTAAAGGAACGCGGCGGACGCAAGACCGGCATCATGACTTTGCGCCTGATGCCCGATGACGAAACGGCAACGCGCGGCGTCAAGGTGTCGGTGCGGCCGGAATGCTTCACCGGCGGCATCGAGCAGATCGACTGGCCGCGCCGCAAGCCCTACGACGAATTCGATTACGGTTACGTGCTCACCGTGCACAAGGCGCAAGGCTCGCAGTGGGACGATGTCGTGCTGTTCGACGAGAGCTTCGCGTTTCAGGAAAGCCGCCAGCGCTGGCTCTATACGGGCATCACCCGTGCCGCCAAACGGCTGACGGTGGTGATGTAGGAAGGTGTTTCCTGCCATGGAACCGATCATCGACGCCCATCATCACATCTGGCGTCATGCCGACCAGCCCTGGCTGCAGGGTCCGGCCGTGCCGCGCATTTTCGGCGAATACGAGAAGCTGCGCCGCGATTATCCGGTCGAGGATTTCCTCGCCGATCTGAAAGGCAGCGGCGTCGTCAAATCGGTCTATGTGCAGACCAACTGGCTGCCGGGCCGTGAGGTCGAGGAGGTCGAGTACGTGCAGGAGGCCGCCAGCCGCAGCGGCTGGCCGCACGCCATCGTCTCCTTCGTCAACTTCCAGAACGAGGATGCGCCGCAGGTGATGGCGGCGCAGGCCAAGGCCTCATCGCTGATGCGCGGCGTGCGCCAGCAACTGCACTGGCACGCCAACCCGCAATACAGGTTCGCGCCGACACCGGACCAGATGAACACGCCGATGTTCCGCAAGAACTTCGCGCTGCTGGAGGAGCGAGGCTGGCTGTTCGAACTGCAGGTGTTCGCCTCCCAGATGGCGGACGGCGCGGCGCTCGCCAAGGCGTTTCCCGGCACCACCCTCGTGCTGGAGCATGCCGGCATGCTCGAGGATCGCTCGCCGGCAGGCCGCAAGGCCTGGCGCGAAGGCATGAGGCGGCTGGCCGACCAGCCGAACATGCACACCAAATTCTCCGGGCTCGGCACCTTCATCCGCAAGAACGACCCGCAGCATATCGCCGACATTGTCGGCGAGACGCTCGAACTGTTCGGCGCGCAGCGCTGCGTCTGGGGCTCGAACTTCCCGGTCGAGAGCCTGTGGACCGATTACGCCTCGATCGTCACCGCGATCCGCGCGGCGCTGGCATCGTATCCCGACGCCGACCGCCGCGCGGTGCTGCATGACACGGCGAAGAGGCTGTACCGGATTTTGTGATTGAGCCGGTCGCTGCGAAGAACTGGGTCCCCGCTTTCGCGGGGACGAACGGTGTTTGCGTCGGCTCCCTGCTTACAGGCACTCTCCGTTAACACCGCAATTCCAAACCAGAACCCAGTGCAGATAGGTCGCCGGCAGGATCAGCAAGGCGGCTAGCAAAAACCAAAGTCCCCGCCGGCCATGAAGCGCGATGGCCGTCAACACGATGACGAGCCAAAGACTCCCGAGGACAAAAGGACCATACAGAAACACAGCGTGCGCGACGAGACGGGGCATCCAGGCGATCAGCACGCCCAGCCGCGGGATGCCGGTCAGCAGCCACGACACGAGCGCAAAATCGAGCAGGCACAGCAGGCCGACCGCAATCCAGAGTCGCGGCAGGCTGAAGGTGAACTCGTCGAAGCGGATCACGCCGCTTTCTTCTTCGGGGCGAACTTGGCGTGGAAGCTCTCGCCCTTCTCGGCCATCTCAATGAGCTGCTTGCCCGGCGCGAAGCGCTTGCCGTATTTGGCTTCCAGCTTCTTGCATAGTGCGACGAACTTCTTCGTGCCCATCATGTCGATGTAGGACAGCGCGCCGCCGGTGAAGGGCGCAAAGCCCCAGCCCAGGATCGAGCCGACATCGGCCTCGCGCACATCGGTGACGACATGCTCCTCGAAAGTGCGCGCGGCTTCGACCGCCTGCGCGACGAGGAAACGCTGCTTGAGCTCCTCGACGTCGATGGCCTCGACCGCCTCGCGCGACAGTTTCTTCGGCGACAGATCGGCGAGGCCCGGCCACAGCTTCTTGGGTTGGCCCTGCGGATAATCGTAGAAGCCCTTGCCGTTCTTGCGGCCGAAGCGGCCTTCCTTCTCGACCAGACTTTCGAGCAACTTCTTTTGCGCCGGCGGCACGATGCCGGCGCCGAGATCGGCTTCGGTCGCGCGCAAAATCTTGAGGCCGAGATCGACGCCGGTCTCATCGTTGAGGGACAGCGGCCCGACCGGCATGCCGGCCATGCGCGCCGTGTTCTCGATCATCGCCGGCGGGATGCCTTCCAGGAACATCAGATGGCCTTCCTGGATGTAGGCGAGCACGCAGCGGTTGGCATAGAAGCCGCGCGTATCGTTGACCACGATCGGGGTCTTGCGGATGGCGCGGATGAAATCGAGCGCGGTGGCGAGCGCCGCATCGCCGGTTTCCTTGCCCATGATGACCTCGACCAGCATCATGCGGTCGACCGGCGAGAAGAAGTGGATGCCGATGAAGCGCTTCGGGTCCTTGAACTCGGAGGCCAGCGAAGTGATCGGTAGCGTCGAAGTGTTGGAGGCGAAGATGGCCTTGTCGCCGATCACCGCCTCGATCTTCTTGATGACGTCGGCCTTGACCTTGCGGTCCTCGAACACCGCTTCGATGATCAGGTCGCAGTCTTTTAGCGCCACGTAGTCGGCGGTGGCCGTGATCTTCTCCAGCAGCGCGTCGCGCTCAGCGCCTTTCATGCGGCCCTTCATGACGCGGTCGGACAGCGCCTTGTGCAGGCCGGCCTTGCCCTTGTCGGCGGTTTCCTGATCGCGATCGATCAGCACGACAGCGAGTCCCGCGGCGGCGGAGACCTGCGCAATGCCGGCGCCCATGAAGCCGGCGCCGACGACACCGATCTTCTTGAGGTTCGTCGCCGGCACGCTGGCCGGGCGGCGCGCGCCCTTGTTGAGGTCCTGCATGTTGACGAAGAGCGTGCGGATCATCGCCGCCGCTTCCGGCGAACGCAGGATCTTGGCGAAGTGCCGCGACTCGACGCGCAGCGCGGTGTCGATGTCGAGCTGCAGGCCCTCATAGACCACCTGCATGATGGCGCGGGCGGCGGGATAGTTGTCGTAGGTCTCGCGGCGATAAATGGCGTTGGCCGGCGGGAAGGTCATCATGCCGGCCTTGGAGTAAACGAGGCCGCCGGGGAATTTGTAGCCCTTCACGTCCCACGGCGCTTCGCCCTTGCCGCCGGCCTTGATCCAGGCCTTGGCGGTTTCGATCAGCTTGTCCTGCGGCACGACATTGTCGATCAGCTTCATCGCCTTGGCGCGATCGACCTTGAGCTGGTCGCCCTTGAGCAGGAATTGCAGCGCATCGGCGGGCGGCATGATGCGCACGACGCGCTGCGTGCCGCCGGCGCCGGGGAACAGGCCGACCTTGATCTCGGGCAGCCCGAGCCGCGTCTTCGGATTGTCGGAGGCGACGCGGTGATGGCAGGCCAGCGCCAGTTCGAAGCCGCCGCCCATCGCCGTGCCGTTCAGCGCGCAGACCCACGGCTTGCCGCTCTTCTCAAGGCGGCGATAGAGCTGCGACAGTTTCGAGCTCTCCTCATAGACGTATTGCGCGGCCGCGACCTCACCTTCCTTTTTCACCTTGTCGGCATAGATCGCGCCCATGCTCTCCAGCATGGTCAGATCGGCACCGCCGCAGAAGGCGTCCTTGCCGGAGGTGATGACCGCGCCCTTGATGGCGGCGTCGCTTGTCACCTTGTCGACCAGGCCGGACAGCTCCTCGATCACCTCCATGGTGATGACGTTCATCGAGCGATCCGGCATGTCCCAGGTGATGAGCGCGATACCGTCGGCGTCGATGTCGAGCTTGAAAGCGGTCATGGTGCGTTTCTCCTGGGTGTTCGTGTCAGTACGGCGTGCCGTCGCGATGCAGGACGCGGACATTGGTGCCGTCGCGTTCGAATTTGAGGTCGTAGCCGGGATAATGCGCGCGTTCGCTGGGCGCCCGGGTGCCAACTTCGAGCAGCACCACGTCGCTCTGCGAGCGGTTGACGATGGTATGAGCGTTGGCGACGCCGGCCTTGAAGCCGGCGCAGTCGCCGGGGCCGAGAATGGTCTCGCCGGCGTTCTCGATCAGCACGCATTCGCCCATGAGGATGAAGACGAATTCATCCTCGTTCTCGTGCCAGTGCCGCACCGAGGTCGATGCTCCCGGTTCAAGCCGTGTCATGTTGACGCCGAACTGGGTGAGGCCGGCGCCATTGCTCAGCGGCGTCTTGTGACGTCCGGCGCAGATGTGCTGGAACGCCGCCGGATACATCGGCGAGCCCTTGCGCGTTTCAAGTTTCGACAAGTCGATCTTGGGCATTGGTCCCTCTGGTTCACCTCTCCCCGCCCGGCGAGGAGAGGTCGACTTCCGAGCGAAGCGAGGAAGCCGGGTGAGGGGGCATCAAGGATTTCGTCGGCGCCCCCTCACCCGGCTCGCATTCGCTTCGCGAATTCTCGCCACCCTCTCCCCGCAAGCGGGGAGAGGGAAGAAGACTACACCCGCTCGATGATCGTGGCCGTGCCCATACCGACGCCGATGCAGAGCGTGACCAGCGCGGTTTCCTTGCCCGAGCGCTCGAGCTCGTCGAGCACGGTGCCGAGGATCATCGCGCCGGTGGCCCCGAGCGGATGACCCATGGCGATGGCGCCGCCATTGACGTTGATCTTGTCGTGCGGAATGTCGAAGGCCTGCATGTAGCGCAGCACCACCGAGGCGAAGGCCTCGTTGAGTTCGAACAGGTCGATATCGCCGATCGACATGCCGGCTTTCTTGAGCACCTTCTCTGTCACCGGCACCGGGCCGGTGAGCATGATCGAGGGCTCCGAGCCGATATTGGCGAAGGCCTTGATGCGTGCGCGTGGCTTGAGGCCGTTCTTCTTGCCGGCTTCCGCATTGCCGATCAGCACCGCGCCGGCGCCGTCGACGATGCCGGAGGAATTGCCCGGCGTGTGCACGTGGTTGATCGATTCGAACTCGGGATAGCGTTGGATCGCCACCGCGTCGAAGCCGCCCATTTCGCCCATCTGGATGAAGGACGGATTGAGCGCCGCGAGCGTCTGCATCGTGGTCGACGGACGCATGTGCTCGTCCTTGTCGAGGATGGTGAGGCCGTTGACGTCCTTCACCGGGATCACCGAGTTCTTGAAACGGCCTTCGTCCCAGGAACGGCCGGTGCGCTTCTGGCTTTCGACGGCGTAGGCATCGACATCGTCGCGCGAGAAGCCGTACTTCGTCGCGATCAAATCCGCCGAGATGCCTTGCGGCACGAAATAGGATTTGAGCGCGATCGACGGATCGACCGGCCAGGCGCCGCCCGAGGCACCGATGCCGACGCGGCTCATCGATTCAACGCCGCCGCCGACGGTCATGTCGTGCTGGCCGGCCATGACCTGCGCCGCGGCGAAGTTCACCGCGTCGAGACCGGAGGCGCAGAAGCGGTTGATCTGGATGCCGGGCACCTTGTCGCCGAAGCCGGCCATGATGGCGGCGACGCGGGCGATGTCGCCGCCGGCCTCGCCAACCGGATCGACACAGCCGAGCACGACGTCGTCAACGGCCTCCGGGCCGTCGAGCTTGTTGCGTTCCCTGATGGCGGAGAGCGCCTGCGCCGCGAGATTGAGCGCGGTGACTTCGTGCAGCGCGCCGTCGGACTTGCCGCGGCCGCGCGGGGTGCGGACCGCGTCGTAGATGAATGCGTCGGGCATGGGGAAGTCCCTCCAATCTGAGTCGTCCCCGCGAAGGCGGGGACCCATACACCGTGCCTTCTCGATGGCACGGTGGCTATGGGTCCCGGGTCTCGCTTGCGCTCGCCCGGGACGACAGGAATTTACAAACTCCGCGCGATCAAGAGCTTCATGATCTCGTTCGTCCCCGCATAGATACGCAGCACGCGGGCGTCGCGGTAGAGGCGCGAGATCGGATATTCGTCCATGAAACCGTAGCCGCCGAACAGCTGCAGGCAGCGGTCGAGCAGCTGGCCAAGCGTATCAGTGAGGCGATATTTGGCCATCGACGCGGTCACGGTGTCGAGCTTGCCTTCGATGTGCAGGCCGATGCAATGGTCGAGGAACACCTTGGCGATGGTGGCGTCGGTCTTGCAGGCGGCCAGTTCGAACTGGGTGTTCTGGAACTCGATGATCGCCTTGCCGAAGGCCTTGCGTTGCTTGACATAATCAATCGTCAAGCGCAGCGCGCGTTCCATCATGGCCACCGCGTTGACGGCGACAATCAGCCGCTCCTGCGGCAGTTCCTTCATGAGCTGATAGAAGCCCTGCCCGGTCTCGGTGCCGAGCAGGTTCTCGGCCGGCAGCTTGACGTCGTCGAAGAACAGTTCGGACGTATCGGCGGCATCCATGCCGAGCTTCTGCAGCTTGCGGCCGCGGCGGAAGCCGGGCGCGTTGTCGGTCTCGACCACCATCAGCGACACGCCTTTCGATCCCGCAGCCGGATCGGTCTTGGCGACGACGATGATCAGGTTGGCGTGCTGGCCGTTGGTGATGAAGGTCTTGGAGCCGTTGAGCACGTAGCCGTTGCCGGACTTCTCGGCTTTGGTGCGCACGCCCTGAAGGTCGGAGCCGGTGCCCGGCTCGGTCATGGCAATGGCGCCGATCATCTCTCCAGAAGCGAGCTTGGGCAGCCAGCGCTGCTTCTGCTCCTCGGTGCCGTAGTGAAGGATGTAAGGTGCGACGATGCCGGAGTGCAGCGGCGCGCCGAAGGAGTCGAAGCCGCCGAGCGAGTATTCGCGATAGATGACGGCCTCATGACCGAAATTGCCGCCGGCGCCGCCGTATTCTTCCGGCAGCGAAGCGCCGAGCAATCCGGCTTCGCCGGCCTTGGTCCAGACATCGCGGGGATAGATACCGGCCTCGTGCCAGGCGTCGAGATGCGGAGCGTATTCGTCGGCGACAAAGCGGCGGGCCTGCTCCTCGAGCAGGACCAGATCCTCCGTCATCCAGGATGGGCGAGGCAGATTGAGCGCTTCCATTGGCGGCATTTCCCGGCGAGTCGTTTGTTTGCCGGGGAGAATAGAGGGCCGGACGGGCGGAAGCGAGGGCTTGCCCGGCCCCGGCCATGCGAAAAATAGTGCGGGCGGAGACCGCGAAGTCCCCGCCCGCCCGGCATCAAGTGCAGGAGCCGGCCAGCGTTACTTCGCCGGGTCCTTGACCTTCTCGATCTTGTCGAACTCGACGTTCTGGTTGACGCCGTTCACCTTCTCGACGCGACGGATGTAGACCGTCTGCACGATGTCGCGCGTGGCCGGATCGATCGAGATCGGACCGCGCGGGCTTTCCCAGGCCATGCCCTTGGCGGCGGCGATGAGCGATTCACCGTCGGTCTTGCCGCCGGTCTTCTTCAGCGCCTCGTAGATGAGGTGCATGCCGTCCCAGCCGCCGATGGAGAAGATGTCCGGGTTGCGCTTGAACTCGGCGTTGTAGGCCTTCACGAAGTCCTCGTTCATCTTCGACTTGTGCTCCCAGCCATAGTGGAACACCGTGATGATGCCGAGACCGGCGTCGCCCATGTTCTTGAGCGCCACGTCGTCCATCGTTAGCTCGCCTTGGCCCATGACCTTGACCTTCTTCGGATCGACGCCGCGTTCCTGCAGCGCCTTGGCGATCGCGACCGGCTGAGCGCCGCCCGGGATGAAGATGAAGATCGATTCCGGGTTGAGATCCTTGGCGCGCTGCACGAAGGCCGAGAAGTCCGGGTTGGCAACCGGCATGCGCACCGAGCCGACGATCTCACCGCCGCCGGCCTTGAAGCCCTTGTGGAACCAGGTTTCGGCGTCGATGCCCGGACCGTAGTCCGAGACCATCGTGTAGGCCTTCTTCACGCCGTTCTTGGCCGCCCATTTGCCGAGCGTGTCCTCGAGCTGCGGAATGGTGAGCGACGTGCGCGCGATATAGGGCGACTTGGTGGTAATGATCGAAGTCGCCGCGTTCATGACGACCATGAACTTCTTGGCTTCCTCCGACGGACCGGCGGCGCCGAGCGCTTCCGGCGTCAGCGTGAAGCCGGCGAGGATATCGACCTTGTCACGAACGATGAGTTCCTGCGCCAGACGCTTGGCGACATCCGGGTTCGGACCGCCGGTGTCCTTGCGGATGATCTCGATCTTCTTGCCGGCGACGGTGTCGCCATGCTGCTTGATGTAGAGCTTGACGGCGTTGTCCATCTGCGCCGCGGTGTCGGCGAACTGGCCCGAATAGGCCATGATCAAACCGATCTTGACGGTGTCCTGTGCCGAGGCCGAGGATGCGGCCGACGCAGCCAGGAGCGCGGCCGCCAAAAACAGACCAGTCTTCTTCATCTAAATTCCTCCCCAAGAGCCGCTCGGTTGAAAGACGGCTTCCCTACAAAATAGCGGCATTTGCGGCGTTCGTCACGCCTTAGCCGCCCGCTTATCGGACGGAAACGACCCAGCATGCTTAAATTCTCGGTATTCGATCATCTCGACAGCAGTGGCGCGCCATTGGGCACGTTCTTCGAGGAACGGCTTTCCCTGATCGAAGCGATCGAACGCGCCGGCTTCGCCGGCTATCACCTGGCCGAACATCATTCGACGCCGCTTGGGCTGGCGGCGAGCCCCAGCGTCTTCCTCGCTGCGGCGATCCAGCGCACGCGGACCTTGCGGCTTGGCCCACTGGTCTACGTGCTGCCACTCTATCATCCGCTGCGCGTTTACGAGGAAATCTGCATGCTCGATCACATGAGCGGCGGGCGCCTCATGGTCGGTGTGGGCCGCGGCGGCGCGCTGGTCGAACACGAACGTTATGGGATCGATCCCACCAACGCTTCGCCACTCTATCATGAAGCCTTCGCCGTGCTGATGCGTGCCTTCGAAAACGATATCGTCAACTTCGAAGGCAAGTTCTTCACCTTCAAGGACTACGTGGTGCAGGCAAAGCCCGCCCAACTTCCGCACCCGCCGCTGTGGTACGGCGCGCCGAGCCCGGATGCGATCGCCTGGGCTGTGCCGAAATCGATCAACGTCGTCTCGCTCGGGCCGGCCGACCGCGCCAAGGCGATCAGCGACCGGTACCGCAACGACTGGCGCGCACTCGGTCGCGACGATGCTGCACTGCCGCATATCGGCATCACGCGGCATGTCGTGGTCGCCGATACCGATGCCGAAGCGCGGCGGATCGCCGATGCGGCCTATGCCACCTGGCGGCAGTCGATGGACTGGCTGTGGCGGCACGCCGGCCAGGATTTCACCCTGAAAACCATCTATCCGCAGACTTTCGCCGAACTCGCCGCCGTCGGCCACGGCATTGCCGGCTCGCCGGCGACCGTACGAGGCTACATGGAACGGCTCGAGCGCGAGGCCGGCGTGAACTACGTGCTCTGCCAGACGATGTTCGGCGACATGAGTTTTGGTGATGCAACCCATTCGATCGATTTGTTTGCCAAAGAGGTGATGCCGGCGTTTCGGTGAGAAACGAAGTGGCTTGCACACGTTCGCATGCTACCACCCTCTCTCGCCTTGCCGGGTACCAACGAAATGACCTCACCATCAGCAGACGCCGCGTACGGCGTCGAATCGCCCTACGCCTGGCGGCGCCTCGCCGCCGGCCTGATGCTCAGCACGCTGGGCGGCGTCGGCATGTGGTCGGTGGTCGTGGCGCTGCCGGCAATGCAGGCTGAGTTCGGCGTCGATCGCGCATCGGCGTCGGTGCCGTTCACTTTGACTATGCTCGGTTTCGGCGTCGGTAACATCGTCATGGGCCGGCTCTCAGATCGCTTCGGCATCGCGCTGCCGATGGCGCTGGGCACGGTGATGCTCGCCATCGGCTATGTGCTCACCGGCCTTGCCGGTTCGCTGTGGCAGGTGGCGCTGGCGCACGGCCTGCTGATCGGCGTCGGCTGCTCGACATCGTTCGGCCCGCTGATGGCCGACATGTCGCACTGGTTCTCCAAGCGCCGCGGCCGCGCCGTGGCGATCGCCGCCACCGGCAATTATCTTGCCGGCACATTCTGGCCGCTGGTGGTCTCGCACTTCATTGAAGTCAGCGACTGGCGCGCCACCCATATCGGCATCGGCATTTTTCTCGTCTTCGCGATGTTCCCGCTGATCCTGGTGATGCGGCGCCGTCTGGTCGAAGGCCACAGCGACGCCACCACCAGCAACGACGAGCGCCGCCGCGCCGAGAGCCCGTTCTCGCCGCGCACGCTGCAAATCCTGCTGTGCATCGCCGGCGTCGCCTGCTGCGTGGCGATGTCGATGCCGCAGGTGCACTTGGTCGCCTATTGCGCCGACCTCGGTTATGGCGCGGCGCGCGGCGCCGAGATGCTGTCGGCCATGCTGGCGCTCGGCATCATCAGCCGCGTCGGATCCGGCTTCGTCGCCGACAAGATCGGAGGCGTGCGCACTTTGCTGATCGGCTCGGTGGCGCAAGGCATCGCGTTATTTCTCTATCTACCGTTCGACGGGCTTTATTCACTCTATTTCATCTCGGCGATGTTCGGCCTGTTCCAGGGCGGCATCGTGCCGATGTACGCCGTCATCGTGCGCGAATATTTCTCACCGAAGGAAGCCTCAACGCGCGTCGGTCTCGTGATCTTCTCAACCGTGATCGGCATGGCGCTCGGCGGCTGGATGTCCGGCAAGATCTTCGATCTCACCGGCTCGTATCAGGCGGCCTTCGTCAACGGCCTCGCCTGGAACGCCGTCAACGTCACGATCATGCTGTGGCTGCTGTGGCGCTCCGGACGGGGCGCGACGTTAAAGGCCGCGACGGCCTAAAACGCCTCTGCCGGCAATTCCATCGTCGAGGCGGCGCCGGCCTGGATGCGCGCCAGCCGCGTCGCCGTTTCCGGCATGATGCGCTCCATGAAGAAGCGCGCGGTGACGAGCTTGGCATTGAAGCGCGCGGCATCGCCGCCGACCTTCAGCTTGGCGTTCGCGGCGTCGGCGATCTGGCACCACATGTAGCCGAGCGCGACGAGGCCGAAGAGATGCAGATAATCGGTGGCGCCGGCGCCGGCATTGTCGGGCTTGGCCATCGCGTTCTGCATGAACCACATCGACGCCTGCTGCAGATCGTTCGCGCCCTTTCCGAGCGCCATCACCAGCGGCTTCATGGTCTCGTCGGCACTCTTGTCCTTCACGTAAGCGCCGACCTCGCCGAGGAACGTCATCAGCGCGCGGCCGCCATCCTTGCCGAGCTTGCGGCCAACGAGGTCCATCGCCTGCACGCCGTTGGCGCCTTCGTAGATCATGGCGATGCGAGCATCGCGCACGAACTGCTCCATGCCGTGCTCGGCGATGTAGCCGTGGCCACCATACATCTGCTGCGCCGACACGGTGTTGGCGAAGCCGACATCGGTCATCACGCCCTTGATCACCGGCGTCATCAGGCCGAGCGCATCGTCGGCGGCCTGACGCTCCTTGGCGTCGCCCGAGCGATGCGCGACATCGCTCTTGAGACCGGCCCACAGCACCAGCGCGCGCGCCGCCTCATTGAAGGCGCGCATGGTCATCAAGGTGCGGCGCACATCCGGATGAACGATGATCGGATCGGCGGCCTTGTCAGGGAATTTGGCGCCGGTGATGGCGCGGCCCTGCAGGCGCTCCTTCGCGTAGACGACCGCGTTCTGATAGGCGACCTCGGACAGAGCGAGGCCCTGAATGCCGACACCGAGGCGCGCCTCGTTCATCATCACGAACATGGCGTTGAGGCCGCGATTTTCCTCGCCGACCAGCCAGCCGGTCGCGTTGTCGTAATTCATGACGCAGGTCGAGTTGCCGTGGATGCCCATCTTCTCTTCGAGCGAGCCACAGGACACACCGTTACGCGCACCGACAGAGCCATCGCCGCCGACCATGAACTTCGGCACCACGAAGAGCGAGATGCCCTTGGTGCCGGCGGGCGCGCCTTCAATGCGCGCCAGCACGAGATGGATGATGTTGTCGGAGAGATCGTGCTCGCCGGCCGAGATGAAGATCTTGGTGCCGCTGATCTTGTAGGAGCCGTCGCCCTGCTTCACTGCCTTGGTGCGCAGCAGGCCAAGATCGGTGCCGCAATGCGGCTCGGTGAGATTCATGGTGCCGGTCCAGACACCCTCGATCATCTTCGGCAGATACTTCTGCTTGATCGCGTCGTTTGCGTGCACGATCAGCGCGGCGATGGCGCCCTGCGTCAGGCCGGGATACATGGCGAAAGCCATGTTGGCCGAGCAGAAATATTCATTGACGATCTCGGTGAGCGTCATCGGCAGGCCCTGGCCGCCGAATTCCTGCGGCGCCGAGATGCCGATCCAGCCGCCCTCGACGATTTGTTTATAGGCTTCCTTGAAGCCGGTCGGCGTTTTCACGCTGCCGTCGGCCGCGCGCTTGCAGCCCTCCTTGTCGCCGACGCGGTTGAGCGGGGTGAGCACGTCCTCCGACAACTTCGCGGCTTCGCGCAGGATGGCTTCGATCACGTCGGGCGAGGCGTCGGAGAAACCCGGCAGGTTGCCGTAGCGCTCGATGTGGAAGACGTCGTTGAGCAGGAACAGCGCATCGTCGACAGGCGCTTTGTAGATCGGCATCGTTTTCTCCCCGGCATCCGGCGCTAGGCGGTCAGACGCCCGTTTGGAAAGCGGCCGGCTCGTTTGAAGTTCCCTTGAGGCAGCTAAGCGTCGGCCCGGGCATCGCCAAGGCAGAATCAGCGTATCTCTCCATTTTGCCGCAGCGGCTTTACAGCGGCATTAAGGGAACCCGCCCGTGGCGAACTGGTGTCCGCGCTCAGGCAAATTCCTAACGAAACACCGCCACTTCGGCCGGATGTTAACCCGCTGTTTACCGTAAAGGGCAAAAAGTCGGCGGGTGGCCCAAAGCGGGCCCGGTGGTCGTTCCCCGGCGCAATCCGGCTTTTCATGACGAGAGCTGGTCCCGTTACGCCTCCACCTCGACGTTGGGTGTGAGAATGAAATTTGGTGTCCCGTGGAGTGTCAAAGGCATCCGGCCCGAAGCCCGCGAGACTGCCAAGGAAGCGGCTCGCCGGTCCGGCATGCCTTTGGGCGAATGGCTGAATTCCGTCATCCTCCAGCAGGCGAATGAGATCGACGACGAGGACGAGTACGGCGCCGCCGACATGTCCTCCGTTCATGAACGGCTGGACGACATCACCCGCCGCCTCGACCAGTTCTCGCGCAAGGGCCCGGAAGCCTACGCCCCGCGCCGCGGCCGTGAGGCCGGCAGCCCCAGCAACGACCAGCTCGTCCAGCTGATCTCGCGGCTCGATCAGCGCATCGAGCAACTCGCCCAGCTGCCGCGGATGATGGCGCCCTATGCGCCGCCGCTGGCGCCGCAAGCCCCGGCCTGGCCCAACCCGCCGCAGATGGCGCGGCCGGCGATGCCGCAACAGCCGCCGCAGCCCGGCCTGCCGCTCGGCCTCGACCGGGCCGTCGCTGACATCGCCGCCCGCCAGCGCAGCCTCAACGGTGTCGCCGGCGGCACGCCGCAGCCAGCGTCAATGGCGTCGCAGCCGCTGCCGCAGGTCGTCACCGCGCCGGCCGCCCCCGCCTATGTGCCGGCGGTGCCGACGCAGGACCTGTCGGGCCTTGAAGAGCATCTCAGGCAGATCACCGACCAGATCGAGACCTTGCGCCGCCCCGGTGTCGAGGACGCCATCAACGCCCTGCGCGCCGAACTTGGCGACATCGCCCGGGCCCTCAACGACGCCATGCCGCGCCAGGCCATCGACGCCATCGAGCGGCAGATCCATGGGCTGACCCAGCGCATTGCCGAGGGCCGGCAGAACGGCGGCGACGCAGGCGCGTTAAGCGGCATCGAGCACGGCCTTGCCGAGGTGCGCGACGCGCTGCGCGGTCTGACGCCGGCGGAGAGCCTGGTCGGCTTCAACGAAGCGGTCGACGGCCTCGCGCACAAGATCGACATGATCGTGGCCCGCCGCGATCCGGAAATGCTCGGCCAGCTCGAGCGCGCCATCACCACCTTGCGCGAGATGACCGGCCACGTTGCCTCGAACGATGCGGTCAGCCGGCTCGCCGCGCAGGTCGCCGAACTGGGCGACAAGGTCGATCATTTCGCCATGGGCGGGGCGAGCGACGCGCTCAACAATCTCGAGCACCGCATCAGCGCGCTGTCCGAGGCCCTCGCCGCGCGCTCGCAGAACGGCGCCGTCGTGCCGCCGCGTCTGGAAGCGCTGGTCGAGTCGCTGTCCGACAAGATCGAGCAGATCCAGCAGTCGCGCGGCGAGAACGTCGCTGTCGGCCATCTTGAGGATCAGATCGTGGCGCTGGTGAAGCGACTCGACGCCTCGGACTCGCGGCTCGGCCATCTCGAGGCGATCGAGCGCGGGCTTGGCGACCTGCTGGTCCATATCGAGGAAATCCGCGCCAACAAGAATTCCGACACGGTGCGCGACGACGGCGCGCCGGTCGTCGCGCAACTGCAGCAGCAACTGGCGCGCACGCAGTCGGCGCTCGACGCCATGCACGGCACGCTCGGTATCGTCGTCGACCGTCTCGCCACCATCGAAAAGGGCGTGCGCGAGCCGCGCGCGCCAATGCATGACGAGGCGATGGAACTGACTCAGCCAGTCGGCAGGATCGCCGCCCGCGCGGTGGTCGACGAGCCGCCGCAGGCGCTGCCCGCGCCGCCGTCTCCGCCGCCCGCGCCGCAGCGCATGGAGGCGCCGCAGCCTGAATCGACACGGTTGCCGCCCAGGCCCTATCCGCAACAGCCGGCCCCGGAACTGGCGGCCGTGCTGGCGCAGAGGCCCGCCGCTCAACCCGCGCCTCAGCCGGCAGCGCAGCCCGCACCGCAGCCGGCTGCCCGGCGGCTGCCGCCGGCGCCGCGCCTGCCGATCAATCCAGACCTGCCGCCCGACATGCCGATCGAGCCGGGCTCGGCGCCGCCGCGCTTTGCCGCCAGTCATGCCGCCCGCATCGCCGCTTCGGAAGCCGCCCTCGGCGCGGCGCGGCCGAAACTGGAAGCCGAGCCCGAGGGCAAATCCGGTTTCCTCGCCGCCGCCCGCCGCGCCGCGCGGATTGCCATGCAGTCCGCCAGGCCGCGCGCGCCGGAGCCCGACGTTCCCGAGTACATGACAGACGACGAGGAAGCCGCGCCGTCGCTGCGCTCCTCGGTGATGAAGAAGGTCAAGTCGGTCCTCATCGCCGCCAGCCTGGTCGCCATCATCATTGGCGGCATCCAGATTGCCAGCAAGTTCTTCGACTTCACCTCCTCGCAAACGGCGCAAAACGCCGGCACCGGCGTCACGGCCCCGCCGAAGACAACGACCGACGAGCCTCTGGTCACGCACTCGCTGACCGCGCCGATCAAGCCGTTCGACGGCAGCGCGATGAGCGGCTCCGCTCCGGGCACCGGTGCAGTCCGCAATGTGACACCCGGCGTGCTGCCCGGCACCGACAGTTCGTCACTGCTCTCGGCACCGGCCCTCAATCCGCCGCCGCGCACCGCACCGAACAGCACCGCTCCGGCCAATGACGTCACCGGCAGTATTCCGCAACGTGCGCCCAAGGCCAAACCGGCGAGTCCCTATGGCGACATTGAACTGCCGATCGCCATCGGCGGCGCCCGGCTGCGCGATGCGGCCATCGGCGGCGATGCCGTCGCCGCCTATGAGGTGGCGCAGCGCTTCGCCGAAGGCCGCGGCGTGGCCGCCAATCCCGAGGAAGCCGCGCGCTGGTTCGAGCGCTCCGCCGGCAAGGGCTTCGTCCCGGCGCAGTTCCGCTACGCCAGCATGCTGGAAAAAGGCCACGGCGTGAAAAAGAACCTCGGCCAGGCGCGCAAGCTCTACGTCGCCGCCGCCGGCAGGGGCCATGCCAAGGCAATGCACAATCTCGCGGTGCTGTATGCCGAAGGCATCGACGGCAAGCCGGACTACGCCACCGCGGCACAGTGGTTCCGCAAGGCCGCCGAGCATGGCGTCGGCGACAGCCAGTACAATCTCGGCATTCTCTGCGCCCGCGGTCTCGGCGTGGAAAAGAATTTGAACGACGCCTACCAGTGGTTTGCACTGGCCGCCGCCCAGGGCGACCGCGAAGCTGCCAAGAAGCGCGACGAGATCGCCGACCGGCTCGAGCCCGACGACCTCACGACCATCCAGGCCACGGTCAAGAAGTTCGCCGCCAAGCCGCAGCCCGCCGAGGCGATCGCAGTGCCGGCGCCGCGTGGCGGCTGGGACGACAACGGCAATGCCGAAAGCCCCGCCGCAGCGCCGCAGCAGCCAGCGCCCGGCCCGGTGAGCAAGCCGCAGGCCCGGCCGCAGCCCGCGCGCGCCGCAGCCGCCGCCGGGCCACTCAATCTCGGCAGCGTCGCGCGGCATTAAGTTTAAGACCGCTTAAGCGGTGACGTGGCGTCGGCGGGGGTGTTCAATCGCGTCGAATCGCGCGAAGACGTGCGCGTGTCATGAAACATCGTCACGATGGATCCGAGCCAAAGGGCCGCACGTTGCGCCTCACTTAGACCCGGATCGAAAGCTACGCGTGCCCGGCACGCGATCCGCGGCGGCGACGGCCGCCGGCGCGGAGAACGCTTCCGACCAACGCCCTGAAAGCCGGACGACGTCGCTTTGCAAATCTATCTCCCGATCGCCGACCTGCCCGTCAACATCTTCCTGGTCTTCGGGATGGGGCTGACGGTCGGGTTCATCTCGGGCATGTTCGGCATCGGCGGCGGCTTCCTGATGACGCCGCTCCTCATCTTCATCGGCATTTCACCCGCGGTCTCGGTGGCCAGCGTCACCAGCCACATCGCGGCATCCTCCTTCACCGGCGCGATCAACTACTGGCGTAAGCGTGCCGTCGACATATCGCTCGCGTTAATGCTGCTGGCGGCCGGCATCGTCGGCACGGCGGCCGGTGTCTGGCTGTTCACGATGCTGCGCGCGGTCGACCAGCTCGACCTCGTTATCGGTCTGTCCTACGTGACGCTGCTGACCACGGTCGGCGCGCTGATGATCAACGAAGGCGTGCAGGCGGAACTGCGCGCCAGGCGCGGCGGACCCGCCACGCTGCGCCGTCCCGGCAGCCACACCTTCGTCCACGGCCTGCCGCTGAAGATGCGCTTCAAGCGCTCCAAGATCTATGTGTCGGTCATCCCGGTATGGGGCATCGGCTTCATGATCGGCTTCATCGGCGCTGTGCTCGGCATCGGCGGCGGCTTCCTTCTGGTGCCGATGCTCATCTATTTCCTGCGCGTGCCGACCGCGACCGTGATCGGTACGTCGATGGTGATGACCCTGATTACCATGACCTCGGCCACCGTGATGCATGCCGCCACCAATCACCTGGTCGATGCCGTGCTGGCGCTGATCCTGATGGTCGGCGGCGTTATCGGCGCGCAGTTCGGCGCCCATACCGGCCAGCGCATGCGCGCCGAGCGGCTGCGCCTGCTGCTGGGCCTTCTGGTATTCATGGTCGGGATGCGCTTCGCCTACGAGCTGATCGTGCAGCCGAACGAGCTCTATTCGATCCGCATGGTGGGGTTCGACTGATGCGCCGCCTCGCCGCCATCGCCGCGATCCTCGCTTGTGCCGGCGCGCTGTCACCGGTCCGGGCCGAAGAACTGGTGCTGTCGCTGTCAACGCACCGGGTCGCGGTGACCTCGAGCTTCGTCGGCGCCGATCTCGTGCTGTTCGGCACCATCGAGCCCGACGCGCCGCGCGCGGCGCTGCGCAACAATTACGATATCGTTGCAACCGTGATCGGCCCACGCGCCACCTTGCGCACGCGGCGCAAGGCGCGCGTCCTCGGCATCTGGGTCAATGTCGACGCACGCGAGTTCATCCGCGTGCCGTCCTATCTTGCCGTGCTCAGCAACCGGCCCGTCGCCGAGATCACCAACGCGGAAACGGCACGGCGCCTGCAACTCGGGTTGAGCCAGATCACTCTCACACAGCGTATCGGCGCCGATTTCGCCGACACCGTGCCCAACGATCCGTTCCGCGTGAACTTCATCAACCTCAAGAAGGAAGCCGGGCAGTATCGCGAGACGCCGAACGGCGTGACTTTCCTGACGCCGACCGTGTTCCGCGTCGCCATTCCGCTGCCAGCCGACACCGCCACCGGCGGCTACACTGTGGACGTCAAGTTGTTCGCCAACGGGCAACTGGTCACTCGCAACAACACCGCGCTGGAAGTAATCAAGACCGGCTTCGAGCAATATGTCTTTGAAGCCTCGCAGCAGCACGGTCTGATCTACGGCCTCGTCGCGGCGATGATGGCTCTGTTCATCGGCTGGGCTGGCAGCGTGGTGTTCAGAAGGGATTGAGGAACTCCGTCATCGTCCGCGAAGGCGGACGATCCAGTAGACACCGGATTTTCAGGAGATTACTGGATACCCCGCTTTCGCGGGGTATGACGCAAGAGTGCTAATCCCCCAAGCACCGTTTCGCCGCGAAGGCATAGAGCCGATCCGGCCCCAGCATATGCGCGGTGAAGGCTAGCGTACCGAACAAATCGGCGAAGGCGGCATCGCGAATGTTGAGCCCGCCGGTGAACTCGCCGAAGGCCGGCATCACCATGCGCGTTTCATCGGCAACGAAGCAGCGGCGGCGCACGGAGCGGCCGCGCTGCGAAATCTTCGCCACCGGATGCAGATGGCCGGCGATTTCGCCGGCGGCGCCGCTCGGCAGATGGCGGAAGGTCAGCGCATCAATGCTCAAGGTGTGCGTGAAGACGCCGCCGATGCCGTCGGCCGGTTCGGGATCGTGATTGCCGGTGATCCAGACCCAGTCGCGCCCGCGTTGCAGGGCGGCGATGCTGTCGCGATCTTCGCTCGCCAGACGCGACGGCCCGCCGCCATCGTGGAAGCTGTCGCCGAGCGCGACCACCATGCGCGGCGCGTAATGCGCGATGAGCTTCGTCAGCCGCGCCAGCGTCGCGGCGGTATCGTAAGGCGGCAGCAGCATGCCATGCCGCGCGAAACTCGAGCCTTTTTCCAGGTGCAGATCGCTGACGGCGAGCAGGCCGTGTTCGGGCCAATACAGCGCGCCGCAGGGATCGCACACCAGCGAGACGGCGCTCAGCGCAACGACATGCTCCGCCCGCACAGGCGCGGCGGCTTCCTGCATGTCATTGGCACGGATCGCGCTCAATTCATCGCTTCCTTGATCAACTCGTCGGCGGCTTCCGCCAGCAGCGTATCCGCCGCCTCGCCATAGACCGTTTCGCGGCCGATCTCCAGCATCACCGGGACCGCCAGCGGCGAGACGTGGTCCAGCCGTTTATGGACGATTCGCCCTTGCACGCGCGACAGCATTTCGGAGAGCCGCTTGATGTCGAGCAGCCCGGTCGCCGCATCGGCCCGCGCGGCGCGCAGCAGGATGTGATCGGCCTGATGCTTGCGCAAGACGTCGTAGACGAGGTCGGTGGATATCGTGAGTTGCCGGCGCGTTTTCTCCTCGCCCGGGAACCGGCGCTCAATCAGCCCGGCGATGATGGCGCAGGTGCGGAAAGTGCGCTTCATCAAAGCTGATTCGTCGAGCCAGGCTTCGAGATCGTCGCCGAGCATGTCCTCGGCGAAGAGTTCCGCCAGCGACAGGCCGCCTTTGGCAATGCGCAGGCCCATGTCGCCGAGGCCCCACACCGCCAGCGCGTATTCGTTGGCGACGAAACCGAGCGGCTTGAGGCTCCAGCGCTCCAGCCGCCGCGTCAGCAGCATGCCGAGTGTCTGGTGCGCGAGACGGCCCTCGAACGGATAGCAGACGAGATAATTCTTCGCGGCGCGCGGAAATGTTTCGACCAGCAGATCGCCGGCCGGCGGCAGTTGCGAGCGCCATTGCTGGATCTCAAGCCATTCGCGCACTTGTTGCGGCAGCGCCTGCCACGCCTTCGGATCGGCGAGAATGCCGCGTACGCGCGCGGCGAGATAAGTCGAGAGCGGAAACTTGCCGCCTTCATAGGCTGGCACTTTCGGATCGGTGGCGTTGGAGCGCGAGGCATAGACTTCGTTCTCGACCAGCGCCTCGTAACGCAGGATCTCGCCGGCGAAGACGAAGGTATCGCCCGGCGTGAGGCCTTCGATGAAATATTCCTCGACCTGGCCCAGCACGCGGCCGCCGCGCGGAATCACTGTCGTCGAACGACGCGAGCGCACGAGCCGCACCTTCAGCATATCGGCCTCGACAATGGTGCCGATATTCATGCGATAGCGCTGCGCCACGTTCGGATGGGTGATGCGCCACTTGCCATCCTTGCCCTGCCTTATCTTGGCGAAACGCTCATAGGCTTTCAGCGCATAACCACCAGTGGCGACAAAATCGACCACGCCGTCAAAATCGCTGCGCGCGAGTTTGGCGTAAGGCGCGGCGGACCGGACTTCATCGAACAGTTCGTCGGCCGTAAACGGCTCGCCGACAGCGCGGCCGAGCACATGCTGCGCCAGCACGTCGAGCGCGCCCGTGCGCAAGGGCGGCGTGTCCTGCGCATTCTCGGCGACGGCGTCGATCGCCGCCGTACATTCCAGCACCTCGAAGCGATTGGACGGCACCAGCACCGCCTTCGACGGTTCGTCGAGCCGGTGATTGGCGCGGCCGATCCGTTGCAACAGCCGCGACGAGCCTTTCGGCGCACCGATATTGATGACGAGATCGACATCGCCCCAGTCGATGCCGAGATCGAGCGACGAGGTACACACCACCGCGCGCAATTTTCCGGCGGCCATGGCGTCCTCGACCTTGCGGCGCTGCGCGACGTCGAGCGAGCCGTGATGCAGCGCGATGGCGAGGTTGTCGTCGTTGATGCCCCACAAGGCCTGAAAGGTGAACTCGGCCTGGCTGCGCGTGTTGACGAACAGCAAGGTCGTCTTGTGGCGCTTGATGAGGTCGTACATCTCGCCGAGGGCGTGGCGCGCCGAGTGTCCGGCCCAGGGCAACCGCTCGGTGGTGTCGAGCATCGATACATCGGGCTGCGCGCCGGCTTCCGCGATGACGAGGTCCGCGCGGGCTTCACCATCCGGCGGCTGCTGCACCAGAAAGCGGCACAACTCATCGGGCGCGGCGACGGTCGCGGAGAGACCAACGGTGACAAGATCGGGCGCCAAAGTGAATAGCCGCGCGAGACCGAGCGACAACAGATCGCCGCGTTTGGAGAGCACCAGCGAATGCAGCTCGTCGAGAATGACGCGCTTGAGCGAGCCGAACAGATAGGGCGCATCGGCCGAGGCGAGCAGCAGCGCCAGTTGCTCCGGGGTCGTCAGCAGGATGTCCGGCGGATCGCGGCGCTGGCGCTGGCGTTTCGACGTGGGCGTATCGCCGGTGCGGGTCTCGAGCCTGATCGGCAGCTTCATCTCGGCGACCGGCGCCTCGAGATTGCGCGCGATATCGACGGCGAGCGCCTTCAGCGGCGAGATATAGAGCGTGTGCAGACCGCCTTCGCGGCGGATGCCGCGGCCGGTCGAGATGAGTTTTTTGTCTTTCGCCGCTTTGGGCTTCTCGGACTGCTCATGCAACTCCACCAGCGTCGGCAGAAATCCCGCCAGCGTCTTGCCGCCGCCGGTCGGCGCGATCAGCAGCGACGATTTTCCGGCGCGGGCTTTTTCCAGCAGCGCGATCTGATGGGCGCGCGGCTGCCAGCCACGCGAAGCGAACCAGCGCGTGAAGACGTCGGGGAGCGGCGCTGTTGCGCTCAAGCGCCCTCCTTTTTGGCAACCACGACCAGCCCCGACACCGGCACGCCCTTCTCGGTGCGCGTCGAGGCGCGCTCGCAGATGAGCAACTTAAGGCCGCCGCCAGCCACCGCGGCGCGGGCATGGGCTTCCGAATGAGCATAACGCAGCGTATCGCGCAGGATCACGTCGTCGCCGTCATGGGTCTCGACGCTGAAGGCGAGATAGCCGCCCGGCCGCAGCACGCGCGCCACCGGCGCACCGATCTGCATAAGCTCGTGAAAGTAGATGAACACATCCGCGGCCAGAACGAGATCGAACGAGCCCGGCGTCGCGCCGCGAAGATAGGTCATCGCCTCGGCCTCAGCGAGATCGTCATAAACGCCCTTGGTCCGCGCCACCTGAAGCATGCCGCCCGACAAATCGACGCCCGTCAACCGCCCGCACAACGGCCGGAACAGATCGCCGGCGAGCCCGGTGCCGCAGCCGAGATCGAGCGCGTCGGCGAAATGCGAGGGCGCGCCGGCGCGCGTCAGCGCATCGAGTAGCAATTGCGGCCCGCGATAGTTGAGATGGCCGGTGAGCGAGGTCTCGAACTTCGGCGCATAGCCATCGAACAGCGACTGGATGTAGCCGATCGGCATGGCGACCGGCGGCAGCGCGCCGAGCCGCGCCAGCCGCACCGCCGCGCCGTGAGCGTCGCGCGGGTCGGCGTCCCGCGCCTTCTCGAACGCCGTCACCGCGCCCTCCTTGTCGCCGAGCTTCTCGCGCGTCTCGCCGAGCGCGAACCAGGCGGCGGCAAAGCCCGGCGCCAGCGCCACCACCTCGGCCAGCAGTTCCGCGGCCGCGGCGTTATCGCCCGCGTCCAAAAGGCCGCGCGCCCATTCGAAGCGGCGGTCGGCGATCAGGTCGCCGGAAGATTGGTTCAGACTCGTCACTCTTTCTGTCATCGCCGGGCTTGACCCGGCGATCCCGCTTAGTTTTGGCGAAGTTTGTGCGTTCCTTATCGGGATGGCCGGGTCAAGCCCGGCCATGACAAGTCTCTTACAGTACTTATCTAGACTGTCATGCGGCCCGAACAAATCCTCGTCCCCACGCCGTCCGGCCTGTGCAGCAAGGCCGGCGGCTTTCATATCGACCCGACGCGGCCGGTGGACAAGGCCCTGATCACCCATGGCCATTCGGACCATGCCCGGTCGGGGCATGGTCATGTGCTGGCGACCCAGGAGACCCTGGACATCATGCGCCTGCGCTACGGCGAGAATTTTGCGGGCTCGACGCAGGCGATCCGCTATGGCGAGACGTTCGACCTCAACGGCGTGCGCATCAGCTTCCACCCCGCCGGTCATGTGCTCGGTTCGGCGCAGATCGCTGTCGAGAGCAAGGGAACCCGAATCGTCGCCTCCGGCGACTACAAAGATGTCGCCGACCCGACCTGCGCGCCGTTCGAGCTGGTGCCTTGCGACGTGTTCATCACCGAGGCGACCTTCGGCCTGCCGGTGTTCCGCCACCACGATGCGGAAGGCGAAATCCGCAAGCTGCTGCACTCGGTCGCGGTGTTTCCCGAACGCGCGCATCTGGTCGGCGCCTATTCGCTCGGCAAGGCGCAGCGCGTCATCGCCATGCTGCGCGCCGCCGGCTACGACAAAACCATCTATCTTCACGGCGCGATGGAGAAGATCACCGCGTACTATCAGGAGCGCGGCATCGACCTCGGCCCGGTCGAACTGGTGCGCGGCGCCAAGAAGGCCGAGTTGGCCGGCACCATCACCATCTGCCCGCCGACCGCGATGTCGGATCTGTGGTCGCGGCGCTTCCCCGACCCGGTGCTCGCCTTTGCCTCGGGCTGGATGCGCGTGCGCGCTCGCGCCCGGCAACGCGGCGTCACGCTGCCTTTGGTGATTTCCGATCACGCCGATTGGGATGGCCTGACGAGGACGATCACGGCGACCGGCTGCTCGGAAGTCTGGGTCACGCATGGCGAGGAAGAGGCCCTGGTGCACTGGGCGCACATGCAGGGCCTCAAGGCCAGGCCGCTGACGATTGTCGGTTACGGGGACGAGGAGGAGAGTGAAAATCCGGCGCCCGCCGAAGCGGAGCCGGACGCATGAACCGCTTCGCGGAACTGCTCGACCGCCTCGCCTACGAGCCGGGGCGCAACAACAAGATCAAATTGATCGCGGCCTATCTGCGCGAGACCGAGGATCCGGACCGCGGCTATGCGCTCGCGGCAATGACCGGCGCGCTGAGCTTTCGCAATGCCAAGGCCGGCATGATCCGGCAGCTCATCGCCGAGCGCACCGATCCGGCGCTGTTCGCGCTGTCCTATGACTACGTCGGCGATCTGTCGGAGACGGTGGCGCTGATGTGGCAACCGAAGGCCGTCGGCTCGCCCGCGCTCGATGAATTTCCGACCGATCTGTTTGCAACGCCGCGCGATGAAACAAAGCTCCTGCGCAACGATCCCTCCCCCACCCTTGCCGAAATCGTCGAAGCACTGTCGACGCTGAGCAAGGCGCAACTGCCAAATCAGATCGCGCGCTGGCTCGATACGCTCGACGAGACCGGACGCTGGGCGCTGCTCAAGCTGGTCACCGGCGCGCTGCGCATCGGCGTCTCGGCGCGGCTGGCAAAGACCGCCGCCGCAACGCTCGGCGGCAAGGAGCCGGACGAGATCGAAGTCATCTGGCCGGGCCTCGCGCCGCCTTACACTGAGCTGTTCGCCTGGCTCGAAGGCAAAGCCGACAAGCCGGTCAGCAGCGATCCCGCGCCATTCCGCCCGGCGATGCTGGCGCATGCCATCGAGGACGGCGATCTCGACGCGCTCGACCCAGGCGATTTCATGGCCGAATGGAAATGGGACGGCATCCGCGTCCAAGCCGTCGCCGGACGCGATGAACATGGCGCCCTCGTGACGAGGCTTTATTCGCGCACCGGCGAGGACATCTCGCCGAGCTTTCCCGATCTGCTGCCATGCTTGCGCCTGCCCGGCGCCATCGACGGCGAGTTGCTGATCCTGCGCGAGCAGCGCGTGCAGTCGTTTAACGTTCTGCAGCAGCGGCTCAACCGCAAGACCGTGACGCCGAAGCTGATCCAAGAATTTCCGGCGCACCTGCGCGCTTACGATCTGCTCGCCGACGAGAGCGGCGATCTGCGCGACCGCGGCTTCGCCGAACGCCGCGCCAGGCTCGAGACCTTCGTGCGCAAGCTCGATACGAGGCGGGTCGATCTTTCGCCGCTGATTGCCTTCAAAACCTGGGACGAGCTCATCGCCGCGCGCGCCAATCCGGCGCAAGGCGGAGCCGGCGCGGACGCCGAAGCCGTCGAAGGCATCATGCTCAAGCGCCGCGACGCGCCTTACGTGCCCGGCCGGCCGAAGGGCCAATGGTGGAAATGGAAGCGCGACCCGACGACGGTGGATGCCGTGCTGATGTATGCCCAGCGCGGCCACGGCAAGCGCTCGTCCTTCTATTCCGATTACACTTTCGGCGTCTGGAATAGCGAGGACGAACTGGTGCCGGTCGGCAAGGCCTATTTCGGTTTCACCGACGAAGAGCTTGCCGAGATCGACCGCTTCATCCGCCGCAACACGGTGGCCAAGTTCGGCCCGGTGCGCGAGGTCACCCATGAGCCCGATACCGGCCTGGTGCTGGAGGTAGCGTTCGAGGGACTGCAGCAATCGACCCGCCACAAATCGGGGATAGCCATGCGCTTTCCCCGCATCAGCCGCCTGCGCTGGGACAAGCCACCACGGGAGGCCGACCGGCTGGAAACGCTGGAGAAGATGTTAAATTCCGTCATTCCGGGGCGCGAGCTTTAGCTCGCGAACCCGGAATCCATATCCCCGGCGCTGCGGCGTATAGATTCCGGGCCCGCGCTTTCAGCGCGTCCCGGAATGACTGCAAGATAACTTGACCCCTTACCCAACTTCGCCTCAGGTACCGCCCATGCCCAACGACCTGGAGCCTGTGGAGCGCCGCATGAGCAACGACACCGCTACCCGTATTTTCGGCGGCTCGCCGCTCGGCGTCCTGGTGCGCCTGATCCTGGTATCGATCCTGGTCGGCGTCATCCTTTCGGCGCTCGGCCTCGACCCGCTCGACATCGTCCATAGCCTGCGGCGCCTGGTCCGCAACATCTGGGACATGGGCTTCGACGCCGTACGCTGGCTGTGGGGCTATTTCCTGCTCGGCGCGGTCATCGTCATTCCGATCTGGCTGATCATGCGCCTCGTCAACGCGCCCCGCGGGAAGTGAAGCACTACTGACCTTGACGTATCCGGTCGAGATCAACACCGCCCGCGTCTTTGCCATTGCGGGACCGGCGATGATCGCCAATGTGACGACGCCGCTGCTCGGCGTCGTGGCGACCGCTGCCATCGGCCGTCTGGGCGATGCGGCGCTGCTCGGCGGCGTCGCCATGGCCTCGCTGATCTTCGACTGCATGTTCTGGCTGTTCGGCTTCCTGCGCATGGGCACGGTGGCACTGACCGCGCAAGCGCTCGGCGCCCATGATGGCGACGAGCAGCACGCCGTTCTGGCGCGCGCGCTCATTACGGCGGCGGCCATCGGCTTGGCGTTGATCGCGCTGCAGGTGCCGCTCGCCATCGCGATCTTCAGCCTGATGGGCGGCAGCGAAGCCGTCACCGACGCGGCGCGGCACTACTTCGTCGTGCGCATGTGGTCGGCGCCTTTCGCGCTCGGCAATTATGTGATGCTCGGCTGGCTGGTCGGCCTCGCCCGCCCGATGCTCGCGCTATCGATCCAGATCGCGATCAACATGCTGAACATGGTGGTTACCGTGCTGCTGGTGCTGATGCTCGACTGGGGCGTCACTGGCGCCGCGCTGGCAGCGGTGATCGCCGAAATTTTCGGCCTCATGCTCGGCCTGGTCGTCGCCTGGCGCGTGCTGGGCGGCCGCTTCGGGCTCAAGCGCGCCGCGATCTTCGACCGCGCCCGGCTGACGCGTATGTTGGCAATCAACCGCGATATCATGATCCGCACTGCGGCGTTGATCGCGGCTTTCCTGTTCTTCACCGCGCAAGGCGCGCGCGCCGGCGACGTCACCCTCGCCGCCAATGCGGTGCTTCATAATTTCACGTTGGTCGGCGCCTTCTTCCTCGACGGTCTCGCCAATGCCGCCGAGCAATTGTGCGGCCGCGCCTATGGCGCGCGCAACCGCGATGCGTTCGCCCGCGCCGTAAAGCTGATCGTCGTCTGGGGCTTCGTCTTCGGCCTCGGTGCATCGCTGCTGTTCTTCTTCGCCGGCAAGCCTGCGATCGACCTGATGACGGCGAGCGAAGACGTGCGCCGCATCGCCTATAGCTACATGTGGCTTGCGGCGCTGGCGCCGATCTGCGGCGTCATGGCCTTCGCCTTCGACGGCGTTTATATCGGTGCCACCTGGGTACGCGACATGCGCAACTTGATGGTCGCCTCGTTCCTGATCTATCTCGCTGTTTGGGCGATCACGCTGCCGCTCGGCAATGCCGGGCTATGGATCGCGATCCTGTGCTTTTTCCTCGCCCGCGGCGGTCTGCAGGCCGCGCGCTATCCGGCGCTGGTCAGGCGACCGTTCGAGGGGCACTGACAGTAGCCCCGTTCATTCCCGCGCAAGCGGGAATCAGTCTTTAAAGAAATCTGGGTCCCCGCTTTCGCGGGGACGAACGGAGAAACATTTACGTCGGCCAGCTGTCCGCGGTGATGTCGGCGGCGTCGACACCGACCATGGCGGCGAGCGAATCGCGATTGCCGCGCTTGAGAGCGGCGGCGATGTCAGCCTTCATGCGCGGCACCAGCCCGATGCCATGATAGATCAACCCGGTATAGAGCTGCACCAGCGTGGCGCCGGCCTTGATCTTGGCGATCGCCGTCGCGCCGGAGTCAATGCCGCCGACGCCGATCAGCGGGAAGGCGTTTTCGGTGCGCACGAAGGTCTCGGCGAGAATTCGCGTCGATAGGCGAAACATCGGCTTGCCGGACAGGCCGCCAGTTTCCTTCGCCTTCTCGCGGTCGCGCAAGGCCGACGGCCGCGAGATCGTGGTGTTCGACACGATCATGCCGTCGACGCGGTGCTTGCGCGCAACGCCGACCACGTCGTCAAGCTCGGACAAAGTCAGATCGGGCGCGATTTTGACCAGCACCGGCGTCGGGCCGGAGCGCGCACGCACGCTGTCGCGCGCCTCGATGACGCGGGACAGCAACTCGTCGAGCGCCTGGGCCTGCTGCAGATTGCGCAGGCCCGGCGTATTCGGCGACGATACGTTGACGGTGAAATAGCTCGCCACCGCGGCGAAGGTCTCGATCAGGCGGACATAGTCCTCGGTGCGGTCGACCGAATCCTTGTTGGCGCCGATATTGACGCCGACGACGCCCTCGCGCGGGCGCGCGGCAAGTCGGGCCAGCGCCGCCGCGGCGCCGCCATTGTTGAAGCCAAGCCGGTTGATGACGCCGCCATCCGCTTCCAGGCGGAACACGCGCGGCCGCGGATTGCCGAGCTGCGGCCGCGGCGTCAGCGAGCCGACCTCGACGAAGCCGAAGCCCAGGCGGAGCAGCGCGTCGGGCGCCACAGCGTTCTTGTCGAAGCCGGCCGCGAGCCCGATCGGATTGGGAAAGTTCAGGCCGAAGGCGCGGACCTTCAGTTCCGGCGGATCGGGGTCGGGACGGCCCCGCGGCACGAAACGCAGCGCCTTCAGCGCCAGATTATGGGCGTCTTCGGGGTCGAGAGCCCGCAGGAAAGGACGGGACAGGCGATCAAGAAAGCCGATCACCGGCAAACTCCACATGAACAGCCCGGCGGCGGCGACCGCCGTAATTCCAAAGGCCGCAGAGACATAGGCCCGGCCGGCGGCAAAAGCGATCCTTTTGAAAATTTCCTGTCGGATTTCGGGAATTCAGCCACAGAAACTCTTGCAGAGTAGCCCCGATTCGAGGCTATAATTCCTACTTGATGAACGATAACCCACGCCTCCGCGTCCCGAGCGGGCCGGGGCCGAAACGCTGGTGCTTTTCATGCTGACCCATGCGCAAATCTGGAATGCCATCGACCGCCTGGCGGCCCGCTCCAAACTCACCGCCTCGGGACTCGCCAAGAAGGCCGGGCTCGACCCGACCACCTTCAATAAGTCGAAGCGCATCACGCCGGAAGGGCGGCCGCGCTGGCCGTCGACCGAATCCGTGGCCAAGGCGCTGGCGGCGACCAGCACGAAGGTGGATACCTTCGTCACCCTGATTACCGACGGCACCAAGCCAACCATTACCAGCGTGCCGCTGATCGGTTTCGCCGAGGCCGGCGCCGCCGGCTATTTCGACGATGCCGGCTTCCCGGTCGGCAAGGGCTGGGAGGAAGTTACCTTCCCCGCCATCACCGACGAGCATGCCTATGCGCTGGAGGTGTCAGGCGATTCGATGAAGCCGGCCTACCGCGAGGGCGACATCCTCATCGTGTCGCCCGGCGCGCCGGTGCGCAAAGGCGACCGCGTCGTGGTCAAGACGCGCAAGGGCGAAGTCATGGCCAAGGAGCTCAAGAAGAAGCAGGCCAAGTCGATCGAGCTCAAGTCGCTCAACTCCGAACACCGCGACCGCACGTTGCAAATGGCAGACGTCGAGTGGATCGCGCGCATCCTGTGGGCGAGCCAGTAAGACGAGGCGCGTCTCCAGTATTGGTAATGCTGTATGGGCCGGCCATGCGCGATTGCCGAATGCCGGAGCTATCTCGTTAAATTGACATAACTCGGCGCGCGGAGCGCTGATTATAAACTGGATACAGAGTAGCCTTAACCAATTGCCGATTCGAGGCAGTTAAGGTTCGGACTCGCCGGCACTGCCGGAGCTATAACCGGTCCACTCTCATCCAGGGGCAATTCATGAATCGTCGACATGCATTGAAGGCACTCGCCGCGATGGCGCTGTGTCCGATCTGCTCACCCGCGGGTTTCGCAGCGGAAGGCGCGCATTGGAGCTACGAAGGCGAGCACGGCCCCGCGCACTGGGGTGATGTCGATGCGGCCAGCAAGGTCTGCTCGGTCGGCGCCCAGCAATCGCCGATCGACATCCAGAGCAGCATCAAGTCGCAACTGCCGCCACTGCAGATCGGCTGGACCAAGAAGCCGGACATGATTGTCAACAACGGCCACACCATCCAGGTCAATGCCGATCCCGGCAATATGCTCACCGTCGGCGCCAGCAAATACGAACTGCTGCAATTCCATTTCCATCATCCGAGCGAGCATCTGATCGCCGGCAAGACCTATCCGATGGAAGTGCACTTCGTGCACAAGGATGCGGCCGGCAATCTGGCGGTGATCGGCGTCATGATGACGGCGGGTCAGGCCAATCCGGCGTTCAGGGCCATCACCACGGCGATGCCGGGCGCAGCCGGCAAGCCGGTGAAGATGACGGCGGTCGACATGGGGCAGCTGCTGCCGGCCCGGCGCGGCTATTTCCGCTATGCCGGTTCGCTGACGACGCCGCCTTGCGCCGAAGTGGTGAACTGGCTGGTGCTGCGCGAGCCGATCCAGGTCGCCCGCGCGGACATCGACGCCTTCGCCAAGCTGTTCCCGATGAACGCCCGTCCGGCGCAGAAGGACAACCGGCGTTTCGTGCTGAGTTCGTGAATCTCAGTTGTCATGTTCGGGCTTGTCCCCGCCATCCCGGTAGGGGACGCAGTACCCTCCTAAGCGAGATCACCGGGTCACGCCGCTTCGCGGCGGCCCGGTGATGACATTTTGGGGTTAAGCTGACCTTGCCAGCGCGCCGTCGATCATGTCGACGGTGTTCTTGATGCCGTAGACGGCAACGAAGGAGCCGAAACGCGGCCCCTTCTCCTGGCCGAGCAGCACCTGATACAGCATGTTGAACCAGTCCAGCGACACGCCGGGACGGCCGTCCTTGGCCTTCTTGGCGTGATCGAGGAACGGCTCGCGGCGGCCGATCTCATAGACGACGTTCTGGATTTCTTCCGCCGTCGAGTCCGGCTTGAGATTGGCGAGCGTGTCGCGCAAATCCTGCAACGCCTTGCGCTCGACCTCGCTCGGCTCGCGGAATTTCTTTTCCGGCAGCACGAAGTCGCGGAAGTAATGGATGGCGTAGCCGACCATCGCGTCGAGCTTGGGATGCGTCTGCGGCGTCACGCCCGGACGATAGCGGCCGATGAAGCCCCACAACGTCTCGGCGTTCTCCGCGTTCGACGATGACACCAAAGTCAGCAGCATCGTGAAGGTCACCGGCATGTCCGCCGCCGGCGGCTTGCCGGAATGGATGTGCCACACCGGATTGCCGAGCTTCTGCTTCCAGTCCTGCTGGCGCGGATAGCCTTCGAGGAACTGCTGATAATCGTCGACCTGGCGCGGGATCACGTCGAAGTACAGGCGCTTGGCCGCCTTCGGCTCGCGATACATGAACAGCGACAGCGATTCCGGCGAGGCATAGCGCAGCCATTCCTCGATGGTCAGGCCGTTGCCCTTCGACTTGGAAATCTTCTGTCCCTTTTCGTCGAGGAACAGTTCGTAGTTGAAGCCTTCCGGCGGCTTGCCATCGAGCGCCTTGCAGATCTCGCTCGACAGCTTGACCGAGTCGATGAGGTCCTTGCCGGCCATTTCGTAATCGACGCCGAGCGCCACCCAGCGCATCGCCCAGTCCGGCTTCCATTGCAGCTTGCAGGCGCCGCCGGTCACCGGAACCGTGATCGGCTCCTTGGTGTCCGGGTGTTCGTAGGTGATGGTGCCGGCCTTGGCGTCATGCGCCGTAATCGGCACCTGCAGCACGATGCCGGTCTGCGGATCGATCGGCAGGAAGGGCGAATAGGTCGCGGCTCGCTCCTCGCGCAACGACGGCAGCATGATCGCCATCACCTTGTCGAGGCGCTGCAGCATCTTGAGCAACGTAGCGTCGAACCGGCCCGACTTGTAGTACTCGGTCGAGGAGGCGAACTCGTATTTGAAGCCGAAGTGGTCGAGGAAGGCGCGCAGCCGCGCATTGTTGTGCTCGCCGAACGAGGGATGCGTGCCGAAGGGGTCACGCACCTTGGTCAGCGGCTTGCCGAGGTCGAGGGCCAGCGCGTCCTTGTTGGGGACGTTGTCCGGCACCTTGCGCAGGCCGTCCATGTCGTCGGAGAAGGCGATCAGCCGCGTCGCCACCTTGTCCTCCGTGAGCACCCGGAAGGCGTGGAGCACCATGGTCGTCCGCGCCACCTCGCCGAAGGTGCCGATATGCGGCAGGCCGGATGGGCCATAGCCGGTCTCGAAAATGACTTCGTCCTTCGGTCTGGCTTTCAGCCGCGTCACGATCTTGCGGGCTTCCTCGAACGGCCAGGCGTTCGACTGCTCGGCGAACTTCTTGAGCTCTTCGGGCGCGATTTGCGGCGCAATTTCGGCAGTGGTCATCGACATTCCGGCCTCCGGCGGGCAGACATAGGCAAGGACCCGAACCCCGTCAATTGAACAGCGAAAAGCAGCCGTCTTGAGCCCGTCGCCCGCATCCAAGAGCAAAACCGCCGCCGTGATCGGCGGCGGCCCGGCCGGCCTGATGGCGGCGGAGACCCTGGCGCGCGCCGGCGTCGCCGTCACGGTCTACGACCAGATGCCGTCGCTCGGTCGCAAGCTGCTGATGGCGGGGCGCGGCGGGCTCAATCTGACCCACAGCGAGCCGCTCACCGATTTCCTCAAGCGTTACGGCGACGCCGACGAACGGCTGATCGCCGCCGTCACGGCGTTTCCGCCGGCAGCCTTGCGCACCTGGGCCGACGCGCTCGGCGCCGACACGTTTGTCGGCTCCAGCGGCCGCGTCTTTCCCAAGGCGCTGAAGACTTCGCCGCTGCTGCGGACGTGGCTGCTCCGCCTGCGCAATCTCGGCGTGACCGTGAAACTGCGGCACCGCTGGGAAGGCTGGGATGAGGACGGCCAACTCCTTTTCAACGCCGACGGTGAGAAGGTTTCCGTGAAGCCCGATGTCGTCGTTCTGGCGATGGGCGGCGCAAGCTGGCCCAAGCTCGGTGCGGACGGGCGCTGGGTGGATATCCTGCGCGGAGAGAAGGTCGCGGTGGCGCCGCTTCAGCCAGCCAATTGCGGCTTCACCGCCGCATGGTCCGACGTGCTGCGCGGCTTCGCCGGCCAGCCGCTCAAGCGCATCGCCATCGCCTTCGGCGAGCGCAGTGCACGCGGCGAGGCGATGGTGACGCAATCGGGCATCGAAGGCGGCGCGATCTACGCGCTGTCATCGCCGATCCGCGACGCCATCAACAAGGACGGCGCGGCGACCATCGCCATTGACCTATTGCCGGATGTGACGCTCGCCAGGCTCACCGAACGCCTCTCGACACCGCGCGGCAAGCAGTCGCTGTCGAATTTCCTGCGCAAGAACACGCATCTGGCCGCCGTCGCGCTGTCGCTGCTGCATGAGGCGGCGCTAGCGAGCGGCTCGCAACTGTCGGCGCTGCCGCCCGCCAGGATCGCGGCGCTCATCAAGGCCGTGCCGGTGACATTGACCGGTGTGCAGCCGATCGAGACGGCGATCTCAAGCGCCGGCGGCATCCGCTTCAGCGAACTCGACGACCATTTCATGCTGAAGAACAGCCGCGGCATCTTCGTCGCCGGCGAGATGCTCGACTGGGACGCGCCGACCGGCGGCTATCTCTTGCAGGCGGGCTTCGCCACCGGCGCGGCCGCCGCGCAAGGGGCGCTGGCCTGGCTCGGCGATTCCCGAAAATGAAGAAGGGCCGCCCCTTGCGGGACGGCCCTTCCATTGTCGAACCGCAATCCGCGGGACCGCTAGCTGACGCGGAGCCCCACCGAGGCGAGATTCCAGGTCGCGGTTGCCGACGTCTGCGGCGATAGACAATGAGACACTGGATCACCTCCTTTCTGATGTTGACGATGGGACTAACCTAAGCCGTCCAAGCCGGTTTGGAAGTGCCTTCGAGCCTCAAAACGGACTGATGGGGAAATATCTGAGCCAGAGATCGGTGAAGCGGCCCTGTTCCCAAAGCCGGAACAGCGCCCAGTTGATGGCCTGCCGCAACAGATCGTTGCCGCGGCGGACCGCGATGCCGACGCCCTCGCCAAAGAACCGGCTCTCCATGTAGGGCCCGCCGACGAAGGCGCAGCAGCCGCCCGAATCCGTGCCGTTGAGCCAGAACGCCAGCGAGATGCCGTCGCCGAACAACAGGTCGACCTCGCCCTTCTTCAGGGCTTCGCGCGCCGCCGCCACATCGGGGAACGGCCGCAGCTCGGCCTCGGTGAACAGCATCTTGAGATACGCTTCGTGCGCGGTGCCGGCGACGACAGCGACCTTCTTGCCTTCGAGCGCCTGTGGTCGCACGTCGACGATGCCGGCATTGCGCCGCGCCACGAAGCGCGCCGGCGTGCGGTAATAGGGATCGGTGAAATCGACACGCTTGCGCATCGCCGGCGTTGCCGCGAACGAGGCGATCACCGCGTCACCCTGATTGGCGTTGAGGCTGTCGACCAAGGTGTCGTAACGGCGCATCTGCACCGTGCAGGCGACCTTGATCTCCTCGCAGATCATCCGCGCCAGATCGACATTGAAGCCGACCGGCGCGCCGTCCGGCCCGGCATAATTGAACGGCGGATAATCCGTCTCGGTGAGAAAGCGGATCACGGTGAGGCGCGACAGGTCGGGCCGTTCGGGCCGCCGGCGCGGATCCCAGAAGCCCGGCACGTCGGTCGGCGTGCGCACGGGATTGGTGTCTGGCGCGTCGGCGGGGGGCTGGTCGCGCTGCTCGCCCGGCCGCGGGACATGGGCCTGCGGCCAGGCCGTGGTGACAGTCACCATCAACGCCAGCGCAGTCAGCGCCGCGCGCCCCGTCAGCTTCTGGAGAAAACCCATCGACCGGTCCGGTCCTCGATCAGATTCGGCCGGACCATAAAGCGTTTTCAGGCGAAGTGGAAACCGCTTCGCTCGAAGAAGATGCGGCAAAGCTTAATCGTCGCCGCCGGGCCCTCAAGCGACTCTCGGCCTCCCTAGGCCGTAAGGTATTTCTCGATCTCGTGGACGGGCATCTTGACCAGATCCTTGTCGATCTCGGCGCGCACCGCAGCCTTGAGGCCGTGCCCGTAAGCCTGGCGCAGGAAGCCGAGTGCGCGCGGCGGCGCTACCACGATCAGGGACTTCACGTCCTGCCCGTTGACCGCCTGATCGAGCTTGGCGGCGAGCTCGGCGAGGAAGGTCTCTTCCTCCTGCGTATGCCAATCGGTCTGGCCGACCGAGGAGCGGCCCGGCCCGACAGCGGAATGCGAACGCCCGGGCTTGTCCGCGCCCAGTTCGTGGGTCGCCGCCGCCTTGTGCTCGAAGACCTCGCGCGTCTTCAGGTTGGGGAACTTGGTGTCGCCGGCATTTTCGAGAATAAGTGCCTTGGCGCCGTCGCAGACTACGACCCACTCGCCTTCCTGAATCGACAGACCGGCCATTACTTCCTCCTCGGATTTGCCAGCAAACTAACGCAATCGTGAGCATCCAATTTTGCTCTGGATCAAACACGCGAGGTGCCAAAGCGGTTCAGCTACCGGGGTAATCCGAGATGCCGGCGGGCGACGGCGATCGACGGAGGACACGTGGATCAAGCAATCATAGCCCGGATGCCGGCTGTTGCGGATGCGGCCGGCCTGTCCGGTGAGGAAGCCCGGCGCAGGCTCGCGCGATTCGGCCCGAATGCAGCAAGCGACGTCACCGAGCATCCGCTGCGCCGGGTCGTCAGCAAGTTCATCGCGCCGGTGCCCTTCCTGCTTGAAGCGGCCATCGTCATGCAGCTTTTTCTGCATGAGTATATTGAAGCGAGCGTCATCGCCGTACTGCTGGTTTTCAACGCCGCGCTTGGACTGATCCATGAAAGCCGTGCCCAGGCGACACTCGACGCGCTCAAAGCCCGGCTGGCGTTATGGGCGAGCGTGCGCCGCGACGGCGCATGGGCCAACATTCCATCCGCCGACGTGGTGCCGGGTGACGTGCTGAAGCTGTCGCTCGGCAGCGTCGTGTGCGCCGACGCACGACTTCTGTCCGGCAACGTGCTGCTCGACCAGTCAATGATCACCGGTGAATCGCTGCCGATCGAGGCCGGACCGGGTTTCGAGACATTCGCCGGCGCGCTGGTGCGCCGTGGCGAGGCGGTCGCGGTCGTCACCGCGACCGGCGCGCGCACCAAGTTCGGCCGCACCGCGGAACTGGTTCGCACCGCCCATGTCGTCAGTGCCCAGCAAAAGGCGATCTTCAAAGTCGTCCGCAATCTGGCGGTGGTGAACGGCGTCATCGCAGCAGCGCTGATCGCCTATGCCTACATGATCGGTCTGCCGTCAGACGAATTCGTGCCGCTGGCGCTAATCGCGGTTCTGGCGACCGTGCCGGTTGCGCTGCCGGCGACGTTTACGCTCGCCACCGCGATTGGCGCCCAGGCGCTGGGCAAGAAGGGCGTGCTGCCGACGCGACTCTCCGCCGTCGATGAGGCGGCATCGATGGATCTGCTCTGCTCCGACAAGACCGGCACGCTGACGCGCAATGAATTGGCGGTCACGGCCGTGCGCGCCATGCCGGGCTATGACGAGGCCACCGTGATCGGCCTCGCGGCGCTGGCCAGTTCGGACGGCGGCCAGGACCCGGTCGATCAGGCGGTGCGTGCCGCGGCGAGCAATCGGACCGCCGCGCTGCCCACCTTGTCGCGCTTCATCCCCTTCGATCCGGCGACCAAAATGGCCGAGGCGATCGCCACCGATCGCGACGGCGCGACGCTGCGCATCGTCAAAGGCGCCTTCGCCACCATCGCCGCGCTGTCCACGCCGCAGCCCGAAGCGATGGCCGCCGCGGAGGCGCTGCAGCGGCAAGGCTACCGCGTGCTCGGTGTCGCCATTGGGAACGCGTCCAGGCCGGGTCTCGTCGGACTGCTGGCGCTCAGCGATCCGCCGCGCCCCGAGGCCGCGGGCTGCATTGCCGAACTGCGCGGTCTCGGCGTCGACGTCGTGATGATCACCGGCGACGCCGCCGCCACCGCCGGCGTCATCGCGCAAGCCGTCGGCATCACGCGTCCGGTCTATCCCGCTCAATCGATCAGAGCCGACGTTCGCGCCGATGAATTCGGCGTCTTCGCCGGCGTGCTGCCGGAAGACAAGTTCAACCTCATCAAGGCGTTTCAACGAGCCGGCCACACCGTCGGTATGTGCGGGGACGGCGCCAATGACGCGCCGGCGCTGCGCCAGGCGCAGATCGGCATCGCGGTGTCGACCGCGACCGACGTCGCCAAATCGGCAGCCGGCGTGGTCCTGACCGAGCCGGGTCTTGCCGGCATCGTTGCCGCCGTGCGCGAGGGCCGCATCACTTTCCAGCGCATCCTGACCTACACCCTGCGCTCACTCGTCAATAAAGTGCGGCAGGTGCTCTTTCTCGCCCTTGGCCTTGTCATCACCGGGCACGCCGTGCTGACGCCAATGCTGATGGTGATGGCGATGGTCACCGGCGACTTCCTCGCGATGTCGGCGACCACCGACAATGTCGCGCCCTCGCCGCAGCCCAACAGCTGGCGCATTGGCAGCCTGACCATCGCAGGAGTCGTGCTTGGTCTGTGCGATCTCGCCTTCTGCGGCATGGTGCTGGCGGCCGGCGCCTACTGGCTCAAGTTGCCGATCGACAGCCTGCAGACGCTGACCCTGGTGACATTGGTATTCAACGGCCAGGCGGTTTACTACGCCGTGCGCGAGCGCCGCCGCATGTGGGCGTCGCGGCCGAGCCTGATCGTGATTCTCGCCTCGGCCGCCGATATTCTCATCATTCCGGGCTTCGCGGCGACAGGCTTCCTGATGACGCAATTGCCGCTGCCGATCATCGGCGGCGCCTTCGCAGCCGCCGTCGTGCTCGCCTTCGTGCTCGATAGCGTCAAGATCGCGACATTCCGCGCGCTGCGGATGGCCTGACGGACCGCTAGTTCGTGCCGTCGAGCAGGCGCCGCGCGATCACCTGCGCCTGGATTTCCGCCGCGCCCTCGAAGATGTTGAGGATGCGCGCGTCGCACAGAATGCGCGACACCGGGAACTCCAGCGCGAAGCCGTTGCCGCCATGGACCTGCACGGCATTGTCGGCGTTGGCCCAGGCGACGCGGGCGCCGTAGAGCTTGGCCATGCCGGCCTCGAGGTCGCAGCGGCGGCCGGAATCCTTCTCGCGCGCGGCATGATAAGTGAGCTGGCGCGCGATCATGATCTCGGTGGCCATCATCACGATTTTGTCCGAGACGCGCGGGAAATCCGCGATCGGCCGGGAGAACTGGATGCGCTGCTGCGCGTAGTTCATCGCCGTCTCCATCGCCGCCTGGGCGACGCCGATGGCGCGCGCCGCGGTCTGGATGCGCGCGGATTCGAAGGTCTGCATCAGCTGTTTGAAGCCGAGACCCTCGACGCCGCCGAGCAGGTTCTCGGCCTTGACCTCGAAACCGTCGAAGGCGATCTCGTATTCCTTCATGCCGCGATAGCCGAGCACCTCGATCTCGGTGCCGGTCATGCCTTTCACGGGGAAGGGGTTCTTGTCGTCGCCGCGCGGCTTTTCCGCCAACAGCATCGACAGGCCGCGGTGACCCGGCTCTTTCGGATTGGTGCGCACGAGAAGCGTCATCAGGTCGGCGCGCACCGGATGCGTGATCCAGGTCTTGTTGCCGTAGACCTTGTAGACATCACCCTCGCGCACCGCGCGGGTTTTCAGCGACGCCAGATCCGACCCGGTGTTCGGCTCGGTGAACACCGCGGTCGGCAGCACTTCGCCCGAGGCGATCTTCGGCAGCCACTTGGCCTTCTGCCCCGGCGTGCCGCCGCCAAGAATGAGTTCGGCCGCGATTTCCGAGCGGGTGCCCAGCGAGCCGACGCCGATATAGCCCCGCGACAATTCCTCGGAGACCACGCACATCGATTCCTTGCCAAGACCCATGCCGCCGAATTCTTCCGGAATGGTCAGGCCGAAGACGCCGAGCTCGGACATCTGCGCAATGATTTCGAGCGGGATGTAGCTGTTGGTGCGGTGCCACCCTTGCGCGTGCTCGATGACTTCGGCGTCGGCGAAGCGGCGCATTTCCTCGCGGATCGACTCCAGCGTTTCGTCGAGCCCGGCAGCGCCGATGGTGGCGCCGTGGTGGGCGCGCATCAGTTCCATTAGCCGGGCGCGCCGCTCGGCGGTGTTGCCATTGGCGATCAGGGTTTCGACGGCAGGCGTCATGCGGGCCGCGACCTGCGCCATCGACAGGCCCATGTCGGCGGGCCGCACGATCTCGCCCTGGCTCATCGGGATGCCGCCGACCGTCTGCGCCAGCAACTCGCCGAGCCCGATCCAGGTGAGATGTTCTTCCATCTCGCCGAAGGTTCCGGCCGCGGTCATGCGCTCGGCATAGGCGGTGAGCTGTTTCACCGCTTCGGCATAGGTGGCGAGCCAGGCCAGCCCGTGGGTGGCGCGCTGCTCGCGGTCGAACAGCTTGGCCACCGCATGACCCTCGACCACGACCTTGCCCCGGACCCGGACGGTGGCATCCGACAGCAGCGCCTCCATGACGACGACCGCCGCGCGGCCGAGTTCGACAAGGTCCAGGTCGGCAGCGGTACGGGAGACGGCAATCGGCATGAGGGTCCTCGGAAACGGCTTCACAGACAGCCCGGTGGGGATCGGCGCAGACTATGCGTGCAACGCACAAAAGCAAAGAGGAGCGCGACCGGCCCGCCCCGACCGGACGGAAATACCGAAATATTAACCAATTCAGGCTCTTGTCGGAGGTCACAAGTGCGCGTGGCGTTCCCTCACTTTCGACGAGCCCGAACCGGCCATGCGCTTCAGAACACAGCTCCTGTCGTCGCTGTCACTGAACCGGCTGCTGACCCGGTTTTCCGTCCGCACCCGCATCATCGTGCTGGCCCTGGCGCCGCTGGTCGGCTTTGCCGCCAATGCCATTACCTACAGCGCCGGCGAACGCGAGGTCGACGATGCCTTCGTGACCGTCGACCATGCGCACCGCCTCGCCGACGCCAGCCGCGACCTCAGAAACGCCATCGCGCTGATGCGCATCGCGGTGAAGGACTTCGCGCGCCAGCGCGAGACGCTACTGGACGCCTTTCCGCAGTCGCTCGACCTCGCCAATCGCAGTCTCGACACGATCGCCATGCTCGTCGGCGCCGACGGCGCCGCGGAGATGCTCACGCTGCGTGACGAACTCATCGGCATCGGCCGCAACTACACCGAACTCCACAACACCCAACGCGTCCTCGGTCTTACCGAGAATGACGGGTTGCGCGCCGCCCTCAATAATTCGGGCGTGCGTATCGAAGCCGCCATCAACGACAGCCTGAGTTGGCTCGCCGCTTCCGAGGCGCGGCGCATCATCGTGGTGCTGCTCAACATGCGTCACCACGAGGCCGAATACCGGCTTAATCCGAGTGAACTGACGCGCATGCAGTTCACGGCCGCCTATCGCGAGTTCGTTAGAGTCTTCGAGGGCATTGAAGGCATCCCGGAGATGAAGAACAAGCTCACCAGCGAAATGAAGGACTACCACGACATCTTCCTGGATTGGGTTACGCTCACCGACCGCACCAATCCGCTGCGGGCGATCATCGACATCGACAGCCAGAATTTGTTGCCGCGAGCGACGGCGATCATCGAAACCGCCAACCGGGCCGCGACCATCGCCAGCGACAGGCTGGCCGCATCGCAAGCGCGAACCCGCAGCGGACTCATCGCAGCCGGACTCGTCATGGCCATCCTCGGCCTTGCCTTCAGCTGGTACATCGGGCGCAGCATCAGCGGCCCGCTTCAGGATCTCGCCGGCGCCATGAAGAGGCTGGCGGCGGGCGAAACGTCGGCACAGATCCCGGACACCGGCGCGCGCGACGAAATCGGCGACATGGCGCGTACCGTACTGGTGTTCCGCGATTCCATGATCGAGCGACAGAAGCTCACTGCCATCCAGGGCGAGCAGAGCCGCGCCCGCGAGGCGCGCAGCGACAGCATCGCCGCGGCGATCCGCCGTTTCGAAACCTCGGCCGGCGATGCCCTCGGCAAATTGCGCGCTGCCTCGCAGGATCTGGAGCAGAGCTCGACGGCGCTCAACAGAACCGCCGACACGGTTTCCGCCGAAGCGCAGGGCGCCGAACGCAGCGCCAGCGCCGCTTCGGGCAACGTCGCCAGCGCGGCCAATTCGATCGAGGAACTAGCCACCTCCATCGACGCCATCGCGGCCCAGGCCAAACAATCGAACGACGTCGCCGCCCGCGCGGTGACCGAAGCGCAACGCACCGTCAAGACGATGGCCGATCTCGACCAGGCCGCGACCCGCATCGGCGAGGTCGTCGGTCTCATCCAGGCCATTGCCGGCCAGACCAACCTGCTGGCGCTGAATGCCACCATTGAAGCGGCGCGCGCCGGCGAGGCCGGGCGCGGCTTCGCCGTGGTCGCCGCCGAGGTCAAGTCGCTGGCGGCGCAGACCGCCAAGGCGACGGAGGAGATCGCGGATCAGGTGGGCGGCATCCAGACCGCGGCCGCCGGCACCGCGCTCGCCATCGAGCAGGTCAACACCATCATCCGCGACATGGCCGCGATCGCCACCGCGGTCGCCGCCACCGTCGAACAACAGAACGCCGCAGTCGCCGTAATTGCCGAAGGAGTCAGCCGCGCCTCCGACGACGCCCGCACCGGGGCCCAGGCCATGAGCCGCGTCGCCGGTGTGGCGGTCGACGCGCGCTCGACCGCCGCCGGGGTCAAGGAACTTGCCGATGCCGTCGCCGTTGAAGCCGGCAGCATCGACGATGAAATCCGCCGCTTCCTGAACGACGTCCAGGCGGCGTGATCCCTTTCCCCGGTTGCGGCAGGGCTGGCCGAAGCGCCACTTGCCAACGCCCTGCCGATCCCCAACTCTGCGGATGGCCACGCAGCTCAGGATTTCAGCGCTTTGCGCCTTCTCAAAACCTCATCGCGCGTCGTCGTCGAAGCCGGCCGGCAATTCCTCGCCGATGATGGCTGGGCCATCGCCAGCCATATCGCGCTGTCGTTGCTGATGGCGATGTTTCCGTTCCTCATCGTCTGCACCGCGCTCGCCGCCGTATTCTTCGGCTCCGACAGCCTCGCCGATGAGGCGGCGCGCATTCTGCTGGAAGCCTGGCCGGAAGAGGTCGCCGGTCCGATCGCCGCCGACATTCGCGGCGTGTTGACCGGCAGCCGCGGCAACGTCCTCACCTTCGGCATGTTGTTCGCGCTCTACTTCGCCTCGAGCGGCGTCGAGAGCCTGCGCGTCGCGCTCAACCGCGCCTATGGCATGGCCGAGCGCCGGCCATGGTGGGTGCTGCGTATCGAGTCGGTCGGCTATGTGATCGTCGGCGCGATCGCGCTCCTGTCGTTTTCGTTCCTCGTCGTACTGGCGCCGCTGATCTGGAGCCGCATCGTGCGCTACGTGCCGACGCTGGAGCCACTGAGCGACCTCGTTACCTTGTCACGCTTTGTTACGGCGGCCTTCGTGCTGGTGGTTTCGCTACTGATCGTGCATCGGTGGCTGCCGGCCGGCCGGCGCAGCTTTATGGAAATCGTGCCCGGCATCGTCGCGACACTGTTGCTTTGGCTGATCGGCGGCGCCGCGTTCGGCCGCTATCTCGCCGACTACGCCTTCGCCTACGTCAACATGTATGCGGGCCTCGCATCGGCGATGATCGCGTTGATCTTTCTCTACGTCTGCGCGTCGATCTTCATCTTCGGCGGCGAACTCAATTCGGTGGTGCAGAAAATAAGGCTCGGACGCATTGCTGCATCCGAGCCCGGTCCGGTTCACGACGACAAGCCGACGCTGCCGTAACGGCAGCCTATGGCTGCCCGGCCACTTCCAGCACGTCCTCGAAGGTCTTGAGCCCCATCGTCGGCGCGTTCACCAGGCACGCCATGTTGCCGGGCGGGTGCTGGTTCTTCCACATCATGGTGTGCGCCTTCGGGATCTCCAGCCACGGGAAGGTCTTGGACAGACACGGATCGATGCGGCGCTCGAGCACGAAGCGGTTGGCCTGGCTGGCCTGCTTCAGATGCGCGAAATGCGAGCCCTGGATACGCTTCTGCCGCATCCAGACATAACGCGCGTCGAAGGTGATGTTGAAGCCGGTGGTGCCGGCGCAGAACACGACCATGCCGCCGCGCTTCACCACCATCGCCGACACCGGGAAGGTCTGCTCGCCCGGATGCTCGAACACGATATCGACGTCGCGCTTGCCGGTGATATCCCAGATCGCCTTGCCGAAGCGGCGCGCTTCCTTGGCCCAGTCGTTGAACTCTGCGGAATTCACCTGGGGCAACTGGCCCCAGCACTTGAAGTCCTTGCGGTTGATCACACCCTTGGCACCGAGATTATAAACATACTCGGCCTTGGAGTCGTCGGAGATGACGCCGATGGCGTTGGCGCCGGACGCCGCGGCCAATTGAATGCCGAACACGCCGAGGCCGCCCGAGGCGCCCCAGACCAGGACGTTGTCGCCGGGCTTGAGGGTATGCGGCGCGTGGCCGAACAGCATGCGATAAGCGGTGGCGAGCGTCAGCGTGTAACAGGCCGACTCTTCCCACGACAGATGCGCCGGCTTGATCATCAACTGACGCGACTGCACGCGGCAGAACTGCGCGAACGAACCGTCCGGCGTCTCGTAGCCCCAGATGCGCTGCGACGGCGACAGCAACGGATCGCCGCCATTGCAGTCCTCGTCGTCGCCATCATCCTGGTTGCAATGGACGATGACTTCGTCGCCGACCTTCCAGCGCTTCACCTTGGAGCCGACCGCCCAGACGATGCCCGAGGCATCGGAACCGGCAATGTGGAACGGCTGTTTGTGGACATTGAAGGGGGTGATCGGCTGGCCGAGGCCCGCCCAGATGCCGTTGTAATTGACGCCGGCGGCCATCACGAGGACGAGCACGTCCTCTTCGCCGATCGGCCAGGTCGGCACGGCCTCGAGCTGGAACGACTGCTCGGGCGGCCCGTGGCGCTCTTGCCGGATCACCCATGCGTGCATTTTCTCGGGGACATGACCGAGGGGCGGGATTTCACCAATGTCATAAAGGCTCTTGAGCGGCCCCTCCCGCTCCACCTTCGCAACCGCCGGCATCGGCTGATCTCCTTGGATATAGGTTTGTTTTATTTTTCAACAGCAAGTGTGAACCAACTCATGCTGCAATGCAATATTGACCTTTGTGCTTAAGGGTTCGGCAAACCGAGATGGTTAGGGTCGCCACCACACAATGCGGCGAGACGCATGGCGGTTTCCGACAGCAACGACGTGGCGGCCGGCAATGACATGGCACCGTTCCCTGGCGCCGTCCTGACGCGGCCGGTGGAACTCGCCAGCGTGGCCCTGCTCGTCGTCACGGTGTCCTATCTTTTAGCTAGCTATTTCAATCACCTGTGGCTGATCGGGGCGGACGGCAACGGCATCCCCGACGACTTCGTCAATGTCTGGGCAGCCGGCCGGCTGGTACTCGAGGGCAAGGTGCCATTGGTCTACGACTGGCCAACGCACAAAGCCCTCGAGGAGGCGGCGCTCGGCCGGGCGTTCGAGGGCTATTTCGGCTGGCACTATCCGCCAAACTTTTTGTTCGTGGCCGCGGCACTCGCGCTGCTGCCTTATCTCGCGGCCTACTTGTTATGGCTCGCGGTCACCTTCCCAATCTATCTCGCCGCAATCCGGACGATCATCGGCGAACGCAGCGGCTATTTGCTTGGCGCCGCTTTCCCCGGCGTGCTGTTCAACGCGATCGTCGGCCAGAATGGATTCTTCAGCGCCGGTTTGATGGGCGCCGGTCTCGTTCTGCTCGCCGAACGGCCGATCCTTGCCGGCCTTGCCTTCGGTGTTCTCACCTACAAGCCGCAACTCGGCATCCTGATCCCGATCGCGCTGATCGCCGGCGGTTACTGGCGCACGATCGCCGCAGCGGCGACATTGACCATGGCGTGGTCGGCGATCTCCCTGGCCGCATTCGGATGGCCGACATGGCAAGGCTTCATCGACAATATCAGCCACACGTCGGAGGCCTTTCTCTCCAAGGGCTGGGCCAATTTCGGCAAGCTGCAGACCGCCTTCGGCTTGATCCGCTCGATGGACGGCAGCGAAGCGCTCGCCTGGTCGGTGCAGGGCGCCATCATTGTCGTCGCAGCCATTGCCATTGCCACGCTGTGGCGCAGCCGCGTGTCCTATGATGTCAAAGCCGCGGCGCTCGGCGTCGCGGCTTTGCTCGCGACGCCTTACCTCTATGCCTATGACCTCGCCGTGCTGGCCGTGCCGCTGGCCTTTCTGTTTCGCCGCGCCCGCCACACCGGTTTCCTGCCCTACGAACTGCCGACGATCGGCGCGGCCTGCCTATTGCTGCTGATCTTCCCGTTCGTCGTTCTGCCGCTCGGGTTCATCGCAGTTCTATTGGTTGCAGGTCTCGTCGCTCGCCGCGCCCTGGACGAGGTCGAGCTCGGCGCCCACAGAATTCATATTGCGTTGCAATAAAAAACACGGCACGTTGCCTTATCCCCATGAGTGCCGGACATGACCACCGAGAAGCAAAAGCGCGATAAACCCTGGATTTTCCGGACCTACGCTGGCCACTCGACGGCCGCGGACTCCAACGCGCTGTACCGCAAGAACCTCGCCAAGGGGCAGACCGGCCTGTCGGTCGCCTTCGATCTGCCGACGCAGACCGGTTACGACAGCGACCATGTCCTGTCGCGTGGCGAGGTCGGCAAGGTCGGCGTGCCGATCAGCCATCTCGGCGACATGCGGGCGCTGTTCGACCAGATCCCGCTCGGCACGATGAACACCTCGATGACCATCAACGCCACCGCGGCGTGGCTGATGGCCCTTTATATCGCGGTCGCCGACGAGCAGGGCGCGCCGCGCACGGCGCTGACCGGCACCATCCAGAACGACATCATCAAGGAATACTTGTCGCGCGGCACTTACGTGTTTCCGCCGAAGCCGTCGCTGCGGCTGATCAAGGATGTTGCCATCTTCACCACATCGGAGCTTCCGAAATGGAACCCGATGAACATCTGCTCCTATCATTTGCAGGAGGCCGGCGCGACGCCGGTTCAGGAGCTCGCCTACGCGCTCGCGACCGCGGTCGCGGTGCTCGACACCGTGAAGAACTCCGGCGAAGTCGATCAGGCCAAGTTCGGCGAAGTGGTCGGCCGCATATCGTTCTTCGTCAATGCCGGGCTGCGCTTCGTCACCGAAGTCTGCAAGATGCGCGCCTTTACCGAATTGTGGGACGAGATAACGCGCGAGCGCTACGGCGTCACCGATCCGAAGCAGCGGCTGTTCCGCTACGGCGTGCAGGTCAACTCTCTCGGCCTCACCGAGCCGCAGCCGGAAAACAACGTGGCCCGCATTCTCATTGAGATGCTGGCGGTGACGTTGTCCAAGAACGCGCGCGCCCGCGCCGTGCAGTTGCCCGCCTGGAACGAAGCGCTGGGCCTGCCGCGGCCATGGGACCAGCAGTGGTCGCTGCGCATGCAGCAGATCCTCGCTTACGAGACCGATCTGCTCGAGTATGGCGACATCTTCGACGGTTCGTCGGAGATCACGCGCAAGGTCGAGGAACTGAAGAGCGAGGCCCGCGAAGAACTCAAGCGCATTGAGGACATGGGCGGCGCGGTCGCCGCGGTCGAGACCGGCTACATGAAGCAGCGGCTGGTCGAGTCGAATACCGCGCGCCTAGAAGCCATCGAGCGCGGCGACCAGGTCGTCGTCGGCGTCAACAAATATCTCGAGACCGAGCCTTCGCCGCTTACCGGCGGCATTGCCTCGATCATGACCGTGCCGGAGGAAGCCGAGCACAACCAGATCGAACGGCTGAATGCCTGGCGCGCGCAGCGCGACAACAAGGCCGTCGCCGAGGCACTGGCTGCGCTCAAGCGCGCCGCCACCGAAGGCACGAATATCATGCCGCCGTCGATCCAGTGCGCCAAAGCCGGCGTCACCACCGGCGAATGGGGCTGGACCTTGCGCGAAGCCTTCGGCGAATATCGCGCACCGACCGGTGTCGGCAATGCCATGCGCAACGATGTCGAGGGACTCGACGATATCCGCGCCGATGTCGACCGCGTGTCGTCGAAGCTCGGCCGTCGCCTGACGTTTCTCGTCGGCAAGCCCGGCCTCGATGGGCACTCGAACGGTGCCGAACAGATCGCCGTGCGCGCCCGCGATGCCGGCATGCAGGTGGTCTATGAAGGCATCCGCCTGACGCCGGAAGAAATCGTCGATGCGGCGAAGAAAGAAAAAGCGCATGTCATCGGCCTCTCCATCCTGTCGGGCAGCCATCTGCCGCTGGTGAAGGACGTCGTCGGGCGCATGAAGGAGGCCGGACTCGACGTTCCGGTCGTCGCCGGCGGCATCATTCCGCCGGAAGACGCCGCCGAACTCGAAAAGGCCGGCGTCGCCGCCGTCTACACGCCGAAGGACTTCGAACTCAACCGCATCATGGGTGACCTCGTGCGCATCGTGGAGCGCAAGAACAGCCTGACAAATGCGTAAAGTCCTTTACGGGGACAGAAGCTTCAACGCCTCCGCCAACTTCGATGGGCTCACCGGTTTGGTAAGATAGAAGTTCATGCCGGCATCGCGCGCGGCCTTTTCGTCATCCGGGCCATCGCGGCCGGAAATGCCGATCACCACGACCTGTCTTGCAGCTTCGGGCAACGCGCGAATCTGCCGCGTCGCTTCCAACCCGTCGATATCGGGCAGCGCCACGTCCATCAACACGGCGTCGTAGCCGCCGCTGGCAACCGCCTTCACCGCCGCTTCGCCGCTCTCGACAAAGTCGACACGATGGCCGAGCGCCTTCAGAACCGTGTTCATCACCACGCGGCCATAGGGATTGTCTTCGGCGCACAAAATCGTCAGCGATGGGCGCGCGCCGCCACGCGTCGCGGTTTCGCCGGACGCCGCGTCTTCTAACGGCTCGACTAGCGCCGTCAGCGTGAAGGTCGAGCCCTTGCCGGGCTTGCTCGTGACGGTGAGGTCGCCGCCCATGGCGCGGGCGATGCGGCGCACGAAGACGAGACCAAGACCGGCACCGCCATAGCGCCGCGCCACGTCTTCATTGGCCTGCGCGAATGGTTTGAACAGTCGCTTCACCTCGGCTGGCGAAAGTCCAATGCCCGTGTCGGTGAAGGTGAAGCTCAGACGCAGGCGGCCGCGCGCGGCTTTCGTCGCCGCAGCGCCGAAGCGAATCGATCCGGCGTGTGTGAATTTCACGGCATTGTCGGCGAGATTTTCCAGCGCCGTGCGCAACCGCAACGCATCGCCAGACACCAACGCCGGCAAATCGCCGATGACCGTTTCGGCAAAGACCGCTTTGCTGCCGGCGCGCGAGGCCAGTGCTTCCCCGACCGACTCGGCGAGCAGCCGCGGCGAAAAGACGTCGGCACGGACCACGAGGCCTTTGGCGTCGGCGCGCACCGCATCGACCAGCAAGGTCGCGATCTGCGCCAGATGATCGGCGCCGCTCTTGATCGCATCGGCCCAGCCGCGCTCGCGCGACCCGAGATCGGACGCCGACAAAAGTTCGGCGAGCGCCACGATGCCGGTCAGCGGCGTGCGGATGTCATGGGCGATGCCGGCCAGCGCAGCCTCCATCGCGCGCGCGGCCGGCAGCCGGCCCGGTCGCTTCGGCCGCCGCGCCCCGGTCTTCCTGGCCTTGCTGATGGCCTTTTTGCGCTTCGCCATGGCTCCCCGCCCCTGGGGGACGACATTGCCATGGCCGCTTGACTCAATCGAGCCCGACCCGGCGGCGGATGTCGGACGGGGTTAATCCCTGCGCCCGCAGCTCGCGCAGGGCAGTGGCGGCGGTCGATTTCGACAGCTTGCGGCCGTCGGCGTCCAGAATGAGACGGTGGTGGCGATAACACGGCGCCGGCAGGCCGAGCAGCGTCTGCAGCAGCCGATGCACGCTGGTGGCATGAAACAGGTCGAGCCCGCGCACGATATCGGTGACGCCCTGTAGCGCATCGTCGACAACGACGGCGAGATGATAGCTGGCCGGCGTATCCTTGCGGGCCAGTACGACGTCGCCCCACGCGGCGGGGTCGGCGACGATATCGCCGGTCGCGCCGTCACTGGATTCGGACCAGGTTAATTTCCCGGTCACTTGCGCGAGCGCCTTCGCCATATCCAGCCGCAGCGCGTAGGGCTCGCCGACCGCGATGCGGCGCGCCCGTTCGTCGGGAGACATCGACTTTGCCGCACCCGGATACAGCGGCGCGCCGTCCGTGTCGCGCGGCCACGGTTCGCGCGCGGCGACCAGCGCTGCGATCTCGGCGCGGCTCTCGAAGCTCGGATAGACAAGACCCAAGGCGTCAAGCCGTTCGAGCGCGGCGCGATAGTCGGGGAAATGTTCCGACTGCCGCCGCACTGGCTGTTCCCAGGCGATGCCGAGCCAGGCGAGATCCTCGTAGATCGCCACCTCGAATTCCGGCCGGCAGCGCGTGACGTCGATGTCCTCGATGCGCAGCAGCATCCGCCCGCCGGCGGCGCGCGCGACCTCGGCGTTGAGCAACGCTGAGAGCGCGTGACCCAGATGCAGGTAACCGTTCGGGCTCGGGGCAAATCGGAAAACGGGTGGCGGCATCGAACCTCAGTTGTCATGCCCGCGAAGGCGGGCATCCAGTAATCCCTGCGTCGCGAATTATCGCAAGCTCCGACGCTTACTGGATCGTCCGCTTTCGCGGACGATGACTTCTCCCTATGTTGCATGGCATGACGAGGCTCGAATGACCCACTTCCTCCACACCCAGTCCGATCTTGAAGCCGGCCTTGTCGAACTGATCCGCATCGATCCGCGGCTGGCGCCGGTGGCGGAGAGGGCCGGCACCTTCGACCTGCGCCGCCGCGAGGGCGGCTATCCCGGCCTGTGCGCCATCGTCTGCGGCCAGCAGCTTTCGACCGCCAGCGCCGCCGCGATCCGAGATCGCCTGTTCAAGGCCTTCGATCCATTTCATCACGACGCCGTCGTCACCGCGCGCCGCGACAAGCTCAAACGGCTCGGTCTGTCCAATGCCAAGATCAAGGCGGTCAAGGAAATCGGCAAGGCGGTCGGCACCGGCGCCATCGATCTCAACGCTGTCGGCGAGATGGACGCCGACGCCGCGCATCAGTTGCTCACGGCGCTACACGGCGTCGGGCCGTGGACAGCCGATATCTATCTATTGTTCTGCCTCGGCCATGCTGACGCCTTTCCGGCCGGCGATCTCGCCGTGCAGGAAGCCGCCCGCATTGCGCTGAACCTGAAGAAGCGGCCCGACCCCAAGGCGCTGACCAGAATCGCCGAAGCCTGGCGGCCATGGCGCGGCGTCGCGGCGCATCTGATGTGGGCCTATTATCACGTCGTCAAACGGCGCGAGGGCATCAGCCTCGAGACGGCCAACAAAAAGTTCGTCAAGAAAGCGAAGAAAAAGGCCAAAGCCGTCGACGCCAAAAAGCACTGGCCGCAGATCAAAAAAGCCAAATCGTCTGCTAAGAAGAAAACGGTGACGGCCAGAAGTACCGGCAAGAAAAAGGAGCCAAGCGTGCCACTCGACGGACCTCGTCTTGAACCCAAATCCGGCAAGGCGAAACAGCTCGTCGTCTTCCTGCACGGCTACGGCGCCGACGGCAACGACCTGATCGACATTGGTCTGGCCTGGCAGAACCTGCTGCCGGACGCCGCCTTCGTCTCGCCGCACGCGCCGCGGCCCTGCGGCCAGGCGCCGGTCGGCCGCGAGTGGTTTCCGCTGACCTTCCGCGACCCCAACGAACGCTGGACCGGCGTGAACGCCGCCGCGCCGGGGCTGAACGAATTCCTCGATGCGGAACTGGCGCGCCACGGCTTGCCGCCGGGCGCACTGGCGCTGGTCGGCTTCAGCCAGGGCACCATGATGTCGCTGCACGTCGGCTTGCGCCGGGCCGTCGCGCCCCAAGCGATCGTCGGCTATTCGGGCATGCTGGTGCTGCCGGAAGAAGGCGATCTCGACGCTTTCTCAGCGGAGATCGTGAGCCGCCCCCCGGTTCTGCTGGTTCACGGCGACCAGGATCAGCTCATCCCGGTACAGGCGCTCATGCACGCCGCTCAGAGCCTTGCCGCGCTGGAAGTGCCGGCGCAATGGCACGTCTCGCCCGGTGTCGGCCACGGTATCGACCAGGAGGGGTTGCGCCACGGCGGCGAATTCCTCGCCCGGCAGTTCGCCGCCCGACCTTAGCCCAGCATTAGTAGCCCGCCGCTCGGGACCCTTGCATCGGCTTCACAATCCCGTCACGCTGCCCTATTAGTAGAGGCTAAGCCGCGTGGCGGCGGCTGTCCTTGGAGGTCGAGGAGCAGCGCTTGAACGTGCATGTTTCGCCAGCCGGGTTTCCGGCCCTTGTGCTCAACGCCGATTTCAGACCGTTGAGCTACTACCCCCTGTCCTTGTGGTCCTGGCAGGACACGATCAAGGCGGTGTTTCTCGAACGGGTCAGTATCGTCGCCAATTACGACCAGGCGGTACGAAGTCCCAGCTTCGAGATGAGATTGCCCAGCGTCGTTTCGCTCAAGACCTACGTAAAGCCTTCGACCCACCCCGCCTTTACCCGCTTCAACGTTTTTCTGCGCGACCGGTTTTCCTGCCAATATTGCGGCAGCCGCGACGACCTGACCTTCGATCATGTCATTCCCCGCTCGCGTGGCGGCATCACCTCCTGGGACAACGTCATCACCGCCTGCTCGCCCTGCAACCTGCGCAAGGGTTCGCTGACGATGAATGAAGCCCACATGTTCCCGGCGCAGATGCCGTATCAGCCGACGGTGCATCACCTGCACCGCAACGGCCGCCAGTTCCCGCCGAACTATCTGCACGATAGCTGGCTCGATTATCTCTACTGGGATACGGAACTGGAGCCGTAAGCTCCGGCCGGCTTCGGCCTTTGCTCGCCTTTCTCATCGCCGATTGACCGGTATCAAATACCGGAGCCTTGCCGCGCGGTATCTGTATCAGCGCGAAAGGCGAGCCGATGAACCAACCCGTCGCCACGAGTGCAACGCGGGCCGATGCCGCAAGCCCGGTTGCCTTGGTCCCCAAACCGCAAGCGCCGGCGCCGCGCCCGCGGCGTCGCTGGATTGCCGCCGTTCTTGTCGTGCTGCTGAGTGCCGCGGGCTTCGTGGCCTGGCGCTACACGGGTTCGAACGACACCCTCGCCTACAATACACAGGCCGTGGCGCGCGGGAACGTGGTGCGCACCGTCACCGCGACCGGTACCGTCAATCCGGTGCTCACCATCATCGTCGGCAGCTACGTGTCCGGCGTGATCAAGGAGATCCACTGCGACTACAATACCGAGGTCAAGCAAGGCCAGGTCTGCGCCAGGATCGATCCCCGTCCCTATCAATCCGCGGTCGATCAGAGCGCCGCCAATCTGGCGGTGGCCAAGGCGCAACTCGAGAAGGACAAGGCCACCCTCGCCTACGCGCAACTGGCCTATGATCGTCATGCGTCGCTGGCGCAGACCAACGCGGTGTCGAAGGACGCACTCGACAATGCCCGCAGCGCGCTCGATCAGGCCAAGGCGCAGATCGGTGTCGATCAGGCGACGATCCAGCAACGCGAGGCAGCGCTCGCCGCGGCCCAGGTCAATCTCGATTACACCAATATCGTGTCGCCGGTGAACGGCACCGTGGTGTCGCGCAACGTCACGGTCGGCCAGACGGTGGCCGCAAGCTTCCAGACACCGACCTTGTTCCTGATCGCCACCGACCTGACGCAAATGCAGGTCGACACCAGCGTCAGTGAAAGCGACATCGGCGGCATCAAGAACGGCAACCACGCCACCTTCACCGTTGACGCCTTCCCGAAGCGCACGTTCCGCGGCGTGGTGTCGCAAGTGCGACAGTCGCCGCAGACGGTGCAGAACGTCGTCACCTATGACGTCGTCGTCAGCGTCGACAACAAGGATCTTGCTTTGCGGCCCGGCATGACTGCGGCGACCCGCATCATCGTCGATGAGCGCCATGATGTGCTGCGCGTGCCCAGCCAGGCGCTGCGGTTTGCGCCGCCATCGGCCGGTGCTCCCGCTGGCGGCGCCCGCCGCGCGCGCGATGCCCAGGCTCAGGTCTATGTGCTGCGCAACGGCGCGCCGGTCGCGGTGCCGATCGCCGCCGGGCTCGACGACGACAGCTTCACCGAGATTGTGTCCGGCGATCTCAAGGCCGGCGACGCCGTCATCACCTCCGCCCAGCGCTCCGCGAAATCGGCGGTGCCGCGACCGCGGCTGTAAGGACCGGTGGCGGCAATGACCGAGCCGATCATCCGCCTCGACCACATTTCGCGCACCTATCATGTCGGCGATGTCGATCTGCTGGCGCTGCGTGATGTCAGCCTCGTTATCGAAGCTGGTGAATTCGTCGCCATCATGGGCGCGTCCGGCTCCGGCAAGTCGACGTTGATGAACGTGATCGGCTGCCTCGACCGACCCTCGGGCGGCCGCTATTTCTTCGAGGGAATCGACGTCGCATCGTTGAGCGAGCCGGATCGCGCGCGGCTGCGCAGCGAGCGGCTCGGCTTCGTGTTCCAGAGTTTCAACCTGCTGCCGCGCACCAGCGCGGTTGAGAACGTGGCGTTGCCCTTGTTCTACGCCGCCTCAGGCCCCGCCAGCACCGGCGCGCGCTTGACGCGGGCCCGCGCCTCCCTGGCGCTTCTCGGCCTGGCCGGACGCGAGCGCAGCACGCCGGGACAGCTCTCGGGCGGCCAGCAACAGCGCGTCGCGATCGCCCGGGCGCTGATCAACGACCCGGGCCTGCTGCTCGCCGACGAGCCGACCGGCAATCTCGACACCCGCACTTCGCATGAGATCATGGAGACGCTGACGGCGCTCAACCGTCAGCAGGGCGTCACCGTCATCGTCGTCACGCACGAGGCTGACATCGCCGCCTACGCCGATCGCGTGCTCACCATGCGCGACGGCGAAATCGTCTCCGACGTCCGCAAGCCGGCAGAGAGCGGATCCGGCGCAGCGGCCACCGCGGCGCCGGCGCGCGCCGTTGCCGCCATGCGCCCGGGGGCAACGTCGGCCTTCGCGCGCATGATCCTGGCCGCCGCCGTGCAGGCGATCCGCCGCAATGTCATGCGCTCGGCGCTGACCACACTCGGCGTCTTCATCGGCGTCGCCGCGCTCATTGCGATGGTTGCTGTCGGTCAGGGCGCCAATGACGCCGTGCGTAAGCAGATTGAAGGCCTCGGCACCAATCTCGTCGTCGTCCTGCCCGGCGCCCGCACCGCCGGCGGCATGCGAGGCGGCTTCGGCAGCGCTTCGACCCTGACCACAACCGATGCGCAGGCGATCCGCCGCGAAGCGACGCTGGCCGCTGAAGTCAGCTATCTCATCCGCCAGTCTGGCCAGGTTCAGTCCGGTAACCAGAACTGGGCCACGTCGATCCAGGGCGTCAGCCCGAATTATCCGCCGATGACGAACTGGCGCATCAACTCGGGACGCGAGATCACCGACGAGGACGATGCGTCGGCGGCGCTTGTTGTCGTCATCGGCCGGACCGTGGCGACGCAATTGTTCGGCGAATCGGTCGATCCGGTCGGGGCGCTGATCCAGGTCAAGAACGTGCCGATGCGGGTGATCGGCGTCCTGGCATCGAAAGGCCAGACGCCGTTCGGCCAGGATCAGGACGACCTCGTAATGGTCCCGTTCACTACCGCCGAGCGCAAGGTGCTCGGCGTCGCGGCGCCGAGCCAGGCGCAAACCTTGTTCAACTGGGTTTATCCCCCGAACCCGAACCCCTATGGCCTGACGCCGCATCTAACCGGCTACGTCAACCAGATCTTCGTGCAGGCGATCAGCGCCGCCGACGTTGCGGCGACGGTCGAACAGGTCACCAACATCCTGCGGCTACGTCACCGCATCAAGCCGGGCGGCGACGACGACTTCTCGGTGCGAAATCTCAGCCAGATCGCCGAGACCGCGGAAAGCTCGAGCCGCATCATGGCGCTACTGCTCGCGGCGGTCGCGTCCATCTCGCTGGTGGTCGGCGGCATCGGCATCATGAACATTCTGCTGGTCTCGGTGACCGAGCGCACGCGCGAGATCGGCCTGCGCATGGCGATCGGCGCCCGCCGCATGCATGTGCTGCTGCAATTCCTCGCCGAGGCGGTGCTGCTCAGCGTCGCCGGCGGCATTGCCGGGATCGCAATGGGCGTTGCCTTTTCGCTCGCCGTCGGCGCATTCACTGGCTGGACGGCGCCGGTCTCCGGCACCGCCATCGCCATCGGCTTCCTGTTCTCGGCGGCGGTGGGAATCTTTTTCGGCTATTATCCGGCGCGCAAAGCGGCGCAGCTCGATCCGATCGAGGCGCTGCGTTACGAGTGATCAGCGGCCCGGCAACATCCGCTTCAGCACGCCGTCGTACACCACAAAATGATGATAGAGTGCGGCGGCTACATGCACGCCGATCAAGATCAGCATCGCATAGTTCGCCAGCACGCCGTGCACATCGCCGGTCCATTGCCAGCCCGCCGCGCGCGCCGCGATCAGGTGCGGCAGTTCGTGACCGAACATGGCGATGGGCATGCCACGCCAGTCGGCATTGATCCAGCCGAGAAGCGGCACAATCAGCAGCAGCGCGTAAAGCAGCCAGTGCACGATCTGCGAGGATGTCTCCTGCCAGCCCGGAATGCCTGCTTCCGGAGCCGGCGCGCCGCCCCCGACGCGCACCAGGAGGCGGAT
>Ga0180223_1000342_pt1 | contig 66598 bp, 69 predicted proteins | sample eDN5th30CKraftOP_FD_151337 | JGI IMG/M metagenome (GOLD analysis project Ga0180223, IMG submission 151337) | Enriched Organic Plus compost microbial communities from Emeryville, California, USA - eDNA 5th pass 30_C Kraft OP (version 2) (version 2) ... | reverse complement strand
CACTCCGCAAACCACACGGCGCACAGGATCTACCTCAATGTGCTTCGTTTCCAACGATGGCCTCCTTGCGAACGAGGGGGTCAGTTCCTCGTGTCGCTAGGGGGTCAATTTACGGTGTCGCCTGACACCATTAGGCCGGAACGTGGGAGATTTTTGAAATTTAAGTATGAAATCAATGGATGTTTCTTTCTTATCAATGAATCGGACGGAAATTGATAAATGACTGACATCAATTCATTTCATACTTATATTTCACAAATGATACGTGCTGCTGCCTAATATCAGTATCCGGCAGCCCCGGTTTCCCGCACAGAACAATCCAACCGGCTGTCATCCATCATGTTCGCCGCGCACTCCTCGCTTCCACGCGCGCAGAAACACCTGGGACATACTATGAAGCTTGCATCCCACTACATCGACGGCAAATGGCTGAACGCCCTGTCCGGCAAGGGAACCCAAGGCGAATCGGTCAATCCGGCCACGTCGGAACCAGCGGCGCTGTTCGCCGAAGGAGGCGTGGATGAGGCGGCCGCCGCCCTGCGCGCGGCTGACCTGGCGTTCCGCAAGACGAATTGGCGACGCAGCCCGCGCATGCGCGCCGACATCCTGCTCGACTTCGCAACCAGGTTGGAAGCGCGCAAGGAAGAAATCGCCGACTGGCTCGTCACGCTCAACGGCAAGCTGCGCCGCGAAGCGTTGGGAGAAATCGGAGGCGCCATATCGGAACTGCGCTACTACGCAGGTTTTGCCCGCAACCTGGCGGGACGGATCCTCGAAGTGGAACCGCACTGCTACTCGTCACTTGATCGCGAAGCCGCCGGCGTCGCGGTCATCATCGTTCCCTGGAACGCCCCGGTCACGCTGCTGGTGCGCTCGCTGGCGCCCGCGCTGGCCGCAGGTTGCACCGCCGTCCTCAAGCCTGCTCACCAGACCGCCTTGGTCCACAACATGGTGCTGGAAACGCTCGTATGCGACGAACGGCTGCCCGCCGGCGTGGTGAATTCGGTGATCGAGTCCGGGGCCGTTGTTTCGCAGCACCTGTGCGCTTCCCCGCTGACCGACGTCATCAGCTTCACCGGCTCGACCGCAGTCGGCAAGCGCATTGCACAGACAGCCTCCTCGACCCTGGCACGCCTGTCGCTCGAACTGGGCGGCAAGGCCCCGGCGGTGGTGTTTAAGGATAGCGACCTGGGCAAGACCGTGGCGGGCATCGTGGCCGGAGCGCTGGTCATGGCCGGCCAGCAATGCACGGCCATCGCTCGCGTGCTGGTGGAGGAAAGCCACTTCGATACGTTTGCGGCACGCCTCAAGCAAGCGCTCCAGGAGGTACGGGTCGGACCAGGCAACGACGCAGCTTCGCAGATGGGCTGCCTGATCGACATGCGCAACCGCGATCGCATCGCATCGCTGGTTGAGACAGCCGCCAAGGAACACACCATGCACCTACGTGGAGACGTCGGCAAGGGCGCACTGGCACGCGGCGCCTTCATCACGCCTAGCCTAGTCGAGGTGGAAGACCTAGCCAGCCCCATGATCCAGGACGAGTTGTTCGGTCCCTTGCTGGTGATCGAGCGTTTTCGTGACGAAGAGGACGCCGTCGAGCGGGCCAATGCCACCCGCTACGGCCTCGCGGCCAGCGTCTGGACTCTGGACGCCAGCAAGGCCCGGCGTGTCGCCAGCCAGATCCGCTCGGGAACGGTCTGGTCCAACACTCACAACCGGCTGTTCGCGGAAGCCGAAACCGGCGGACATCACGATAGCGGCTATGGGCGCCTGCATGGCGCCGAAGGCCTGAACGATTTCCTGGCGACCAAGCATTTCTATTTCGAAACGTGAAGGTGATAGCGGCCAGAAGGCCGGTTCACCCGGATGGCGGAGGCAGGCATCCTGCACCGGTCATTGAATTACAGCCATCATGACGAAGATCATCATCATTACAGGAGGAGCGCGGGGCATAGGATTCGCCTTTGCCCGGCGCCTGGCGGCAGACGGTTATTCAATCGCGATCATCGACATGCAGGGGGCCGAGGAAGCCGCCCGGCAGCTCTGCGGCGAAGGGTTCTCCGCCATGGGATACACGGGCAACGTTGCTGACGAAGCAGACTGGAAACGCATCGTTTCAGATATCGACGCTCAGGACGCCGCCATCCATGGCCTAGTCAATAACGCGGCGCTTTTCGCGAGCATTCCCATCCAGCCCTTCGACCGGATCACCCCCGCGGAGTGGATGAAGGCCATGGAAGTCAATACGCTGGGGCCTTTCCTCGGCATCCGGGAAGTAGCGCCTCGCCTGCGCGAGCGGGGCGGTGGCCGCGTCGTCAACATTGCATCGACGTCCCCCTTGAAAGGCGTGACGGGCATGACACACTACGTGTGCAGCAAGGGCGCAGTGATCGCGCTGACCCGGACCATGGCCCGGGAATTGGGCGGCGACAACATCACGGTGAATGCGATCGCTCCGGGGCTCACGCTCTCGGACGGCATCATGACCAATCCGGAACATGTCGAGCTGTTCCGCGACCTCAGCAAGACGTCGCGGGCGCTCAAGCGGGACCAGCTGCCGGAAGATCTGGTAGGCGCCGTCTCATTCCTGATGGGCAAGGATGCCGCCTTCATGACCGGCCAGACTCTCGTCGTCGACGGCGGGGCGATATTCGTCTAGCGGCCGACCCCTTGGCCCGGAGCCGGCCCTCGGCTGTCAGCTGAAGAATTCCTTCACCCGATCCGTCCACGACTTGCTCTGCGGCGAGTGCTTGTCCCCGCCCTCGCTCAGCGAGGCCTCGAAATCCCGCAGCAGTTGCTTCTGCTTGTCGGTCAGGCGGACCGGGGTCTCGACCGTGACGTGGCAATAGAGGTCGCCCGGATAGCTGGAGCGCACGCCGCGTATGCCCTTGCCTCGCAGGCGGAATACCTTGCCCGACTGCGTGCCTTCCGGAATGCTGATCTCGCCGCGTCCGCCCAGCGTGGGCACCTCCAGCTCGCCGCCGAGCGCGGCGGTGGTGAACGGGATGGTCAACTCGCAATGCAGGTCGTCGCCGTCGCGCTGGAAGATGGGGTGCGGCTTGATGTGGATCTCGACGTAGAGATCGCCCGACGGGCCGCCGTTGACGCCCGGTTCGCCATTGCCGGACGAGCGGATGCGCATGCCGTCGTCGATGCCGGCCGGGATCTTGACCTGCAGGGTCTTGTTGCGGCGGACCTTGCCGACGCCATCGCACGCGGTGCAGGGGTCGGGGATGACTTTGCCCGTGCCGTGGCAGGTCGGGCAGGTCTGCTGCACGCTGAAGAAGCCCTGCTGCATGCGCACGGCGCCGGTGCCGCCGCAGGTGTGGCAGGTCTTGGGATGGGTGCCGGGCTTGGCGCCGGTGCCGTGGCAGGTGTCGCAGTTGTCCCAGCTGGGTACGCGGATTTCGGTGTCGAAGCCGGTGGCGGCCTGCTCCAGCGTGATTTCCATGCTGTATTTCAGGTCGGCGCCGCGGTACATCTGGGCGCCGCGCTGGCGGCCGCCGCCGAAGATCTCGCCGAAGATGTCCCCGAATGCGTCGGCGAAGCCGCCGGCTCCCGCGCCCATGCCCCCGGCCGCCGCGGCATCGACGCCGGCGTGGCCGTAGCGGTCGTAGGCGTCGCGCTTGTCGGATTCGCAGAGGATCTCGTAGGCGTATTTGACCTCTTTGAATTTCTCTTCCGCTTCCTTGGAGTCGGGATTGCGGTCGGGATGGTACTTCATGGCCAGCTTGCGGTAGGCCTTCTTGATTTCTTCCTCGGAGGCGGTGCGGGAGACGCCGAGGATTTCGTACAGGTCGCGTTTGGTGGACATGGTTCTTTCTTTGGTGGCCCGGGAGGGCCGGCAATATCTCTGGTAAATAGCTTCTTGCGCTATTGACGGGTTTGGGTAGGCTCCCTCGGCCCTGCGGGGCAGCCAGGCCGAGGGAGCCTACCCAAACCCTGCACCGGCGCCGGCGAAAAGGCCGCAGGTGCAGTCAAACGAAAAAGCCGAGCGGCCCACATTGTAGGCCGCTCGGCGATGCTGCTTACTTGTCGTCGCGCTTGACTTCCTTGAAGTCGGCATCGACCACGTTGTCGTCGGCCTTGGCGCCGCCGGCGTCGCCGCCTGGCGCCGCACCCGCCGCGCCCGCGGCCTGAGCCTGGGCCTGCATGTCGGCGTACATCTTCTCGCCGAGCTTTTGCGAAGCCTTGGACAGGGCCTCGACCTTGGCGTCGATGGTGGCCTTGTCGCCTTCCTTCAGGACGTCCTCGAGGTCCTTGATGGCGGCCTCGATGGCTTCCTTCTCGGAGGCCTCCAGCTTGTCGCCGTATTCGCCCAGGGACTTGCGCGTGGCATGGACCAGGGCGTCGGCCTGGTTGCGCGACTGCGCCAGCTCGGCGACCCGCTTGTCTTCGTCGGCGTTGGCCTCGGCATCGCGGACCATGCGTTCGACTTCGGCCTCGGTCAGGCCGGAGTTGGCCTTGATCGTGATCTTGTTTTCCTTGCCCGTGCCCTTGTCCTTGGCGGACACGTGCAGGATGCCGTTGGCGTCGATGTCGAACGTAACCTCGATCTGGGGCGTGCCGCGCGGCGCGGGCGGGATGCCTTCGAGGTTGAATTCGCCCAGGGCCTTGTTGCCCGCGGCGATTTCACGCTCGCCCTGGAACACCTTGATGGTCACGGCCGGCTGGTTGTCGTCGGCGGTGGAGAACACCTGCGTGTACTTCGTCGGGATGGTGGTGTTCTTCTTGATCATCTTGGTCATGACGCCGCCCAGGGTCTCGATGCCCAGCGACAAAGGCGTCACGTCCAGCAGCAGCACGTCCTTGCGGTCGCCCGACAGCACGGAGCCCTGGATGGCGGCGCCGGCGGCGACGGCCTCGTCGGGGTTCACGTCCTTGCGCGGATCGCGGCCGAAGAATTCCTTGACCTTCTCCTGCACCTTGGGCATGCGCGTCATGCCGCCGACCAGGATCACGTCGTCGATGTCCGAGACCTTGACGCCGGCATCCTTGATGGCGATGCGGCAGGGCTCGATCGTGCGGTTGATCAGGTCTTCGACCAGCGCTTCCAGCTTGGCGCGGGTGATCTTCAGGTTCAAGTGCTTGGGACCGGAGGCGTCGGCCGTGATGTACGGCAGGTTGACCTCGGTCTGGGTGGCCGACGAAAGCTCGATCTTGGCCTTCTCGGCGGCTTCCTTCAGGCGCTGCAGGGCCAGCACGTCCTTCGACAGGTCCACGCCCTGCTCTTTCTTGAACTCGGCGATGATGTAGTTGATCAGCACCTGGTCGAAGTCCTCGCCGCCCAGGAAGGTGTCGCCGTTGGTGGACAGCACCTCGAACTGCTTCTCGCCGTCGACGTCCGCGATCTCGATGATGGAGATGTCGAACGTGCCGCCGCCCAGGTCATACACCGCGATCTTGCGGTCGCCCTTTTCCGTCTTGTCCAGGCCGAACGCCAGCGCGGCCGCCGTGGGCTCGTTGATGATGCGCTTGACGTCCAGGCCGGCGATGCGGCCGGCGTCCTTGGTGGCCTGGCGCTGGCTGTCGTTGAAGTAGGCCGGTACCGTGATCACGGCTTCGGTCACTTCCTCGCCCAGGTAGTCCTCGGCCGTCTTCTTCATCTTGCGCAGCACTTCGGCCGACACCTGCGGCGGCGCCAGCTTCTTGTCGCGCACCTGCACCCAGGCGTCGCCGTTGTCGGCCTTGACGATGGCATAGGGCATCAGGTGGATGTCCTTCTGCACCGCCTCTTCGTCGAACTTGCGGCCGATCAGGCGCTTGACGGCGTACAAGGTGTTCTTGGGGTTGGTGACCGCCTGGCGCTTGGCCGGCGCGCCCACCAGGATCTCGCCGTCTTCCATATAGGCGACGATCGAGGGCGTGGTGCGGGCGCCTTCGGCGTTTTCGATGATTTTGACCTGCGCACCCTCCATGACTGCCACGCAGCTGTTGGTGGTACCCAGGTCGATGCCTATGATTTTGCCCATAATCCTATTCCTGAAAGATCAGAGAACTTTATTGACTAGTAAATAAATAGGTGGAGTTTTCGTTATTTCAATGCCTGCGATAGCGTTATCCAATCGCGGCGCACCGGAGGCCTACTTGGGGCCCGCGACGGTCACCAGTGCCGGACGCAACACGCGATCGACGATCATGTAGCCCTTCTGCAGGGTCTGCAGGACCGTATTGGCCGGCTCGTCCGACGGAACCGACGCGATGGCTTGGTGGTGATGCGGATTGAACTTGTCCCCGGGAACGGGCGCGATCTCGACCAGCTTGTTGCGCTCGAACGCGCCCGTCAGCTGCTTCAAGGTAACGTCCACGCCTTCGCGCAGGGTCTCGAGGGACTGATTTTCCTGGGCCAGCGCGGCCTCCAGGCTATCCTTGACCGGCAGCAGGCTCTCGGCGAACGACTCGATGCCGAACTTCTGCGCCTTCGCCACTTCTTCCTGGGCGCGCCGCCGGACATTGTCCGCCTCGGCCCTGGCCCGCAGCATGGCATCGTAGTTGTCCTTGGCCTCGGCCTGGACCGCGGCCAATTGGGCTTGCAGCGCGGCGATAGGATCCTCCTCGACCGGGGCCTGGGGCTGCTGCTGCGCCGCAGCATCGTTCTCGGTCTGGTCCGGATCCGGAATGGGTTGGTCGCCAGGCTTGTGCTCAGCCGACATTGATGCCTCCATAAAAAACCAAATAAATCAGCGACTTGTTTGAACTCTATGCGCGAGATGGGGATTAAACCCTACTTTTCAAGAGTAGAGATATCCCCCTACGCGCTGACGCGCGCCCCCCAGGGGGCGATGCGGGTAGACCGGCGGAGCCGGATCCACCGCATCCTGGGGTACTACCAGGCTGATCGGGGGCGGCGTTTTTTCGTCGGCTTTCTACCAATGTGGAAAAAGACGCCGTACGCTGTCAGCCTGGTTGTACCCCAGGGCACAGCGGATCCGGCTTTGCCGGTCCGCCAGTGCCGCCCCCTCGGGGGGGCGCGCTTCAGCGCGTAGGGGGGGTCTTAAACCTCTCCAGCTGGCGGCGGTCGTGCTTCGTGGGGCGGCCCTTGATATGGGCGGAAGGATCGAGGTTTTGCTTGCGCAGTTCCAGGGCTTCCAGCCTGCGCTTGAGCCCTTGCTGGGTCTCGTCGTAGAGGGTGCGGGCGAAAACCGCGGGGCCGCGCTGGGCGGACAGGGCCCGTACCAGGACCTCCCAGTCCTGCTCGCCCGCCCGGATCTGCAGGATGTCGCCCGGCCGCACGGACCTCGACGGCTTGACGCGTTCGCCCCCCACCTTGACCTGCCCGGCCTCGACCGCGGCCTGGGCCAGCGTACGGGTCTTGTAGAACCGCGCGGCCCAGAGCCATTTATCAATGCGTAACTCTTCCGTCAATCGGCGGCTCCCGGCAGCAACGCGCTTTCGCGCAGATCGGGCCCCTCAGCCGCGGCCGGGCGCCTGCCCCCCGTGCGGGTCGTCCAGCCCTGCATGTGGCGTTCAGCCAGGTCGGCCAAGGCCCGTATCCACGGCGCGAAGTCGTTCAGCGCGGGGATGTACCGGAGCTGCCGGCCGCCGGCCAGCAGGAACGCCTCTTTCCCCTGCACGGCGATTTCTTCCAGTGTCTCGATGCAGTCGGCGACGAAACCCGGGCAGAACACGTCCACGTCGGTCACGCCCGCCTTGGCCAATTCCTTCAACCTCGGTTCAGTATACGGCTGCAGCCATTCGGCGGCTCCGAAACGGCTCTGGAAAGTGACTTCCACTTGCTCGGCGTAAAGACCGAGCTTGCCGGCGAGCAGGCGGCCGGTTTCCTGGCATTGGTCGTAATAGGGATCGCCCTGTGCGATCGACCGCTTGGGCAGGCCATGGAAACTCAGCACCAGCTTCTGGCCCCTGCCGTTGTGCTGCCAGAACTCCAGGATGCGGGCGGCCATCGCTTCGATATAGCCGGGATCGTCGTGAAACTGCCTGACATAGCGGATCTCGGGCGCGTTGCGCAGTTGCGCCAGGCGCTCGCCGACGGCATCGAAGACGGAGGCTGTCGTGCTCGCCGCGTATTGCGGGTACAGCGGCAGCACCAGGATGCGTTCGCATCCCGCGTCGCGCAGCGCGCCGATGCTGTCGGCCATGGAAGGATTGCCATAGCGCATCGCCAGCGCGACTTCCACGCCCAGGCCCCGGCCGGAAAGCTCGCGGGCCAGGCTTTCGCTCTGGCGGCGGCTCCAGGCCAGCAACGGCGAGCCTTCGGGCATCCAGATCGACGCATAGCGCGCCGCGGCCTCCCGCGGCCGCAGGGTCAGAACCAAGCCATACAGGATGGGCAGCCAGACCGCTCGGGGGATCTCGACGACGCGTGGATCCGAGAGGAACTCGGCCAGGTAGCGGCGCACGGCGGCTGGGGTGGGAGCGTCGGGCGTACCCAGGTTGACCAGCAGCAAGCCGGTGCGGGTGGGATGGTCGGCGGGCGGGGACGGCTCGGGGAGGAAGCGCATGCGAGGGGCGTTTTCCGGCGTATGGGTGGGCGGGAGTCAGTGATGGCTCAATGCGTTCGACAACAGCCGCGCCGTAATGTCGACGATGGGGATGACGCGCTCGTACGACATTCGCGTCGGGCCGATCACCCCCAGCGTACCGACGACCTTGCCGTCCACCCCGTAAGGCGCGGTGATGATGCTGACCTCTTCCATCGGCACCAGTTGCGAATCCCCGCCGATGTAGATCTGGACGCCCTGGGCCCGGCTCGACATGTCGAAGAGCTGCATCAGATCGGTCTTTTTCTCGAACAGCTCGAACATCTTGCGCAGCTTGTCCATGTCGGCGGCCAGGTCCGACACGCCGAGCAGGTTGAGTTCGCCGGAAATCACGACGCCCTCGTCCTCCGTGGCGGCCTCGGCGCTGGCGTCGACCGCCAGTTCCATGAGGCGGGAAATGTCCTCCCGCAGCTGGCTCAGCTCCTTCTGCAGGATCTGCCGGGCATCGTCGAACGACCTCCCGCTGAAATGCTGGTTGAAGAAATTGGCCGCCTCGGTCAGTTCGGCGGCGGAATAGTCGCGCTGGACGGACAGGATGCGATTCTGCACGTCGCCTTCCGGCGTCACGATGATGAGCAGGACGCGCTTGTCGGACAGGCGGATGAATTCGATCTGGCGGAAGGTCTGGCTGCGCTTGGGAGCCATCACCACGCCTGCGAACTGCGTGAGATTGGACAACAGCGACGCCGCAGCCGCGATGACGCGCTGCGGTTCGGCCGAGGGCAGCAGGTTCTGGATATGGGTGGCCTCCGACACTTCGTACGGCTGCACGGTGAGCAGCGAATCGACGAACATGCGGTAGCCGCGTGGAGTAGGAACCCGCCCGGCCGAGGTATGCGGGCTGTGTATGAGGCCGTGCTCCTCGAGGTCAGCCATGACATTGCGGATCGTGGCCGGCGACAGGTCGAAGACCTTGGAGAGTGTGCGCGAGCCGACAGGCTGTCCGTCAGTAATGTAACGCTCGATGAGAGCCTTCAATAACGTACGTGCGCGATCGTCCATGACCATAGTTTACCCGCCCGTGCGCCTAAAGGAATGGCGGTGGATGGTCCCACCCCCTCCGCGCTTCGCGCGTCCCCCTCAAGGGGGCGGCACCGGCGGACCGGCAAAGCCGGATCCGCTGTGCCCTGGGGCCTTCCAACCATATAATGGCTGCATGCATTTTCCCATCGTCGCCCTGGTTGGCAAATATCACGACACCGGCATCTCCGCTCCGCTGCGCGCCGTCGCGCAGATGCTGCGCGACGCCGGGCGCGAGGTCGTGTTCGAAAAGGACACCGCCGCCAACATCGGCGTCGATGAATACCCGGCCGCCACCGTCGAGGAGATCGGCCAGCGGGCGTCGCTGGCCATCGTCATGGGCGGCGACGGCACCATGCTGGGGGTGGCGCGCCAACTGGCGCCCTGGGACGTGCCGGTGGTGGGCATCAACCACGGCCGGCTCGGGTTCATCACCGACATCCCGCTCGAGGACGCCTGCACCGCCGTGGCGGGCATGCTGAACGGGGAGTTCGAATCCGAAACCCGTACCCTGCTCGCTTCCAGCGTCATCCGGGGCGAGACCACGCTGGTGTCGGCCCTCGCCCTCAACGACGTGGTGCTGAGCCGCGCGGGCCTGGGAGGCATGCTGGAAGTCACGGTGCAGGTGGATGGCCTGTACATGTCCAAGCAGCGCGCCGACGGCCTCATCATCGCCACGCCCACCGGCTCGACCGCCTACGCGTTGTCGGCCAACGGCCCCATCCTGCATCCGTCGCTGCGGGGCCTGGTGCTGGTTCCCGTGGCGCCGCAGGCGCTGTCGAACCGGCCCATTGCCATCCCGGACGACTGCACCATAGAAATCACCCTCACCCGCTCCCCCGGCGGCCGCGACGAAAGCGCGAGCGTCCACTTCGACATGCAGAGCTGGTCCTCGCTGCAGGAAGGCGACCGTGTCCTGGTGAGACGCGCCGAACATACCATCCGCTTCCTGCATCCGGCCGGATACAGTTATTTTTCCACCCTGCGGCGCAAGCTGCACTGGAACCAGATCTCCGGCACCGCAATCGACTAGCTTCGTCCCCGTCCTCCACCACCGGCTTCATTCGTATGCTGCGCGCCCTGCACATCAGCGATTTCGTGATCGTCGACCACACCGAGGTCGAGTTCGGCCCGGGCTTCACCGTCTTCTCCGGCGAAACGGGCGCCGGCAAGTCGATCCTGATCGACGCCCTGGCCCTCGCCCTGGGTGAACGCGCCGACGCCTCGGTGCTGCGGGAAGGCGCGAACCGGGCCGAGGTCAGCGCGGTGTTCGACGTGCCCGCGACCCTGCACGACTGGCTGGCCGAGCGCGAGCTGGACACCGACAGCCTCGTGCTGCGCCGGGTCATCGACGCCCAGGGGCGCAGCCGGGGCTACATCAACGGTGTGCCGGCCACGCTGACCCAGTTGCGCGAACTGGGCGAGCAGCTGGTCGACATCCATGGCCAGCACGCCCACCAGAGCCTGCTCAAGGCCGATTCCCAGCGCGACATGCTCGACGACCACGGCGACCACGGCGCGATGCGACGCGCGGTGGCCCAGGCCTGGAAGGCGTGGCGCGAGGTCGCGCGCAAGCTCGAGGCCGTCGAGCGCGACGCCGCCTCGCTGCGGCAGGAGCGCGAACGGCTGCAGTGGCAGGCCGACGAACTCGACCGCCTGGCGCTGAAAGAAGGCGAATGGGAACAGTTGCAGACCGAGCACGGCAGGCTGGCCCACGCCCAGTCGCTGATCGACGGCGCGAGCCAGACCATCGCCGCGCTCGAGGAAGACGACGACGCGGCCCACGCGCGCCTGGCCGCGGCGTCGCAGCGCATCGCCCAGCTGGCCTCCCACGATGCCGCGCTGGCGCCGGTCTCCGAGGCCCTGGAATCGGCCCGCATCGCCCTGCAGGAAGCGGTTTCCGACCTGAACAGCTACCTCGCGCGCCTCGAACTCGATCCCCAGCGCCTGGCCGAGGTCGAGGCTCGGCTGCAGGCGGTGTTCGACACCGCCCGCAAGTTCCGGCTGCAGCCCGAGGAACTGGTGGAACGGCACGCCACGCTGCTCGCCCAGCTCGATACGCTGAAGGAAGCCGAGGACGTCGAGGCGCTGCGCGCCAAGGTCGCCGCCGCCAAGGCGGCCTACGACGAAACCGCCGGCAAGCTCAGCCGCGCGCGCCGCAAGGCGGCCGGGTCCCTCGGCAAGGCCGTGAGCCAGGCGATGCAGACGCTGGCCATGAGCGGAGGCCGGTTCGAGGTCGCGGTGGAACCGGCCGAGCCCGGCCCCGGCGGCGCCGATGCCATCGAGTTCCGGGTGGCGGGCCATGCCGGCACCACGCCCCGGCCGCTGGCCAAGGTCGCCTCGGGTGGCGAGCTGGCCCGGATCTCGCTGGCGCTATCAGTGATCGCCAGCCGTGCCGCCCGCGTGCCGACGCTGATCTTCGACGAAGTGGATACCGGCATCGGCGGCGCCGTGGCCGAAGTGGTCGGGCGCTTGCTGCGGGAATTGGGTAGCCTGCACCAGGTCCTGTGCGTGACGCACCTGCCCCAGGTCGCGGCCTGCGGCAATACGCATCTGCGGGTGGACAAGCGCCAGGCGGACGGCGCGGCGGTCTCCACGGTCAGCCTGCTCGACCGGGGCGGCCGGGTGGACGAGATTGCGCGCATGCTGGGCGGCATAGAGATCACCGCCACGACGCGCAAGCATGCGCGCGAGATGATAGGCAACAACTGACGGGCGGGCGCGGCCGCCCGCCACGCTTACTACCTGTTCTTGGCGCAGTTCTGGCAGATGCCGTAGAGCGACAGGGCGTGCCCGGTCAGCACGAAGTTGTGGTCCTTGGCGATTTTCTGCTGGCGCTTTTCGATCTCGGCGTCGAAGAACTCCTCGACCTTGCCGCAATTGGTGCATACGAGGTGGTCGTGGTGATCGCCCTCGTTCAGCTCGAATACCGCCTTGCCGCTGTCGAACTGGCTGCGGACCAGGAGCCCGGCCTGCTCGAACTGCGTCAACACGCGATAAACCGTGGCCAAGCCGATTTCCACGCTTTCGCCGATCAGGGCACGGTATACGTCTTCGGCGCTCATGTGGCGCACTTCAGCCTTGCGGAAGACATCCAGGATCTTCAGCCGGGGAAATGTCGCTTTCAGGCCTATACTTTTGAGTTCGCTTTGATCTGTCATGATGGTCCCTTGGAAAGCGGTTCTGTGTATCGGTTCCTTCCGGACGCCGTAGCCCCAGTGCCGGCCGGCGTGGCAACCGCTGGACCGCCAGCCGCGGAACCCGTTCGCGCCTGCAATTGGCCTGGCGGCGGGCGGCGGCAGTACGGCCCGGCATGGTGGTGCGCGCCTAGCGCCCCTTCCGTCCTGCGACAACCGCCCGAGAAGGTCGGGAAGGCACCGAAAAACCCAGGCACTCCCCGAGAGCTTTATGATAACGGTTTCCCCAATCAAGACGAGTGCGGATCTGTGCCAAACGCTCTGATTTCCTTCATCCACGGCCCCGCGGGCGCTCTGCGCCGGCTTGCGCCGGTCGCGCTGCTGGGCCTGGCCGCATGCAGCACGATCAACAACTACGTGCCCGGCTTCGTCAAGCCCTACCGGGCCGACGTGCAGCAAGGCAACTGGCTGACCCAGGAACAGGTGGAATTGCTGCGCCCGGGCATGACCCGGGAGCAGGTCCGCTTCGCCCTGGGCAGCCCCACGCTGACGAGCATTTTCCACGCCGATCGCTGGGATTACCCCTACCTGTTCACCCCCGGCCATGGCCAGACCGAGGAGCGCCGCTTCACCGTCTACTTCGTCAATGACCGGCTGGACCGCTGGACCGGGGACGAACAGCCCGCCCGCCAGCCGTTCCAGCAGAAGGATACCCGCCGGGCCCTCGGCACCGGCACCCCGGCCACACAGCCGCAAGCCCAGGCCGGCGAGCAGCCGGCAACGCAAGGGTCTGCAGGCACCGCCGCGCAAAACACCCAGGCAGGCGCCGTGAACAACACGCCCCTGACGGTCGACGGCAATGCCGCCCCCACTTCGCTCGACCCCAGCGCGCCGCCGCCTCCGGTCGCCACGCCCGTGGCGCCGCCCGCGGCCGATCCCGCGCCGTCCCAACCCGCCACGAATACCAAGGAATGACCTCGATGCGTATCGCCATTGCCGGGGCCACCGGCCGCATGGGCCACATGTTGATCGAAGCCGTGCTCGCCGCCCCCGACCTGGAACTCGCCGTCGCGCTGGACCGTGCCGGCAGCCCGGCCATCGGCCGCGACGCCGCCGAATTCCTGGGCAAATCCAGCAAGGTCCTGATCACGGACGACCTGGACGCCCTCGCCCAGGCCGACTGCCTGATCGACTTCACGCGGCCCCAGGCCACCCTCGCGCATCTCGAAGCCTGCCAGCGCCATGGCGTCAAGCTGGTCATCGGCACCACCGGCTTCGACGAGGCGGGCAAGGCCGCGATCGAGGCGGCCGCGCGCAAGATCGGCGTCGTGTTCGCGCCGAACATGAGCGTGGGCGTCAACGTCACGCTCAAGCTGCTCGACATCGCCGCCCGCATCCTGAAAGACGATTACGACGTGGAAGTCTTCGAGGTCCATCACAAGCACAAGGTCGACGCCCCCTCGGGGACCGCGTTGAAGATGGGCGAAACCGTGGCCCGGGCCTGGGGCAAGCCGCTCTCCGAGGTCGCCGAATGGGCGCGGCACGGCGACACCGGCGCCCGCAAGCACGGCACGATAGGTTTTTCGTCGGCCCGCGGGGGCGACGTGGTCGGCGACCACACCGTCTTCTTCTGCGGACCCGGCGAACGGATAGAGATCACGCATCGCTCCGCCAGCCGCGTCACCTATGCCGAAGGCAGCCTGCGCGCCGCGCGCTACCTGGCCGACAAGTCCACGGGCTTGTACGACATGCAGGACGTTCTGGGTCTGTAGGAAGCCCCCCTGCGCGCTGACGCGCGCCCAGAGTGGTGAGCCCCCAGCGCTACGCGGCAGCCCGAAAGGGGGCCGGCACCCGCCTCGGGGCGGCACTGGCGGCGTGCACCGCCGCTCAGTTCAGTGGCGACGCGAGCGCGCGCTGGCGGGCTTCTACCGCGGACTGGAGGCGTTGCGCCATCTGGGACAGCGGGACCACTTCGTGGATGGCGCCCAGGGCGATGGCTTCGCGGGGCATGCCGAAGACCACGCTCGAGGCTTCGTCCTGGGCCAGGTTGTAGGCCCCCGCCTCGCGCAGCGCCAGCATGGCGCGTGCGCCGTCCTTGCCCATGCCGGTCAGCATGACCGCCACGGCGCCGTGGCCCGCGGCCTGGGCCACCGACAGGAACAGCACCTCGACCGAGGGACGGTGGCGGTTGACCGGCTCGCTTTCCGACAATTGCGCGTAGTACCCGACCAGCGGCAGCTGCCGCACGGCCAGGTGCGCGTGGCCGGGCGCCACGTAGGCGCAGCCCGCGCGCAGGCGCTCGTTGTGCTCGGCCTCCTTCACATGCAGCCGCGAATGCTTGTCCAGGCGCTCGGCAAAGCTGCGCGTGAAACCGGGCGGCATGTGCTGGGTGATGACGATGGGCGGCAGACTCGCCGGCAGGCCGCCGAGCAGTTCGCGCAATGCCTCGGTGCCGCCCGTGGACGCGCCGATCGCCACCAGCATCCGGCGGTCGTAGGGGGAAGGCGATGCCTGGCCGCCGTCGGCGGGCTGGGCGGAAATGTCGGTCATGGTGAGTGCCGTTCAACCTGAACAGCGAGCATAGACGGTGCGCCCCTGCAGCACGAAATTCTGCTGCCCCTGCGAGAAATTCTCGGAATGGCCGACGAACAGCAAGGCGCCGGCGGGCATCAGCGACGCCATGCGCTCGACCACTTTCAACTGCGTCGCCCGGTCGAAATAGATGAGGACATTGCGGCAGAACACCGCGTCGAGCGGGCCGTGGACGGCCCATGCCGGGTCGAGCAGGTTCAGCTGGCGGAACCCGACCAGGGCGCGCAGTTCCGGCCGCACGCGATACTGGCCCTCGGACTCCTCGCAGAAATACCGCCGGATCTGCGCTTCGGGAATCTTGGCCAGCTGGTCGCGCCGATAGAGGCCTTGCCGGGCCGTTGCCAGCACCTGGGTATCGAGATCGGTCGCCAGGATCCGTACCGGCGGCGCCAGGCTGTTGAATGCCTCGGCCGCCGTCATGGCGAGGGTCCAGGCCTCCTCGCCGGTGGAGGCGGCGGCGCACCAGAGCTGCAGGGTCTGTCCGCCACGTTCGGCCGCTTTGCGCTTGAGGTAATCGGCGAGGATCGGGAAGTGATGGCTTTCCCGGTAGAAATAAGTGAGATTGGTCGTCAGCGCGTTGACGAAGAACTCCCACTCCGGCGCGCTCGTGCGCAGGCCCTCGAGATAGGCGCTGAACGACGAGCGGCCCGTGGCGCGAAGGCGACGGGCCAGGCGGCTGTAGACCATGCTGCGCTTGGCGTCGGACAGCGAAATGCCTGTGTGCTGCCGAAGCAGCGTGCGGATCTGGTCGAAATCCTGGCTGCTGAAGGCGAATTCGGTGCCGGCCAGGGAATCGGCCATGCCCGGCGCGCCGTCGGCCATGGCCAGGGGGCTGGTTCTGGATGTCACGGTTTGCCCTAAAAAGCGCTCTTGGAGGCAACCGCGCCACAGCGGAACGACAGGCCCCCACGCTATCATTGAAGGGATTATCGGCAACTGTTAACGATTCATTAAGCATGTTCAATCGCGGCTCGGTCCCCGTGCAGAATGCCCCCTTTCCGGCCGGCGGCACGCCTCGCTTCATGATGACGGCGCCCGGCCAGGCCTCCGCGGGCCTGGGAGCCGACGGGCGCGACACGAACCAGCTGGCGATCCTGTTCATCGAGGATTCGCTTGCCGATTTCACGCTGATGCGGGCAGTGCTGGTGGATGCCGGCCTGAATGTCACGGCCCAGTGCGTCGATACCGAGACCACCATGCGGCAGGCCCTGGCCGAACGCACGTGGGACGCCATCATCAGCGACCACTCCCTGCCCACTTTCAGCGGCCTGCGCGCCCTGAAGGTCGCCAAGGAAGTCGGCTTTCGCGGCCCGTTCCTGATCGTGTCGGGCGCCATCGGCGAGGAAACCGCCGTCGAGGCCATGCGGGCCGGCGCCGACGACTACGTCATGAAGAACAACCTGCGCCGGCTGCCTCCCGCGCTCGAACGCGGCCTGCGCGAAGTGCAGACGCGCGACCAGCGGCAGCGGGCGGAAACCGCGCTCGCTTCGGCGCACGACCAGCTCAATGCGATTTTCTCGGCCACGCCGGTAGCCTTGTTCGCCATTTCGCGCGAACGCGTGGTCACCATGTGGAGCCCGGCGTTCGAAGACCTTACCGGCTTGAACGCGGCCCAGACCCTGTCCCGCCCGTTCGCCCTGCCGTCGCAGCCCGATACCTGGAAACTGCTGACCCTCATCGCGCCCGCCCTGGACGGCACGGCGGTGCGCGGCCTGCCCTTCAGCATCGAGGCCAAGGGCGAAAAGCGCGAGCTGCTGGTCTCGGCCAGCCCGCTCAGCGGATCGCCGCCCTCGGGTTGCGTGGTCGCGCTCTCCGACGTGACCCACCTCGCGCATGCGCAGGCGGAACTGAGCCGGTCCGAGAGCCAGCTGCGGGAACTGTCGCGCCATACCGAGCGCGTGCGCGAAAACGAACGCGCGGAACTGGCGCGCGAGATCCACGACGACCTGGGCGCGCTGGTCACCCGCATAAGGGCCGACCTGGCGCTGGCCCGGCGCCGGCCGCGCGAGAAGGAAACCGCGCAACTGCTCGACGAGGCCGAGCAAATGGTGGCCTCGCTGGGAGAAGCCATTTCCCGCATCGCCCGTGCCATGCGCCCGCCGGTCCTGGACTTCGGCATCGTCGCGGCCATCGAATGGCAGGCCCGTGATTTCGCCCAGCACACGGGCATCGCGGTCAACGTGCACACCAACCAGGACGACCTCGCCCTGGAACTGGAACCCTCCATCGCGATCTTTCGCATCTTCCAGGAAGCCTTGACCAACGTGTTCAAGCACGCGCAAGCCACGCGCGTCGACGTCGACCTCTTCGCCGACGAAAGCACGCTGAGCCTGGAAGTCCGCGACAACGGCATCGGCCTGTCGTCCGACGCCCTGCGCAAGCGCACCTCCTTCGGCCTGCGCGGCATGATGGAACGCGTCCACGGGCTGGGCGGCTGGATGGACATCAGCGGATCGCCAAAGACGGGCACGCCGCCCTTCCGAGGCACTACACTTATGATCTCCATCCCGCTGAATCCCCAGGAAACACCCATGACTTCACACGGTGGGAAATTTCCCCATCACGAGCCAGAGGATCTGGAATGATCCGCCTGGTGCTCGCCGACGACCACGCGATCGTGCGCTCCGGACTGCGCCAGATCGCGCAAGCCGAGGAAGGCATCTCGGTGGTAGGCGAAGCGGCCGACTGCGGCGAGCTGCTCGACGTGCTGCGCAAGACCGAGGCGGACGTCGTGCTGATGGACATCTCCATGCCCGGCAAGAGCGGCCTCGAAGGCCTCAAGCAAGTGCGCGAGCGTTGGCCGAAGATCGCCGTGCTGATGCTCAGCATGTACCCCGAAGACCAATACGCCGTTCGCAGCGTCAAGGCCGGCGCCGCCGGCTATCTGCACAAGAACTCGCCGCCGGAAACCGTCATCGAAGCCATACGGACCGTCGCCCGCGGCAAGAAATACATCACGCCCGAACTCGCCGAGCAACTCGCCAGCCACCTCAGCCAGGGCGACGAACGCCCGCCGCACGAACTCCTGTCCGACCGCGAATACCAGACCATGGTCATGATCGCCTCGGGCCGCACCCTTACCCAGATCGCCGAGGAAGTCTCCCTCTCGCCCAAGACCGTCTCGGTCTATCGCGCCCGGCTGCTGGAAAAGATGAAGCTCAAGAACAACGCGGAGCTTACGCACTACGCGTTGAAACATAAGTTGGTGGAGTAGACGCCCCCCTACGCGCTTACGCGCCCCCCAGGGGGCGATGCGAGCGGACCGGCGGAGCCGGATCCGCCGCATCCTGGGTAACGCTAGCCGTGCAACGCAATCGTTCCGATGGCTTCGCGGCCTCCATCGGCGTAGGCCAGGTCCGTGAACGTCAGGGCGCGCGCCATTGCGATTCCCCGTCCGTGCATGTCGAACGCACGATCCGGCGAGATTTCCAGGTACGTTCGCCAATCAAAACCATTGCCCTGGTCCCGGACGCGGAAACGAACAAGGCCCGCCTCGCGCTCGAACGTGACGCTTGCCACCCGTTCCCGGTAAGGCAGCAACGACAGCCGCCGCTCGATCTCCGCCGCCCAGCGGCCCTCCATGCTCAGGCGCCCTTTCTCCGTGAACCCGATCTCCAGATTGCCATGCTCGACGGCATTGACCATCAGCTCGGCCAGGCCGATCACCGCCACTTCCGGCGCGGGACAGAGCTTGGCGAGGAAAAAGGCGAGCTGGCGCGCCTCGGTGAGCGAGACGAACTCGAATCTCGCCTGCCGCATGTGGGCAAACACGTCGTGCACGTCGGACAGCCGCCGGCGCAGGCCCTTCTGCCTGGCGCGGAATTCGATGGCTGCGCTGACCACGGCGATCAGCATGTCGTGCTCGTACGGCTTGGTCAGGTAGTAATAGGCGCCCCGGTGAATGCCTTCCAGCACGTCGTCGGGATGCGAAGCCGCCGTTTGCATGATCACCGGGATCTCCGCAAACCGGCGGTCCCCCCGTATGCGGGAAAGCAGCTCGATGCCGTCGATCCCCGGCATCATGCGGTCGAGCACGATCAGGTCGTAGTCGACGCCGGCGTTCTGCAGCACGTCCCAGGCCTGGATGCCGTCCTGCACGCACCGCAAGCGGTAGCGCGGATCGGACAAATGCTCGGAAATGATCTCGAGGTTCAGCGGTTCGTCGTCGACGACGAGGATATTGAACGGTTCCTGCGACATGGGCATCCGGTGAAAGCGGGGAAATTCGCTGGCAGCCCCTTCGCGTCATCCGCCGCGGCGGATGCCGGCGTCTACAGGAAGTTGAATATCGACAACCGGGCGATCTGCGTATACGTCTGCTGCGCAGCCTGCACAGTGTAAGTGCGTTTGGCCAATTCGCCGGTCAGTTCGGTCATCGTTTCCAGATCGGACCCGACCACGCGCGAAATCTCGCCGGTGACCTGGTCGCTGCGCGCCTCTCCGGCGGTCGTGGCCGATTCGATCTCGTTCAGCCGGCTGCCGACGGACGATCGGGCCTCGAGCAAGCGGTTCAGGGCCGAATTCAGGTTGAGGTTGACTTCATAGAGCGCATTGGCCCGCGCCGTGGACTCGGTCTCGGAAGCCGGCAGGCTCAGGGCGGCGATCGCCTGGTCCAGCGTATCGAACACGCTTTGCGACTCCGCCGGCCCGAACCTCAGCCTGTCGCCCTCGGCCGGGCTGCCGCTGAAGCCGACCTGCACGCCGGCAATCTCGACCACCTGGCCGTCTCCCAGCGTACCGGTGCCGACTTCGGCGCCGTCCCTGTCGGTCACGGTATAGGCGCCGTCGGCGCCGAACTCGATCGTGTAAGGGCCGAAGGCGGCCGCCGCATTCCAGGCCTGCCGGTCGGTGATGACGCCGGAAGTCAGCGCAGCGCTGCCGGTATTGGCGCCGTCGGCGCTGACCACGAGCCCATTCTGGCCCGTGGGAATATCGCCGAACAGATAATTGCCGGTAAAGCTGACGTCGATGACCCGGTTCGGCCCGATCTGGCTCTGGCGCACGCCGGCGTCACCCTGGTAGACGACGCCGGACGCATTGCGCACGAACGGCTGGTTGTCGCGCTTGTAGCCGGCAAAGATGTAGTTGCCGTTCTCGTCCCTGGTATTGGCCACGCTCATCAACTGGTCGCGCAGGCTCTTCAGATCCGCCAGGATCGATTGGCGGTTCTCTTCGTTCAACGCGCCGCCGCCCGCTTGCACGACGCGGGCCAGGGCCGCCTGCACCGTGTTGCCGGCCTCCACCAGGTAGTTCTCGGTGGCCTCCAGCGTGCTCTTCGCGTCCGACTGGTTCCTGAGCATTTGCTCGTTGGCCTTGAGCGTCGCATCCAGCGCGACCTCGCGGCTGGACGCGACCGGGTCGTCGGCGGGACTCAGCAGCTTGCGCTGCGCGGACAACTGCTGCGAAACCTGCAACAGCGCGCCCTGCTGGCTGTTGATGGCCCGGATGCTGTTGTCGTAGAACTGGTTGGTGCTGACTCTCATGGCGATTCGGAATCCGTGGTCGGTCTTGGCGGGCGGCCCGGCGCGGCCGCGGGCGTTAATGGATGGCGGCCAGCAACTGGTCGAACAGCTCGGAAGACATGCCGAGCACCTTGCCGGCGGCCGCATAGGCCTGCTGGTAACGCAACAGATTGGCCCCTTCCTCGTCGAGGTTGACGCCCGAGAGCGACTGTTCGGCAGCGACGGCCTGGTCATAGGCCGTCTGCTGGGCCGCCTTGCTCACGTTGAGCGACGCCGCCCGCGTCCCGACCTGGGAAATGAGCGCGGCGTACGAATCAGTCAGGGTGCTGCCACCGGCGATCTTGGTGCTCCCCAGGCCAGCCAGCGCAAGCGCGTTGCGGTTGTCGCCCGACGGATCGCCTGGATCGGCCTTGACCGTGATGGTGTCGCCCGCGGCGGGCGTGCCGGCGAGATCGAAGGCCCAGCCGTTGTACGAAATCGTTTGCTGCGGCGGCTGCAGCGTGCCGGACGACAGCACGGTGCCGTCGTCGGCCAGCAGGTCGTACCCGGAGGCGGAGGTAAAGCGCACCGTGACCGACGCACCGTAGTCGGCGCTGGCCGACTCCACCGACCGCAGCCGCGACGCCACGGCCGTACCGGTATTGGCGGCCGCCGCATCCAGACGCATGGGTGCGGCGGCGGCCAGCTTGCCGGGGTCGCCGAGCAGGACCTCCATGCCGGCGGCGGCTTGGCTCGCGACGTTGACGGTGAAGGTATCGCCGTCGTCCAGGTCGCCACCGGCCATGCCGATGGTCAGGCCATCCACGTTCTGCGGCAGCGACGTGAAGGGGCCGAACTCGGTGCCGTCGTCGAGCCGGGTGACGACGTACTCCGTTCCGACCCGGGTCAGTTGGTAATCGCTGCCGGTCAGGGAGCGCGTATCCGCGATGCTCGCCGTCACCTGCGCATCGCCCGTATTGCCGCGGGTACCGAGCACGACCGGATTGCCGATCTTGAACAGCGCCTGGCCGGGCTGGCCCGAGCGGTCGAGGCCGAATTGCTGCTGCTGGTTGTAGGCAGACGCCATCGCGATCGCCAGCTTGCCAAGCTCGGCCTGGGCCTGGGCCAGCTCGTTGTCGCGGAACTGCAAGAGCGCGCCAAGCTGGCCACCGTCGACGTCTCCGCGGTTGAGCTGCATGGAATGCCCTCCCACCTTGAGCGACAGGCTGGTGCCCGATGTCGAATAGGGATCCTTCGTGTCGATCTGCAGCTCCGACGCCAGGTGTTCCATGACCAGCGGCTGGCCATTGGTCAGGTAGACGTTGACGCTCGTCCCCTGCGTGCTCGTGGTGATGCCGGTGAGCTTGCCCAGTTCCCGCACCAGCACGTCGCGCTGGTCCAGCAGCCCGTTCGGCGCCTGGCCGTTGCCGGCGGCATAGGCGTCGCTGATCTTGGCGTTGTAGGTGGCGATGCTCTGCACCAGCTGGTTGATCTGCCCCACCGTGGCCGTGGCCTGGTTGCTGATGCCCTGGCCGAGCGCGGACAGGTCTTCGCTGATGGCGCGAAACCGCGCCGCCGTGGATTGCGCCGCCGCCAGCGCGCTCTGGCGCCCTGCGGTTTCATTGGGGTTCTGGCTGAAGCTGCCGATGGCCGTGTACAGCGCGTTCAGGCTCTGGTTGATGCCCGTGTCGACCGAACCCAGCCGGTTGATGAGGCCGCCCATCTGGTCGGCGTACGTGCCGAGATAGCTCAACGCCGATGCCGACTGGCTGGCCTGGCTGGTGAGGAACGCGTTATAGGCGCGCTGCACCGTGGTCACGTCCACCCCCTGGCCGAAGTAGCCGGCCCCGCTGAAGGTGGACATGGCCGACTGCAGGACCGCCTGCTGGCGCGAATAGCCCGGCGTGCCCTGGTTGGAGATGTTGTTGGCGGTCACGGCCAGGCCGGCCTGGGCGGCCCGCAATCCTGTCAGTGCGATATTGGCGATGTTCGTGGTCATGGTCGTGTTCGAGCTGCCTGGGCGCGCGGGCTGGCCGCGCGCGGCTATGTATCACTTAACGGACGTCCGCGCCGAAGCTTGAGCCGGCCGGGACACGCCTGCCCGCCACCGCGGCCCCTAGACGACGATCTGCATGGCACGCCGGATGGTGCTGCCCAGCTTCTCGGCATAGCGGGGATCGGTGGCATAGCCGGCCCGCTGCAGTCCCTGGGCGAACTGTTCGGCGCTGCCGGTCGACTGGAGCACCTTGGCATAGCGCGGGTTCGACGCCAGCAGGCGCGCGTAGTCTTCGAAGGCCTGCTCGTACGACTCGTAGGCCCGGAATTCGGCGGTCACTCGCTCGGCCGCCCCGTTCCGGTATTCGGTCGTGCGCGTCCGCACGGTGCGGCCATCCCAACCCGTGGCCTTGATGCCGAAAAGATTGTGGCTGGGTTCGCCGTTGGCACCGCGGATCTCGCGCCGCCCCCAGCCGGACTCGAGCGCCGCCTGGCCCAGGATGTAGGCGGCGGGAATGCCGGTGGCCGCTTCCGCCCGCTTGGCCGCAGGCAGAAATTTGCCCAGGAATTCGGCCCTGACCTGCTCGGCCGAAGCCGCTGCGGGACGAGACGCTGCGGCCCGCCCTGCCCCGGTGGCGACGGCCGCAGGTGGCGGATAGGCCGCTTTCCCGCCGAACTTGCCGTTCTGGATCCGGCGCGCCGGCACCGCCTCGCCCACCAGAGCCGCCGTATCGGCGCCGCCTATCATGCCGCTCGTGGCCGTGGTCGGCGTGCCCGCGGCGCGGCCCCGCGCCAGGTCCAGCGTGGACATGGACAGCGGCAGCCCGGCCCGGCGCACGGACTCCGGGGATACCGTCTGGCGAGTCAATTGCTTCTCCAGCATGTCGGCCAGTCCAAGGCCACTGTGCTGGGATACGTTGCCGCGATTCTCCGGCCCTGCGACGCCGGCCAGCTTCTGCGCCAGCTGCTGGTCGAGCATGCCGCGCCAGGTCTGGGAGGCGTGGCTGTTCAGCGCCTGCGCCAGCGAACTGTCGCCCGCCATCGACGACTGTCGCATCTGCGCAAGCAGCATCTGGGCGAACTGCGCTTCGAACTGCCGCGCCGCCTGCCGCGCCGTGCCGGCCTGGTCGCGGCGCGCCTGCTGCTTGAGCGCCTCCAGCGACCGGGCGTCGATGGCCATGCCTCCTGCCGCGGCGGAACGATCGAGTTTGCTCATCAAATGATCTCCAGTTCGGCGGTCAGCGCTCCGGCGGTCTTGAGCGCCTGGAGGATGGAAATCAGGTCCTGGGGGGTCGCGCCGAGCAGATTCAGCGCCTTGACGACGTCGGCCAGTTGCGCTCCGCCATCCAGGTGGACGATCTGGCCGCCGGCCTGCTTGACCTCGATATCGGCCCGCTCGGCCACGACGGTCTGCCCGCCCGAGAACGGTGCCGGCTGGCTGATCACGGGCGTGGCGCTGACCGTCACGCTCAGGTTGCCGTGGGCCACCGCCACCGGCGCCAGGCGCACGCTCTGGTTCATCACGACCGAACCGGTGCGGGCGTTGATGACCACGCGCGCCGGCGCACGGCTGCCAGCCACCTCGAGATCCTCGATCTGCGCCATGAAGGCGACGCGGGCATTGGGCGAAGACGGCGCGCGCAGCTCGATGACCCGGCCGTCGAGCGCGGTCGCCGTGCCGGCCCCGAAACTGCGGTTGATGGCGTCCACCATGGAGCGCGCGGTGGAGAAATCGGCCGTCGTCAGTTCGAGGCGCAGCGCGCCGTCATCGGAAAATGGCGTCGGCACTTCACGTTCGACCGTGGCGCCGGAGGGGATGCGTCCGGCGCTCAGGTGGTTGATCTGCGCCCGGCTGCCCGCGGCCGAAGCGCCCGCCCCGCCCACCGACACGCTGCCCTGCGCCATCGCATAGACCTGCCCGTCCAGTCCCTTGAGCGGCGTCAGCAGCAACGTGCCGCCACGCAGCGACTTGGCGTTGCCCATGGAGCTCACCGTCACGTCGAGCTGCTGGCCCGGCTGGGAGAACGGCGGCAGCGTCGCGGTCACCATGACCGCCGCCACGTTCTTGAGCTGCAACCGGGTGCCGGGCGGCACGTTGATGCCCAGGTTCGACAGCATGGACATCAGCGACTGGGTGGTGAACGGCGTCTGCGTAGTCTGGTCGCCGGTGCCGTCCAGCCCCACGACCAGGCCGTAACCCACGAGCTGGTTGTTGCGCACGCCCTGGACGTTGGCGAGGTCCTTCACGCGCGCGGCGTGCGCCTCGGGGGCAAGTTGCAGCACGGCGCACAACGCCAGCAGGGCCGAGCGGGCCAGCCACGCAAGGGGAGGAAGGCGGCGGATCATCATCTACCCATTCAGAACGGCAGGAACGAGAAGAAGAAGCGCGACAGCCAGCCCACCGTCTGCGCCTCGTCGATCGCGCCCTGGCCCCGGTATTCGATGCGCGCGTCGGCGACCTGGGTGGAGCTGACCGAATTGCCGCCCACGATATGCGCCGGGTTGACCACGCCGGAAAAGCGCACCCGCTCGGTCTCGCGGTTGGTGCCGATCTGCTTTTCGCCCGAGACGCGCAGGTTGCCGTTGGCCAGCACCTCGACCACCGTGACCGTGACCGTGCCGGACAGAATGTTGGAGGCGCCGGTCTCGCCGCGCGCGTTGAAGCGGTTGTCGCTCTCGCCCTCCACGCCCAGGCCCCGCAGGATGCCGGACCCGGGCAGCTTGTTGATGGTGGGCACGCCCACCGACGCCGATGCCGTGCGCTGGGCCGAGGTATTGTTGCGCTGGGTCGAGTTGATGTGCTCTTCGAGCCGCACTACCAGGGTATCGCCCACGTTGCGCGCCCGCACGTCCTCGAACAGCGGCCGGTATCCCGGCGCGGTGCCGAAGATTCCGCCGGTGGGACGGCGGTTGGCGTTGTAGACGACCGGGTCCAGCGGCCGTGCCGTCGTGGGTTCGGCGATGTCCACCTTGGGCACGGCGCATGCCGCCAGCGCCGAGGCCGCCAGCCCGACGGCGATTCCCCTTGCTGCCCATGCGGCGCAGGTCGTGAGCGCTTCCTTCATGCCTTATCGCCCTCAGAGCTGCGAGATGCGCTGGAGCATCTGGTCCGACGTGGATATGGCGCGCGAATTGATCTCGTAGGCGCGCTGGGTCTGGATCATGCCGACCAGCTCCTCCACCACGTTGACGTTGGAGGCCTCGACGTAGCCCTGGTTGATCAGGCCGGCGCCGTTCAGTCCGGGCACGTTCACGACCGGCACGCCCGAGGCCGCGGTTTCCGCGAACAGGTTCTGCCCCAGCGGCTGCAGGCCCGGCGGATTGATGAAGGTCGCCAGCTGCAGCTGGCCGAGCTGGACCGGCTGGGTCTGTCCGGCCACGGTGGCCGTCACGACGCCGTCCTGGCCGATCGCGACTTCCTTGACTCCTTCAGGCACGACGATGCCCGGATCGATGATGAGACCGTTGTTGGTGACGAGCTGCCCCTGGCTGTCGATCTGGAAGCTTCCGTCGCGCGTGTAGGCCAGCGTGCCGTCGGGCAGCTGGACCTGGAAGAATCCGGCGCCGTTGACGGCGAGATCGAAACTGCTGTCGGTCTGCTGCAAGGCTCCCTGAGAATAGTTGCGCACCGTTGCCACCGGCCGGGACCCGGTGCCCAGCGTCAGGCCCGCCGGCACCTGGTTCTGTTGCGTCGTCTGCGTGCCCGCCGGACGCATGGTCTGGTAGAGCAAGTCCTCGAACACCGCGCGCGAACGCTTGTAGCCATTGGTGCTCACGTTGGCCAGGTTGTTCGAAATCACGTCCAGCTGGGTCTGCTGCGCATCCAGGCCAGTCTTGGCAATCCAGAGCGAACGCATCATGATGCTTGTCCTTTATCGCGGCATCCGCCGCACTGCTACCAAAATCACAAAAACCGACACGCCCAACGGCAACAACCCCATCCAGGATGCGGCGGATCCGGCTTTGCCAGTCCGCCCGCATGGGCGCGTAAGCGCGTAGGGGGGCTTAACTCATCGACAGGATCTGCGTGGCCGCACGCTGGTTCTGGTCGCTGTTCTGCATGAGCTGTATCTGCACGTCGTAGTGACGGGCGGCGGCGATCATCTCGACCATCGTGCCCACCGCATTCACGTTGCTGCCCTCCAGCATGCCGCCGGCCACCCTTACGCCTTCGGCCATCGGCGCGATGCCGCCCTGCCGCAGCCGGAACAGGCCGTCGGCGCCGCGCTCGAGCGCCCCGGGCGGCGGGTTTACGAGCTTGAGATTGGCGATCTGGACAGCCTGCACCCGATCGACCTCCGGAATGGACGAGATCGATCCGTCGGTATTGACCTGCACCTTGGTATCGGGCGGAATCGTGATGAACTCGCCGTTGGGGTCCAGCACGGGGCGGCCGGCGGTATCCACCAGCATGCCGTCGGCCGTGGTCTGGAATCCGCCGGCGCGGGTATAGGCCTCCCCCCCGTCCGCCGTGCGGACCGCGAACCAGCCGTCGCCCTGGACCGCCACATCGAGTTCGCGTCCGGTGGCCATCATCGCGCCGGGCGACATGTCGGCCCCGGGCGTCGACTCCACGGCGTACGCGCGCGTGCGCAGCCCGGGCCCGCCCACCACGGGAGCGGTCCGCTGGGCGGCGATCTCGGCCCGGAACCCCGGCGTCAGCGCGTTCGAAAGGTTGTTGGTCTGGATGTCCTGCCGCCGCATCAGCTCGCGGGCGCCGGTGGCGGCGATGTAGAGCGCTCTGTCCATGACTGCCCGCTACCCGTCAGCGCATGTTGACCAGGGTCTGCATCACCGAATCCTGGGTCTTGATGGTTTGTGCGTTGGCCTGGTAGACGCGCTGGGCGGTAATCATGTTGACGAGCTCGCCCGTCAGGTCGACGTTGGCATCCTCCAGCGCGCCCGAAGTCACGGTGCCGAAGTTGCTGGACCCCGGCACGCCGATGCGCGGTCCGCCGGACAGCGTCGTTTCCAGGAAGTTGTTGCCGCCCGCGGCCACCAGTCCCTGCGGATTGACGAAGGACACCAGCACGATCTGGCCTTGCGCACGCGACTGCTGATTGGAGTAGTTCGCCTTGAGGATGCCGTTCTCGTCGATGGTGAAGCTGGTGAGGCGGCCCGAGGTATAGCCGTCCTGCCGCTGCAGCTCGTTGCTGAACGCCTGGCCGGTCTGCGAGGTGGCCGCCACGTTGTAGCGGATGTTCAGTCCATTGGCGCCGGTGCCCAGCGTCGCGGCGTCGACCGCGATGTCGAACACGCCGTTGTTCGAGGCGTCGAGGTCGATCTTGCCGGCGGCGTCGAACACCAGCGGGAAGCCCTCGGGCGTCCCGTCGCCGTTGGCGTCGGGATTGGTGACCGTGCCGTTGAGCGCCGTGTAGACCTCCCATTGCCCGGGGCCCCGCTTCACGTAGAACGTGGACAGCGTATGGGTATTGCCCAGGGAATCGTAGACCGCGATGGAGGTGGCGTGGGTATAGGTGGAGGAATCGTCCGGGTCGAATGGCTTGACGGCGGGATCGATCGCGTCCGAGCGCGAATCGAGCACCGCGCCCTGGGTCACCTCGGAAGTGCCGCGAGCCTCGATGGAACTGACCGTCAGTCTCAGCGGCTGGGGCTGGGCGGTGTTGATGTTGCCGTTGGCATCGGCCACGTATCCGGTCAGGCGCAGGCCGTTGGCGTTGACCACGTAGCCGTTGGCGTCCAAGTGGAACTGGCCGTTTCGCGAATAGACGACGGACCCGTTGTTGTCCATCCGGAAAAAGCCCTCGCCCGAGATCGCGACATCGAAGGGGTTGGAGGTGACGGAAATCGCCCCTTGCGTGAACATCTGGGTGACGGAATTGAGCTTGGTTCCGATGCCGATGTTGTTGGAGAACGTGCCGAGCACCGTCGACGCGTAGACGTCCGCGAATTCGGCGCGCGACGCCTTGAAGCCCACGGTGTTGGCGTTGGCAACGTTGTTGCCGATCACGTCGAGGTTCTTGCCTGCGGCGTTCAGGCCGCTCAATGCCTGCTGGAAGCTCATCGCATGGTTCCTTGTCTGACTCTGTATCCGGGAAATCGGGCGTGGGCAGGGTCCGCGGCTACCAGACCTGGTAGACGTCGGACAGATTGACGATGTTGCCCTTGGCGTCGACGACGGTGGTCGAACCCGACGACGGGCGTACCGAAGTAATCTGGGACACGGTGAGGGGCGGCGCCGCGCCGACCTCCGTACCCTGGCCGACCTGGACCTCGAACTTGTATTCGCCGTCGGGCAGGGTGTTGCCCTTGCCGTCCTTGCCATCCCAGGCAAAGGCATGCACGCCGGCCTCGACGTCGTCGAGCTTGCGGCGCGCGACCTCGACGCCGTCGGCATTCTTGACGACGAGCTCGGCGCTCTCGACCGGGATGCTGAGCACGTAGCCGCCCTCGGCCTTGCCCTCGGCCAGCGTGAGCCCGTCGCCCGACAGCATGACCTTGCGGCCGATCAGCGAAGCGGCCTGGGTGGCCTGCAGGCTGCCCATGCTGTAGCCCAGCCACTGCATGGTGGTATTGAGCTGACTGATGCCGGTGACCGAGCTGATCTGGGCGAGCTGCGAAGTCAGCTCGGCGTTGTCGAGCGGATTGAGCGGATCCTGGTTGCGCATCTGCGCGGTCAGCATGGTAAGAAAGCGGTTCGACAGCTCCTCGGCGGAAGCCGCGCCGAGCGAGTTGGCGGACGCATTCGTACCGGTGCTGCCGTTGACGTTGGAGACGGCCATGGCGATTCCTTAGCTGCCGAGAGTCAGGGTTTTCTGCATCAAGGTCTTGGCCGTGTTCATGACCTCGACATTGGTCTGGTAGGCCCGCGAGGCGGCGATCATGTCGACCATCTCGTCCACCACTTCGACGTTGGGCATGCTGATATAGCCCTCGGCGTCGGCCATGGGGTGCCGGGGATCGTAGATGCGCTTGGGCGGCGACGGATCGGTCACGACCTCCCTTACGCGCACGCCGCTGCCGCCGTCGGCTGCGCCCGGCACGAGGTAGGACTCGAATACCACCTTGCGGGCCCGGTAGACCTCCCCGTCGGGACCGCTGACGCTTTCGGCATTGGCGAGATTGCTCGCCACGGCGTTCAGGCGCTGGCTATTCGCGGTGAGCGCCGAGCCGGCGATCTCGAATGCCTTGTTCATGGACATGGTGTTGCAGCCTCGCTCAATTGTTCTGGATCGCGCGCTGGAGCGTCTGGATCTGCCCGTTCAGCATCCGCAGGGCCGCGTCGTAGCGCAGCGCGTTGTCGGCGAAGCGGGTCCGCTCCAGGTCGGGATCCACGGTGTTGCCGTCGATGGATGCCTGGGTGGGCGTGCGGTACCGGAGCGCCACCGGAAGGCCGGCCGCGGCTTCGCCCCGAAGGTGGCGGGCATCGGTGGTGGCCAGGCGCAGCGGCGCGAGCGCGGCGTCCGGTTCCGGGGTTCCCGTGGCCGCGCGCAACGCGGCGCCGAAATCGAAATCCCGCGCCTTGTAGTTGGGCGTCTCGGCATTGGCCAGGTTGGACGCCAGCACCTCCTGGCGCTGGGCGCGCAACGTCAGGGCTTGCGCATTGAACATCAGTTCGTCGCCTATGCGGCTGATCACGTGACCTCCTGTACTCGCGTGCGGCGGTGGGCCTTTTCGCAGGCCTAGCCATTATTCGCATTCCCTGCCACGAGGAAAGGCGGAGTAAGGCCTCTTTTTCATCCTTGTTTTCACCTTCCTCGCCACGGGTGCGCGATAGAGTGTCGCCTCACCTCCAACCTCGGAAACAGGCATATGAAACGGTCCGGTTGCGCCGCCTCCGCGGCCCTCGTGCTGGCCTCGATCGGCCCTGTTCCGCTGTGGGCGGCGCCCACGGCGGCGCCGTCCAGGAGCGCCCAAGCCGAGGCCGCCCCGACGGCGCCCCTGGAACGGCCCTCCGCGGCCGATCTGCTCGAACGCGGCCGCCAGCTTCTCGAAGCGCGCGCCGCCGCCACCGCCGCCGCGCTGGGCGGCCGCATCGACGTCCACGTGGCCGACCAGGCGGCCGAGCGCCTGGCCCAGGTCCCCTGCTCGCCGCAGGTCTTCCTGCCCGCCGGCGGCCGGCCGACGGGCAAGACCTCGATCGGCCTGCGCTGCACACACCAGCCTTGGCAGGTCCGCATCCCGGCCGAGGTCGCGCTGCTCGTGCCGGTGCCCGTGCCTAGCCGGCCGCTGCCCGCCGGAACGGTATTGCGGGAAAGCGACTGGTCATTGTCGGAGGTGAACGTCGCGGCCTGGCCGCGCGGCGTCACGACCGATCCACGCCAGCTCGAGGGCGCCACCACGACCCGTCCGCTCAAGGCCGGCGAACCCATTCCGCCCCAGGCCGTGCAATCGCGATCGCACCTGGGGCCCGGCGATCCGGTGCAAGTCGTCCTGAGCGGCGCCGGCTTCACCATCAAGGCCACCGGCAAGATGCTGCACCAGGCCAGCCCCGGGCAGCCGGCGCGCGTGCAGCTCGACTCCGGCCGCACCGTGGCGGGCATCCTGCGCGAAGACCGCGAGATCGAGGTCAACCTCTAGGGCCTGCTCACCCGGCGTTTACATCCTGTAGCGCCTCCCGGTACCGCGCGGGAGGGCGAATGCTAAAGTTCGACGCGCATACGCCGATAATTGGCTCATCTGCCAAGGTCCGGCGCACGCCCGTCCGCAACGGCAACCAGATGGAACAGCATCGTGAAAATCACGCAAAAGGGTCCTGACTCGATCAAGGTTTCCCGCCCCGCCGCGGGCACGGAAGCCCGTCCCGCGACGCCGGCCCCGCCTGCCGCCGGTGGAACGGAACCCAACCCGGTCCAGCTTTCCCCGCTGGCCACCAGCCAGCTCAGCGCGGGCGAGGCCCCCTTCAATGCCGAGAACGTCGAGCGCATCAAGCAGGCGATACGCAACGGCGAGTTCACCGTGAACGCCGAAGTGGTGGCCGATCGGCTCCTTGAAATCGAACGCGGGCTGGCGCGCCGGGCATGACGCTGGAAGAATTCTCCGTGGTGGTAGACCGCTGCGCCTCGGCCGGCCGGACGCTCGCCGAGGCGGTTGCGGGCACCGATACGAATCGCATCGACGACGCCACCCAGGCGCTGAGCCTGCGCGTGCTCGACGTCCAGCGGGCCTTGCCCCACGCGCTGCCCGCCTTGCAAGCGGCCGCGCCCGATGTCCGCAAGGCATGGCTGGCGCGGTTGACGGCTGCCGTCCAGCCGCTCAAGGTCGGCGCGGAACTCTCGACACTCAACACCGCATCCGCGTCGGCGCGGCTGGCCGCGTTGGCGCGCGTCAGCGGGGCCGACCTGTCCTACTCGAATACCGGGCAGCTCTCCCGCTGACCGCCCCTGCCGCTAGCGGCCCCATTCCTTCAAGCGCGTGCGCAGGCGCGACACGGCCTGCGAATGGAGCTGGCAGATCCGCGACTCGGTCACGCCCAGCACCGCCGCGATTTCCTTGAAGTTCATCTCTTGCTCGTAGTACATGCCCATGACGAGCTTCTCGCGTTCGGGCAGGCGCTCGATGCCGTTGACGACAGCCTCGCGAAAGCGCCGATCGGACAGCCGCAGGTGCGGATCGCCGGCATTGTCCACGGGCACGTGGCGATCGAGGTAGTCGTCCGACTCTTCGCCACCGTCCAGGTCTTCGTAGTAGAACAGCTGCACGCCGCGCGCCTCGGCCAGCATCTGCTGGTAGTCGGCCAGGCTCACCTCCAGCGCGGCCGCCATTTCGGCATCCGTGGGCACCCGCCCCAGCTTGTGCTCGCAGCGTTGCATGGCCGATTCGATCTTGCGCTGGACCTGGCGCACGCTGCGCGGCAACCAGTCGCCGCGGCGCAGTTCGTCCAGCATGGCACCACGTATGCGCTGCGTCGCATAGGTCTCGAACTGCGCGCCCAGGCCCTCCTCGAAACGGCCGAGGGCGTCGAGCAGGCCGAGCATGCCGGCCTGCATCAGGTCCTCGATCTGCACGCTGGCGGGCAGCCGCGCCACCATGTGGTGGGCCATGCGGCGCACCATCGGCATGTACTGCTCGATATTCATCTCGCGCGCCAGCGTTCCTTCACGCGTATACATTCGCTTCTCGCCGGAAAAAATCATGGGTGGGAACGAATTTCTCCATGGATCAGGCCTCGGCCGATTGCGGCGGTACGGATTCCGTCCACGACGCGGCGGGGGCCGCGCTCGCCCATTCCAGCTCTTCGGCTTCGAGCGCGAACACCGGGGCATTGCGCGCCCGCAGCGCTCGGTGGACCAGGAGGCGCGCGTTGGCCGCGTGGATGTCCTCGGGCACGCGCTGTCCGTTGGTCATGTAATGCACCGGCAAGCGATGGCGGATGGCCGCATCCAGCACCCCGCCCAGGCGCACGGCCTCGTCCAGCTTGGACACGATCATGCCCGCCAGTCCGCCGGCCGAATAGGCGCGTACGATGTCCTCCGCCTGTTCCGCATGCGAGCCGCCCGGCACCACCAGCAGGCGCTGCACGCCTTCGGCGGCGATGGCTTGCAGGTGCTGCGCCATCTGCGTATCGCGCTGGCTCACGCCGGCGGTATCGATCAGGACGAGGCGGCGGTCGGCCATGCTGGCCAGCAACACTTCGAGATCGCTGCCTCCCCGCGCGGCGTAGACTTCCACGCCGAGAATGCGTCCGAAGGTATGCAACTGGTCCACGGCGCCGATACGGTTCTGGTCGGTCGAGATCAGGCCCAGCGCGCCGGCGCCGTACTTGACCACGCAATGAGCGGCGATCTTGGCGGTCGTGGTGGTCTTGCCCACGCCGGTCGGCCCGACGATGGCATAGCGCCCGCCCCGCTCGACGATACTGGCGTCGGCATCGACGCAGGCGAGATTGCGCACCAGGACCTCGGCCAGCCAGCGCTCGCCCTGGTCGTCCGCTTGCGAAGCGGGCAGGCGCGAGGTCACGGTGCGCGCCAGTTCGGGAGTGAAACCGCAATCGACCATGCGCCGCCACAGCTCGCGGCGCAACGGATGGCGCTGCGTGCTGTCGCGCCACGCCATGGCGTCCATCTGGTGAGCCAGCCAATCGCGCATCGAACGCATCTCGCTGACGATGGGCTCGGATACGCGGCTGACCAGCTCGGCGCGGTCGCGCTCGTCGAGGCGAGCCGGCGCCGCGGGTTGCTGCGCCGCCGGCCGGCCGGGCCGCGACGGCGGCATGCCCCGCCGGGGCGGCCGCTTCTCGGCACCGTGACGCACCAGCCCGAGCTGCAGCACCGGTTTGCCAGCCTCGCCGTCGGCCGCCGCGACGGCCATGGCGTGGGCAGGATCGGCAAAGTCGCCGCCCGAGCGCACGAGATGGGAGATCTGTCCCTCCTGCAGGCGCGGCCATCGGGCGAGCGGAAGGTCGCCCTGCTCCGGCGGCTGGGGAGGCTCCGCCGGTCGTGCGGCCGCTTCGTCGTGCCGGGCCAGCACCCGGGCCGCGGGAGACAGGCGCACGGACTCGTCCTCCATGTCGTCCCAGAGCGCCGGGGCGGATGGCGGCGCCGACGCGGCTGGCTCCATGGCGGGGGTGGAATCGGCCGCCGCCGCATCCCCTGGCGTTTCGTCGGCGAGCGGCATGTCCTGCGCCCGGATGCCGACCACTTCCACGCCGGCCGGCGTGCGGCGGGTGGAGACGATCATGGCGTCGGCCCCCAGCGCTTCGCGCATCATGCGCAAGCAATCCCGCGTGGAGGCAGCGATGAATTTGCGGAACTTCATGGGGTGGATACCTGCAGGCTAATGAAAGGAGACATGCTCAACGCCCTCCCAGCGTCAGCGCGACGCGGATGAGACGGGATTCGGGGATTTCGGAATGGGCCAGCACCTTCAGGCGCGGCACGGAACGGCGGAAAAAGCGAGCCAGCGCCAGCCTCAATCGATCCGGCACCAGCAGGGCGGCCGGCTTGCCCACCGCATCCATCTTCTCGACCGCCGCGGCCGCCTCGCTCAGCAGGCGCTCGGCCAGGCCGGGTTCGATCGCGCCGATCTCGCCGGCCTTCGTGCTGATGGTCTGCAGGATGCGCTCGAGCTCCGGATCCAGCGCCAGCACGTCGACCTCGCCATTGGCGCCGAAGATGCCCTGGGTAATGGCGCGCCCCAGGGCGACCCGCACGGCGCCGACCAGCTCCACCGGGTCCTGGGTGTGGACGGCATGCTCGGACAAGGTCTCGACGATGGTGCCGAAGTCGCGGATATGGACGCCCTCGTCGAGCAGCGATTGAAGGACACGCTGCAGGGTCGCCATCGAAAGCAGCTTGGGCACGAGATCTTCGAGCAGCTTGGGCGTGCTGCGCGAGAAGTGGTCGCACAGCGCCTGCAGCTCGGCGCGCCCCAGCAGGTCGGCTGCATGGTTGTGCAGCAAGTGCGAGAGATGGGTGGCGATCACCGTGCCGATGTCGACCACCGTATAGCCGGCGGCCTGCGCCGCTTCGCGGGTCGAGGCCTCGATCCACATCGCCGGCAGCCCGAAGGCGGGATCGCGCGTCGGCGTTCCCGGCACCTCCCGGGTCACGCGGCCGGGATTGATGGCGAGGAAACCGCCGGTCTGCACCTCGCCCTCGCCGATGGCCACGCCCTTGAGCGTGATGCGGTAGCCCCCCGGACGCAGCTCCAGGTTGTCGCGGATATGCACGGCGGCGGGCAGGAAGCCGACGTCTTGCGCGAACTTCTTGCGCAAGGCCTTGATGCGCTTGAGCAGGTCGCCCTCGCCCGTCTTGTCCACCAGCGGAATCAGCCGGTACCCGACCTCCAGCCCCACGGTGTCGACCTGGGTGACGTCGTCCCAGCTCGCCTCTTGCGACTCCACAGGCTCCGCCGGGACGGCGGCTGTGGCCGCCTTGTCGGCTTCCAGCTTGCGCCGGCGCGCCAGGTGCCAGGACAGCCCGCCCAGGGAAAGCGCCAGCGCGAGGAACGCGAGATTGGGCATGCCCGGCACCAGCCCCAACATGCCGACGATGGCCGCCGACAAGGCCACTGCCTGCGGAGTGCCGAGCAGCTGCTTGCCGACCTCGGTGCCGATGTCCTCGCCCTCGCCTACGCGCGAGACGATGAGGCCCGCGGCGATGGACACCAGCAGCGCCGGCACCTGCGCCACCAAACCGTCGCCGATGGACAGCAGGACGTAGGCGCGTCCCGCCTCGGAAAAACTGAGCCCATGCTGTCCCACGCCGATCAGCAGGCCGCCGATGATGTTGACGAAGAGGATCAGGATGCCGGCGATGGCGTCCCCCCGCACGAACTTGGAAGCGCCGTCCATCGCGCCGTAGAAATCGGCCTCCTGCGCGACCTCGGCGCGACGCTTGCGCGCGCTGGCTTCGTCGATCAGGCCTGCGTTCAGGTCGGCGTCGATGGCCATTTGCTTGCCGGGCATGGCGTCGAGGGTGAAGCGGGCCGAGACCTCGGCGATCCGCCCCGCGCCCTTGGTGACCACGACGAAGTTGATGATGACCAGCACCAGGAACACGACCACGCCCACGGCGAAATTGCCGCCCACGAGGAACTGGCCGAAGGCTTCGATGACCTTGCCGGCCGCATCCGGACCGGTATGCCCGTGCAGCAGCACGACGCGCGTCGAAGCCACGTTGAGCGACAGCCGCAGCAGGGTCGTCACCAGGATCACGCTGGGAAAGACGGCGAAATCCAGTGGCCGCTTGGTGTAGGTGGACACCATCAGCACCAGCAGCGAGATGGCGATGTTGAAAGTGAACAGGAGGTCCAGCACCAGCGGCGGCAAGGGCAGCAGCATCATGCCCAGCACCAGCAGGATGAAGGCCGGCATGCCCAGCTCGCGCAATTGCGACGAGTTGAACTCCAGCCCGCCCAGCTTCAGGCTGCGCCCGGTCATGCGCGGCCTCCTCGCCGCAGCGGGGCGTCATCGAGCGGATCCCAGCCGGCCGGAACCTCGACAGGCTTGAGTTCGGGCGGCGGGCCGGATACATGGTCCCGCAGCTGATAGACATAGGCCAGCACCTGCGCCACCGCCCGGTACAGCGCCACCGGGACCTCCTGGTCGATCTCGGCGTGCCGGTACAGCGCGCGCGCCAGCTTGGGGCTTTCCAGCACGGTAACCCTGTGCTGCCCGGCGAGTTCCCGAATCCTGGCGGCCACGGCATCCGTGCCCTTGGCGACCACGCGCGGCGCACTCATTTTCCCTTCGTCGTACTTCAGCGCCACCGCGTAATGGGTGGGGTTGGTCACCACCACGTCGGCGGTGGGCACCGCCTGCATCATGCGCGAGCGGGCTCGGTCCCGCTGCAACTGGCGGATGCGCCCCTTCACGTGCGGGTCGCCCTCGGTTTCCTTGTTCTCCTGCTTGGCTTCCTCGAACGTCATGCGCAGGTTCTTGTGATGATTCCACCACTGCAGCGGCACATCCGCGGCGGCGATGACGAACAACGCGCCGGCCAGCACCAGCGCATGGTTCGACAGCATGTCGCCGAGCTCGGCCAGGGCCTGCGGCGGCGACGGCAGCACCAGGGCCAGCCAGGCCTGGGCGCCATGCCAGACCAGCATTGCGGCCACGCCGCCCAGCACCACGACCTTGAGCAAGGACTTGCCCAGTTCTCCCAAGCCGGCGAGCGAGAAAATCCGGCCGAAGCCCTTCAGGGGAGAAAGCCGGCTGAAATCCGGCCCCAGCGCCTTGCCGGACAGCACCAGGCCGCCCAATCCCAACGACCCGAGGATGCCCGCGGCCATGCCGGCCGCGAGGATGGGGGAAATCGCGAGCAAGGCGTCGCCCAGCGCTTCGTTCAGGGATTTGAGCAGCGTGGCGTCGTCGCGGGTAACGGCGGCAGTGCTGGCCGCCGCTGCGAACGAGGCCCGTATCCAGCTCATGGCGCGGTCGGCAATGCCGGCGCCCGCGATGACCAGCGCCGCCACGCAGGCAAAGGTCGCCATGGCCCCCGACAGGTCGCGCGAACGCGCGACGCGCCCTTCCTCGCGCGCCTGGTCCAGCCGCCGCTGGGAGGGCGCCAGGGTTTTTTCCTGGCCGCTTTCCTGATTATCTGACACGGTATTCCGGGGTATCGACGAACGCCGGGGCGATAACCGCTCCCGGGCCGATGCCATGGACGTGCAGGCGAGCGCAAGCCGCCCCCGCCACGTCGGCGTATGGATTATTTGCGAAAGCGGCGCGCCTCAAAGCGTCGAACAGAGGCGGGAAAAGGAGTTAATCCCCCCTACGCGCAAGGGAAGCCCACCCCCTAGCGGCCTTCGGCCGCTCCCCCTCAAGGGGGCGGCGCTGGCGGACCGGCAAAGCCGGATCCGCGGCGCCCTGGGTCTAGTACCGTTTTCTCCAATTGCCACATCGTTGCTGCCGCTGGCAGCCAGCGAAGCATAGGCGCCACATTCCAAGAAAGCGGTACTAGACCCAGGATGCGGTGGATCCGGCTCCGCCGGTCCACCCGCATCGCCCCCTTGAGGGGGACGCGCGGCAGCGCGGAGGGGGTGAGCTTAAAAGATGCCCTCGAGCAGCTGCTTCATCTCCAGAACCAGCACCAGCGTGCCGTCGCCCGACAGCGTGGCGCCGGCCACGCCTCGGGGGTGGATGCCCTCCAGCGGCTTGATCATGACCTCGTCCTGGCCGATGAAGCCGTCCACGCCCAGCACGAGCTGGCGATCGCCATGGGCCAGCACGACCGCCAGCGACGGCGGTTCCTGGCGCTCGCGGCCGAGCAACGTGGCCAGGTCGATGACCGGCAGGATCTCGCCGCGTATGGTGAGCGCCTGGTTGTTGCCGACGCTGTGCATCTCTTCCTGGCGCAGCGGGATGATTTCGCGCACCACGGACAGCGGGATCGCATAGGGCTGGTCCACCAGCTTGAGCATCAGCACGGGCAGGATGGCCAGGGTCAGCGGCAGCGAGATCACGATGTGCGAGCCCATGCCTGGGGAGGACTGGATGTCGATCTGCCCCTTGAGCTTCTCGATGTTGGTCTTGACCACGTCCATGCCCACGCCGCGCCCGGAAAGGTCGCTCACCTCGCTGCGGGTGGAGAAACCCGGCAGGAAGATGAGCTGCAGGCAGTGCGCGTGATCCAGCACCGCGGCTTCCTCGGCGCTGATGACGCCTTTCTCGATCGCCTTGCGCCGTATGACTTCGGGATCCATGCCTCGGCCGTCGTCGGAGACTTCGACCACGATGGAATCCCCCGTCTGGCGCGCCGACAGGTGCACGGTGCCGCGTGCGGGCTTGCCCACCGAGCGGCGTTCGACCATGGTCTCGATGCCGTGATCCACCGCGTTGCGGATCAGGTGCACCAGCGGGTCGTTGAGCTCGTCGAGGATGGTCTTGTCGACTTCGGTCTCGCCGCCGGTGATGATGAGTTCCACGTCCTTGTCGAGCTGGCGCGCCAGGTCCCGGGCCAGCCGCGAGTACTTCTGGAACACGCGGCCGACGGGCTGCATGCGCGCCATCATGACGGCCGACTGCAGGTCGGAGACCAGGGTATCGAGCTGGCTGAAGACGGCATCGAGGGTCTCGGCCGCGGCATCGTCGCGGCGGCTGCCCAGCAGGGCGTCGCGCAGGCAGGACAGGCGGTTCTTGGTCAGGCCGATCTCGCCCGACAGGTTCAGGATCTGGTCGAAGCGCGCGGTGTCCACGCGTATGGTGGCATCCTTGGCCACCGCCGCCGGTCCGGCTGGGGGGGCCAGCAGCTCGGGCCGATAAGGCTTCGACGCGGGCGGGACGCCTTCCCGATGCTCTCGTGCCGGGACAGCTTTCGCGGGCGTGCCGGGCGGATCGCCGAATGCCGCGCGGTAGTAGCCCAGCCAATCCGGCTCGGAACCCGGACGCGCCGGGTCCGCCGCGGCACGCGCCTGCGCGGTGACGGCATCGCCCGTTTCGTTGCCCGAGGGGCCGCCCCGCAGCAGGTCCGTATCGAAGGCTTCGCCCTTGGCCGCGGCCTCGAGCGCGCGGAGCAGTCCGGCGGGCGCGGCCTCGGGCATCGCGCCGCGCTCCATTTCCGAGAACATGCGCCGCACCTCGCCCGTTGCCGCCAGGATCACGTCCATGATCTCCGGCGTGATGCGCAGGGACCCGCCACGCAGCAGGTCGAGCAGGTTCTCGCCGCGATGGCAGAGCTCCACCAGCGGCGTCGCCTCGAGGAAGCCGGCTCCGCCCTTGACGGTGTGGAAGCCGCGGAAGACCTGATTGAGGAGGCCGGCGTCATCGGGCCGCTGCTCCAGCTCCACCAGGCCGATATCGACGTCATCGAGCAGGTCCGAGGCCTCGGTCAGGAAGTCGGCCAGCAGGTCCTGCATGTCGGAAAAGGCAGACACTCGTTGTTCTCGCTCAGAAACCCAGGCTCTCGAGCAGGTCGTCGACCTGCGCCTGGTTGGTCACCACGTCGTCGCGGCTGGACGCGTCGATGACCGGCCCGTTCATCCACTCGCTGTGGGCCGCATTCCGCTTCTCGGGTGGCGTGCTCTCGATCAGCAGCTTGACGAGTTCGTCCTCGAAATCCTGGGCAAGCTTGACGACTTTCTGGATCACCTGGCCGGTCAGGTCGTGGAAATCCTGCGCCATCATGATGTCGGTCAGGAGGGCGTGGGTGGCGCGCGCATCTTCCTGCGTGCGGTGCAGGAAGGCGCTGGTGTCCGCCGCCACCTGCTTGAAGTCGTCCACGCCCAGCTTGCGCTCGTAGAGCTGCTGCCATTGGCCGCTCAGCCGCGCGCCCTCGCGTTCGACGGCCTCCTGGATCTCCTGGCCCTTCTCGACGTTGGACAAGGCGCGCTCGGCCGCCTGCCCGGTCAGCCTGGCGATGTAGTCCAGGCGTTGGCGGGTGTCCGGCAGCGAATGCACGGCCTGCTCCACCTTCTGGTGGTAGCCCAGCTCGCGCAGCGCATCGTGCAGCTGCCGCGTCAGCATGCCGACCCGCTGATAGAACTCGGGCGAATCCTCGCCCTCCCCGCCGGCGGCTGCCGCGGCCGGCGGCGCCGGCGCGATCTCGGCGGCAGGCGTGGCGTCGAGCCGGGCCAGCGTCTCGGAAGAGATCTGGTCGAACAGCGCTTCGAGGTCTTCGGTATCGCCGGTATGGGCCATTACGTGCTCCCGTTCATTTTTTGCACGATCTTGGTCAGCTTCTCTTCCAACGTCGCCTTGGTGAAAGGCTTGACGATGTAGCCATTGGCGCCGATCTGCGCCGCCAGAACGATGTCTTCCTTCTTGGCTTCGGCGGTCACCAGCAGCACCGGCAGCTTCTTCAACTGCTCGTCGGCGCGGATTTCGCGCAGCAGCTCGAAGCCGTTCATGTTGGGCATGTTGATGTCGCTGACCACGAAATTGAACAAGCCGCTGCGCAGCTTGCTGAGCGCGATCTGGCCGTCCTCGGCCTCGTCGGCGTTGTTGTAGCCGAGTTCCTTCAGCAGATTGCGGACGATGCGCCGCATCGTCGAGAAATCGTCGACGATAAGGAACTTCAAATCGTCAGGCTTCATTTGCTCCCTTTCTGGCCTTGATATGGGTGAGTTGAGCGGCGATCATACTAGCCAGTTCCGAGGGGTGGAATTTCGCGACATAGGCATCGACTCCCACCTGCTGTCCGAGCTTCTTGTTCGCGACCGACGACAACGATGAATGCATCACGACCGGGATCTTGCTGAACCGCGGATCGGCCTTGATGTGGCGGGTGAGCACGTAGCCGTCCATTTCCGGCATCTCGGCATCGACCAGGATCAGCCCCAGCATGAGATCGAGCGGCAGCTTCTCGGCTTCGGCGCGCGCCGCGATGCCCTTGAGTTTCTCCCAGGCGTCCGCCCCGTTGGTGGCGTGCTGGTGAGGCAGCCCCATGCGGTCCAGGACTTCCGTGATCTTCTTGCGCGCCAGTGTCGAATCATCGGCGAAGAACACGTTCGCCTTGATGTCGGCATCGACCTGCTGGATCTCGGGCGGGATCTTGTCCTCGCCGATCACCGAGGCCAGGATCTGCTCGACGTCGAGGATGGAAACCAGCTTGCCGTCGGCCAGCTCGGTCAGCGCGGTCATGAACGAGGTATTGTTCGATGGCATGGATTGCGGCGACTTGACCTTGTCCCAGTCGATGCGCACGATGCGATCGACGTCGGCGACCAGGAAAGCCTGGGTATGGCTGGAGAACTCGGTGATAAGCAGCTTGGTCCGGGGCGCGTCGACCTGCATGTTGATCGTCGTGGCCAGGTCGATCACGGGCAGGATGGCGCCGCGCAGCGAGATGATGCCCTCCACCCCCCGCGGCACGTTGGGCGTCTTGGTGATGGGGATGGTTTCACAGACCTCGCGCACCTTGAACACGTTGATGCCGAAGACCTCGCTGCCGCCCAGCGAGAACAGCAGCAGCTCCATCTTGTTGGAGCCCGCCAGCCGCGCCTTCTCGTCCACCATTTCCATCAACCGATTGTCACCGGCACCCATAGCATCCTCCATACCGGCCGGAAGACCCCGGCCCCGTGTTCACTGCGATTCGAGCGCGGACACCCGCAGCGTTGCCCCGCCGTCCAAGGTATCCGGAATGGCGGGTACATCGACATAAACCCCGCCTTTCTTGAGAAATTCTTCGCTGCGCTTGTTCAGCACCACGATGCTGATGCGCCGGTTTTCCGCCGCGCGCACATCGTCGCGGTTGAAAGGCACCGAATCCGACAGCCCGACCACCCGCAAGGCCTTGTCCGGCTGCATGCCGGCGTTGAGCATCTCGCGGCGTGCCGCATTGGCGCGGTCGGCCGACAGTTCCCAGTTGCTGTAGCCGGTATCGCCGCCGGCGTACGGCGCGGAATCGGTATGGCCCGAGATCGAGATCTTGTTCTCCACGCCGTTGAGCACGCGGGCGAGCTCGTCCAGGATGACGCGGCTGTAGTCCTTGAGCACGGTCTTGCCGCTGTCGAACATGGGCCGGTTCTTCTCGTCGACGATCTGGATACGCAGCCCCTCGTCGGTGAAATCCAGCAGGATCTGGTCCTTGAACTGCTTGAGCGTGGGCTGGGTGAAGATCAGGCTTTCCAGCTCGGACTTCAACCCCTCGAGCTTGCGGCGCTCGCGGGCCTCCTGCTCTTCGTCGCTGGCGCGGCGCTGCGGCGTGATGCGCGGGCTCATGTGCTGCCCGCCTGTCAGCACGCTGACCGGGTCTCCGGCCACGCTGCCGGTGGTCACGGCCACCCGCAGCGGCGTCCGGAAGTACTCGGAGATACCTTCCAGATCGGCCTGGGCCGAGGTGGTGAGCAGCCACATCAAGAGAAAGAACGCCATCATCGCGGTCACGAAGTCGGCATAGGCGATCTTCCACATGCCGGCGCCGTGCGCCTTGTGCCCGCGCCGGCGGGACCGCCGGATGATGATGGGTGCAACGCCGTCTTTGCCTGCCATGACCGACCCCTTGCCGCGCCGTCAGGCGGCGGACTTGCCCCGCACCGTGTCTTCCAGCTCGCCGAACGTCGGACGTTCCGTCGAGAACAGGACCTTGCGGCCGAACTCCACCGCCAGCGCCGGCGCGTAGCCGTTCAGGCTGGCCAGCAGGGCGACCTTGATGCACTCGAGCTGCTTGCTGCTTTCGCTCACCTTCTGTTCCAGCACCGAGGCAAGCGGCCCGACGATGCCGTAGGCCAGCAGAATGCCGACGAAGGTGCCGACCAGGGCGGCGCCGATCTTGGCACCCAGCACCGCGGGCGGATCGCCGACCGAGCCCATGACGTTGACCACGCCCATGACGGCGGCGACGATGCCGAAGGCCGGCAGGCCGTCGGCGATGCGCTGGATGGCGTGCGCCGGCACGCTGGCTTCCTGGTGGTGGGTGTCGATCTCCTGGTCCATCAGCGCCTCGAGCTCGAGCGGATTCAGGTTGCCGCTGACCATGAGCCGCAGGTAGTCGGTGACGAACTCGACCAGGTGCTCGTCGGCCAGCAACGCCGGATATTTCTGGAACAGCGGACTGTTCTGCGGCTCCTCGACATCGGCCTCGATGGACATCAGCCCCTCGCGCCGCACCCGGTTGAGGATCTCGTACAGCAGGGCGAGCAGGTCGAGGTAGCGCTGCTTGGTGAAGCGGGAACCGTGCAACGTGGTCGGCAGCGCCCTGAGCGTGGCCTTGACCACCTTGCTGGAATTGCCGCAGACGAAGGCGCCGATGGCGGCGCCGGCGATGATCACGAGTTCGAACGGCTGAAACAGCGCGCCCAGCGAGCCGCCGTGCATGGCGTAGCCGCCCAGCACTGACGCCCCAACGATGATGTAGCCAATGATGACGAGCATATAGAGTCCCCCCCTGCGCGTTGGCACGCCTCCCCGGGGGCCGATGCGGGCGGACCGGCGGAGCCGGATCCACCGCATCCTGGGCCGGACTCGCTGCCTGGCGTGGCGGCGGAGAACGATCCGGATATCCGGGGAAGCTGTCCTGCGTGGGGTAATCCGGCTCCGGTGGCACATTGCGCGGAGCCATGAACGGGTTTTCGGCCACGCCGGGAAAAACTTGAGGCGCGGAAGATCGCAATCAGCGCGTGGAGGCCTTGGCCGCCTCCACGGCGCGCCGGGTCTTGCCGGCACGCGAAGGCATGCGGCATAAACCGCACACATACTGATGCGCCAGCTCGAAACTATGCGTGACGAACTCGCCGCCGCAACACGTGCAAGCGGTCATGCCGAGCATGCCCGCATCGAAGAACCGCGTCAGGCGCCAGGCCCGCGTGATCGACAGCACTTCGGGCATGCCGAGTTGCTGCACCTGCTCGCGATACAGGCGATAGGCGCGGATCAGGGCCTCCACCGCCGTCGTGTCCTCCATGCCGAGCTGGTGCCGGTGGATGTTCATGAACAGCGAAGCATGGATGTTCGGCTGCCAGGTCATGAACCAATCCGTCGAGAACGGCAGCATGCCCTTGGGAGGGGATTTGCCTCGGATCTCGCGATACAGGCGCAGCAGGCGCTCGCGCGACAGCTGCACCTCGGCCTCCAGTACCTGCAAGCGCGCATCGAGCCGGATCAGCTCGGACGCGATCTCGATCTGCCGGGCTTCGGACAGCACGCTCTTAGCGCGGACCATGCGACCCCCGGGTACTACGTCTATGCACGGCGGGAAGGCTCAGGACGCGGCCATGGCGGCGGTGCGGCCGGCCATCAGAATGGCGGCGTGAATGCGGGGCGAAACGTCGTCGCGCTTGGGCGAGGAAAGAAGATTCCAGACCAGCGAGTCGTCGAAGCGAAAGCGGGCCAAGAGCATGCTCGAGCCGGCGATCTTGAGCAACTGGGCGGTCGTCAGCGACAGCAGGATGTCGGCCACCTCGCTCGAGATGCCCAGGCGATAAAGGGCCTCGCTGCGGTCCACCCGCAGCATTTGCTGCGCAAGCATCAGGTAAGTCAGGTTGGCGTCGCGGATTTCCTCGCTCAGCCGAGACATGGAGGAAGACTCGGCCTTCGGGGCCTGCACGCCAACATCGACCACGTCGCAAACTTGACTCATCGCGATTCCTTTCAGGGAAATGCCCGGCTGGGGCAAGAGAAACACAAGCGTCCCCGTCCAAAACTCTTGGCGCAGACAACCAATTCAATATGTAAATTATCAGACACTTGTTACGAAATCGACATTGGAAGCCGGCTGGATTTCACGTCTGCTTAGGTAAACTCGCCTTGTAAGAATTTTTCTTACAAAAACTGTATCAGCTGTTTCATTTATACACGTAAATGCGAAACGTCATTCCACCCATGCAACGCGGCACGGCCGTGACCGAACAGGACCGCGACCTCCTGGAAGCGGCGCTGGAGTCGCTGCCCGCCGCCACCTGGGTGGTCGACCGCGACGGCCGCTACCGCTACGTGTCGCAAGCCTATGCGCAATTGATGGGCATGTCGGCCGCCGACTGCCTGGGCAGGACCATGGACGAGGTCATGCCGGCAACGCTTGCGCGCATCTATACGCTGCGCCACCGGCAACTGCTCGAGTCCCGCGCCCGCAAGCGCTTCGAGCAGATCTGGACAGTGGACGGCGAGCCCCGCTGGTTCGAGGTCCACATGAGCTGCCTGTGCAACGACGAGGGCGAAGCCGTCGCCGTCTCCGGCTATGCCCAGGACGTCACACAGCACATGGAGCAGCAGGAAGCGGCGCGCCGCATCCAGAACGAGCTCGAGAAGCGGGTGGCCCAGCGCACGCATCAGTTGAGCGTCATCAACGAAGAACTCGAGACATTCTCCTACTCGGTGTCGCACGACCTGCGCGCCCCGCTGCGGCAGATCGCCGGCTTCGCCGAGCTGCTGGAAAGCCGGCTCGCCGGCCAGCTCGACGATGCCAATGCCAAGCACCTGCAGCACATCCTCGACAACGCGCACCGCATGGACGGGCTGATCGCCGACCTGCTGCAGCTCGCCCGCATCAACCAGAGCGGACTGCTCAAGACACAAGTGGACCTGACCGCCCTCGCCCGCGACACCGTCTCCAACCTGCGCAGCGCGCATCCCGGCCGATCGGTCGAGGTGGAGCTGCCCGCCCCCACCTACGCCGAATGCGATGCCGGCCTGATGCGCATCGCGCTCGACAATCTGCTGGGCAACGCGTGGAAGTTCACGGGCAGGCAGGCCGAGGCCCGCATCCAGTTCGGCTGCTTCTCGCGCGGCGCCTGCACGATCTATTTCGTGCGCGACAACGGCGCGGGCTTCGACATGCAAAACGCCGAGCGCATGTTCGGCGCCTTCCAGCGCTTCCACCGGGCCAGCGACTTCCCCGGCACCGGCATCGGGCTGGCCACCGTCCGCCGCATCGTCAGCCGCCACGGCGGCCAGATCTGGGCCGAAAGCGCGCCCGGACAGGGCGCGACGTTCTACTTCACGCTGGAAACGCCAAGCTGACACGCCGGGCCCGCGCACGGCCACGCATCTCCGGGCTGCGCGGCGCATGGACCGTACGGGTGCGCCAATTCGGATCGAAGCGAGGAAACTTTAGCGGTATTTTTTTCCATCCCGCCGCCTTCCCCTCCTAAAGTTTCAAGACCCTACCCCGTTAATTGCCTCAACGCGGCCGCGCTTGCACTACGCAAGAGAGTGTCGGTGGTGCTGGCACATCCGCTCTCGCACGCACCGCCGGCACATGGCCAACGGGCAGTTGCGGAAGGACCTCCGGCCGCAGATGCATATGGCGGGCCCCAGGCCCGGAACCGAAGATATGACTCACCCTCACGGAGATAAGTCATGGCACAAGTCATCAACACCAACATCGCTTCGCTCAACGCGCAGCGCAACCTGACCGGCTCGCAGAACGCGATCAACACTTCGCTGCAGCGCCTCTCGACCGGCCTGCGCATCAACAGCGCCAAGGACGACGCCGCCGGTCTGGCGATCTCCGAGCGCATGACCACGCAGATCAACGGCCTGAACCAGGCCGTGCGCAACGCCAACGACGGCATCTCGCTGGCCCAGACCGCCGAAGGCGCGCTCTCGCAGATCGGCGACAACCTGCAGCGCATCCGCCAGCTGGCCGTGCAGTCGTCCAGCGCGACGAACTCCGCCGAAGACCGCGGCGCCCTGCAGAAGGAAGTGTCGCAGCTGGTAGCCGAGATCCAGCGCGTGTCCAAGGACACGGCGTTCAACGGGACCTCGCTCCTGGACGGCAGCTTCGCCAGCAAGACCTTCCAGGTCGGCGCGAACCAGGGCCAGACCATCAGCATCGACAACATCGCCAACGCCAACATCGACGCGCTGGGCTCGTGGACCACCAAGACGACCAATGCCGTCGTCACGGGTAGCGGCCCCGAGGGCACGCCGGTTGCCGCGGTGAACGGCACGGCGGTCATTACCGTTGCAGGCCTGAATGCCCCGACGCCGGACGACCCCACCACGCCGACCTCCTACGACTACGCTGCCAGCACCATCACCGTCAACGGCATGGAACTCGACGTGGCCGCCGCGACCGGCGCCACGGCGGCAGCGGCCCGGGCTTCCCTGCTCGGCAACATCAACACGGCGCTGAACGATGCCGGCCTGAACGGCCTGACCGCTACGGCCGGCTCTGAATTCATCACCTTCTCGAACTCCAGCAGCGCCGAATACACCATCAAGGGCTCGACCTTCGCCGGCACGTTCACCGCGAAGGCCGCCACCCCGGCGTCGGCGGAGTTTGCCGCCCTGGCCAACGGCGACATCACCATCAACGGCGAGAGGATCGGCGCCATCGGCAAGACCACCAACGCCGCCACCCGCCTGTCTTCGCTGGTCACGGCCATCAACGCCAAGACCGAAACGACCGGCGTGACCGCCTCCGTCGACGCCGGCCGCCTCAAGCTGACCTCGACGACCGGCGACATCACGGTGGGCGGTGCTGCCGCGGCCGCCGACCTGCTGCGCGAAACCGGCATGACCGCCGGCACCTCCGCCGCCGGCGCCACCAATCTGGCCGGTTCGACCTCCTACGCCGAAGGCACGGCCCAGGTCGGTTTCAAGGACCTCGACATCTCCACCGTCGACGGCGCCGAGAACGCCATCCTGGCCATGGACGCCGCGCTCAAGAGCGTGAACGAGTCGCGCGCCGACCTCGGCGCCATCCAGAACCGCTTCAGCTCGGTGGTGTCGAGCCTGCAGACGACCTCGGAGAACCTGTCGGCTTCGCGCAGCCGCATCCTGGACGCCGACTTCGCCGCGGAAACCGCGTCGCTGACCCGCGCCCAGATTCTGCAGCAGGCCGGTACCGCGATGCTGGCGCAAGCCAACTCGCTGCCGAACAACGTCCTGACGTTGCTGCGCGGCTGATCGTCCGCCACGCACCTCGTCCGGCGCCTCCCCGGCGCCGGCGGAAGGCCCGCTTCGGCGGGCCTTTTCGTTTCGCGCATCCGGCGTGCGGCCGCAGGGCCGCTCAAGTTTCTCCCGGCCCTCCCGATAATCCGGATATCCGCGCCGCGTCCCGCAAGACTCGGCCCCCGCCGTTCAATCCAGGCATGGAGCCCCCATGAGCATCAACGCCGTCGGCAGCCTTGCCGATCCGCGCCCCTCGCTTGGCGCCACCACCCCTGCCATCGCCCAGGTCTCCCCCCGAGGCGTGGAGAGCCAGCTCGATCCATCCCTGCCCATCACCTCGCAGGTACCCGAACTGGAAGCGCTGCACGCGGCCGTCGACAACTTCAACCGCTTCATTCCGCTCGCCGCCCACAACCTGACCTTCAGCATCGACGACGACAGCGGCCGGGTCGTCGTCAAGATCCTGGATGGCGACACGCAGGACGTCATTCGCCAGATTCCTTCCGAGGAAGCGCTCGCCCTGAGCCGTTCGCTCGACCAGATCAAGGGCCTGCTGCTCAATGGCAAGGCGTAAGGCAGCCCCTCATTCGCATTGTAGGAGTACACCATGGCTAGCGTAGGTTCCGCCCTCGGCGTAGGTTCCGGCCTCGAGCTTTCCACCCTGCTGACCAACCTGATGGCGGCGGAGAAGATCCCGCTGACCAAGCTGCAGGCGCAGGAAGCCACCGTCCAGTCGAAGATATCGGCATTCGGGCAGTTGAAAAGCGCCCTGGCCTCGCTGCGCGACACGGTCAACGGATTGACGACGGCAAAGTTCAATGGCCTGACCGCATCCAGCGCCGACGCGCAGGTCGTCACCGCCACCGCCACCAACAAGGCGTCCAAGGCCACCCACACGCTCGAGGTCATCTCGCTGGCGCAGGCCGAAAAGGCCGTCAGCGCGCCACTGGCCGACGGCAAGGCCAAGACGGGTGTCGGGACGCTGACGTTCACCCTCGGCTCGGTCAAGAACGGCAGCTTCGTTCCCGGCGAAGGCGAAGCCAAGACCGTCACCATCGACGCCACCAACAACACGCTGGAGGGCGTGCGCGACGCCATCAACAAGGCCAAGGTGGGCGTCACCGCGTCGCTGGTCAACGAAGGAAGCGGCACCCGCCTCGTACTGACGTCCGACGAAACGGGGGCCGCGAACGCGTTCAAGATCACGACCACCGGAACGGCAACGGGCGGCGGCAAGCCGCTGTCGTTCCTGGACTACGACCCCTCCACCGCCGTTTCGTACGCGGACAATCCCACCGCCAGCGAGATGAGCCGCCTGCAAGCCGGCGCCGATGCCCAGCTCAAGCTCGACGGCCTGTCGATCACCAGCGCCAGCAACACGGTGGCCGACGTGGCGGAAGGAGTCAGCTTCAAGTTGCTGAAGGCCGGCACCACCACGGTGTCGATATCCGGCACGTCGGCCGACGGCACGGCCGCGCTGAAGTCGCTGGTCGATGCCTACAATTCGTTCCTGAAGACCGCGAATTCCCTCGCGGTCAACACGCCTTCCAAAGTCAAGGGGGAAGCCGGAACGACCGGCCCGCTGGCGGGCGACAGCGTCGTCCGGGATGCCATCTCCCGCATACGCGCCGAGATCTTCAACCCCGTGCAGGGCGCGACGGGCGCCTATACCTCGCTGGCGTCGCTCGGCGTCAGCTTCCAGAGCGACGGCACGCTGAAGCTGGACACCAGTCGCCTGGACAAGGCCATGGCCGAAGACCCGGCCGCAATCTCGCAGTTGTTCGCGTCCGAACCCTACGGCGAAGGCACGCAGGGCATCACCGAGCGTTTCGCGGCGCAATTGAGCGCTTTCATCGATACCAACGGCACCATCGACAGCCGAGTCAGCGGCCTCAACGACACGACCAAGACCTTGCAGACCCAGCAAGCGCAGCTCGAAACCCGGCTGACGGAGATCGAGGCGCGCTATCGGCAGCAATTCACGGCCCTCGACACCCTGCTGACCCAATTGAACAGCACGTCGAGTTTCCTGAGCCAGCAGCTGGATGCGCTGAAAAACCTGAACGGCTAGCGATGAAAGCCAGTACTCGGAAACTCCGCGGGATTGATCCGCCAATTCGGGCTTTAGAAGACCTGCATCGCGCCGTTAATCGGGAGAAGCATGTCACGGATGCGGCACCATCCCTTACGCATTCAGCAGGAGACCCACGTGTCGGGATTCGGTAGTTTTGGAGCCAGGGCCTATGTCAGCATAGGGGTTGAAACCGGGGTTTCGACCTCCAGCCCGCATGCCTTGATCCTGATGCTTTACGACGGCGCCCTGGAATCGCTGCGCAAGGCCATCGGCTGCATCCAGGCCCAGGACCCCATGGGCAAGACCCAGGCGGTGTCCCGCGCCACGCGCATCATCGACGAAGGCTTGCGCGCCAGCCTGGACCACAAGGCGGGGGGCGACCTGTCGGCACAGCTGAACGCCTTGTACGACTATATGTGCCGCCGGGCCTTGCAGGCAGGGATCGACGGCGATGCCGGAGCGCTGGACGAGGTCGTCCAGCTGCTCGATGGACTTCGCGACGCCTGGGTGTCGATACAACCCCGCACGCAAGCCGCAGCTTGACGCCACCTTGAGGAAACCGCCATGCCCGACAACCCGGAGTCCCTTCTCTCCAAGCCCGGCCAGCCCGGCGGGGTACCCAGCATGGCGGCCCTCTACCAATCCCTGGCCGACCTCAGCCATATCATGCTCGACGCCGCGCAGCGCGGCGACTGGGACGAAGTCACCTCGCTCGAAGCCGCCTGCGCCCAATTGGTGGAGCAGCTTCGCCAACGCCCGATCGAAGCCTGCCCGCCCGGCGAGCGCGACACCTGCATGCAGTTCATCCACGAGATCCTGGCGAACGACGCCGCCACCCGCGATCTCGCGCAGCCCTGGATGAAGGAACTGGAACAAATCCTGCGTCCTCGGCGCAGTCACTTCCCCGCATACTCCTTTCGCTGACGCGGGCGGCCCATAGACATTCCCTCCGCCAGCGTAGCCATGTCCGCTTCGCCTTGCGCGAGCCGATCAGGCACAATGCGGACCATTCAATAGCGGCATCGGAGATAGGTTTTGGTTGCAGATAGTCGCCAGACCCAGGCGATTAGCGGCGTTTCCCCTGTACAGAGCTGGGAGCGCTACCGCGAAGACGCGCGTGAAGCCATCCTGGCCCGACTGCTCAACACATCCGGAACGCGTTCGTCCGGCGCGGGCGGCGAGCGGCCATCCGCCGCCTCGCAACCGCACGGCCTGGTGCGCGCCACGGTGCTTCAAGCCCACAGCGGCACCGAGGCCCTGGTGGACATCGCGGGCAAGCCCTACCTGGTCAACACCCGGCAGGCGCTGAACCCTGGCGCCACGGTAGTATTGCGCCTCCTGGACGATCGCACCTTTCTTCAGGGGCAAGGCCTGGGCAAGGCGGGTGGCGTGCCTCTTCCCGCCGATACCGGAGACCGCGGCGGCAAGGCCGCGGATGCCGCCGGGAACCTCGCGGGCGGCGACAAGATCGAGCGGTCCGGCGGCGCCCGCGGCGTACGCGGCGTGGCGCCGATTCCCATGCCCTCGCTGGCGGAACTCAAGACAGAAACCGGCGACACCAAGGTCGTGCTCAGCGGATCCGCCCGCTTGCTGCTGGCCCTGATCGAGGAAATCGGCGGCGCGCAGCGCAGTGTGCCGCTGGCGCCGCTGCGCATGGATGCCGGCACCCCTCCTGCCGAGGCCGCGCGAGCCATGCGGCAAGCGGTGGAGCAATCCGGCCTGTTCTACGAATCCCACTTGCAGGAATGGCAAGAAGGCCGTCGCCGGCTGGAAGCGCTGCATGCCGAACCCCAGGCCGCGCTGTCGCCCGGCCCCCGGGCCAGGGATTCATCCGCGGCACCGGCGCCCCTCCCTCCCGCGGAACCCGCCACGCCCGAACAAAACGCGGCCAAGGGACTGCAAGCGGCGCTCAATGCCATACCCGCCGACGTACGCCCCTTGGTCCAGGACCAGATCGCCGTGCTGGCCAGCGGCAGGCTGTTCCTGGAAGGGGCATGGGCCGAACGGCCGTTCACGCTCGAGATCGAGCCTGACGACGGGCAAGGGCGGGATGCGGACCTGCCCTTGGCCTGGCGGGTCCGAATTGCCGTCGATACACCGCACCTGGGCAAGCTCCAGATAGACATCGCACTCACCGGCACGACGGCACAGGTTGCCGTCCAGCCCGATACCAAGACGCTGCGCGGCCAACGCTTGCGCGACGTCCATGCTCAGCTCATGGCGGGCGGGCTGGACCTTCAGCAAGCCCTGGACGAACAGGGGCTGCGCATGTCGGACCTGAAGATTGCCATGGCGTCCCGATCTCCTGCGCGCACATGACCTCCTCCACGCACTCTCCTCTCTCCACGGAAGACCAGGACGATCCCGGGCGCAGCCTGGCCGTCGCCCTGCGCTACGAAAAGGAACGCAAGACGCCCGTCGTGGTGGCCAAGGGCAGCGGCCTGATCGCCGAGGAAATCCTGCGCCGCGCCAAGGAGGCAGGCGTGTTCGTCCATAGTTCGCGCGAACTGATCGATCTGTTGATGAAGGTGGATCTGGATGCGCGCATCCCGCCGTCGCTGTACGTGGCGGTGGCCGAGGTGCTGGCCTGGGTCTACAAGCAGGACGAAGCGGCGGCCCGGCGCGCGGAAGCGCCCTGAGACGGCCGCGCGCCGCTACACCTGCATGTTCATGACTTCGTTGTAGGCCGCGATGACGCGGTTGCGGGCCTGGGCCAGCATCTGGAACGACAGGCTGGCCTTGTTCATCGCGATCATGGTGGTTTCCAGGCCGACCTCGGGGTCGCCCTGCTGGTAGGCCTTTTGCAGGGCGGAAGCTTCGCCCTGGGCGCGCTGCACGCTCTGGATGGCCTCGACCAGCACGTTCGAGAACGCGCCGGCCGCCGGGGCCGGAGACGCGCCCTGCGCCAGCGAGTCGGGGCGCGCCAGCATTTGGGCGGCACGCGCCATGCCGGCGGGCTGGCCCTGGGAAGATGCGAGCACGTCGTGGATCCGGTCCATCTGCATTTCCATGGTGGCTGATCCCTGCATGATAGAAGCGACCACGCTTTTCCAGCCGGGGAAGTACAGGGGCAAATCCCGCTTATTCCTTCCTTGGCCGTAACATTCCGCATCAAATAATACAAGCCGTAGAAAATGGGACGCTCGCCAGGGCGTCCCGACTTTTGGCATTCGGAGCCCGCTTCAGTACATGGCCGACGACACGCAGAACCCGCCCGCCGCCGGGGCCCCACGCAACAAGCTCTTGGAGGCGTTCGGCAGGCTGCCCGCGCGCCACCGGCTGGCCCTGCTCGTGGGCATTCCCATGCTCGTGGCCATTGTGGTCGCCACCCTGCTCTGGACCCGCGCGCCCGAGTATCGCGTGCTGTTCAGCGGCCTTTCCGACCAGGACGGCGGCACCATCATCGCGGCGCTGCAACAGCAGAAAGTCCCCTATCGCGTGGCCGACGGCGGCAGCGTCATCCTGGTGCCGCCCGACCAGGTGCACGAAGTGCGGCTGCGGCTGGCCTCGCAAGGATTGCCCCGCGCGGGCAACGTAGGCTTCGAGCTGATGGACAACAGCCGCCTCGGCCTCACCCAGTTCCAGGAACAGGTCAACTACCAGCGCGCGCTCGAAGGCGAACTGGTGCGCTCGATCCAGAGCCTGGGCACGGTCAAGAGCGCCCGCGTCCATCTTGCCATTCCCAAGCCCAGCATCTTCATGCGCGAGCAGAACCGGCCCACCGCATCGGTGCTGGTGCAAATGCTGCCCGGCCGGGTGCTCGAGCGCGGCCAGGTGGCCGGCATCGTCCACCTGGTGTCCTCCTCGGTGCCCCAACTGGCGCCCGGCGCGGTGAGCGTGGTCGACCAGACCGGCACGCTGCTGTCGGCCGACGATACCGATCCCAACGGCCTGGACGCGACCCAGCTCGAGTACCTGCGCACCATGGAGCGCCAGTACACGCGCCGCATCGCCGAGCTGATCTCGCCCATCGTCGGGGCGCAGAACCTGCGCGCCCAGGTAGCGATCGACCTGGACTTCAGCCGGCACGAGCAGACCGACGAGATTTACCGTCCCAACGGCGGCGCGCCGGAGCAGGCCGCCATCCGCAGCCGCCAGAGCTCGGAGTCGCGCGAACCTGCCATGGGCGCGGACGGCGGCGTACCCGGCTCGCTCAGCAATACGCCGCCCGGCGTGGCCATCGCGCCGACCACGGGCGGCGCGCCGACCAACCCGCCGGCGCCCGGCACCCAGCAGCAGCCCGCGCAGAACGTCAAGCGCGCCGACACCACGAACTACGAGCTCGACAAGACCGTGCGCTACGTGCGCGAGCCGGTGGGCCGCATCAAGCGCCTGTCGGCCGCGGTGGTGGTCAACCACCGCACCAGCGTGGTCAAGGGGGAAACCGTAAGCACCCCGCTCAGCGACGCGGAGCTGGCGCAGATCAAGGCCCTGGTGAGCGAGGCGGTGGGATTCGATCCACAGCGGCGCGACTCGGTCTCGGTCATCAGCATTCCTTTCAACGAGACGGCCGGCGACGCGTCCGCCGAACAGGCATTCTGGCAGCAGCCGGAATTCGTCAACCTGGCGCGCGACATCGGCGTGGCGCTGGTGCTGGCGCTGGCCGTGCTCTACCTCATCATCGGCGTCATCCGCCCCGCCATCAAGCAGCTGACGGCCCCGCCCCCGCCTCCCGATCCGGTTTTCCAGGCGGTCGATCCTGCGGCCGCCGTCGAGGCGGCCGCCGAAGCCGCCGCCGAGGACCTGCCGGAAGATCCGCTGGAAAAAGTCCGCCGCTTCGCGCGCGAGAATCCGCAGATCGTCGCCACCGTCATCCGCCAGTGGGTCAACGATGCGCAATAGGAAAGAGAATGCGTACGGAGCCGTGCGCGGCCGATCTCCGGAACGGGCCTCCGGCGCGGGTGAGCTGTCATGACGAATGTTGCCAATATGGATACCGAACAAGGCGTGACCGACGGCGCCATCCTGCTGCTGACCCTCGGCGAGGAAGAAGCGGCCGAGGTGCTCAAGTACCTGTCGCCGCGCGAAGTGCAAAAACTGGGTACGGCAATGGCCGGCATGCAGGGCATCGCCCGCGAGGCCATGGACCAGGTAATCCAGCGTTTCGAGACGGACATCGGCGCGCATACCGGTCTGGGCGCCGATGCCGATGCCTATCTGCGCAGCGTGCTGACCAAAGCGCTGGGCGCCGACAAGGCCGGGTTCCTGCTCGACCGGATCCTGCATACCGGCGATACCTCCGGCATCGAAAGCCTGAAGTGGATGGACCCGGCAAGCGTGGCCGAGCTGATTCGCCACGAGCACCCGCAGATCATCGCCTCGATCCTGGTCCATCTCGAAGCCGACCAGTCGGCCGCGGTGATCAACCACCTGACCGAGCGCGTGCGCGCCGACGTGCTGTTGCGCATCGCCACGCTGGACGGCATCCAGCCCGCGGCCCTGCGCGAGCTGAACGACGTGTTGCTGAAGATGCTGTCGGGCAATGAGCAGATCAAGCGCCGCAAGCTGGGCGGCGTCAAGACCGCGGCCGACATACTGAACTATGTCGGCTCCTCGTCGGAGCACCAGATCCTCTCCATCGTCAAGCAGGTGGACACGGAACTGGCCCAGCGCATCATCGACGAGATGTTCACTTTCGAGAACCTGATCGACGCCGACGACCGCGGCATGCAACTGCTGCTGCGCGAAGTCACGCCCGATTCGCTCATCCTCGCGCTCAAGGGCGCCAGCGCCGAACTGCGGGCCAAGGTGTTCCGCTGCATGCCGACCCGCGCCGCGCAGCAGCTGCGCGAAGACCTCGAGGTCCGGGGTCCGGTCAAGATATCCGAGGTCGAAGCCCAGCAAAAGGAAATCCTGAAGATCGCCCGCCGCCTGACCGAATCCGGCGACCTGGCGGTGAACGGCATCGGCGAGGAGCAATATGTCTGAGCCCTTGCTGGCGCCGAAGCGGATACTGCGGGCCGAGGAAGGCCGGCACCTCCCCGTCTGGCGACTGGACACCTTCGTCGATGGCTCGCTGCAGGCCGGGTCGCGGCGCCAGCCGCAGACCGCCGAGGAAAAGCGGGCCATCCAGCTTGCGCTGGCCTCCGCCCGGCAAGAGGCCGAACGGCGCGCGCGCGAAGAAGCCGCCGCGCCGGCCGCCGCCGAGGCACTTCCGGCCCCCCCGCCCGCGCCCGCCGAACCGGCGCCGGCGGTGGATCCGGCCGAGGTGGAGCGCATCAAGACCGCCGCCTTCGACGAGGGCTACGCGGCCGGGTACGACCACGGCGGCGCCGCCGCCCGGCAGGAAGCCGAACGGCTGCGGGCGATCGCGCAGGCCGCGTCCGGCGTATTCGACCGCTTTGAAAGCGAACTAGCGCCACGCCTGCTGGCCCTGGCCGTCGACATCGCGCGCCAGGTCATCCAGCGCGAGCTCTCGCTCGACAACAACGTGGTGCTGGCGGTGGTGCGGGACGCGTTCAACCAGCTCATCGGCGGGGAAACGGGCAAGCAACTGCTGCTGCATCCGGCCGACGTGCAACTGGTGCGGGCTCACCTGGGAGAAGAACTCGAACTGGGCCAATGGAAGATCGTCGAGGATGCCGGCATCGAGGCCGGGGGCTGCCGCATCGCCACCCACCAGTCCGATATCGACGCCACGCTGCCGACGCGCTGGAAGCGCACGCTTGCGGCGCTGGGCCAGGACGCGCCCTGGAGCGACCGCGGTGCATGACCCCGCAGCCAGCCTCGCCCGCTTCCTGGACGGCTGCGCCGCCCGTGTGCGCACGGCCGCGCCCGTCGCGGCCTCGGGCCGCCTGACGCGCGTGGCCGGACTGGTCATGGAAGCGACGGGGCTGAAACTGCCGGTGGGGAGCACGTGCCGCATCGTCCAGGGACAGGATCGCGCCGCCGAGGCCGAAGTCGTGGGATTCAACGGCGAACGCCTGTTCCTGATGCCATCCACCGAAATCCACGGCCTGACCGCCGGCTCGCTGGTCATGCCGCTCGAAGTCCAGCGGCTCGCCCCCTCCTATCCCGACGGAGCGGAACCGGGAGCGGACGGCGCCGCGCCGGAAGAGACCACCAAGCACCTGCCCGTGGGCGATGCGCTCCTGGGTCGGGTGGTCGACGGCGCCGGCCGGCCGCTCGACCGGCTGGGGCCGATCTCCTCCGCCCATCGCGCGCCGCTGGCCGCTCGGCCGGTCAACCCCATCGAGCGGCAACCGATCGAGCGGCCGCTGGACGTGGGAGTGCGCGCCATCAACGCCATGCTGACCGTGGGCCGAGGGCAACGCATGGGATTGTTCGCCGGATCGGGCGTGGGCAAGAGCGTGCTGCTCGGCATGATGGCCCGCTACACCGAAGCCGATGTCACGGTAGTGGGATTGATCGGCGAACGCGGCCGCGAAGTCAAGGAGTTCATCGACCAGATCCTCGGCCCGGAAGGACTGGCCCGTTCCGTCGTCGTCGCCGCGCCGGCCGATGCCGCGCCCCTGATGCGCCTGCAGGGCGCGGCCTATGCCACCGTGCTGGCCGAGCATTTCCGCGACCAGGGCAAGAACGTGCTGCTGATCATGGACTCGCTCACCCGCTACGCCATGGCCCAGCGCGAGATCGCCCTGGCCATCGGCGAACCGCCTGCCACCAAGGGCTATCCGCCCTCGGTATTCGCCAAGCTGCCAGCGCTGGTGGAGCGGGCCGGCAACGGCACGCACGGCGCCGGATCGATTACCGCCTTCTATACCGTACTGACCGAAGGCGACGACCAGCAGGACCCCATCGCCGACTCCGCGCGCGCCATCCTCGATGGCCACATCGTACTGAACCGCGCGCTCGCCGACACCGGCCACTATCCGGCCATCGACATCGAGCAGTCGATCTCTCGCGCCATGCACAATATCGTCGGCGCGGACCAGCAGCGCCACGCCAGGACGCTCAAGAAGCTGTTCTCCCGCTACCAGCGGTCGCGCGACCTCATCCAGGTCGGCGCCTACGTCCCGGGCACCGACCCCGAGCTCGACCAGGCCATCGCCGCGCACGACAGCATCAGCAACTTCCTGCAGCAGGACATGCAGGCGCGCGCGCCGTTCCCCGAAAGCCTGTCCCTCATGACCGCCATCGCCGAGCATTTCGGCGGTGCCGCCTGATCCCGAGAAGCCCCAGAGGCCCGCCATGACGTCCACCTCCACCCTCGCCACGCTGATCGAACTTGCCGAAGGCCGCAAGAACAAGGCCGCCCAGGAGTTCGCCCAGGCTGCCGCGGCGCATTCCCGCGCCCGCGAGCGCCTGGTGCTGATCGAGAACTACCGGTCCGACTACGAGACCCGCATGCGCAACCAGACGGGCATCGGCATGGACGGCACGCTGGTCGGCAACTACGCGCGCTTCATCCAGCAATTGACCGAGGCCGTCGACCAGCAGACGCGGGAAGTGGAACGCTGCGCCTCGCACATGAACGCCACCCGCGCGGCCTTCTTCAACGAGGAGCGCAAGCTCAAGTCCCTGGAAATCCTGGCCCAGCGCGAAGCGCAGCGCCTGGAAACGTCGGAGGCCAAGCGCCTGCAGAAACAGATCGACGAATTCGCCAACCGCCGCAGCTTCGGCACGCCCACCGGATACGCGCTATGAATGCCCTGCCCGCCGCGCACCTCGCTCTGCCCATCGCGCCCCCGTCTTCGGCTGCTTCCGACTCGGCCCAGGCCGACGAACGCTTCGGCGAGCACCTGGCATCGGCCGCACAGGCCCTGGATCACCCCGCCTCGTCCGGCCCGGCCCGGCCCGGCGACGCGCCTGCCGGCCCGCGAGCCGACACGGAGGACGAGGACGAAAACCCACCGGCCACCGACCCCGCGCCTGACCTTCCCTGGTTGTCGCAGTGGGCCGGCTACGCGGCGCAGCCCGCCTCGTCCGCCCCGGCGCCGGCGGCCGCAAACGCCGCCGCAGGCGCCGGGGCGGACGCGCTCTCGGCGATCGGGGCCGGCGTACCTGGGGACGGCATCGCTCCAGGCGCCGCGGACGCGGCGGCCCCTGCCGGGCGGGTGCCTGTCGCCAACGGCGGGCCGGCGCCATCGGCATCGCCGTCCTTGCCCGACCTGGCCGCCGGCGTCGCAGCGCCTTCCTCCGCGGCGGCGGCCGCCACGCGGCCGAACGGCGCCGGCGTCGCCGACCTGCGCCCCGACGTGCCCGCCAAGCCGGCCGGACGCGCCGCCACGACCGACGCTTTGCCGCAGCCGGCAGCGCAGGAATCTGCTCGCTCCGAAACCGCCTTCCGCCCCGGTGTCCTGCAGGAATCGGCCACGGTGCCGGTCACCGGAGGCGCCTCCCATCACACGCCGGGCCCGGCGCTCCGGAGCGAGGCGCCCACGGTGCCCGGCGCGCCAGTACCGCTGCACGCCGGCGCCCTGCAGGACCGCATCGACACCGCCCTGCGCTGGATGGCCGGAGGCGGCCTGCAAACGGCGCAGATACGCGTCGACCCCGACGCGCTCGGTCCCATCACCGTCCACCTGCGCCTGGACGGAGACGTCGCCAGCGTCGTATTCGGCAGCAACCACGAGCAGACTCGCCAGGCGCTGGAGAACTCCCTTGCCGGCCTGAAGGAGGCGCTGTCCGCCGGCGGCCTGAACCTGGGCCAGGCCTCGGTGGGCAGCGAACAGCAGAGCGGCTTCCTCGCGGCGCGGCAATTTGGCGGACGCGACTCGGCACCGCAGGGAAACCGCGGCCAAGCCGCCGACGATCATGGCGCCAAGGCGGCCAGCCCTGTCCCGCCGACCCGCGGCGCAACGAGTGCGGGCGCCGGAAACCGCATGGTCGATCTGTACGCCTGAACCGAGGGCGACGCGCCCACGCCGGTAACGTCGCACCATGGCCGCCAGCGGATCGGGGCGAACGCGATAGCGCCCGCTGCGCCGTCCAGTCGGTTAACTGCGAGATTTCCCCTGCTGTTCCGCGGATCGCCCCCTACCCTTTTCTAGATAATCCAGCCTTGGGGTAGCTTGCTGCCCCTCCACATAGATTCCGGAGATGTTGTTCATGGCCGAGGCCATCGCCCCTGTCAAACGCCCCAGAACCTGGCTCTTCGTGCTGGGCGGACTCGTACTGCTGATCGTCATCGCGGGCATGGCCGCCCTGCTGCTCATCCATAACAAGCAACTCGCCAGTTTCGAGACTTACGCGTACGCCGGCGCGCAGCAGGCCGATGAAGACCCGGCCGCCGCCCCGGCCTCCACGCCTGCCCCGGCGCCGTCGAATGCCGGCAAGCATGTCTTCACGGCCCTGGACATGTTCACCGCCAACCTGGCCGAGCGCGACCACGACCGTTTCGCGCAGGTCAGCGTGGTCATCGAGCTGGCCGACCCCAAGGCGAGCGCCGCGCTCACCGCGGTCGTGCCGCCCATACGCAGCGAGATCCTGATGCTGCTCACGTCCAAGGGCGCGGACGAGCTGCTCACGCTGAAGGGCAAGCAGGTGCTTGCCGCGCAGATCGTCGACATCGTCCGCAAGTACATCGCGCCGGAGTTTCGCAACAGCGTCTACGCCGCGCACTTCGCCAGTTTCGTGATCCAGTAGGCTGCATCGCGCCGTGATGCCGACGACGCATTTCCCCGACACCGCCCGGAGCCTCCACGATGGCCGGTGAATTCCTTTCGCAAGACGAAGTCGACGCCCTGCTGCGGGGCGTGACGGGCGAGCACGACGACCTGCCGCAGGAGGAAGAGCCGGCCGGCGGAATCCGCCCGTACAACCTGGCCAAGCAGGAACGCATCGTCCGCGGCCGCATGCCGTCGCTGGAAATCATCCACGACCGCTTCGGCCGCCTGCTGCGCGCGGGCCTGTTCAATTTCCTGCGCCGCAACCCCGAGGTTTCCGTCGGCCCGGTGCGGCTGGTCAAGTACAGCGAGTTCCTGCGCAACATCGTCGTCCCGACGAACCTGAACATCGTCTCGCTCAAGCCGCTGCGCGGCAACGCGCTGTTCATCTTCGAGCCGCGGCTGGTGTTTTCGGTCATCGACAATCTGTTCGGCGGCGACGGCCGCTTCCACACGCGGGTGGAGGGGCGCGATTTCACCCCCACCGAGCAAAGAATCATCCAGCGCATGCTCGCCGTCGTGCTGGACGAGTACGCCAAGGCCTGGGCTGCGGTCCACCCCATGCATTTCGAGTACCAGCGCGCCGAGATGCACACCCAGTTCGCCAATATCGCCACCCCTTCCGAGATCGTGGTCTGCTCCACCTTCTCGATCGAGTTCGGTTCCTCGGGCGGCGATCTGCACATCTGTTTTCCCTACGCATCGGTAGAGCCCATCCGCGATGCGCTGTACAGCCCGGTCCAGGGCGACCAGATGGAACCCGACAAGCGCTGGCTGCGCATGCTGTCCAAGCAGATCCAGCTGGCCGACGTCGAGATGGTGGTCAATCTGGCCCAGACCGAACTCGTGTTGCGCGATCTCCTGAACATGCAGAAAGGGGATGTCATTCCCATCGACATCGCTCCCACGCTTCCCGCCTACGTGGACGGCGTGCCCATCTTCGACTGCAAGATCGGCATCAGCAACGGGCAGTACGCGATCCGCATCGGCAAGGTGCTGGCCACCCTGCAATCGGAAAACAATCTAGGAGATGAAAATGGAAGCGGATCCTGAGAACATCCCCGAGTCGCCCGGCACGAGCGCCGACGACGACTGGGCGGCCGCGTTGGCCGAACAGTCGCAGGCCAGCGCGTCGGACAACGTCCGGCCGGCCGAGGAATTGTTCGAGCAATTCGCCGGTGGCGGCGATGCGCCGAAGACGGTCAACGACATCGAGATCATCATGGACATCCCGGTCACCTTGACGGTGGAACTGGGACGCACCCGCATCCCCATCAAGCAGATACTGCAGCTCGCGCAGGGCTCGGTGGTCGAGCTCGACGGCCTGGCCGGCGAACCGATGGACGTGATGGTCAACGGCTGCCTGATCGCCCAGGGCGAGGTGGTGGTGGTCAACGACAAGTTCGGCATCCGGTTGACGGACATCGTGACGCCGTCCGAACGCCTGCGCCGTCTCAACCGCTAGCACGCCCATGCCTTCCCCCGGTTCCACCCTGCAAACGCTGCTGGCGCTGGTTGCCGTCCTGGCGCTGATCGTCGCGTGCGCGTGGCTGCTCAGGCGCGTGCAGCGCCCTCACGTCGCCGGAGCGAACCCGCTGCGGCTGCGCGGCCAGCTCATGGTGGGCCCGCGCGAACGCATCGTGCTGGTAGAACTGGCCGACCAGTGGATCGTCGCCGGCGTCTCCTCCGGCCACGTCCGTCCGCTCGCCGTCCTGCCGCGCCCCGAGGATACCGCCACGCCCGAGGCTCCCGCCGCCTCGCCGGCGCTGCCCGATTTCCGCTCGCTCCTCGCCCGCTTCGGCAAGCAATGACGCACTCCCCGCATCCTCCTTCTTTTCCGGGCATGCTTGGCGCCTGCGCATGCCCGCCGGCTGTTTCGCCCCTCTGGGCGCGGCGCGCGGGGCTTTTCCTCCTGCTCACCTTGGCCGCGGGCAGCGCGCTCGCCCAGGAAGCCGGCCTCCCGGCATTGACCAGCAGCCCCGCGCCGGGCGGAGGCACCACCTGGTCGCTGTCGCTGCAAACGCTGCTCGTGCTGTCGGCGCTGAGTTTCCTGCCAGCCGTGCTCTTGATGATGACGGGCTTCACCCGCATCATCATCGTGCTGTCGCTGCTGCGCAGCGCCCTGGGCCTGCAGGGCTCGCCGCCCAACATGGTGCTGATCGGACTGGCGCTGTTCACGACCTTCTTCATCATGACGCCCACGTTCGACCGCGTCTACAACGAAGCCTACCAGCCCTTCGACCGCAAGGAGATCGACTTCCCGCAAGCGCTGGAGAAGGCCCAGGCTCCGCTGAAGGATTTCATGCTCAAGCAGACCCGCGAATCCGACCTCGCCCTCTTCCTGCGCCTGGCCGACGCCGCGCCGGTATCCGAGGCCTCGCAGATCCCGCTGCGCGTCGTGGTGCCGGCCTTCGTCACCAGCGAGCTCAAGACCGCGTTCCAGATCGGCTTCATGGTGTTCCTGCCCTTTCTCGTCATCGACCTGGTCGTATCCAGTGTCCTGATGTCGATGGGGATGATGATGCTCTCGCCGGTACTGATTTCCCTGCCCTTCAAGCTGATGCTGTTCGTCCTGGCCGACGGCTGGAACCTGCTGATCGGCAGTCTGGTAGCGAGTTTTAGATGACCCCCTACGCGCTTACGCGCGCCCCCCAGGGGGCGATGCGGGTGGACGGCGGAGCCGGATCCACCGCATCCTGGGTCTAAGCCGCTTTCTTGGAGTGGGGCGTTGAGGCTTCGCTCAGCAACGGTAGGCCGTGATCATGAACGATACCGCAGGAATACTTACCCTGGCCCAGGAGGCCATGCAAATCGCCATTTACCTGGCGGCGCCGCTCTTGCTCTCGGCCCTGGTGGTCGGGCTGGTCATCAGCGTGCTGCAGGCGGCCACGCAGATCAACGAGATGACGCTGTCCTTCGTGCCCAAGCTGGTCGCGATCTTCGCCGCGGCGTTGATCGCCGGGCCGTGGATGCTGTCGATGATGACCGACTACATCCGGCGCCTGTTCGAGAACATTCCCTTCATGCTGGGCTGAGGAACGGCCGACGGATGCCGCCCGCATGATCAGCTTTACCGACGCCCAGGTCCATGCAGCCATCGCGGCCTTGCTGTGGCCCTTCGTGCGGACGCTGGCGCTGGTACAGACCGCGCCGGTGTTCGGCCATCGGTCCGTGCCGCAGCGGGTGAAGGTCGGCCTCGCCTTGCTGATCTCGCTGCTGGTCGCGCCTTCGGTGCCCGCCGTCGCGGTGGATGCTTTCTCGGGAGCGGGTTTGCTGCTGCTCCTGCAGCAGGTCATCGTCGGCGCCGCCATGGGTTTCGGCCTGCGCGCGGTCTTCGCGGCTTTCGAGCTGGCCGGCGACCTGATCGGATTGCAGATGGGGCTGGGATTCGCCTCGTTCCTCGATCCGCAGCGCGGCGCGCCTTCGCCGCTGCTGGCCACCTTCCTGATGCTGTCGGCCATGCTGGCGTTCCTCGCCACGGACGGGCACCTCACGCTGCTGCTCACGCTCGGCGAAAGTTTTCGCATCATCCCGGTGTCGCCGCATCCCCTCGACAACCTGGACTGGATGCGGCTGGCGAACCTGGGCGCCATCGTCTTCGCCGGAGGACTGCAGATCGCGCTGCCGGTACTGGCGGCGGTATTGTCCATCAACATCGCACTGGGCTTCGTTTCGCGCAGCGCACCGCAGCTCAATATCTTCAATCTCGGCTTCGCCGTCACCCTGCTGGCTGGCCTGCTGCTGCTCTGGTTGACTTTCGGCGTGCTGGCCGGGCCGATGGAACGCCTCGTAGGCATCGCCGTACCCTATTTCAAGACCGCCGTCATACGCTGAAGACGCCGGCCTGCCCTGCCTGCGGGCCGGCGCTCGCCCTCACCAATCGGGCGCGGCCGGCTCCTTGCGGACCCGGCTCAGATGCGCGCCGATCCGCGGCCCCGGGAACACCAGGCTGATACGCGTGCCTTCGAACTCGGGCCGGCTGCGCAAATCCCAATGGGCGCCGTGGGCCTCGGCAATCTCCTTCACGATGGCCAGGCCCAGCCCCGATCCGCCGGCAAGCGAGTCCTTGGCCCGGTAGAAGGCGTCGAACACGCGCGCCCGGTCCTCGGCCGCGATGCCGGGTCCGTCGTCTTCGACGATCAGGGTGGGCGGCGAGTCGTTCACGCGCAGCACGATCTGGCCAATGCCGCCCTTGTGGTAGCGGATGGCGTTGTCGATCAGGTTGCCCAGCAACTGGTCCAGCAACACCGCATCGCCGTCCACCCATACGGGTTCGTCCGGCGCCATCAGCAGGATTTCGATCTGGGCCTGGCGCGCCGCGGGAATCCAGCGGGCGCCGCACTCGCGCGTCAGCTCGGTCAGGTCGATGCGGGTGAACGCGTCGCGCGGGCGCACGCTGGCATCGATGCGCGCCAGCACCAGCAATTGTTCGCCCACGCGTATCATGCGGTCGGTCGCGCCCTTGATGCGTTCGGCGCGCTGGCGCACGTCGTCGGGCAATGGTCGCGACAGCATGAGCTCGGACTCGAGCTTGAGCCCGCTGAGCGGCGTGCGCAGCTGGTGCGCGGCATGGCCGATGAAGCGGCGCTGGGCCGCCACCGCTTCGTCGAGGCGACTCAGCAGTGAATTGGTCTTGGCGATGAGGGGGGTAAGTTCGCTCGGCACGTCGTCGCCGCCTATCGGCTGCAGGTCGTCGATGCTGCGGCTCTCGATTTCGTCGGACAGCTTGCTCACCGACTCCAGGCCCGAACGGACGGCCGTCACGATGACGAAACCGAGCAGGGCGATCAGCAGGAGCTGTCCGGCCACCAGCACGGACAGGATCTCCTCGATGAAGCGGCTGCGGGTATTGAGCGTCTCGGCCATCGCCACTTCGATCAGATAGTCGTCGAAGCTGAAATCCAGGGCCGCCGCGCGCACCGCCAGGCCATCGACCACCGAGTCGTAGATGGTCGGCACGGCCTTGTTGATGCGATCAAGCAGCGTGGACGCCTCGAGATTCTCGTCCGCCGCGCTTTCCGGGTCGTCCACCCTGGGTGGGGCCGGGAGCGATGCCGTGCCGGCGATCACGTCGCCATCGACGCTGATGCGGAAGTAGGTGCGCTCGTCAGGATCAGAAGTGAGGAAACGCGTGGAGTTCCACGAGGGATCGAGCTGCGGCCCCTGCGGCGTCATGACTACCTGGCGCGCCAGCGCCCGCGTGGTATCGATCAGGGCGCGGTCGTGCGACTGGGTATTGAGCTTGCGGGTAAGGACGAAAGTGGCGACGCTGTCCATCGTCGCCAGCAGCAGCACGGCGGGCAGCAGCCGCACCAGCAGGTGCCAGGCCAGCGAGCGCCTGTGCAGGACCCGCCCCGGCCCGGCCGGTTTGCCTTCAGCGCTCTGCGGCATCGGGCTCGAGCAGATATCCGAAGCCGCGCACCGTCTGGATGTTCACGCCCGCCTTCTCCAGCCGCTTGCGCAGGCGGTAGACATAGACTTCGACCGCGTTTTCGCTGAAATCGGCATCCCAGGCGGACAGCGAGTTGACGATCTGGCGCTTGGTGACGACCCTGCCGGCACGCACCATCAGCATTTCGAGCACCGACA
>Ga0180223_1000341_pt1 | contig 66985 bp, 61 predicted proteins | sample eDN5th30CKraftOP_FD_151337 | JGI IMG/M metagenome (GOLD analysis project Ga0180223, IMG submission 151337) | Enriched Organic Plus compost microbial communities from Emeryville, California, USA - eDNA 5th pass 30_C Kraft OP (version 2) (version 2) ... | reverse complement strand
GCCGGCCTCGCATCGGATCGGGGTATGCATCGGGGTGGCATTGGCTCTTTGGCTACCGCTTTCTCGGGTTGGGCGTATCGTTCTTGCCGAACAGGTTTCCGGGCCGCGTCAGTGGCCCTTGTGGCATTGCCGTGGAACTTGGGCGCCGTCTCCCCTTGCCCCGATGGCGCGGCCCGACGTCGGGCCGCGGGGGCGCCACGGCTTGCGCTGGATGGGTTCAGTAACGACACGCCACGAGCCGGGGGCATCGATGCGGCGGGAGACGGCCGGGGGAGGCTTCAATGGCAACGCCATTATTGGGGACAGGAAGCTCTGGAAGCCCGGAACTGGGAAGTTGCCGCAGGAGGCTTCAACGGCAATGCCATCATTGGGAAGGCGGCCAGGCGGTCAACGGCAACGCGACACACTACCGTTCAACGGCAATGCCGCCATCCACTCTGGCCTGTATCAGAACGCTCGCCCTTGGCAAGACGCAAGTTGAATTCGCCTCCGATGGTCTTAGCACCTTACCGCCGCCCCGCCGCATGCCCGGCCCCGATGCGAAGGCCGGCCCGCCCGTAGGGGCCGGCCGCAGCGAGCGCAAGAGACCTTTCAACGCATACCGATCAATCGCCAGAAGGCCAAGCACCCCACCGGTGGCCGCAACGGTTCAATAAACCCCACCGCAGGGCGGCGGGTACAGGGGGGGGCGCCAGCCGGGCGTTGGAGGCACGAGCGAGGCGTAGGCGAAGGGAGGCGCGTACGCGCCAGACGAGCAAGCCGATGCGGTGTTCGGCGCGCAGGCGCCGAACCGGCCGACCGACCGGATGACGCCGCACCCTGTGACCGGCGACCGTCGAAAGAACCAATACCCCATGACCGGCGACCGCCTCAAGAACCAATATCTTGCGACCCACGATCGTCTCAAGAACCAATACCCTATAACTGGCGACCGTCTAAAAAACCAGTACCCCATGACCGGCAACCGTCGAAAAAGCCAATATCCTGTAACCGCTGGCCATCGAAAGAACCAATACCCCGTGACCGGCAATCAATCGTCTAAAGAACCAAGACCTTGTAGCCGACAACCGTCTAAAGAACCCATCCCCTATAGCCGGTAACCGTCTAAAAAATCAATACCTGTGACTGGCGACCCTCCAATGAACCAATACCTTATGACCAGCGGCCATCTCCAGAGCCTTCACCACCCGCCAGCCATGGCAGAAACCATCAAAACACCGAATGCGTAACCACCAACGATGAACCCAAGAATACAACGGCGCCCCGCAGCGGCCGAAAATCAGCTTCCGCTGACCAGCGCCGACATCGCGTTCAAGTACCGGGCATACAGATCACTTAGCGAGTTCACCTGCAGCTTCTTGTACACCCGCTTGCGCAGCGTACGCACCGTATGCGTGCTGATCGCCAGATCCAGCGCCACGCCCTCGTTGCTGGAGCCGGCCAGCAGGCGGCGGCAGACTTCCATTTCGCGGGGGGACAGCCGGCGCAGGGCGCGGCGTTCGGCGGCGTCGGCTTCCAGCGAAGGGCTCATGATGGGCAGGGTGGCGGGGACACTGCGGTCCACGTGCTGCCACACGGCGGCCATCAGCGCAGGCGCCAGGGCCTGAGCGTCCTGCACGTCCCGGCGGCTGAAGGGGGACGACGATGCCAGCCGGTACAGATTGCAGAACGCCATGCTGTCGCCCCGGTTGCTGACCACCGACAGCTTGTCGCACAAGCCCGTGCGCTCGAAAAAGAAGGCGCTGTAGGCCGGGGATTCATTGCGCTGCGGGTCGAAGCGCGTGACCACCGGCTCGCCCTCGCCCAGTTCACGAAAGGACAGCAGGCTTTTGTCCAGCATGTGGTAGCGCTCGATGTAGCGCTGGTTGATGGTGTTGGCGATGCGCGCCGCCAGCAGGCCCTGTGTGAACAGGCCCTGTATATGGTCCAGCCTGACCAGCTGGGCCACGATGTGGTCGGCGCCGACGGCATCGCGCGCCAGCTCGAAGGCGGCCTGGCCGAAGCCGCCTGTGCCGATGGCCGCGATGAGGCGGCCCAGGGCCTGGTATGGCGGGCCGGGGCGCGCGGCCATGGCCGGGTCAGGCAACCTGTTCCGGCCGCCCCAGCGCCTGGCCCGCCTGCGCGGCTTGCTGCGCGCGGGGCGGCGGCGGCGCGACACGGGCCTCGCCGGCCGCCTGGGCGGCCAGGCGCTGCGCGGCCTCGGCATCGGCGCGCGCCTTGAGGTAGCGCCGCATGGCCACCGAAGGCCCGTCCGAGGCCACGGATATTTCGTACATGTCCTGCGGATCGGTGGTTTCCCATACCTGCTCCAGCGCGGCCATGCCCTCGACATCTTCCTTGAAGGCGGCGAACAGGTTCTCGTGCATGAACTGCGTGACGCCGTCGTCGTTCAGCGCGAAGTCGCGGCCATGCACGATGAAGTAATGGCAGCTGGAATGCGTGCGCGGCGTCAGGATGTGGGCGGTCTTGATGCGCGACACCTTGCGCCGGGATTCGGGCAGCTTGCTGTCATAGAAGCTGACGTTGACCTGGTGGAAGGCGGGCGACTTGAACTCGGACTTGACGATGCGCGCCGCCGTATCGCACCCCGCAAGGCCGGTGGGCTCGGCCCACACCGGCGGCAGCGTGGTGGGCACGACGTCGCGGTGCAGTGCGAAATAGCCGTCGGCAATCTCGGAGCGGAAAGGCGCCCGTGCGTAGTCCGGCGTACCGAAGGTGGCGGCGTGCAGGTAGGAAAGATGGGTCAGGTCGAGCAGGTTCTCGTGCATGCTGACGTAGTTGGACTGAAGTTCGAAATAACCGCTGGATGTTTCCCAGCCGCTGTCGCCCAGCCATTCCTGCTCGGGCAGCCGGCCGGGGTCGGCCAGTTGCGGGTCGCCCATCCATATCCAGACCAGGGGGCCGCGCTGCAGCACCGGATAGCGCGCCACGCCGACTTCTTTGGGGCACTTGGCCGCCGACGGCACCTCGATGCAGTTGCCCGCCGTATCGAAGCGAAAGCCATGATAGCCGCAGACCAGGGTGTCGCCTTCCAGCCTGCCCAACGACAGCGGGTAGGCGCGATGGGCGCAGCGGTCAGACAGGGCGACAGGCTCGCCCGATTCGCTGCGGAACAGCACGACGCGCTTGTCCAGCAGGATGCGGGGCAGCAGTTCACGTGTGACCTCGCTTGCGAACGCCGCCACATACCATTCATTGTGGACGAAGGGCGTATTGCGGTTGGCCATGGAAGCGGCACTTTTCTTCAGCGCCTGCAGAACGGGGGGAGATGGCAGTGTCATGATGGTTTCCTCCTGGGGGCACGCCGCGGGCAGGGCCCTTTGTATTGTCGCCTGGCCGGCCTGCTCGAGAATGGCCAGCGCGGCTTCCTTTTAATGTTGGCAAATCCTGAACTAGGCCGCCGCGACGGACAGCGATTTCTGTTCGGCCTCGATGCGCTTGCCCATCAGCCACCGGAAATGCCCCAGCGCCGTGTCCAGGTTCAGCGGCATCATCTTGAAGCCGGGGTCCAGCGCCAGCGTATGGGCCTGGGCGTGGATCATGTCCCAGTCTTCCTTGAAGCCCGCCACCAGGCCCTCGTGCAGCTTCTGGGTAATGGACGGATCGTCCAGCGCGAAGTTGTGCGCCTGCGAAAAGAAATAATGCGTGGTGTCCTCGGTTTCCGGCGTCAGCGCCTGGGCGCTGCGGAATTCCACCGCGCCCTGGCGGTTGCCCTGCCTGGCCCCCGAACCGGCGGGCGCGCTGCCCGAGTCCATGAGCAGGATGCCGGGCAGGACGAAATCGTAGATGTTCCAGCGGTCGACCTTGTCAGTCCAGCCCGTCAGCCTGTTGACGAAGGGCGCGGGCGGCGAGTCCATGTGCCAGCGGCTGATCTTCAGGCCCTGGTCGATGCGCTGGATTTCCGGCCGGATGTTGGCGTATTCGGCGCTGCCGCCCAGGGTTTTCTCGTGCACGAAAGGCAGGTGCGAGAAGTCCAGCAGGTTGTCTGCGATCAGCATATAGTTGACTTCATAGTGCATGTAGTCGGGTATGTAGCGCCAGTCGGGGCTGTCCAGCCAGAACGGGTCTGGAATGAGGGACTCGTCGGCCAGCGCGGGCTCGCCCATCCAGATCCAGACCCATTTGTTGCGCTCGACGATGGGAAAGCGGCCCAGCGCCGAACCGGGGGGGATGCGTTCCTGGCCGGGGATGAAGGTACAGGCGCCCCGCTCGTCGAATTTCATGCCGTGATACATGCAGCGCAGCTCGCCGTCTTCCAGGCGGCCCTTGGAAAGCGGCGCGCCGCGGTGCGGGCAGCGGTCGGGCAGCGCGGCGATGCCGCCGTCGGCGGCGCGCCAGAACACCACGGGGGTGCCGATGATGGTGCGCGCCAGCAGCGCGTCGGGGGTGATTTCGTGCGACCAGGCGGCCACATACCAAGTGTTTTTCAAGAACATGCTTGTCTCCTTCGTGGGCGGTCCCGGCATTGCGCCGGGACCGGCTGTATTCCGCGTCGATGCAAGAGCGCCGCGGCGAACCGGCGTGGCACCTGTCGTTCGGTGCTTCGTGTGCCGTCCCTACAGAAAAGTATAGTGAGTCCGGCGAAGAATTCCATGCCTCAAATGAGGTACAAGCCGATGCGCCGCCTGCCTGCTGAAAATCCGCCTGGCCCTGGAACCGCGTGGCTTCAGGGCCCGCCTGCACGCGTCCCGCGCTCTGCCGCGCCATGCCTATTTATTTAATGTATTAAGTATTAGGAAAATATATTAACAATCTGCTCAAGTATAATTCCGGCACCCGTTCCAGGGCCGCCCGTCCACGACATCATGAACAGTAAATTCCAGCACCGAAATCTTCCCATGCTGCTGCTTCGCGCCCGCGAATCGGTCATGCGCTACTTTCGCGGCAGCCTGAAGGCGCATGGGCTTACTGAGCAGCAGTGGCGGGTCATACGGGTGCTGAATGAATCGGGCGAACTAGAGACGGGCCGGGTGGCCGAGGAATCCTGCATCCTGGCTCCCAGCCTCAGCGGCGTGCTGGACCGAATGGAAAAAAGCGGCCTCATCGTCAGGCACCGCCTGTCTTCGGACCAGCGCAAGGTCTATGTCGACCTGACACCCCGCAGCAAGAAACTGGTCAGCGACATCAGTCGTTCCATCGAAGTGCAGTACGGCGTGCTGGAAGGCCTGCTGGGCCAACAGGACTTGCTGGCCGCCTACGCCCTGCTGGACCGCCTGATCGCCCTGCCTTCGCCGGGCGAAAGCCGGGGCGCCGTCGTGCGCACCCGGCTGGCCAAGGCCCCGGCACGGCCCGTCCGCAAGGCGGCTCGCCAGCCCGCGCCGGGCCGGGCGAAGGCCACAGGCCCGCGCAAGACCGGCGCCTAGCGCCGCCCGCCGCGGCTACTTTTTGCTGACCGAATCCAGCACCCACTTGCCGTCCTGTATCCTGACGACCACGCGGGCGCGCTCGTCCAGGCCGGAGTGGTCCTGCGGCGTCATGTTGAACACGCCGGCGTTGGCGGGAAGCTCCTTGATGTTTTCCAGGGCGTCGCGCAGGGCCAGGCGGAACTCGCGCGTGCCGGGCTTGGCCTTCTTGCCGGCCTCGGGCAGGGCCCTTTCCAGCAGCAGCAGCACGTCGTAGGCCTGGGCCGCGAAGTTCGACCGCGAGTTCTTCCCGAACTTGCTTTCATACAGGGGCACGAACTTGGCGCTGACCGCCTTGGTGGGGTAGTCGTCGGGCAGCTGCTCCCAGACCAGGTTGGGGCCCACCGGCAAGAAGCCGCCGTTCAGAGCCTTGCCGCCGACGCGCAGCAGGTCTTCGGTGGCCGCCCCGTGCGTCTGGTAGATAAGGCCGGCATAGCCGCGTTCCTTCAGCGTGGCGTGCGGCAGGGCCGCGGGCGTGCCCGAACCGGCCACCAGCACGGCGTCGGGCTTGGCCCCCATGACGCGCAGCACCTGGCCCGTTACGCTGTTGTCCTTGGGATTGAAGCGTTCGACCGCCAGCATCTTGATGCCATGCTTTTCGGTAAGGGCCTTCATTTCGTTGAGCCAGCTGTCGCCATAGGCGTCGCCATAGCCGATGAAACCCATGGTCTTGACCCCGTGGGCCGCCATGTGATCGATGATGGCCTGCGCCATCAGGGAGTCGTTGGCCGCCGTCTTGAACACCCATTTTTTCTTGTCATCCATGGGCGTGACGATGCGTGCCGAGGCGCCCAGCGCAATAAGGGGCGTTTCCTGGCCGGCGATGGCCTCGATGACCGCCAGCGACTGCGGCGAGGTGGACGAACCCACGATGAGGTCTACCTTGTCGCCCAGGAACTGCTTGGCATTCTTGACGGAATTGGTGATGTCGCTGGCGTCGTCCAGCAGGGTGATGTCCAGATCGTAGCCGCCGACCTGCTTGGGGAAAAGGCTGATGGAATTCTTGGCGCCTATGCCCAGGATGGCGGCAGGGCCGGTGGTGGGAACGGTGACGCCGATATGGACGGTATCGGCGCGCGCGCCGCCGGACAATACCGTCAGCGCAAGGGTGGAGCTCAGGCACAGGGCCCGCCAGTTTTGTCTCATCGCTTCCTCGTCTCGGGATTATGGTTAATATGTTAGGAAATTAAATAACATATTAACTATTCCGTCAAGCAGAATACCCGTACGTGAAAACCATGAGCGGCGCGTCAGGCGCGCAGGAAGAAAATGACGGCCATGACGGCCCCGGTGACGATGACCACGCCGCGCACCACGGCGGCCGGCAGCCGGCGCGCCAGCACCGCCCCCGCGTAGCCGCCCGCCGAGGCGGCCAGCATCATGGGCAGCGCCAGCTCCCATACAACGGCGCCGTCGGCCGCGTACAGGACCACGGCGATCGCGGTCAGCAAGGCGGACACCAGGTTCTTGGCGCCGTTCATCGCGTTCAGGTCACTTTCCCCCAGCAACGCCAGGACGGCCAGCAGCAGAATGCCCAGCCCGCCGTTGAAATATCCGCCATAGACGGCCACCGCGAACAGGCAGGCCCGGGCAGCCCAGGGCGAGGCGGGCCGCGCGCCCGCCGCGCGCAGGCGGGCCACCCAGCGCGAGCCGAATGCGAACAGGGCCGTCGCGGCCAGCAGCAGCCAGGGGATCAGCTTGCCGAATACTTCGTTGGAGGTGACCAGCAGCAGCGCCGCCCCCACTGCCCCGCCGGCAAGGCTCCAGCCCGCCAGCCCGGCCAGGGAAATGCCGGCGGGCGAGGACAGGTCGCGGCGAAAGGCCCAGGCGCTGAATACATAGCCAGGCAACAGGGCCGCCGTGCCCGTGGCGTTGGCCGACACCAGCGGCACGCCCGCCAGGGCCAGCGCGGGCAGCGTCAGAAAGCTGCCGCCGCCCGCGATCGCGTTGAGGACTCCGGCAAAAAAAGCGGCTGCCAGCAGCAGCCCCATCGAAAACAATGACATGTATGCGTATCCTGGCAAGACGAGCCGGGCGGGCGGCAGAAGGGCCGCGCCCGCCCTGCGCGCCGTGAATCAGCCTTTGCGCTGGGACGAAGCCAGCGCCATGTGGGCGGGCTGCAGCGCCAGCGTCAGCAGCAGCCCGGCCAACGCCAGCACGGTCACCTGTATCAGGCCCGCCGCCGCCCAGCCCGCGTAAGAGGCAATGGCGCCGATAATATACCCCGCCACCGCCGCCGCGCCATACAAAGAGGTCACGAAGACACCCGTCGCGCGCCCCGCCAGGCTGGTGCGCACGGCCTTGATATGGTAGCCGGCCAGGTTGACGTACAGCACGCCGCTGACCACGAAACCCCACACGAAAGACAGGGCCGACTGCGCGACCTGGCCGGTGGGGCCCGAGAAAAGCAGATAGCCCAGCACGGCCGCGCCGATGAAGGCCCCGCCCAGCACCGTGCGCGGCGAATAGCGGTCGCCGAACCAGCCGCCCAGTATGGACGAGAACACGCCCAGCCCAAAGAAGCTCATGACACTGCCCGTGGCCACCGGCGAATAATGCAGGTGCTCGCGCAGGAAGGTGGGATACATGCCCAGGTAGCCGTAGATGATGAGCCCGCCGAAGACACTGAGTATGGTCAGCAGCACGGTATTGCGGTTGAACAGCGTGGCGGCGCCGAACGTGTCCTCGCGCGTCTCGGCGGCCGCCTGGGTCTCGGTCATGCGCTTGGCCACCAGCAACGCAATCACGCCCATGGCGGCAAAGCCCACAATGCCGAAGGTAATGAGCGGCATGCGCCAGTTGCGGTCCGGTCCCAGCAGCACCCCGCCCAGCAAGGGTCCGACGATGGCGCCCACGCCGAAGGCAAAGTTCACCGAGCCCACCGCGGTGGAGCGGAAGCGCACGAAATAGCTGGCCGCGATGGCGATGATGACGGTCAGCTGCATGGCTTCGCCTATGCCCGTAATGGCGCGATAGGCCAGCATGTCGAGAAAGCCGTGGGAATACGCCGTCAGCAGCGTCGTGGCCGAAAACAGGCCTATGCCGATCTGCAGCACGGTCTTGCGCGAATAGCGCGCCACCAGAAAGCCCGTGGGAATGCCGGCCACGGCCATGCCCAGGGTGAAGATGGTGGACAGCAGGCCCGTGTTGGCCAGGCTGAAGCCGTATTCGTGCAGCACGTCGGCGGCGATCAGGGGGAATATCTGCCTGTCCATGGCGTTGATGGCGTATGACACCAGCAAGATCACGAACATCGCGATCTCGGTCCAGCGCACGCCATGCCCGGCCTCGCCATGCACAGGCACTTCGGTTGCGGTTGTGCTTTTCATGTCTTCCTCATTTTCTTTCCTCCCGCATCGGCGGGAAAACGTCTCATACGGGCAAAGCCCGTCCAGCCAAGCGCCTGCGCGCCCGGCAGCAAAGAATTCCCCACGCGGCGCCTTCGGCTTGCTTGGCCCGGGGCGGGGCGTTGCTGCCGCAGGAGCTGGGCCTGGGGGCAATAAAAAAGAATTCGTCCGGGCCCAGGGCCCGGACCCCGCCGGCTATCGCGGCGAGTTGTATTGCTCCGACTGCTTGAACCAGTCCAGGATCTGCCCGCCGGTCCAGAACACGGCGTCGTCGTGCTTCTTGATGTGCTGCAGGGCTTCCTTGAAGTAGCGCAGGCGGTGCGGCGCCCCCATGATGTACGGATGCACGACCAGCGCCATGACGCGCGCGGAGTCCTGCGCATCGGCGCGGATCTGGTCGAACTGGTCGATGGCGCGGTCGCGGTATTCGCTGGCCTTGTGATGCTGGATCAGCATCATGGCCACGTCATTGCACTCTTGCGTGTAGGGCACGTTGACAATCCTGCCGCCAGTGGTCTTGAGCACCACGGGCTGGTCGTCCAGCACCCAGTCGCACACATATTCATAGCCCTGCCCGGCCAGGATGTCGGGGGTGTTCCAGGTTTCGGTCAGGCCCGGTCCCAGCCAGCCGCGCGGCGCGGCGCCGGTGTAGTCGCGGATGGCTTTCGTGGTCTTTTCAATGTCGGCATGCTCGTCGGGCACTTTCTGCATGTTCTTCTGGCCGTAGCCATGGCCGATGAACTCCCACTTGCGGTCCAGCGCGGCGCGCGAGATAGGCTCGTAAGCCTGTATGGCCGAGCCGTTGATGGCCAGGCATGCGGTGATGCCCATTTCGTCCAGCACTTTCAGCATGCGCCAGAAGCCCACGCGGTTGCCGTACTCGTGCCATGCCCAGTTGGGGATATCCGGCATGGGAGAGCCTCCCGCCGGCGGCGTCAACACCGTGCGCGGCATGGTCTCGTCTATATTCCATTCCTCGATGTTGACGATGACCCACACGGCAACGCGCGCATCGCCCGGCAGCTTCAGGGCCGGACGCGCGTCGATGGCGGAATAGGAAATACGCTCCAAAGGTTTCATTCTCGGTCTCCAATATCGAAGCCTTGCCGGCTTCAGACGATCTGCACATGGAAGGGGCGCAGGCCTTCTATCTGCCCTTCCAGCCTGTCGCCGCGCTGCACCGCGCCCACGCCCTCGGGCGTGCCCGTGAACACCAGGTCGCCGGGGGCCAGCACATACTGCCTGGACAGCTCGCTGATGATCTCCGGCACATTCCAGATCATTTTCTCCAGCACCGACTGCTGGCGGACCTGACCGTTGACTTTCAGGGTCAGCTCGCCTTGTCCGATGTGCCCGACCAGGCTGGCCGGATGCAGCGGGCCGCAGGGGGCGGACTGGTCGAAGGACTTGCCCTGCTCCCAGGGCAGGCCGCGCTTGTTGCATTCGCGCTGCCGGTCGCGGCGCGTCATGTCCAGGCCGGCGGCATAGCCGAACACATAGTCCAGCGCCTGTTCGCGCGGCACGTCCACCGCCTTGCGGCCGATGGCGGCCACCAGCTCGAACTCGAACTGGAAATCATCGGTCAGGGGCGGATAGGCCACCTGGCCGTCCACCACCACCGAGTCGGTGGGCTTCTGGAAAAAGAAAGGGGGGTCGCGCTCGTCGCCCTCTTTCATTTCGCGGATGTGGGCAAGATAATTGCGCCCCACACAATAGACGCGGCGCACGTGATATTTTTCAGTGCTGCCCACGATGGAAAGCGCGGGGGTGGCGTAAAGAGGCGAGACGCCGCCCGGCTGGGCTGCGCTGCTGGAATCCGGCATGGTCATATGGCTTTGCACCTGTACAGAATAGATATGCCATACTTTAGGCAAGCCCCGTTCCCGCGACAACGCACACGATTGCGCGATATTGTGCAATTCTTGTGCTTTTGTCCGGCCAACCTTTTCCGAGGCGCCAATGAGCCAGACCCCCATCCCTGCACGCGAGGCCGACGTTCCGGGCATGCTCAGTGACCAGGAAGGCATACACAACTACACCATGGCGCTGCGCGCGCAGCGGCCGCACTTCGGCATCCACGACCAGTCCAATTGCCTGCCCAACCCCGCCCCGCATCGCCACGAATATTTTCAGATCTACGTCAACCTGAAAGGCTCGACCACCCATTACCTGGGCAGCGGGCAGCGGCCCATCAAGCCGGGCACCGTCAGCTTCGTCATGCCGTTCCGGGTGCATTACATTCCGAACCTGCCCGACGGCAGGTTCTACGTCATCAATGCCAGCAAAGGGCTGCTGCTGCCCGCGCTGGACATGGACGTGCTCGAAATGGAAGAAGTCCCGCTGCACCGGGCGCCCGAGCTCGCGCCCTTCCGCTTCCAGGGCTTCATGGACTTTGTGTTCCGCGGCAAGGACGCCTCCCGCCTGGAGGCGCTGTGCCGCAGCATGGCCGACGAGGCCGCGCGCCAGGACACGGCCAGCGACATGCTGATCCGCGGCTATCTGCTGGAGCTGATCGGGCTGGTCTGGCGCCGCTACGGCGACGCCCTTAGCGACCACGAGGCGCGGGGCCTGCACCTGCAGTCGCGGCGCCAGGCCGTATTGCGCTTCGTGCGCCATATTACGCGCAACCTCAGGCAGGAACTGACGCTGGCCAATACCGCCGAGGCCTGCTATTTGTCGCCCACCCACCTGGCGCACCTGCTGAAAAAAGAAACCGGCAAAACCTTTCTGGAGATCGTCACCGAGCGGCGCATCGACCATGCCAAGTCGCTGCTGGTATTCACCGACATGCCGGTCGGCGAGGTCTGCGAAAACGCCGGCTTTACCGACTTGTCGCACTTTGCGCGGCGCTTCAGGCAGATAGTGGGACTAAGCCCCACCGAATACAAGAAACTGCACCGCAGCCAGGCGGGCGCCTGAAGCGCTCCGGGGCAGCGGCGGTGTACGGTTCGCATACCGCCGCTGCCCCGGAGCGCAGGGGTAAACGGCACGCGATGCGCGGCGCGCCTACTCCATATTGCAGAGCTTGGCGTAGGGGTCGCCGTGGTTCTCGACCAGCGTCTTCACCGGCACGAAGCCCAGCTTGCCGTCGGCGTCGGGCTCGACCTTGGCCAAGTACCAGTCCTGCACCGGATACTGGTTCGGACCGAACTTGAACTTGCCGCGCACGCTTTCGAAGTCGGCCTTGCGCAGCGCCTCGCGGAACGCGTCGGCCTTGCCCGTGATGTCGCCGCCCACGGCCTTGAGCGCCGAGCCGATCAGGCGCGCCGTATCGTAGGAAGTGGCCGCATAGGAAGTGGGCTTGCGCTTGTATTCCTTCTGGAAGGACTCGACAAAGGCCTTGCTGGCGGCATTGTCCTGCCGGGTGGTCCACGGCGTGCTAATGTAGTAGCCCTTGGCCGCATCGCCGATGGCCGCCAGCATGCGGTCGTCCATGCCCAGCGTGGCCACCATTTGCATGGACTTGCCCAGGCCCGCGCTGGCGAACTGCTTGGAGAAGTTGATGCCCAGCCCGCCAGGCAGGAACTGGAACACGCCGTCGGGGTTCAGCGAGCGGATGCGCGCCAGCTCGACCGAGTAATCGGACTGGTCCATCTTGGTGTAGATTTCGGCCAGGACCTCGCCTTTGTAGGCGCTTTTGAAGCCGTTGATCGCATCGCGCCCGGCCTGGTAGGCCGGCGCCACCAGCACGATTTTCTTGACGCCCAGGTCGTTGGCCGCCATGGCCGCCGTGTCGCTGTGCGAGTCGTTCTGGAAGGCCACCGCGAACAGATTCTTGTTGCATGCCTTGCCCGCGAAATTGGACGGGCCTGCATTCAGGCTGACATAGAAGCCGCCTTCGCGGATGACGGACGGCGCCACCGCCACCATCACATTGGAAAAGTTGATGCCGGTGAACAGGCGCACGCCGTCCTGCAGCATTTTTTCGGCCGACTGCTTGCCGGTGGCCGGCTTCAGGCCGTCGTCCTCGACCAGCAATTGCACCGGCACGCCGCCCAGTTTGCCGCCGCCCTCTTTGATGGCCAGGCTGAACCCGTCGCGCTCGTCTTCGCCTATGTAGCCGGCCGGCGTCGACAGCGTGCCGATGAAGCCGATCTTAACGGGCTGCTGCTGGGCATGCGCCAGCGCGGCCAGCGCGGACAGCGCCAGGCCCAGGCCAAGTTTTTTCATGTGTCTCATTCCAGCTCCTTCCTTTATTGTTGGACCGGCGCCGGCCGCGGCGCCTACCACTTTATATAGCCCGGCCACCCGGTTGCACAAGTGCCATGCAATAATGTCCCGGTCCGCCCGCATACGTTTCCTGTCCAGCCGAAGACCATGCCCGCCGAGTCCGCCGCCGCCCCGCTCCCTGTCCTGCGTGAGATCCCGTCCGACATCGCCGCGGTCGAGGACTACCGGCGCTATGCGCAGGCGCGCGTGGCGCCGGGCGCCTGGGCCTACCTGAACGGCGGCTCGGCCGACGAAATCACGCTGCGCGAAAACTGCGCCGCCTTCCAGCGTCTGCGCCTGCGCAGCCGCGTGCTGCGCGACCTTGGCGGCGGGCACACGCGCGTCACGCTGTTCGGGGACGAATTCGCGGCCCCCATCATGGTGGCGCCGGTCGCCTACCAGCAGCTGGCACACCCGGAAGGCGAGCAGGCCACCCTGCTGGGGGCCAGCGCCGTCAAGGCGGGCATGGTAGTCAGCACCCAGGCCAGCATCCCGCTGGAAGACCTGGCTCGCAACGCCCGCCATCCCTTGTGGTTCCAGCTGTACATCCAGCCCGACCGCGGCTTCACCCGCGCGCTGGCGCAGCGCGCCGCGGACAGCGGCTACCGCGCGCTGGTGGTCACAGTGGACGCACCGGTCAGCGGGCTGCGCAACGCCGAGCAGCGGGCCGGGTTCTTCCTGCCGGACGGCATCCGCGCCGTCAACCTGCAGGGCATGGCGCAGCCCCCGCGCCGCGCGGCCGGGGCGGGCGAAAGCGCCGTCTTCGGCTCGGGCATTCTGGACGGCGCGCCGGCCTGGCCCGACCTGGAATGGCTGGTGGGCCAGACCGCGCTGCCCGTCCTGGTCAAAGGCATACAGCACCCCGACGACGCGCAGCGGGCCATCCAGGCGGGCGCCGCCGGCATCGTGGTCTCCAACCACGGCGGCCGCACGCTGGACACCCTGCCCGCCACCATCGACATCCTGCCGGCCATTGCCGAGCGCGTGCGGGGCCAGGCGCCCCTGCTGCTGGACGGCGGCATCCGGCGCGGCACCGACGTCCTGAAGGCGCTGGCGCTGGGCGCCTCGGCCGTGCTGGTCGGCCGCCCCGTCATCCATGGCCTGGCGGCCGCCGGCGCCACGGGCGTGGCCCATGTGCTGCACATGCTGCGCGCCGAACTGGAGGTGGCCATGGCGCTGACCGGCTGCCGCACACTGGCCGACATCGGGCCCGGCCTGCTGTGGCCGCCCGGGCGCGGCTGAAGGCGCCCCTCATCCCGTTTCCCCGAATGGAATCCTTCGAATGCTGCTGACCATACCCGATTTGCTGACCGCCGACGAGCTGCGGCAATGCCGGCAGGCGCTGCTGGATGCGCAGTGGGAAGACGGCAGGCGCACCGCCGGCCACCTTGCCATGCACGCCAAGCACAACCTGCAGCTGCCCGTGGACCACCCCCTGGCCGAACAGATCGGCAACCTGGTGCTGGACGCCCTGGGCCGCAACCCGCGCTTCATCGCGGCCGCCCTGCCGCTCAAAGTGCTGCCGCCGCGCTTCAACCGCTACGAGGGCGGCGGCGCCTACGGCAACCACATAGACGGCGCCGTGCAGAACATTCCCGGCACCGCGCACCGCGTGCGCACCGACATATCGGCAACCCTTTTTTTCTCGGACCCCCAGGACTACGACGGCGGCGAACTGATCATCGAAGACACTTACGGCAGCCAGTCGGTCAAGCTGCCCGCGGGCTCGCTGGTCGTGTACCCCGGCACCAGCCTGCACCGGGTGGCCCCCGTGACGCGCGGCGTGCGGCTGGCATCGTTCTTCTGGGTGCAAAGCCTGGTGCGCGAAGACCACTTGCGCGCCCTGCTGTGGGAACTGGACGGCGCCATCCAGACCGTTACCGTAGAAAAACCCGACAGCCCCGCCATTGCGCGGCTGACGGGGGTGTACCACAACCTGCTGCGGCAGTGGTCCGACACCTAGACAACGCCGCGCATGGCGCAACGCGGCATTGCAGATACGCAGAGGAAACCCCGCCATGACGACACGCCCTGTCCTGGACGGAAGCGATGCCGGCGGGCGCGCACCCCTGGTGCCCGTGGCCCAGGCCTACGGCATGCCGCAGGCCAGCCTGGCGCTGAACCTGCTTCAGGCGAACGGCATTCCCGCCCATGCCGACACATGGCACACCGCCAGCGCCGCATGGCACTGGTCCCACGCGGTGGGCGGCATCACGCTGCGAGTGCCGGCGGCCCATGCCCAGGAAGCCGCGCGGGTGCTTGCCAAGGTCGAGCCCGCGCCGCCCGCCCGGCGCTGGAAGCTGGTCCTGTTTTTCCTGGCGGCCCTCTGGTGGGCGGGCGTCCCGCCGCCGCCGCGCGGCATGATCGCGCTGCAAAGCCGGGCCCAGGCCGGCCGCCGGACACCATAAGCCCGGCCAGCGGCGCTCATCGCGGTTCTTGCGGTGACGCGCCGCGCGGGCCGACGGCCTCCGGGCATACGGCTGCCCGGAGGCCGTCGGCCTGCTCAGGACACCGGCAGGTATTCCAGCGGCAGGGCGGTGGTGTATTTGATCTGCTCCATGGCGAAGCTGGAACTGACGTCGGCCAGTTCGGCCATGCGTATCAGCCGCTTGTAGACCTGGTCATAGGCCGCCACGTCGGGCACCACCACCCTCATCAGGTAGTCGGTTTCGCCCGCCATGCGGTAAAGCTCCATTACTTCCGGAATCGTGGCCACCGCCGCGTGGAACTGCGCCAGCCAGCTGGCATCGTGGCGGCTGGCGCGCACCGCGACGAACACCGTGACGCCCACGTTCAGCCTGGCTCCGTCCAGCAGCGCCACCCGGGCGCGGATGACCCCCTGCTCTTCGAGCTTTTGCACCCGCCGCCAGCACGCGGTGGGGCTCAGGCCCACGCGCTCGGCCAGTTCGTTGACGGGCAAAGAACAGTCGGCCTGCAGCAGCTGCAGAATGCGGCGGTCGTGCTTGTCCATGGGCAACACCCGATAATTAGTATATTTTTCCGATTTTAATTCAAAAAAGGAAATTTATTTTCTGACTTACCCGTACTGCCGCGCAAAATAGCAATAAAACTTCGCGTCCGGCGGCTTACCATATTCACCATGAAACCCGCACATGACGACACCTTCCTGATCCACGCCGGACGCGCGCCGGCCGGCTTTGGCGGCCTGGTCAACACGCCGCCCTGTCGCGCCTCCACCCTGCTGGTCGATTCCTATGCCGAGTGGCAGCGGCGCCGCAGCGGCGGCAACCCCTACGCCCACTATGCGCGTTTCGGCACGCCTACCACGCGCGCCTTCGAAGACACGCTGGCCGAACTGGAGGGCGCGCACGGCGCGCTGGTCTTCCCCTCTGGCCTGGCCGCCTGCTCGCACGCGCTGCTGGCCTTCCTGGCGCCCGGCGACCACCTGCTGATGACCGACAACGTCTATGGCCCCACTCGCGCCTTCGCCCTGCATACCCTGGCCCGGCTGGGCATAGAAGTGGAGTTCTTCGCGCCCGCGGAAGGCGCGGACATCGCCAGGCGCCTGCGCGCCGGCACCCGCGTGGTCTATCTTGAATCCCCCGGCTCGCAGACCTTCGAAGTCAGCGACGTACCCGCCATGGCGGCGGCCGCCCACGCGCGCGACGCCATCGTCATGATGGACAACACCTGGGCCACCCCGCTGTACTTCAAGCCTTTCGAGCACGGCGCGGACGTCTCCATACATGCCGCCACCAAATACCTGGCCGGCCACTCCGACGCCATTCTCGGCGCCGCCACCGCCAACGCGCGCGCCTGGCCGCAACTGCAGGCCGGCGCCCAGGCGTTCGGCCAGACCGCCGGGCCCGACGACCTGTACCTGGCCATGCGCGGCCTGCGCACCTTGTCCGTGCGCCTGCAGCGCCACCAGGACAACGCCCTGCTGCTGGCACAGCGCCTGCGAGACCACCCCGCCGTCGCCCAGGTGCTGCACCCGGCCCTGCCGGACGCGCCGGGCCACAACTGCTGGAAACGCGACTTCCACGGGGCCAGCGGCCTGTTCGGCGTGGTGCTGAACCCCCCGGCCGACCCGGAGCAGGCCCTGGCCCGGGCCTTCGACAGCCTGCGGCTGTTCGGCATAGGCCTGTCCTGGGGCGGCTATGAAAGCCTGGCCCTGCCCGTCGACCCGCCCGCGCGCAGCGTGACGCCGTGGCAGGCCGCCGGCCCTCTGCTGCGCCTGCATGCGGGGCTGGAAGATGGGGAAGAGCTGTGGCGGGACCTCAGCGCGGCGCTGGAAGCCTATGCCTGCGCGAGCGTGGGCGTAAACGTAAACGTGAGCGGGGCGGCCACGGCGGTGGGTTGAAGCCTAGCTTTGTAGCGGCCTGCGCTTCAACTCGTCTAATGTCTTTCCATCCTTGGACTTCCAAAGAATCCACCCATTTGTGCTAGCTCCTGCCAGCACATCCGAGGCACCGCTAGGCGATTTGAAGAGGACATCTCTTTGAAATACGTAGCAGGATCCATCCTGGACAAGCGCGCCTTCGTCAATTAGTTTTTTGCGACGCCTGCTAAGAGATGAATCCGCCAGCCCTGGAGTAATCGCTGCACGTCCTTTTGAGCCCTTCAATACCACGACTCCTTCTGGCGTATATTGCGCTACGGCATCACAACTTGCCGTTTTGAAGTAAAACACGTCGTCCTTTTCCACGGCCTCTTTCGATTTCGCCAGTGGATCAAATACCGGCTGACCAAGCGTAGCAATAAGTGTTCTTGATGTCTCAAAAATTTCTACACAGTCTGCCTCTAAGGGCTTAGGCGTGTGCGGCTTGGAACCGGCATTGCCATTCTGAACGTTATATCTTCCCGCCCGGTTCGCATATTTGATGCTGCACCATTCAAGGAATAACACATGGGTCTGCGTCAGGCTATTTGTCAATGAGACCACGACCAGAACACGGTTCCAGAACTCTTTCTGCTTATGATGCTCCGAAATGCGTGCCCCAACGCTGCCGCTCTGACCAATATAGACCGACGGGAAATCCTGGTCTCCATCGTCCCCCACTAAGAAGTACAACCCCACCTGCCGAGCCTCCGGCATTGCCAGGAATTCACTTAATAAAGCCCTTGGAACCTCAATAATGCGGACAATGCTTGTAGTCAGCTCTGCGACCCGGATACCTCGGGGATCTCCAGCGGGAAGATAAATTTGTATAGTGCGCGGTCTGGGTGTCATTTATCAATCTTTTTCTGAACAGCTACTTCAAGCAAGGCAAAGGCCCACCTGTTCGAACCCTTCCAGCATTATTCAAATAAAGAAGTTCTAAAACTATAGTGTCTCAGCCTTATTCTCCGGGCCGTTACAAGCCAGTGCTTCCACATAATATTTCAACTTCCGATGCGGCTACCACATAAATGTAATCATTACATGGCATGACAGGCTGACGACGAACGGCTCCAGGCCAATCGCTAGCTAGCAAGTGACAGCGAAGGTCGACAGCATGGAACTCTAAACCCTCATGCATAATAGACGTCCCACCATGGCGGCTATAGAATATTGACTACTATTTATGAACTGCATACGCCATCATGGCTGACCTGAACATCGACCGCGCCCTGGTCGATGCGGCCGACGGCCCGGTCGTGTTCGTCGCGGCGGGCCGCCGCCAGGATGCCGAATTCCGCCAGGGCCCGCACCAGCATGCGCGGGGCCAGCTCTTCGGCTCGCTGCAGGGCCTGCTGTCGGTCGGCGTCGAAAGCGGCGTCTGGGTGGTGCCGGCCATCCATGCCGTGTGGCTGCCGCCGCATCATGTGCACTCGGCCCGCTCGCACGGGCCTTTCAATGGATGGAGCGCTTACGTCGCCGAAGCGGCCTGCCGGGACCTGCCCAAAGACCCGCGCACCCTGCGCGTGTCGGGGCTGCTGCGCGAGGCAGTCCTGCGCGCCAGCACCTGGCCCGTCGAACCGCTGGACGAAGTGCGCCAGCACGTGGTCGCCGTCATCCTGGACGAGATCCGCAACCTTCCCGTCGAGACCTTCGGCCTGCCCTTTCCCAAAGAGCCGCGCCTGCAGCGCATTGCCCAGGCCCTGGTGGGCGACCCCGCCGACGAACGCAGTCTGGAGCAGTGGGCGGCCTGGGGCGCGGTCAGTTCGCGCACGCTGAGCCGCCGCTTCGTGGCTGAAACAGGATTCAACTTCACTGCCTGGCGGCAGCGCGCCCGCCTGATGCGCGCGCTGGAACTACTGTCGGAGGGGCAGCCAGTGACCAGCGTCGCCATCGAACTGGGCTATTCGACGGCGACCGCCTTCATCAATCTGTTCCGCCGCACCTTCGGGGAAACGCCGGCGGTCTACCGCGACCGCCTTCACAAGGGCGCGGCCAGCGCCCGCTGAATTGGCCGCGCATGACGCTGCGCCATGCCCTGCGGGAAGGCGGAAATCCAGCGGCAGGCGAGGCGCGGGCGGAAGATGGCGATCAGGCTTTTTCGCCCCCGGGGGCCAGCAATGCAAGCGCCGGCGCCACCACCCCCTCTAGCAGCGCGCGCTCTGCCCTGACGCGCCCCAGGACGCGTACGCCCATCAGAACACCCAGCAGATGTTGCGCAAGGGCCTCGGCAGGCATGGCGCGCGCAATCGACCCATCCGACTGGCCAGCCCGCACACGCTCGAGGAAGAACATTTCGATGCGCGCAAGCGCCTGTGCAAGCTTTTTGCGGAACCGGGCATCGTGAGGCGCGGACGCGAGCGCGGCATTCACAAGCATGCATCCTTTCTTTTCCCGGTCGGTCAGCGAGCGCTGGAGTATGTCGGCAAAGAATGCGCCAATTGCATCGCGGGGCGCCAGCTTCCGGCAGCGTTCGATACGCAGCAATACAGTGCGGCCGACGTAGCGGTCCAGGGTCGTTTCGTATAGCGATTGCTTGTCGCCGAAAGCGTTGTAAAGGCTGGCGCCGGTAAGGCCTGTTTCCTCTTGCAGATCTCGGACTGAGGTTCCCTCGAAGCCCCTGAGCCAAAAGCAGCGCATTGCCGCCTCGAGCACTTTGTCCTGATCGAATTCCCGCGGTCGTCCCATGTTTTCACCTGTGAATATGCTTGAACGATTGCCGTCCGGCACACGTTCTGTTATTTTAGAACAGTCGCAATAAAATAGCACGCCCATAGGCCGCTTGCCTGCCGCCCCAAAAGGAGGAATATCTTGATCCGGTTCTATTTTCATCCCACACCCAATCCCGCCAAGATCGCGCTCTTTCTCGAGGAAGCGGGCCTTCCGTATGAAACGATTCCGGTCGATACCAGCAAAGGAGAGCAGCATACGCCCGCCTTTCGCGCCATCAACCCGAACGGCAAGGTTCCCGCCATCATCGACACAGAAGGGCCGGGCGGCAGGCAGGCGCGCGTCTTCGACTCCACGGCCATCCTGATTTACCTGGCGGAAAAGACCGGCAGTTTCCTGGGCAAGGCCGAAGACAGGCCGGAATTGCTTTCGTGGCTGCTTTTCATTGCTTCGGGCATCGGGCCGTTCTCCGGGCAGGCGGTGCATTTCCAGCATGTAGCCCCCGAGGGCCTGGACTACGCGGTGAACCGCTACAGACGCGAGATTCAGCGGCATTACCAGGTCCTGAACGATCATCTCGAAGGCAAGGACTACATCGTGGGAAACGCTTACACGATTGCCGACATGTCGGCGTGGGGGTGGCTGGAACGCGCCCCCCGCGTGCTCAAGACCGCCGAAGACGCCCTGGCCCCCTTTCCGAACCTCAAGCGCCTTTATGAAACCGTCGATGCCCGTCCGGCGGCCGCCCAGGCGCGCAGCGTGGGCGGGGGTCACGACTTCAAGAAAATCAACGACGAGGAGACCAGGCGCGCGCTATTCCCCTCGAATTATCCGCCGGCCTCCTGAACCGGCGATAACAACTTCCAAGCCGACACGGCACAAGCCGGGCAATGCCGTCATGGCGCAATGGGCGGGACGTCACGGCCGGCTTTGCGCAAGTTCGGGGCGGCAGGCGCTACGCCGCAATGGCCTGGGCGAGCTTCTGGATGGACAGCGGCGCGCAGCCCTCGGCATCGTTGCTGACGGTCACGTAGGCCGGCTGGCCCGCGCCCGTGATGCCGCGCACGGTGCGCGCAAGCACGGCGCGGGTGTGGGGGTCTTCGCTGACGATGGCATTGAATGGGCCGTGCTTTTTTTGCGCGTCGGCGTAGCCGTATGCGCCAAAGATGCGATTCAGGTTCCATCGGCAGACCAGCGGGCCCGGCCATAGCGCGCGCAGCACGGGCAGCTGCTCCTCGATCGGGGGCATCTTGCCATGCAGGCCCAAACAGAAGGTAGCGCCATGCGCCTTCAGTGTGTCGACCAGCGCCTGGTTCAGCAGCTCGGGGTCCCGGACTTCCACGGCGACGACCACGCGGGTACGCGCGGCCAGGGTTTGCCGGACGGCAGCCAGCATGCCGCCCAGCCTGTCCAGCAGCGATGCGGGCTGGCCGAGCCAGCTCCAGGGCAGAGGGCTCAGCTGGAACACGAGAACGCCCAGCTTGGCGCCCAGACCGTCGAGCGCCGGCTGCACAAAGCGCTCAATGGCCAGGCCCGGATCCAGGAATTCCGGATTGGGATCGCGCGCCTTGCCTTCGTCGCCGCGTATCTGGGCATCGGTGACGCTGGCCGGGCATTTGACGACGAAACGGAAACCGTCGTCGACCTGGCCCGCATAGGCGGCGTACTGGCCTGCCGTCAATGGGCGCCAGAAGCTGCGGTCCACGCAGACCGTGCGCAGCAGCGGGTGCCTGTGGTAGGCGCCAAGGCCGTGCTTCGACAGGGTGGCAGGATCATACTCACCGTCCCAGACCAGGCCTTCCCAGCCCGGGTAGGACCAAGTAGAGACACCAAAACGCAGCTGCGCCGGAAGCTGCTGCGCCAGGTCGCGCCATGCCTGCGCGGCGGGCGCGGGGCGTACTTTGGCTGTGTTTCGGCCAGTAGAGGACGCTGAATTCGCACGAGACGCTGCACCGGCCAGGGGTTTGACCAACGGCTGGGGAACAGCATCTTCAAAAAGATCGTGTTGCATGTATGCTTTCGGGCCGAGGCGGGCTGAGTGGATTGCGGGGTATCGGACACTTCTGCGAAGATATTGGCGCCTCAGGCGTATGGCTGAAACTCCTGGTCATCCGCGCCGAGCAACCGCATCAACTTGCGATGAATGAAGAGCTTTTCTTTGCCAAATGGCATTTCGCGCAATACGCCCAGGGCAACCAATTCGTGCAGGTAGCGGGAAGCCGCCTGGCGCTGGGCAATGCCTTTATCCACCAGATTCCCTATGCGGCAATACGGCTGTTCAAAAATCACATCCACGAGTTCGCGGGTGTAGATTTTTGGCAAGCTTGCACGCACATGTTCTGCAGTGTGTTCAGCCAGCGCGCGGATGGCTGCGATCTTGCCCGTCGTCCAGCGCGACGTTTCCGCGACCGCCTGCAGCATGAATAGCAGCCAAGGCTCCCAGGCTTGATCGCAGGTCACCCCCAGCAGCAGCCTGTAGTAATCCACCTTGTGTGCAATCACATGGCGGCTCAAATACAGGATGGGCAGGTTCAGCAAGCCTGCCTGAATAAGGTAGAGAATGTTAAGCACACGTCCGGTGCGACCGTTGCCATCGGTGAACGGGTGAATAGCCTCGAACTGATAGTGGCCCACCGCCATACGGATTAAAGGATCCAAATCAGTCTGTTGATGCAAAAAGCGCTCCCAGTTGGAGAGCAGGTCACGTAGATGCGCTTCACCTTCCGGCGGGGTGTAAATTACCTCGCCCGTGCGGTCGTTGGCTAACTGGGTACCTGGCTGGCGGCGAATGTCCATGTCCGCGCCCTTTAGGGTACGGCACACCTCCACCGCAGTGGCCGTACACAGCGGCCGGGCCCGAAGCGACTGAAACCCCTTGTGCAACGCCGTGCGATAACGCAGTGCCTCCTTGGTGGCGGGGTCGGCACTGCCTTCCCCTTGTGCGTACCGGAACAACTGATCTGTAGTGGTGACGATGTTTTCAATCTCGGCGCTATCCTTGGCTTCCAGCAACGGAATGGTGTTGATCAGCATCGTTTGGTTAGGAATCAGTTCGGCTGCCTGTTTGAGCTCAGCCAGCGCAGCACGTGCCTCGATGCAGGCCTTGAGTACAACCCGGCTTTCCAGCTCATGCGCTGGAGGCAGTGCAGGCAACTGGTTGTAGGGAAAATTCGGATCCCAGACGGAAGCACTCATGATGCAAAATTTGGGTTTTATCGACACGTAGTCAGTTTATGTCGCTGACAACGACACGTCAACAGGACATGTACTTATTTTTATAAAATAGCGACATGTTGGGGGCATATAATTGCTGTTCGCCTACTCGGGATTTGCACAGTTCTGGCGCCGTCCCGTGCTCAACTTGCCGATTACCACACGGGGAATCGCCTGGTTTGCAATCTCTGCTCGATAGGTCTGAAGTTTCGGGAACAAAGCTGTAAATATCGCTCATATCGAAGGCTAGCGTGCGTGATAGGTTAACGTCGAATGGCAGTCGATCAGCCGTGCGTATAAGTTGACCTACCGGAAGTCGGAGGGCACGACGTAGCGACCTCGTAGAAAACGTTGGGATTCAGATAAGAAAGGTTGGCAATCGCGAGCATTTGATTTCTTCAAATGCTCCAGAACTTGCGCCGTGATCATTCCGGCCTCTCCGATGTGATCGGCCCGAACCACTGTCAATCCTAATTCTGCAAGAGGGCTGTCTTCTACTCCGATGAGGAGACTTAATTGGAGCGGGCGCCGGGAATCGAACTTAGCATCCAACTCTTTGATTGATAAGGTGACATCCCCACTGAGGAAGCGAGGATATACCGCATTCTGGACCGGTCTGGTGGCTGCTGTCCACTCTCCGCAAACTCCCGCAACAAAACCGTAATTTTGCGCTATTATGGACAAATTAGAGTGATACGGTCCATAATAGCGAACATGCCACGCAAACCGCCCATCGTCTTCCCTCAAGAACAGCGTCTCCTGTCCGCATTGGGAGAGCGGCTGCGTCTTGCCCGCAAGCGACGCAAGTTGAGCAACGCCGTCGTCGCGCAACGCGCGGGGATTTCAAGGACGACCTTGTACAAGGTCGAGGCCGGGGACGCTGGGGCTACGCTGGGGTCCTATGTCCGGGTCCTGGCCGTGCTGGGTCTTGAGGGCGACCTCGATCAGTTGGGGGCCGACGACAGAGTTGGTCGGAAATTGCAGGACCTGGAGCTTGAACCAGCCCCCAAGCGCCGCACGGCCACCCGTGCCAAAGCGGTCAAACCCTCGCCGGCCTCAGACAACGAGAAATCGACATGAGCGCGCAGGACAACACCCTGGAAGTCTGGCTGAATGATGACCTCGGCCCTGCACGCCAAGTCGGCACACTCGCCCATGACCGCGGCCAGATTCGCTTCCATTACGAATGTGATTGGCTGAAGGACCCTCGCGCCTTCGCACTGGACCCCGACCTCTCTCTGGACGAACACCCCTTCTTCCCCAAGCCTGAACTAGGCAACTTCGGCATCTTCCTGGATTCGTCGCCAGACCGATGGGGACAAACACTAATGAAGCGGCGCGAGGCGTTGCAGGCCAAAGATGAGAAACGCCCTCCTCGTACGCTGTACGCCTGGGACTTCCTGGTCGGCGTGCAAGACCTCACTCGCCAAGGCGCCCTGCGCTTTCGCCGGCCAGGTACGGAAGCGTTTCTTGGCGACGAGAAAATGGCGGCTCCGCCGGTGACGACGCTACGAGAATTGGAAGCCGTGGCCTACCAGCTCAGCAACCGGCGTATCGACGATCTAGATGCGCTACGAAAATGGCTTGCCGTGCTCGTCGCACCTGGAGCGTCTTTGGGCGGAGCAAGGCCAAAGGCCAACTTTACTGAAACCGACGGCTCACTCTGGATCGGCAAGTTCCCCGCCCGGGATGACGATCGAGACGTCGGGGCTTGGGAGTATGTCGTTCACCAACTCGCTCAAGAAGCCGGGATAGACGTACCGCCTGCAAGACTCATCAAACTCAACAACGACTTCCATACTTTCTGCGTCCAAAGGTTCGATCGCGCCAACCGTTCGCGACGCTTCTATGCCTCGGCGATGACATTGCTTCGCAAAACTCAAAGTGAAGGTACAAGCTATCTGGAATTGGCGCAGTTCATTCGCGCTCAGGGTGATGCCGAGCATGCGGACGCAGACTTGGAACAACTATTCCGGCGAGTGGCGTTCAACATCGCGGTTGGCAACCGCGACGACCACCTTCGCAATCACGGATTCGTGCTTGGCAAGACAGGATGGAGACTTGCACCCGCGTTTGACGTCAATCCGAATATCGACAAGGCGGAACATGTCTTGAATATTGACGACGTCGACAATCGACCCAGCCTGGAGACTGTCCTCAGCACGGCCGCATTTTATGGGCTGGACGATGTGCAAGCTCGGCAAATCATGAATGAGGTGGTCATGGTTGTTGATCGTTGGCAGGACGCTGCTCGCCGGATGCGCATTAGCGGTGCGGATATTGATTTGACGGCAGGGGCGTTTTCGGCAAACAAAGCATAGGAAGAAGGCTGCCGTGCGGACGTCTTTACGGCCAGGAGTGGTCGCCCGCGAATGACCGCAGTAGGGTATTCACCCGCCAAGCGGGCTGCCTGCTGCTTTTGCTTGCGTGCGATGGCTGCTCCAGCGGCACGCTGACAGCAACAATGCGGTACACCAGCCCTCCCTATTGATGGACTGAAAAATGTGCTCATTGGGAGTGGCTGCAGGTGGATTTCCCTGGATGCCAGTGGACATCCTTCAGCAGGGAATTCCCTTTTGGATCAAAAATTTGATCACTCAGTGGACGTCCATGGCTTTCCTTGGCCGTCAGTGGAGTGAGCGGGCGATGGGAATCGAACCCACGACGAAAGCTTGGGAAGCTTTAGTTTTACCATTAAACTACGCCCGCACAGCCGCGTGCCGCAGGCACGCGAGGCAAGCATTATACCCCCATCGCTGGACCGCCGCCCGGCAATATAATCCGGTTATGACTGACATGACATCCACCCGCGGAGCCGATGGGCCCGCAGCCTCGTCCGAGGGGCGGGCTGCCGCCCGCGACCAACAGCCCGACAGCCCGGCCACCCCGCCTGCCAGCCAGGCGCAGCCAGGCACCCTGGGCCAAAACGCCCAGCCCGGCCACCCCGGCGGCCATATCCGCAGCTTCGTGCACCGGCGCAGCCACATCACGCCCAGCCAGCAGCAGGCGCTGGAGGCGCTGATGCCCAAGTGGGCCATTCCCTACCGCCCGGCGGTGCTGGACCTGCAGCAGGCCTTTGGCCGCCAGGCACCCACGGTGCTGGAAATCGGCTTCGGCATGGGCGAGACCACGGCCCGCATCGCGGCAACGCGGCCGGGCGACAATTTCCTGGGGGTCGAGGTGTTCAACGCCGGGGTGGGCGCCATGCTGCGGCGTATCGAGGAAGGCGGGCTGCAGAATGTGCGCATCATCCAGCACGACGCGGTAGAGGTGGCGCGCGACATGATCGCGCCGGCCTCGCTGGCGGGGGTGCATATTTATTTTCCCGACCCCTGGCCCAAGAAGCGCCATCACAAGCGCCGCCTGGTGCAGCCGCCCTTCATCCAGCTGCTGGCCAGCCGCATCGCGCCCGGCGGCTACATCCATTGCGCCACGGACTGGGAACACTACGCGCAACAGATGCTGGAGGTGCTGGGCAGCGAACCGCTGCTGGCCAATACCTGCGAAGGCTATGCGCCGCGGCCGGATTTCCGCCCCCAGACCAAGTTCGAGACGCGCGGCCTGCGCCTGGGCCATGGGGTCTGGGACCTGATTTTTACGCGCAAGGGCTGACCGCCATGTATCCACCCATCGAGCCGTACCGCCATGGTTTCCTGGACACGGGCGACGGGCACCGCATCTACTGGGAGCTTTGCGGCAACCCGCAAGGCAAGCCGGCAGTGTTTCTGCACGGCGGGCCGGGCAGCGGCTGCTCTCCGACGCACCGGCGCCTGTTCGACCCGCGCCGCTACAACGTGCTGCTGTTCGACCAGCGCGGCTGCGGCCGCTCGCTGCCCCATGCCGGCCTGGACAACAACACGACCTGGCATCTGGTGGCCGACATCGAACGCCTGCGCACCGAGGTGCTGGGCGCGGAACAGTGCCTGGTGTTCGGCGGCTCGTGGGGCTCGACGCTGGCGCTGGCGTATGCGCAGACGCATCCGCAACGGGTAAGCGCGCTGATCGTGCGCGGCATCTTCACCGTGCGCCGCGAAGAATTGCTGTGGTTTTACCAGGAAGGCGCGTCATGGCTGTTTCCCGATGTGTGGGAACGCTATCTGGAACCCATTCCGGCCGACGAGCGCCACGACATGATGGCGGCCTACCGCAAGCGCCTGACTTCGCCCGACCCGGCGGAACAGCTGCGCGCGGCCCATGCCTGGAGCCAGTGGGAAGACCACACCATCACGCTGCTGCCCAGCCCGCTGCACAACCAGTCGCATGCCGGCGACCAGGCGGCGCTGGCATTCGCCCGCATCGAGAACCATTATTTCGTGCACGGCGGCTTCATGGAAGAAGGCCAGCTGCTGCGCGACGCCCACAAGCTGCACGGCATTCCGGGCGTCATCGTGCAAGGCAGGTATGATGCCTGCACGCCTGCGCGAACGGCATGGGAGCTGCACCGGGCCTGGCCGCAGGCCGAGTTCTATCTGGTGGACGACGCGGGCCACGCCTTCGACGAGCCCGGCATACTGGCGCATCTGCTGGCGGCCACAGACAAGTTCGCCGCCTGACAAATTTACGGAGGACCAATGAACATCACCCTGAACGGCAAGCCGCACACCCTGGGCCAGGAGTTCAGCGTGGGCGACCTGGTGCGCTCGCTGGGCTACCAGGACAAGCGCATCGCCGTGGAGCGCAATGGCGACATCGTGCCCAAGAGCCGCCACGACGACACGCCACTGGCCGAGAACGACGCTATCGAGATCGTGGTGGCAGTGGGCGGCGGCTAAGGCGGTGCGGGCGGCTGAGCGGGCTGCCGGCCCGAAGCACAAGAATTAACAGATATTGACTACCGGCGGGCCCGCTTTATTCCGATAATGGCCCAACCCCCTTCAACCCCAGGAGACACGCATGGGCTTACTCAGCTTTATCAAGGACGTCGGTGAAAAACTCTTCGGCGCCGACGAGGCCAAGGCCGCCAGCGCCGAAACGCTGCAGCAGGAACTGGCCAAGCATAATCTATCGGCCGAAGGCCTGAATATCTCGGTCGAAGGCGACAAGGTCACGGTATCGGGCAATGCCAAGTCGACCGAAGAAGCCGAAAAAATCGCCCTGGCATTGGGCAATACCGTAGGCGTGGCCTCGGTGGACAACCAGCTGCAGGTGGCCCAGCCGGCCCCCGAAGCCACGATGTACACGGTCAAGAAAGGCGACACGCTGTGGAAAATTGCCGAAGAGCACTACGGCAAAGGCCAGGGCGCCAAGTACAACGCCATCTTCGAGGCCAACAAGCCCATGCTCAGCCATCCGGACAAAATCTATCCGGGCCAGGTGCTGCGCATTCCGCCGCAGCAGTGACACGCGGCGCGGCCCGCCGGCCTGGCGGGCCGCGGCAAGGCGCCCCTTGAATTTTTTTCCTTAGCGAAAGCCGCCGAAGCCGCCCCGCCCCATGCCTTTCAGGCCGCCCATGGCACGCATCATCTTGGCCATGCCGCCTTTTTTCATCTGCTTCATCATGCCCTGCATCTGCTCGAACTGCGACAGCATGCGGTTGACGTCCTGCACGGGCACGCCGGCGCCGGCCGCGATGCGGCGCTTGCGCGAGGCCTTGAGCAATTCGGGCTTGGCGCGCTCGGCCGGGGTCATGGAATTGAGTATGCCTTCGGTGCGCCGCAGCTGCTTTTCGGCCTGGCCGCTTTGCAGCTGGCTGGCGGCCTGGGCGAACTGGGCAGGCAGTTTTTCCAGCATGGAGCCCATGTCGCCCATTTTCTTGACCTGCTGAAGCTGTTCGCGGAAATCGTTCAGGTCGAAGCGGTTGCCCGACTTGATCTTGGTGGCCAGCTTCTGGGCCTCGGCGATGTCGATGTTTTTCTGGGCCTGCTCGACCAGCGAGACAATGTCGCCCATGCCCAGCACGCGCTGGGCCATGCGTTCAGGGTGGAAGGGCTCCAGCCCATCGAGTTTTTCGGACATCCCGACGAACTTCAGGGGCTTGCCGGTGACGTGGCGCACCGACAGGGCCGCGCCGCCGCGCGCGTCGCCGTCCAGCTTGGTCAGCACCACGCCGGTCAGCGGCAGGGCGTCGGCGAAGGCCTTGGCGGTGTTGACGGCGTCCTGGCCCTGCATGGCGTCCACCACGAACAAGGTCTCGACCGGATGCACCAGGTCGTGCAACTGGCGGATCTCGCGCATCATGGCCTCGTCCACGCCCAGCCGGCCGGCCGTGTCCAGGATGAGTACGTCATAGTGGTGGCGGCGCGCGTGGTCCAGGGCGCCGGAGGCGATGTCCTGCGGCTTCTGGGACGGGTCCGAAGGCAGGAAGTCGACCTTGGCCTGGGCGGCCACGGTCTTGAGCTGGTCGATGGCGGCCGGGCGGTAGACGTCGGCACTGACGACCAGCACTTTTTTCTTGCCCGACTTGCGGCCGTGCTGCACATGGCCACCTTCGGCCAGCCACTTGGCCAGCTTGCCCGTGGTGGTGGTCTTGCCCGCGCCCTGCAGACCCGCCATCAGTATGACGGCGGGCGGCTGGGCGGCCAGGGAAAGTTCGCCGGCCTCGGCGCCCAGGTCGCCGCCCATCAGGGCTGTCAGTTCCTTGTGAACCACGCCCACCAGGGCCTGGCCGGGGTTGAGGCTGCCCACGACGTCCTGCCCAAGCGCTTTTTCCTTGACGCGGGCGACGAAATCGCGCACCACCGGCAGCGCGACGTCGGCCTCAAGCAGGGCCATGCGCACTTCGCGCAGCATTTCCTGGGTGTTGGCTTCGGTAAGGCGGGCCTCGCCGCGTATGGTCTTGACGACGCGGGAAAGGCGCTGGGTAAGGTTTTCAAGCATGGTGGTGGTTTCGCTTAAACTAGCTGGTCCAGTACCCCCACGGACACCCGGGGGATACGCACTAAAATGACGCCGATAGGGCATTATGCCCTACCCGTGCACTTCCGATCAGAGGACTATGTCTGCAGGCATTGTATTTCACTCGCTCGCGGCGCTGGCCTATGCAATTTTGGCCGTCTCGCTGTGGCGCCCCCTGACGCAGGGCGGCGCCCAGACGGGGCCGAACCACGTGCGCCGCATATGCCTGCTGGGCGCCATCGTCCTGCACGGCATCGCCCTGCAGCGCGCCATACTGCTGGGCCCCAGCCTGCATCTGGGCTGGGCGCTGGCGCTGTCGGCGGCCCTGTGGCTGGGCATGACCGTGTTCTGGCTGGAAAGCCTGGTGCTGCGCATCGACGGCCTGCTGCTCATTCTACTCCCTGCCAATGCCCTGGTGGCCGCCGTGGCCGCGGCATTCTGGCGCGGCCACATCGTGGCCAACGCCAATGACGAATGGCTGCGCATCCACCTGCTGATCGCCCTGACCGCCTACGGCCTGACCGCCGTGGCGGCGCTGCAGGCCATGCTGATGGCCGCGCTGGACCGCTACCTGCACCGCCCCGTGGAACAGGCCGCCAAGCGGGGCTCCTTCAGCCGCGCGCTCGACTCCCTGCCGCCGCTGCTGGTGCAAGAGCACCTGCTGTTCCGCCTGATCTGGGTGGGCTTCGTCATGCTGACCCTGACGGTGGCCTCGGGCGCCATCGTGTCGCTGCGCCTGACCGGCTATCTGTTTCCGCTGGACCATAAAACCGTCTTCACGCTGCTGTCATGGCTGACCTTCGCCGGTCTTTTGGTGGGCCGCCAGGTGCGCGGCTGGCGCGGCCGCCTGGCGCTGCGCTGGACGCTGGTGGGCTTCGCCTTCGTGCTGCTGTCCTACAGCGGCAGCCGTTTCGTACTGGACGTCATCCTGCACCGAGGCTAACGTGGGAAAAATCATCTTCTGGCTCATCGTCATCCTGGCCGCACTGCTTGGGGCGCGTCTCCTGGCGCGCCAGCACGAAAAATCCGCCGGGCCGCGCGCCAACGGGCCGGCCCGCGCCAGGCACCGCGCCGCGCCGGCCATGGCCAGCCCCGAAGCCATGGTGCGCTGCGCGCACTGCGGCATCCACATGCCGCGCTCGGAAGCCATGCTCATCGGCGGCCAGACCTGGTGCAGCACCGAGCACGCCAAGCTGGGGGCGCGCGAATGACGTTGCTGATGCTGGACCGCCATGGCTGGCTCAAGCCCGCTGCGGGGCTGCGGCATTCGCCTTCGCCCAACTTCGACCGTCGGCCCCGCGGCGTCGATGCCAGCCTGCTGGTGCTGCACAACATCAGCCTGCCGCCCGGCCAGTTCGGCGGCACAGAAATCGTCGACCTGTTCCTGAACCGCCTGGACTGCGCCGCGCATCCCTGGCTGGAACGCTTGCGCGGCCTGACCGTCTCGGCGCACTTCCTCGTCCGCCGCGACGGCCAGGTAGTGCAGTTCGTCTCCACCCTGGACCGCGCCTGGCACGCGGGGGTGTCGCGCTTCGAAGAGCGCGAGCGCTGCAATGACTTTTCCATCGGCATCGAGCTGGAAGGCACGGACAACACCCCCTATGCCGACGTCCAGTACCAGGTGCTCAAGCGCCTGACCCAGGCGCTGCGCGCCCGGCACCCCTTGCGGGCCGTGCGCGGCCACGAGCACATCGCGCCGGGGCGCAAGACCGATCCGGGGCCGGCCTTCCAATGGGGCCGCTACGGCCGCGACTGCGGCTGGTTCCGCCGGCAGATGCCGCCCGTCTCCTGACCGCTTTTCCATAACGCCGCCGCCGGCCTGGCTGCCCGCCGCGCCCTTGCCGGCGTTTCCCAGCGATATCTTGCGCCCCCAAGCCGCCGCGGCGGCGGCCCTTGCCCCGAGGGCGCGGGCATGATATTTTTATGCAGAACATAGTTCTGTATAAAAGAACATTATGCCGGCCGCCGCCACGGCGGAATGCTTTCAAAGAAAAGCGCCGGCGCACGGCACTCCCACGTCAGCAGCATCCGCAGCACGCATCACCGCAGTCCCCACAAGCAGTTTCGCCAACCGAGACGCAAAGGATGACACGCATGATGAGCAAGACCGCAGTATTGCTGATGACCTGTCTGGCAGCCGGCGCGGCGTGGGCCCAGGCGCCGCGCGACATCGCGCAGCTGGCCGCCTACGACGCCCCCGACCGTGAGCAGGTCCTGCTGGAAGGGGCCAGGAAGGAAGGCGGCGTCACGCTGTACACCTCACAGCAGCTGAACGACACCAATCCCATCATAGAAGCCTTCGAAAAGCGCTACGGCATCAAGGTCAAGGTGTGGCGATCGGGGCCGGACAACATCGTGCCGCGCATCATCAACGAGGTCGGCAGCAAACGCTACGACTATGACGTGGTGGAAACCGAAGGCCAGGCGCTGGAGGCCCTGCAAAGCGAGCATCTGCTGCAAGCCGTCAAGACGCCGCACACCAAGGACCTGGTCCCGCAGGCGCTGCGTCCGCACGGCGAGTGGATAGGCACGCGCCTTCTGGTCTTCTCGCAGGCCTACAACACCGACTTGGTCAAGAAGGAAGACCTGCCCAAGTCCTATCAGGACCTGGCCGACCCCAAGTGGAAGGGCAAGCTGGGCATCGAATCCAAAGATGACGAATGGTTCTACAGCCTGATGCAGAAACTGGGCCAGGAACAGGGCCTGGCGCTATTTCGCAAGATAGGCCGGACCAATGGCTTCTCGGTGCGCAAGGGCCACACTTTGCTGACCAACCTGGTGGCCTCGGGCGAAGTGCCGCTGGCGCTGACGGTGTACAACGCCCGCGTGCAGCAACTGAAGAACAAGGGCGCGCCCATAGACTGGTTCGTGCTGCGGCCCACGCTGGCCCAGGTCAACGGCGCCGGCGTCTCGCGCCACGCACCGCACCCGCACGCCGCCCTGCTGTTCTTCGACTTCCTGCTGGACGAGGGCCAGGACATCCTGGCCAAACGCGACGTCATCTCGGTCAGCAAGAAACACCCCTCGCCCCTGTCCGATTTTCCCTTCGACACCACGGACCCCGCCAAGCTGATCGGACAAGGCGACAAATGGGTGAATATCTACCAGGATGTGATCAACACACAGCCGAAATGAAGGCCGGCACACCGAGGCCGCCAACACGCCAAAAGGAGAGGACAGACCACAATGAAAGCGCAGATCGAGCAGGACAACGGCCTGGAGGGGCAGCTGTTCGTTCCCGGCCAGGGCCCGGGCGAAGCGGCCGTCATCATTCTTCATGAACGCTACGGGCTGGCGCAGCACACGCTGGACCTGGCGCAGAAGCTGGCCAACGATGGCTACACGGCGTTCGCGCCCAATCTGTTCTCGCGCTGGGACGGCGACAAGGCGGCGCTGAAGGCCGGAAAGGTGCGCGTGGTCATGCCCGACGCCGAATGCGCGCACGTCATCGACCAGGCCATCGCCCTGCTGCGCAACGACGCGCGCACGCGCGCGCGCAAGATCTTCCTGATGGGCGTGTGCCAAAGCGGGCGCTACCCCATCGTGATGGCCAGCCAGCGCAGCGACCTGGCCGCCTGCGTGGTGTTCTACGGCGGCTCGCAGCAGCGCGACTGGGAGGCCAATGAACTGCAGCCGGTGGCCATGCCCGACATGCTGGCCAGGCTTGCCGTGCCCTCGCTGTTCATATATGGCGAAACCGACCACACCATTTCACTGGACCACATACGGCGCATGCGCGACACGCTTGAAACCCACCGCAAAAGCTATCGCATGCGCGTCATCCCCAATGTGCCGCACGGCTTCCTGAACGACACCATGCCGGGCCGCTACCGGCCCGAAGAGGCCAAGGCCGCATGGGCCATGCTGCTGGACTTCATGCGCGAAGTGTCCGAAGGGTTATGGCCCGACTCCAGGGTGCGCTGGGAGTTCGGCTGCGAGTCCAGCGCGGACTATGACTTCAGCAAGAACGTGCGCCAGGAATGAGCATGCCGCAAGACGCTGATCCGCGCGTGGCGGTGGTCACGGGCGGCGGCAAAGGCATCGGACGCGCCATCTGCCTGGCGCTGGCCCGGCGCGGCTACGATGTCGCCCTGTTCGAACCGGACGGCTCGGGGGCCAGGGTGGCCGGGGAAATCCAGGCGCTGGGCCGGCGGGCGCTGCACTGCGCGCTGGACGTCGCCGATGAAGCCGCCGTGGCCCAGGCCGCGCGGCGGGTGGCCGGCGAACTGGGCATCTGCCGGCTGCTGGTCAACAATGCGGGAATCTTTCCGCGCGCCAGCGCACTGGACATGCCTTTCTCGCTGTGGCGGCGGGTGCTGGACGTGAACCTGGGCGGCGCCTTTCTGTGCAGCCAGGCCTTCGCGCCCGGCATGCTGCAGGCCGGCTCGGGCATCATCGTCAATATCGCCTCGGGACGCGGCATACGCGGGGCGGCCCGCAACGGCGCGCACTACGCGGCCTCCAAGGGCGGGCTCATAGCCCTGACGCGTTCGCTGGCGCAGGAATGGGCGCCGCACATCCGCGTCAACACGCTGGTGCCTGGGGTCACGCACACCGACCAGCCGCTGGAAGCCACCACCGTGGACGAGCTGTATGCGCGCGGCAGCCGCATCCCGCTGGGGCGCATCGGCCAGCCAGAGGACGTCGCCAACGGCGTGTGCCTGCTGGCCAGCGATGAAGCCGCCTACATGACGGGGCAATGCCTGTGCGTGAACGGCGGCGCGGTCATGTTGTAATCCATCCTTGCCATAGGCCCTGTCCGCCGCAAATTGACCGCCAGCGCCCCGCGCCGAGGCGCCGGGCCAATACGGAAAGCCTGGCGGCCGCCGCGCAAGGCCGGGCCAACAGGCATGACTGCTGCCGCCCGGGCCCGGACGGCAGCCATGCCGCACCAATCAGCCGCGCAGCAGCAGCGTGTTCAGGCGCTTGACGAAGCCCGCGGCGTCCGCCAGCTGGGCGCCTTCGGCCAGCATGGCCTGGTCCAGCAGCAGCTGCGCCCAGTCGCCGAAATCGCCGTCCGGGGCGTCCTTGACGCGCGCGATCAGCGCGTGTTCCGGGTTGATTTCCAGGATCGGCTTGACCTCGGGCGTCTCCTGGCCGGCCGCCTGCAGCATGCGCAGCAGGTGGGGGCTGAGCTGGTTGGCATCCACCACCACGCAGGCGGGCGAATCGACCAGGCGCGCGGTGACGCGCACTTCTTTCACCTTGTCGCCCAGCGCGGCCTGCAGGCGCTCGACCAGGGGCTTGAAGTTCTCGGCCACTTCGGCCTGGTGCTTTTTTTCTTCCTCGTCGGCCAGTTTGTCCAGGTCCAGCCCGCCCTTGGCCACGGACACCAGCTGCTTGCCCTCGAATTCGCGCAGGTAGGACAGCATCCATTCGTCGACGCGGTCGGAAAGCAGCAGGACTTCCAGCCCTTTCTTGCGGAAGATTTCCAGGTGCGGGCTGTTGCTGGCCGCAGCAAAGGATTCTGCCGTGACGTAATAGATTTTGTCCTGGCCTTCTTTCATGCGGCCCACGTACTCGGCCAGCGACACCGACTGCGCGGCGCTGTCGGCATGGGTGGAGGCAAAGCGCAGCAGTTTGGCGATGCGATCGCGATTGGCAAGGTCCTCGCCCACGCCTTCCTTCAGCACCTGCCCGAACTGGGTCCAGAATTCGGCATACTGCTCGGGCTGGTTCTCGGCCAGGTCTTCCAGCAGCGACAGGATGCGCTTGGCCGAGCCTTCGCGTATGGCCTTGACGTCGCGGCTTTCCTGCAGGATTTCGCGCGACACGTTCAGCGGCAGGTCGGCCGAGTCGATGACGCCGCGCACGAAGCGCAGGTAGCCGGGCAGCAACTGCTCGGCATCGTCCATGATGAACACGCGCTTGACGTACAGCTTGACGCCGCGGCGCCCTTCGCGGTCCCACAGGTCCAGCGGCGCCTGCCTGGGCACATACAGCAGCTGGGTGTACTCGCTGCGTCCTTCCACCCGGTTGTGCGTCCATGCCAGGGGGTCGTCGAAGTCATGGGCGATGTGCTTGTAGAATTCCTTGTACTGCTCGTCGGTGATATCCGACTTGGCGCGCGTCCATAGCGCGCTGGCCTGGTTGACCGTTTCCCATTCGTCTTTCTTGACCTGCTCGGATTTTTCGCTGTCCCATTCTTCCTTGCGCATCTGCACCGGCAGCGAGATATGGTCGGAATAGCGGCGCAGCACTTCGCGCAGCTTCCAGCCGCTGAGGAATTCGTCCTCGCCCTCGCGCAGGTGCAGCGTCACCGAGGTGCCGCGCTCGGCCTTGTCGATTTGCGCGACGCTGAACTCGCCTTGCCCGTCGGATTCCCACAGCACGCCGTCGGACGCGTCCGTGCCGGCGCGGCGGCTGCGCACCGTCACCTTGTCGGCCACGATGAAGGAAGAATAAAAGCCCACACCGAACTGGCCGATAAGATGGGCGTCCTTCTGCTTGTCGCCGGTAAGGCGCGCGAAGAACTCTTTGGTGCCCGAGCGTGCGATGGTGCCCAGGTTGGCCACCGCCTCGTCGCGCGACAGGCCGATGCCGTTGTCGGATATGGTGATGGTGCGCTCCTGCGCGTCGTATTCCACGCGCACGCGCAGGTCGGCGTCGCCCTGCATCAACTCGGGCTGGTCAATGGCCTCGAAGCGCAGCTTGTCGCAGGCATCCGAGGCATTGGAAACCAGCTCGCGCAGGAAGATCTCTTTATTGCTGTACAGCGAGTGGATCATCAGGTGCAGCAACTGCTTGACTTCGGCCTGGAAGCCCAGGGTTTCAGGGGAAGTGTTTGATGTTTCGGCTTGGCTCATGGTCGGTTCGATAGGCGGAAAATAAATTGCCGGCCGGACGGCTTCCCGGCCGGAATACATGAAAACCGGCCGCCCGGCCACAGGTCGGGCGGATGACGCATAGGACTATGGGGATGAAGCCGGGGTTTTCAAGGGCAGAAAACCGCTCGATGTCCCCGGCGCGCTGCTTGTGCCGTGAGCCGCCTCACAAATAATAGCGCTGCGGCGGCGGAAGGGCCGGGCCGGTACAGGCGCCGCGCAATGCCGCCCTCTCGCTCCGAAACCAATAATGTTATGTTATAACATTTCAAAACTAGCTTACGGATCACGCCATGACACGCCACCTGCGCCCCGCCGCCCTGCTATGCAGCATCGCATTCACGCTATTTTCCGGCGTCCAGGCGCAAGCCCGCCCTTTGCAAGTAGTAGCCAGCTTTTCCATCATCGCCGACATGGCCCGGCACGTGGGGGGCGACCGCATACAGCTGACCACGCTGGTCGGCCCGGACAGCGACATCCACGCCTACGAACCCCGGCCCTCGGACGCCATGAGCCTCGCCCGTGCCGACGTGGTGCTGGTCAATGGCCTGCATCTGGAAGGCTTCCTGCCCCGCCTGGTGCGGGCCAGCGGAAGCCGGGCGCCGGTGGTCGAGCTGTCCAGGGGCACGGAACTGCTGGAGTCGGCCGAGGAGGAGGATGGCCATGGCCATGCCCACCATCATCATGGCAAATATGACCCGCATGCCTGGCAGTCGGTGCGCAATGCCCAGGTCTATGTAAAGAACATCCAGCAGGCCCTATGCGCGGCCGACCGGCAGGGCTGCGACACGTACCGCGCCAATGCCCAGGCCTACCTGGGCGAACTGCGGGCGCTGGACGGGGAAATCGCCACCATGATGCGCGCCATCCCGGCTGGCAAGCGCCGCATCATTACCTCGCACGATGGCTTCGGCCACTTCGGCCATGCCTATGGCATCACCTTTCTGGGCGCCGAGGGGCTGTCGACCCAGTCCGAGCCCTCGGCCGCCGGCATCGCCGCCCTGATTTCCCAGGCCAAGGAACAGAAAGTGGCGGCCATCTTCGCCGAGAACATCACCGACACGCGGCTGATCCAGCGCATTGCCGCCGAGACCGGCCTGCGCGTACAAGGCACGCTGTACTCCGACGCCCTGTCCGGTGCCGGGGGCCCGGCCTCGACCTATATCGACATGATGCGCCACAACGCCAACGCCATCCGCCAGGCAGTGGGCGCGGCCGGCCACAGCGTCACCGAAGCCGCCCCGGCCGTGGGCTACGCCAACCTCAGCCACTTCAGCAAGAGCTTCCGCGATGCGCACGGAATGCCGCCCAGCCAGTGGGGACGCCGGGCGGAGGCCTGAGCCGGCCGCGATGCGCGGCCGCCGCTGCCCATGCCGCTAGAAGGCGACATTGCCGGCGCCCTTCAGCGCCAGCATGGCGCGCGCCTCGGCGGGCGTGGCGATGGCCAGGCCCAGTTCTTCCAGTATCCTGCGAATCTTGCGCACCTGGTCGGCGTTGGAAGCGGCCATTTGCCCCCGGCCGATGTACAGGCTGTCCTCCAGTCCCACACGCACGCTCCCGCCCAGCAGCGCCGCCTGGGTGGCGAAATTCATCTGGTGGCGGCCGGCGGCCAGCACCGACCATTGGTACTCGTCGCCGAACAGCCTGTCGGCCGTGCGCTTCATGAACAGCAGGTTGTCCAGTTCCGCGCCTATCCCGCCAAGGATGCCAAAGATCATCTGCACGAAGAAAGGCCCTTTTATCAGGCCTCGGTCCAGGAAATGCGCCACGTTGTACAGGTGGCCTACGTCGTAGCATTCGTGCTCGAAGCGCGTGCCGTGCTCTTCGCCCAGGGTGCGCAATATGCGCTCGATGTCGCGGAATGTATTGCGAAATATGAAATCATCCGTATTGCGCAGGTACGGCTCTTCCCAGTCGAACTTCCATTGCCTGTAACGGTCGGCCATGGGATAGATGCCGAAGTTCATGGAGCCCATGTTCAGCGAACACATCTCGGGCTTGGCCGCCATGGGCGCGGCCAGCCGCTGCTCTACCGTCATGTTCAGGCTGCCGCCGGTGGTGATGTTGATGACGGCATCGGTGGCCTGCTTGATCTGCGGCAGGAACTGCATGAATACGCCGGGGTCGGGCGTGGGCCTGCCGTCCTTGGGGTCGCGGGCATGCAGGTGCAGGATGGCCGCGCCGGCCTCGGCGGCCTCGATAGCCTGCGCCGCGATGTCCTGCGGCCGGTAGGGCAAGGCGTCCGACATGGTGGGCGTGTGGATGGCGCCGGTCACGGCGCAGGTGATGATGGCTTTGGGAACAGCCTTATTGCGAGTTGCGTCTTGTGCAGCCATGATGACTCCCTTTGGTCAGTCTTCGAAGATGGCGACGGCGCGGGTAAAGCCGGCCGACGCACGCTTTATCTTGTATGGAAAGCAGGCGATGGTGAAGCCATGGCCCGGCAGGGCTTCCAGGTTGCCCAGTTTTTCCAGATGGCAGTAGGCGCGCTTCATGCCGGCGCGGTGGCCTTCCCATATCAGCGAGGCGTCGCCGGTTTCGGCATAGCGCTTGGCCGTATGTACGAAGGGCGCGTCCCAGCTCCAGGCATCGGTGCCGGTAATGCGCACACCCCGCTCCGTAAGATATAGCGTGGCCTCCATGCCGATGCCGCAGCCGGCGGAAACATAGTCGGGCTGCCCGTAGCGGGCGCCCGCGGCCGTGTTCACGACCACAATGTCCAGCGGCCGCAGCACATGGCCGATGCGGTCCAGTTCGGCCTGGATGTCTTGCGGCGTAATGACATAGCCGTCCGGAAAGCGCCTGAAATCCAGCTTCACGCCGGGGTTGAAACACCACTCAAGCGGCACTTCGTCTATGGTGATGGCCCGCTGCCCGTCGTTCATGGTGGAGTGGAAATGATAAGGCGCGTCCAGGTGCGTGCCATTGTGCGTGGACACGTCCAGCCTTTCTATGGCCCAGCCTTCGCCGCCCGGCAGTTGGTCGGCCGTCATGCCGGGGAAGAACGAAATCATGTTCTCGGCCGTGGCATGGTGGTCCAGATAATCGATATGGGGCAAATGGCCCGGCGGGTCGGACGCGATGTCGGCATCCAGCGCAACGGACAGATCGACGATACGTCTTGCCATGATGTGGTTCTCCGTCAATGCAAGTCAATGAATGGCCGGACCGCAAGCGCCCAGGCATCGAGGCCGGCTCATCGTCCCAGCACGCCCACGGCCAGGCCCGGGAACACGATGATCAGGACCAGCACTGTCCCCATGATCAGCGCGAATGGCAAGGCGCCCGAGAAAATCTCGCCCAGCTTCAGCGTGCGGTCCGGCGAAGTGCTTTTGATCACGTACACCGACAACCCGAAAGGCGGCGTCAGCAGGCCGATCTCCACCGCAATGACGGTGACGATGCCGAACCAGACCGGGTCCAGGCCCAGCGTGTTCATGATGGGCAGGAACAGCGGCACCGCGATCAGCAGAATGGACGAACTGTCCAGAATCATGCCCATGGCCACGATCAGCGCCACATAGGCGATGACGACACCCCAGTAGCCCACGCCGCTGTCCAGCGCCAGAGTCGTCAGGTATTCCGGCAGGCCGCTGAGGGAAAGCATGCGCGAGTACATGTTGGCCGCAATGATCAGGAAGCAGATCGCGGCGGTCACCTGGCCTGTGTCGGCCAGCACGCGCCAGATGCGGTCCAGCGGCAGGGTGCGGCGCGCCAGGCCGATGACGATGGCGCCCAGTGCGCCCACGCCGCCCGCTTCCGTCGGAGTGAAGAAACCGCCATAGATGCCGCCCAGGACCAGCGCGACCAGGACGGCGATAGGCGCGATCTTCAGTACCATTTCCCTTGCCGAGATGGGCTCGCCGCCTTCCGAAATGCTGGCTCCCGCAAAGTCCGGCCAGTTCCGGGCCATGAAGAACACGCCAACGCCGAATGCCAGCGCCAGGATGATGCCCGGCACGATGCCGGCAAGAAACAGGTCGCCCACGGATTGCTCGGCCAGGATGCCGTACAGGATGAGCAGCAGGCTGGGCGGCAGCAGCATGCCCAGCACCGAACTGCCCGCCACGATGCCGTAGGCGAAGCGCTTGGAATAGCCGTGATGCAGCATTTCGGGAATCGCCACCCGCGTGAACACCGCGGCCGACGCGATGGAAATGCCGGTAATGGCCGCGAAAATGGCATTGGCGCCTACCGTGGCGATACCCAGGCCGCCCTTGACGCGGCCGAACAGCCGGTTAGCCACATCAAACGCATCGCGCCCGATGTCCGCCTGCGACATGACGAACCCCATCAGCACGAACAGAGGCACCACGCCGAAAACATAAGACTCGATGGACTGGGAGGCCGCCAGGGCGAGCATCCGCCCCGCGACCACCCCGCTGCCCTTTATGGCATACACCCCCGCAAAAGAACATACGGCCAGGGCAATGGCCACGTGCATGCCGGCGTAAATCAGGCCGACCATGCCCAGCAGCGCCAGGCCTCCAATGACAAGATCGCTCATGACTGTATTACCGTCCTGGCCGCCTGTATGACGCGCACGAGAAATCGCAGGCCGAGCAGGGCCGCGCCGACCAGCATGATCAGCCGGACCGGCCATATGGGCGCAGTGAAGTCCCCGATGTTTCCCACATAGGTGCCGCGGCTCCAGGCGCGCCCGAACAAAGGCAGGACGCTGTTGAAAAGTATGACGCAAAACCCCGCGCCCGCCAGGCTATGCAATACCTCCAGCATCGCCCGGGCGCGCAGCGGCAGGCGGTCCAGCAGGATTTCGGCCCGCGTCAGTCCGCCGACCCGGAAAGCATGCGGCACTTGAAGAAACACGATGACCACAATGGAAAGCGAAACAAGCTCGGGCACGCCATGCAAAGGGGTGTTCCATGCCTGCCGGCTTATCACGTCGGCGCTGATTGTCAGCATGACGGCCAATATAAGCAAGGTGCCGCAGGCATTCAGGGCCGACGTCAGGCCGTCCAGCCAGCGCAGCGGCCGCCAGCGCAGAGGAAGCAGGAAATCATTGCCGTCTTCCTGCGGCCCCCCGGCCTGCGCACCGGATGGCGCGGTCGTCATTCTTTGCTCCAGTCGCGCGCAGGCCTGGCGCCTTCTTCCTTCACCACTTTCATGTAGCGGTCCAGTACCTGGCGTGCCGGCAGCTTGTGCGCCTCAAGCTGCTGCACCCAGGCCGCTACCGGATTGGCCATCGCCTTGACGTAGTCCTGGCGCAATGTCTGTGACCGGTTATTCAGCTTGCCGCCGGCGTTGGCCAGCTGCTCCACCGCGGCCACGGACGCCGCGCGCAGATCGTCCAGGTAGGCTTTGCCGAAGGCCGCCGCCCCCGCCCGCAGCGCCTTCCGCAAGGCCTCGGGCTGGGACTCGAACCAGTCCCGGTTGGCCGCCAGGCCGCCCGCGTACTGTGCGCCGTATTCCAGCCTGGTGATATAGGGCGCGACCTCTTGTATCTTGGCCGGCAGCGCGGCCGTGGCGAAGGTGACCACGCCATCGTACAGGCCCGTCTGTATCGCGCTGTAGTACTGCGTCAGGTCTCCGGCCACGCCCACCGCACCGGTTCCCTTCATCCAGTTCACCGAGGGGCCCGGCGTGCCTATCTTCCGGCCATCGAGGTCCGACAGTTTCTCCAGGGGGAATTTGGTGAACAGCAGATAATCGTCCAGCGCAAAGCCGCCGCCGATATAGACCAGGCCATTGTCGTCCCATGCCGCCATCATCTCGGGGGTTTGCCGCTGCACCTTTTCCACCGCGCTGGTCACCACGCCCGGATCCGTCGACACGAAAGGCGTGTAGTAAGTGATGTTCTGCAGCGGCATCTTGGAAAGCTCGAAAATCGTCGGCACCAGCGCAATATCGGCCAGGCCGTCCCGCGCCGCTTCAAGCTCTTCGCCCACCTTGGCCAGCGAGCCGCCGTACTGCTGTTTCCATGCCACCTTGATGTCCGTGCCCTGCAGCGCCTTGTCCACGGCGGGCACGAAAGTCTGCTGCAGATGCTTGACCCAGCGGAACACCGGCGGATGGCCGTTGACCAGCGTTACCGAAATCGTCTTGGCCTGCGCCGCGAACGACGCGCCCGCCAGCAGCGCCGTCAAGGCGACGCGATGAAAAATACGCATGACTCTCCTCCTGGTAGCTGTGCCGGTCCGATGCTGGCCGGCCTTCATGAAATCGACATCACTGCTTGCGCCGCGGCTGGCGCGGCGCGCGCTTCTTTCCGGCCGGACCCGAAGCATCTTTCGCGGCCCGGCCGTCCTGGCTCATCGCCATCAAGCCGCCGGAAATGAAAGGCACCACATGCGCCATCACCGCGTCCACGTCGCGGTCGTCGCAGGCGCCGTCCGACAGCCGCCCGGCGCGCCCCGTCGCCGCCATCATGGTCATGCCCACGCCTATGGCGAACATATACGCCCATACAGCGTCGCCGCGGTCCAGGCCCGGCACCACCTGCTGGAGGGCATCGATGAAGCGCTGGGCGATAGGGTCGTAGTGCGCACTGATCAACGCGCACGAACGCTCGTCGTCCGCGTTGGCCGTGGTGGCCAGGATGCGCGAAAAGAAATTCCCCGCCTGTCCCTCGTGCCCGAACGCCACCGTGGGACGGAACAAAGCCTCCAGCAGTTCGGCCAGCGTCGGCGGGTTTGCCGCCTGGGGACCGAACAGCCGGTCCAGGCTTTGCGCGCGCCTGCGGTTGATTTCATCAGAGCGCCGCGAAAACATGACTTCGAACAGTTTTTCCTTGGTGCCGAAGTGATAATGGAGCAGCGCCTGGGCCACGCCGGCCTCTTGCGCGATATGCCTCATGCTCGCGCCCTCGAAGCCGTGCACGGCGAACATGCGCTCCGCCGCGTCCAGGATGGCCCGCCTTGCATTTTGCTCGGACACCGTCTCGTCTCCAGTTTTTCTGATAATTGGAGGCAGCTTAGTCCTGACTGATCGAACAGTCAAGGCCTGAACCCGACGCAATGCGATGCGCCGCGACCGCCTCGGCGCCGGAGCGCGGCCCAGAGCTGCAGTAATACAGTTTCCGACGCCACGAAGTATCCATGGAGCCGCATCACCATCACGGCCACGCCGGCGGCCATCGCCACCCGCATGGTCACGACCACCCGCGCGACCACAACCTTCGTTCGGCCTACATGCATGTGCTGGCCGATGCGCTGACCTCGGTCCTGGCCATCGCGGCGCTGCTGCTGGGCCGCAGCTACGGCTGGCTTTGGGCCGATCCCGCCATGGGGCTGGTGGGTGCCCTGGTCATCACGCGGTGGGCGTGGGGGCTGATCCGCGACGCGGGCGGCGTACTGCTGGACGCCGCCCCCCAAGGGCAGGAAGTACGCGCCAAGATACGCAAGGCGCTGGACGCCCCCGGCGACACCATTACCGACCTGCACGTCTGGCAGGTGGGCCCCGGCCACTTCGCGGCCATTATTTCATTGGCCTCCGCCGCGCCCAAGGATGCGCCGGCCTACAAGGCCATGCTGGCGCATATCCATGAGTTGTCGCATGTGACGCTGGAAACGCAGAGGTTGGCTGCATAAGCGGCAATGCGGGCCGGCCTCGTGCCCGCTCGAGGCGGCTCGCGTCTGTTCATAGCAGCTCGTAATTGGAAAGATCCGGCGTTCTGGTCAGCTTCCAGTAATGCAGCAGCGAATGCGGCCAATTCTGGGAAACCCGCCCTTTCTGGTTCTTGTACCAGCTGCTGACATCCGCCACGCCCCACGCCATGCCGGCATTGGCCGCGTCGATTTCCTCATTGAACGCCTGGTACGCGCGCTGGCGGCACTCCAGCGATTTCGCGCCCTGCTCCAGAAGGATTCTCAAGCACTCCATCGTATATTCCACGGCGCATTCGGACATGAACAGAATGCTGCCATTGACGACCAGATTGGTGTTCGGTCCATACAGGCAGAACAGGTTGGGGAAATGGGGAATGTGTATGCCCAGGTATGCCTTGGCGTCGTTGTTCCAGTACTGCCGCAGGGTTATTCCCCCGCGTCCGGTTACTTCAATGGTCCCGAGAAAATCCGAGGCATGGAAACCGGTCGCGTAGATGATGACGTCCAGCTCATGCTCCCGGCCATCCGCGGTCACGACGCCTTTTTGCGTGATGGCTGCAATGCGCTCGGTCAGCAGTTCGACATGGTCTTGCTTCAGCGCGGCGGCCCAGACCCCATTGTCGCGCAGCATGCGCTTGGCGCCGGGAGGATAGTCGGGCGTAGCCTTGGCCAGCAAGTCGGGACGGCCTGAAAACTGCTCTTGCAGCCGCGCCAGCAGCTGGGCGCGCAGCGCCGCATTCTTCTCGGAAACGGAACCGTCTTGCCGCCATGCCGGGTCCACGCGGACAAAAGGCATGCGGCCTTCGGCCGCGATCCAGAACTGCCAGAAGCGGAACCAGCGCGCATAGCAGGGCACTTCCTGGAAAAGCCGGCGCATGCCCGCTGGAATCGCATCATGATAATTCGGCGTGGGCAGCATCCACGGCGCGCTGCGCTGAAAGACTTTCAATCCGGCCGCCTGGCTGACGATGGACGGCACGATCTGGTAGGCGCTGGCCCCGCTTCCTATCACGGCAACGCGCTTGCCGGCCAGGTCCGTGCCCGGCCGCCACCGGCCTGAATGCATGGACACGCCGGCAAACCGCTCGATGCCGGGGATGTCGGGAAACTTGGGCTGGTTGAGCTGCCCCACCGCGCTGATCACGGCATGGCAGGTGATGACTTCCTCGTTGCCGTCCGCGCATCGCAGGCGCAGCTTCCAGCAGCCGGGGCCCTCAAGATAGGCGGCCGCAACCACGGCTGTGTCGAACCTGATATGCGGCCGTATATCCAGGCGCCTGGAAACGTCCAGAAAATAATCGCGGATTTCACTTTGCGCCGAAAACTGCTCTGGCCAGTCTTCTTTTTGCGCAAACGAATAGCTGTAGGCGTAGTTGGGGGTGTCCAGCCTGCAGCCGGGGTAGGTGTTCTCCCACCAGGTTCCGCCCACGTCGCAGTTTTTCTCTATGACGACGAACGGCACCCCGGCCTGGCGCAGCCGATGCGCCGCCGCCAGGCCCGACGCCCCCGCGCCGATGACCACGACGCTGAAATCCCTTTGGGGCGCGATCTCGTCCCTGGTCCACTTGGGCGCGCCATGATCGGCGTCCAGGGCCAGCTCGTGTTCCAGCAAGGAAAGATATTCCCGCGATGCTCCGCCAGTGATGAAGGCAATGATTTTTTCCAGCATGGGCGGACCAAGCCCAGGCGCAGGTTCCCCGCCCCGTTCGCGCAGCCACAACAGCTTTTCGAGGATCAGCCCGCGGGCGCGCCGCTGCGCTTCAGGGCTCATGCCTCCCTGCGGTTCGATTGTCGCCCCCATGGGGCGCAGCGGCGGGCAAAGCTCGTCCCTCAGCAGCGACATGTCGCCGCTGACATGCGCAAGCGCCGCCAGCAGGGGCGGCAGCTCCGCCTCTTCCACCGCCGCCCTCAGGGCCGCCATGTCACCTTCCGCCACAGGGCGTCCGCAGCCCGCGCCGTGCCTGGCATCATGCATTTTCGGAGACCTCCCGAGACGTGATGGGGAACGCAAGCCCGCACAGGAGTGCGGGCACGGCGTCAGGGATGGGTTGCGTTAACCTGGGGCACGGTTTCAAACTCCACGTTGACGAGGCGGCCGTCGACCCGCTTGACTTCGCGCAGGTAGATGTTCTGGGTAATGTCCCGCGTCTGCGCGTCAATGGTGATGGGCCCGCGCACGCCTTCGAGGCTAAGGCCCTTGAACGCGCCGACGACCTGGGTGCCGTTTTCTGTCTGCCCCTTGACTTTCTTCAGCGCGGCATAGACGGCCGCCATGCCGTCATAGCCATTGGCCGCCAGGTATTCCGCCCGCGCCTTGGGGCCGAACATTTCCTCATACTGCTTTATGAACTTGTGGTTCAGTGCGGAATCGTGGGCAGGCGAGTATTCACCCGAGGTGATGGTGCCGATGGCGCCGTCCCCCAGCGAGTCGATGAAGGTTTCGTTGACCAGGTCGTGTATGCCGAGCAAGCGTATGCCGGCGTCTTTCAGGCCGCGCTCGCGGTACTCTTTCATGAACGACACGGCGGCCGCCGCAGAGGGCAGAAACACGAAGACAGCGTCGGGGTTTTCATCCTTCGCCTTTTGTACATAGGTGCCGAAGTCGGTATTGCTGATCGGCACGCGCACGCCCCCAAGAATGGTGCCGCCCTGCTTCTTGAATTCATCGGAAAACGCCTTTTCCGTGTCAGTGCCCGGCGCGTAGTCGGCGACCATGGTGTACACCCGGCGGATACCGTTCTTCGCCACCCATTTTGCGAAAGGCACCGCCACCTGCGGCAACGACGAGGACACCCGCACAATGTAGGGAGAACGGGAAGGCACGGCGGCGCTCGTGGCGTTCATGACGATCATGGGGCGCTTGGCCTGCGTCGCCACCGGGGCGGCCGCCAATGCCGATGGCGTCAGTGCGAACCCGAGCAGCATCTCGGCCTTTTCCGAAACCAGCAGTTGCTGCGCCAGGCGCTTGTCGATTTCCGGCGCCACGCCGGTATCGTCCTTATAGATCAATTGAAGTTTCCGGCCCGCCACGACGTCGCCGTGTTCTTTCAGGTATACCTCGATGCCGTTCTTGATCTGTTCGCCGTAGTAGGCGAATTCCCCGCTTAGCGGAAGGATGACGCCCAGCTTCAAGGGGGTGGGCCCGGCCGCCTTGGCCGGCATGGCCGGCGCGAGAACACAAGCGGCCGAAAGCGCTGCCTGGGCTGCCAATTTGAAGGCTGATTTGAAGTGCAATGCCATTTTTGTCTCCTGAGTCTTTTTGGGCGAGCGGATATGACGCAGTGCCTGTTTCTTTCTTTTTTATTGGAATCTGCAAGGCCGGGCCTCGCGCCGCCTTGACGACGAATGCGCTATGAAGCCAGCCTACAGGTCGAATCAATGGTAGTGACCGGGGCGGTCACCGGCAAACGATTTATTCTTGACACGTCTTGATTTTTACTGAATACCCAAGGCCTGCTCCACCACGCATCCCAGGCCGAGCACGGCGTCGTCGGCGCCATGCGGCCCGCACAGCATCAAGCCTACCGGGGCCTCGCCGGGCTCATGGACAGGCACGGACAAGGCGCAGCCGTCCATCATGTTCACGATGGTCGCATTGCGCAGCGCCAGTAAATTAAAGCGCGCATAGTCGTCGTCGCCGGCAAGCCGGGCCATGGCGGGCGGGACTATCGCCACCGTGGGCATCAGCATCGCATCGTAGGGCGCCATGCGGGCCCGGCTTGCCTGGATCAGGGCGCGCCGCCAGGCCATCTGGTCCAGGTAGTCCGCCGCGCTTTGCCCGGCGCCCCGTTCTATCCGGCTGACGACCCTGGGGTCGTATTGCTCCCGCGCCGCATCGATGTACGGCCTGTGCCAGGCATAGCTTTCAGCCGCCGTGAAGCCGCCTTTGGCATTGATGCGGGCAATATCGCCGAATTCCGGAAATGCCTTTTCTTCGATCACAGCGCCCTGGGACGAAAGACGGCTCAGGGCGCGTTCGAATGCCCTGGCGACCTGCTCATCGAGCGAATCCAGGGCAACGCTGGCGGGCACGACAAGGCGCAAGCCTTTCAGGCCGCGCAGCTCGGACATGGCCATTGCGCCGCCCGCCAGCACCGCATCCAGAACCGCGCAGCAGCGCGCCGTGCGCGCAATCGGCCCGATGCTGTCCAGCGTCGGCGACAGGGGAACGGTGCCTTCGGACGGAACACGGCAGGCGGTGGGCTTGAAGCCGGCCAAGCCCATGAACGCCGCGGGAATCCTGCATGACCCCCCTGTATCTGTGCCCAGCGTGGCGTGCGCCATGCCTTTTGCCACCGACACCGCGCCGCCGGACGACGACCCGCCCGGGGCGCGGCCGACCGCGGGGTCCCAGGGATTCAAGGGTGTGCCGTAGTGGGGATTCAGCCCCAGGCCCGAATAAGCGAACTCCGTCATGTTGGCGCGTCCAAGCACGACAAACCCGGCGCGGCGCAGGCGAGCCACGGCAACGGCGTCGCGGGCGGCGGGCGCCTGCCCGGCAAGCACCCTGGAGCCCGCCGTCGTGACCTGCCCGCCGATGTCGAACAAATCCTTGACCGAAATCGGTATGCCGGCGAACGGCGAAAGGGCCGCCCCCGCCTTGCGCAGGCCATCCATCGCATCAGCGGCGGCCCGCGCCCCTTCGGCATCGACATGGATGTAGGCATGGCCGCCATTTCCGCCGTCTTCGGCGATCAATGCCAGGCAGGACTCGACCATTGAGCGGCTGCTGCCGCGCCCCGCCGCAAGCGCGCGGGCCAGATCGGACAGAGTCGGCGCGAAATGTGTCATGGAAGCAATTCCCTGGAAACAGCGTTGGCCATGCGCAGAAAATCCGTCATTGCCGCGGCCGGATGACGCCGTTCAGCGAGGCAGTTCGTCAATGCGATAGCCAAAGCTGATGGACCGTCCGAGAATGGGATCTTCGAGCTGGGCCTCGAAGCGCCTGGAAGGGCGAATGCCTCCGATGGCGGCCAGCGTTCCTCCGAACATGGCCGTGCCCGGCCCCAGCGCATCGCCGTTCGCGTAATCGCCTGCCAGTTCCTGGATGGACAGCAACTGCGCCACGCTGCCTTCCTGGTACAGAACGCGTCGGCCCTCTTCCTCTATGAAGCTGCGCAGGATCAGGCTGTCCCAATGGCCGGCCACCTCTTCCAGCGGCCATGCCGTGCGCGCCACCGGCTTGTCGCACATCTGCTTGGAAACCGTGATGTCGTAGGCCTCGACGCGGCGGTCTGTATGGTCGGACCCCACGCCCACGAAGCAGTTGCCCTCGCCGTCCGAGAACAGCACCGCCTCGGCCTCGCCGCTGGACGCATCGCCCCACACCTGGATACTGCCGGCGCACGTCAGCCGCGACGCCGCCACCCTGTAGAACACCGGCGTGGCCGGCGGCCTTGCGATGCCCAGCGCCTCCAGCTCAACGATATGCTCCTCCACGGCGGCCTTGTCCCGGCCCGCCCAGCCCGCGATCACCAGGTCTTCAATGTGGAAGGCCGCGCGGGACATGCCCGATTCCGTCTCGATTTTCAGTTCCATCATGTCAATCACCGTTTGAAGTCCCCGGCGGGCCCGGGACGCAGCCCCGGCCCGCCGGCCTTGTCAGTCTATGGACGCGGCGCGATCCAGGCTGTCGAACATGGCAATGCGCCGAAGCAGCTTGCGCCCTTTTTCGGGATCGGCCGCCGCTTCCCGTATATCGTTCCGGAACCGCTCGCGGTCTTTCTCGTCACGCGCCTCCAGGTTCCGCTTGTTCCGTATGGTGTCTCCCTGGATAGCCTCCAGGGTCACGGTTCGGCGCTGCCGGTCATACGAATCCAGCACGGCCTCGCCGGCCCCTTGGCGGATGACTTGCGCCAGCCGGCCCGAGAGATTCAGCGCATCGTGTATGCCGCCATTCATGCCCATCCCGCCCAAGGGGTTGTTGATGTGCGCCGCGTCGCCGACCAGAAAGCTGCGGCCCTTGCGGAATGATTTCGCGACCCTTTGATGGACGCGGTACAAAGTGACGTGCCGCACGTCGAACTGCGCGCCGGGCGGCAGCACCCGCTTCATCGACGCTTGTATGTATTCCTGGCCGAGAGCCTGTTCGTCCGATTTTTCGGCGGCGACAGGCATCATGACGCGCCAGGCGCCGACGATGCGCAGCAGGAAATGCCATCGCTCCGGGTCCGCCACATAGCTTACCGGCGACACGCCCGGCCGGGCCGACTCAAAATCGAACGACGTGGTCACGACCAGGAATCTTTCGGGCCAGGTAAAACCCTCGAAGTCGATGTCCTGGGCGCGGCGCACGATGCTGTTGGCGCCGTCGGCGCCTATCAGCCACTTGCAGCGGTGCCTTTCCACGCCGCTGCCGCCCTGTATGCCCACGTCCACGCCTTCGCCGTCCTGCACGATGGACACCACCGGCGAATCGAACTTCAGCGTGAAAAGGGGATTGCCCTTCAGCGCGTCGTAGATAATGCGCGTCAGCTTGAACTGCTCGCTTTGCAAGCGGTAGGGGTGACGCGTCAGGTCGGATATGGCGGCAAAGTTGAATGTGCCCAGCTCGCCGTCGGCGGTCGAGCTGTACTGCACGGTGGGCGCCTTCAGGCCCTGCGCGATCAGCGCCTGGGCGAACCCCAGGTCGTCCAGCATGTCCAGCGTGGGCGGGTGGAACGTGGACGCGCGCGACTCCAGGCTGAGGCTGCCCATCTTTTCGAAGACGGTAACCGGTATGCCGTGGCGGACCAGGTCGGCCGCGGCCACCATTCCCACGGGGCCGGCTCCGGCGATGATTACGGGTGCTGCTTCGGTCATGATGCTTGAATCCCCCTGGACTTGCCGTAGCCGAGGGCTCAGGCCGGATCGTAATAGTGGATTTCAAGCAGGACACAGCCCTTGTCCGACTTGAAAGGGCCATGGTAGGCGCCGGGCGGCCGGCATGCGTAGGTATTGGGGCTGAAGGCCTCGCCTCCGTTGCCGTTTTCGTCGTTGCCGACGGTCAAGTCCCCGGAGACCAGATACACCTCTTCCCAATAATCGTGCACAAAGGGCTGGGTGGTAAAAACCCCCGGACCGAAGCGAAGCAGGCGTGTCCGGGAGCCGCGCTTGGCCTGCTCGTCCAGTTCCCCCGTCAATATCTTCTGCTTGACGTCCAGCCCGGGGGGATATCCGGGCGGCTGCTCCCAGCCGGAGCCCATGTCGATGCTGTGAAATTCCTTGTGCTGTTTGGTGACTGCCATGCCTGCCTCTCGTGCCGTGAACTATGTTTGTGACGTGAGTCATTGAGTTTTTTGAGATACATTTGTTTCTCAAGGCTCTCAAATCTCCATGCACAAGATGGTAGTGGCGGCCCTGGAACGGCAGCAAACGATTTATTCTGGATAGGTGTTAACTTTTAGGAAACACATAGATGCGGCGACACATCCCCAGCCTGGGCGCGCTACAAGCATTCCTGGCAGTGGCCAAACACGAAAGCGTCACTGCGGCGGCCAACGAACTGTCGTTGACGGCCAGTGCCGTGTCGCGGCAGATTTCCCTGCTCGAGGACCAACTGGGCATCGCATTGTTCTCCCGGGTCCGCCAGCGCGTGGCGCTGACCCGCGCCGGCAGGGCATACAGCGCGCAAGTGGCCGGCATACTGGACCAACTGGAGCGCGAAACCCTGGAAATCATGGCGCACGAGGGGGAGGGGCGCATCCTGGAAATCGCCGCCCTGCCCACGGTGGGCGCCCATTGGCTGGTTCCGCGGCTAAGCGAATTCGGCAAGGCGCATCCGGACATCACCGTGAACGTGCGCTCGCGCACCCGGCAGTTCCTGTTCAACGAAACCTCCATCGACGGCGCGCTTTATTTTGGCTCGGCCTCGTGGCCGGGCGCGAAGACGGAATATCTGTTCGACGAAGTCCTGCTGCCCGTGGGCAACCCGGAAGTCGCGGACCGGCTCGACAGCTTCGACGTTGAAAGCATCATCCGGCAGCCGCTGCTTCATCTGGTGACCCGGCCCGACGCATGGCGGGAATGGCTGCCCCCGGGGGAATATGCAAACGCCAATATCATGCGGGGCGCGCGATTCGAAGTGCAGTCCATGCTGATCGCCGCCGCCTGCGCCGGCCAGGGCGTGGCGCTGCTGCCGCGTTTTCTGATCGACGGGCATTTGAAGTCCGGCGCGCTGGTGGTGCTATCCGAACGCTCGGTGCAAAGCCGCGGCGCCTATTACTTTGCCTACCCCGAAGACAAAAGCGGCGAGCCGTCGCTGATGAAATTCCGCACATGGCTTGCCCGCAATAAAGACCCGCTTCTGGGCGGGGCCGCCATTGCGGCATCCCCGGCGCGCAGTCGGGGCCAGGACTGAGTATTTACCCTGAAAGTTATTGGATATTGGTCAACATCTCATCGACAAAACTCAACGAAAACACAAAATATCCATTCAAATCAATACGTTGAAATTCAAGCACCGGCAAGCCGTCCGAGACGGCCGTGCTAGCATGCGGCCACTCATTCCTTTCATCCAGTTGCGGAGTCGGCATGCAGCAATACACTGTTCCACCGCAGGTCGAACACCGGGAATCGCGCCGGCTGGGGGACCGTAAATTCGAGGCGGACCCCACAACCACGGCGCTGGTGGTCATCGACATGCAAAACTACTTTGTGGCCGATGGCTACCAGGCGCAAGTGCCGCTTGCCAGCGGCCTCGTGCCGAAAATCAACGAGGCCGCCCAGGCCTTGCGCAAGGCGGGAGGCCGCGTGATATGGATAAGGACGACCGCGGTGGACGCCCTGCGCCATTGGGCCAGGCATCACCAGGAAGGCCTTGCGCCCCAGGTCGCCCGGCATCGCCTGACATCGCTGGCCCCGGACGCCGAAGGCTATCAATTGTTTCCCGGCCTCGATATTTCGGGCGCCGATGCCGTCATCGACAAAATCAAGTTCAGCGCATTCGCCCCGGACTCCTCCCGCCTGGATTCGCATCTGCGGGAGCATGGCATCGAAACCGTCGTCATTGCCGGCGTCTTGACGAATGTCTGCTGCGAATCCACCGCCCGGGACGCCATGATGCGCGACTACAGGGTCGTGATGCTTTCCGACGCCAACGCCGCCATGTCCGTCGAAGAACACTCAGGCGCGCTGAATTCATTCCGCCTGTTCTTTGGCCGGGTCATGGACGTAGGCACCCTGAACGCCTGTTGGCGCGGCCGGGCCCATGCCATCCGACCGCAGCCATAACAGAAGATAAAAACCGGCGCCGGCCAAGGCCCGCGCCAATGAAACGACGGCACCGTCGGCGCACGTAGCCCCATCCGGCATGGCGCGCACGCCGGCAGGCGGCAATACGCTGTATCTGGAGGATAATATATAATTAATAATTATTCTCATTCAATAATACAGCTGCCTAGTTCATGGCTGTCGTGTTCATTTCGTGAAACCAGACCGAACCACCTCGGACTATGCCGATGCCTGCGGTATCGACCGCTCGCTGGTCGCGGCCCTGTACCGTCAGCACCATGCCTGGCTGTACGACATGGTGCGCCGCCGGCTGCGGGAGCAGCACGGCGACGCCTGGGATCTGGTGCACGACACGTTCGAACGCCTGCTGAAGCAATCGTCGTGGCAGGCGCAGGACCGGCCGCGCGGCTATCTTGGCGCAATCGCCAAGCGGCTGCTGATCGACCGGCATCGGCGCCGGGCGATCGAACAAGCCTATCTGGAAGCGGCTGCCGCCCAGCCCGGGCAAGCGGCCCCCTCTTCGGAAGCGGTGGCCGAAATGGTGGAGCAGCTGAACAGCATTTGCGAAACGCTGGACGGCATGCCCGCAAGAATGCGCCGGGTCTTCATTTTGGCGCGCATGGAAGGCTTGCCCTACGGCGCCATCGCCCGGCAACTGAATGTCAGCGTGAACGTCGTGCAGAAAGACATGGTCCAGGCATGGCAGCGCTTCTACTATTCCGCCAATGGCTAAGCCGGCCGCCGCCTCGCCGCGCACCCGCGACATCGTAGCGCAGGCATCGTCCTGGTTCGTGCGGCTGCAGGCAGGCGCCGATGAGCGCACCGTGCGCGAATGGGAAACATGGCGCCTGGCCGACCCCGAACACGCCGCCGTCTGGCAACGTTTCGCCGCGCTGCACGACCTGCTGCCCGACGGCAGCCGCCCGCGCGACAAGGCCCAGGCAGCCGCCATCGAGGCGGTCGCCGGCACGCTGGGCCGCCGCACGCACTTGAAGCTCATCCTGTCCACCCTTACCGTCGGGCTGGCGGCTTCCGGCGGCTACCGCTATGCCAGCGGCAGCGGATGGCTGGCGGACTACCAGACGCAAGTCGGGGAGCAGCGGTCCTTCGACATCGGCGCCGGCCACGCTTCCCTGCTGCTGAATACGGACACCGCCGTCGACATCAAAGAGAACGGGCGCTTTACGGACGTGCATTTGTATGCCGGCGAACTCTTGCTGAACGACACAGGCCGGACATCCGCCGCGGACATCCGGGTGGTCACCCGCGATGCCATCATCGAACCGCGCAACGCAAATCTGCTGGTGCGCTGCCTGCGAGCCGACGCCGTCCCGCATACCTTCGCCGCGCTGGGGACCGGCAGCGCCCGCATCACCACCCCGGCGCAGGTCCGGCAAGACATGCACGCCGGACAAATGCTGCGGATCGCCGGCGGCCGGATTATCCCCCAGGACGGCCGCCCCGACCGCGAGTTCGCCTGGACGCAAGGCGTGCTGGTGGCCGACGACATGCGCCTGGCTGACTTTCTGGAGCAGCTTGGCCGCTATCGCCCGGGCTTTTTGCGCTGTGCGCCCGGCCTGGAAAACCTGCGCGTGACCGGCACATTCCGCATCCAGAACACCGACAGAGTCCTGCAGGTGCTGGCCGAATCCCTGCGGCTAAGGCTTGAATACCGCACGCGCTATTGGGTGACGGTCGTTCCAGCCTAGAAGGGTGGCTGTCGTTCCGGCCCAGAATTGAAACATTATGTAAATACCCGGCAGATTGGGGCTTCTGGCTCGTTAGGACAAATTGAACAGCTTCTCTTTTCCAGCTCAATCCCTGACGACTCTCCCTATGCAAACCAGAACTCCCGCAAAACTCCACCCTTCCGTCAATCGCCCTGCTCCATGCCTGCTGGCCCTGATGCTGGCCGGCGCGCTTGCCCTGGCAACACCCGGCACCCACGCGGCGCAGGCCGCCGGCGCGCAGGTCATCGACCTGACACTGCCGGCCCTGCCGCTGGACGAAGCCCTGCTTCGGCTGGGGCAGCGCGCGGGAACGACCATCGTCGTCGACCCGCGGCTGACCCGCGGCAAAGTCACGCCGGCGGCGCATTTCCATGGCTCTCTTGAACATATCCTGGACCGGCTGCTGCAGGGCACGGGCCTGCGCACGGCGCCCAACGGCAACCACGAAGGCTACAAGCTCGAGCCCGCGCCCGAGGGCAATGGCGCGGTCACGCTGTCGGCGGTCACCGTGCGAGGCCACGGCGACGGAACCATCGGCCCGCTGACGCTGGACAGCAAAACCGCCACCAAAACGGATACCCCCCTCATCGAAACCCCGCAATCCATTTCCGTGGTCAACAGAGACCTGATGGACATGCTCGGCGCCAGCAGCGCCGCCGAAGCAGTGCGCTACAGCGCGGGGGTGTCGATCGGCGGCTATGGCGTGGACAGCCGGGTCGATGAAATTTCAGTGCGGGGCTTCCGTACAGGCAGCTTTGCCAACAATCTTTACCTGGACGGGCTGCGCCCGCCCGGCAGCAGCAGCGGCGCCACCGCGTCGGCCACGCAGTTCGACGGCTATGGTCTGGAGCGGGTGGAAGTACTGCGCGGCCCGTCCTCGGTGCTCTATGGCCAGATTGCGCCGGGCGGCCTGGTGAACGTGGTCAGCAAGCGCCCGACAGACTACGCCCGCGGCGAAATCGGCGTGTCCACCGACAACTACGGCCTGGCTCGCCTGAACGCCGATGTCAGCGGCCCGGTGGACAAAGACGGAAAGTGGCTGTATCGCATCGTGGGCACGGGCTACCATACCGACACGCAGGTCGACCATGTAGAACTCAACCGCATCATGCTGGCGCCCAGCCTTACCTGGCGCCCCTCGAACCGCACGTCGCTTACGCTGTTTGCCAACTACCAGCAGGACCGCGGCGGTAGCACCTACCAGTTCCTGCCCTCGCACGGCACCTATGAGGAAACCCAGTATGGACGTTTCGGCTCCGACCGCTTTCTGGGCGAGCCCGGCTTCAATCGCTACGACAGGACGCAGTCCTCTATAGGCTATGAGTTCAGCCATGCCTTCTCGGACAAGTTCAAGGTCAGCCAGAAGCTGCGCTACATGCGGGTCGACACGGACAACGCCGGCGTCAACCGCCAGGGAGACCTGCAGGACGACGGCCGCACCCTGCTGCGCTCGGCGTCCTCCAACGAGATACGTTCGGAAGGGTTTTCCATGGACACCAACGCCCAGTTCGATTTCGATCTCGGGCCGACCCAGCATACCGTGCTGGCGGGCCTGGACTATCGCACCCAGACCATACGGGTGGCCCAGGCCAGCGGCAAGGCGCAGCCCCTGGACGTCTTCGAGCCGGTTTACGGAACGCCCGTCATCGTGGGCGCCATGACGCCCAGCCAGCGTAACAACAGCGAACAGACAGGCCTGTACGCCCAGGACCAGCTGCATTGGGGCCGGTGGACAGCCACCTTCGGCCTGCGCCGGGACTGGTCCCGGGACAACTCGCTGGTGCGCGCCACCGGCGTCAAGACCGGCTATTCCGATGAAGCCACGACAGGGCGCGCCGGCCTGGTCTACCTGTTCGACAACGGCCTTGCGCCCTACTTCAGCTATTCGACCTCGTTCGAGCCCGTCAATGGCTCGGACTACTACGGTGTACAGTTCAAGCCCACCAAAGGCAAGCAGGTCGAGGCGGGCGTCAAATACCAGCCGCCGGGCTCGCGCAGCATGGTCACCTTTTCGGCCTACGAGATAAAGCAGCAGAACATCAGCACGCCGGATCCCGACCCCACGCATATCTGCAACGGAGGAAGCTGCAATGTGCAGACCGGGGAAGGCACAATACGCGGCCTGGAGCTAGAAGGCAATATGGCCGTGTCGGACAGCCTGACGCTTATCGCATCGGCCACCCTGATGGACAGCGAGGTCACCCAAAGCAATGACTCGAGCCTGGGCAACGACCTGCCCCGCGTCCCGCGGCGCAGCTACAACCTGTGGCTGGACTATCGCTTCCCGCAGGGCATGCTTGCGGGCCTGAGCCTTGGCGGCGGCGTGCGCTATACCAGCAGCATGTATGGCGACAGCGCCAACCTGTATCCCAGCGGCTCGGTGACCCTGTTCGACGCGGCGCTGCGATACGACCTGGGACGGCTCAACCCGTCGCTCAAGCGCTTCAGGCTGTCGGTCAACGCGACCAATCTGGCCGACAAGGAGTACCTGGCCACTTGCTCGGGCAACGCCAGCTGCTACTACGGCCCGCGCCGTTCGATTCTTGCCAACGTCAGCTACCGCTGGTAGAGAGCCGGCATGCTGAACAAGCTTCTGCTGGCCTGCCTTTGTTGCGCAATGGGCGGCGGCGCCGCCGCCCAGCCACCCGCGCCGCCGCACGGTCGCTGGGACGAACCCGTCGGCCAGACCGTGGCGGACCGTCCCTCTGCGCTGTACCGGTTCGAAAGACACCAGATCGACTCGGAGGACGGCAAAAGGCATTACCGGATCGAGATTTCCATACCGCTGGCCCCCGCGCCCAAGGCCGGCTACCCCGTGCTGTACATGCTGGACGGCAACGCGGCCATGGACACATTGCGGCCCGAAGACCTGGCATCGCTGTCCCGCCGCAACCCGCCCGTGCTGGTGGCCATAGGCTACGACGTGCCCACGCGCAACGACGTCATCTCGCGCGCCTACGATTACACGCCGCCCGTCTACCGGGACGGAAAGCGCGTCGAGAAGCCGGTGGTGCTGGGGCGAGAGGGAGGCGGCGCCGACATATTCCTGAAGTTCATCCAAACCCGCGTCAAACCGCTGGTCCGCAAGCGCGTGAATGTCGACAGCGGAAACGAGTCCCTGTGGGGCCATTCCTACGGCGGCCTCTTCGTTTTGCATACGCTTTTCACACAACCGGACGCATTCGACCGCTACATCGCCGGCGACCCTTCGGCGTGGTGGCATGACGGCGTGCTGGTGCGGGAATGGCGCGCCTTCGACAAACAGCGGGCGGCTGGCAGGCAAGTTTCGATTCTGGTCGGCACCAAGCCGCGCAACACCCCGCCGCCAGGCCGGACGCACGGATCAGGCCCCCGAGGCGGCGGACGCACGGACCAGCGCGGGGCCGTCAGGGAAATGGCCGAGGGCCTGCGTGAAGGCGGCGCCGACGTGTACTACCGGGCCTTCCCGCGGCACGGGCATGGCGACATGATACGTGTGTCCCTGGAGCGGGCGCTGGAAGTGTCCCATTTCCCTTGAACTGCTATTAAACTATCCCGCACACCAGATGCCGCGCGGCGGCCTGCGCCTGGCGCCGGTTGCCCCGGCTGGAAATTACCACAGCCATAGACGCGATAGCCGCCCACGTAAAGCGCAAGCGGAGTGCCAGCGCAACACATAAACAATGACGACCATCGCCTCGACAAAAATCCAGCTCATCGAAAAAAAGTTCGCCCGGCCCATAGGCGGTTCCGGCGTGACCGGCGTCGACATCATCGCGGCGACCCTGCGCGATGCCGACGGCGCAGAAGGCCTGGGGTTTTCCTACGTGATCGGCGGGGGCGGCGCCCTCATCGCGCAGCTCGCCCAGGCACAGGCCGCCCGGTTCCTGGACGGCTCGGCGCTGCAAGCCCCGCCGGACCATTGGGCCGAAATCAAGAAAAGCTTCAACCGGACCGGCGACGGCCCCAACCTTCTGGCCCTGGCCGCGCTCGACGTCGCGCTGTGGGACCTGACCGCCAGGAAAAAAAATGAGCCCCTGGCGCGCACCCTGGGCGGAAACCTTCTGCCCGCGCCCCTTTACGCCAGCGGCGGCTTCAGCCCCACGGGCTCACCCCAGCAAAGTGCGGAACTGGCGGCGTCCTACATCGAGGCGGGCTATGCGGGCGTGAAACCGCGCGTGAATGCCAGCCGCGAAGACGAACCCGTCCTGCGCGCCGTGCGCGACGCCATCGGCCCCGACGCCCGGCTGATGGCCGACGCCAACGAAAAAGGCAATTCCGGCACCGCATCCAGGCTGCTGGCCCTGGCCGCGGAATACGGGCTGAGCTTCATCGAAGAACCCCTGCCCTCCGGCGACATACTGGGCTACCGCCGGCTTGCCGCGCAAAAGCATGGAGCAGCCATCGCCATCGGAGAGCACTTCCAGGGTTTCGACCGCTTTGCCGTCTGCCTGGAAGACGGCATTGCCACCGTCATCCAGCCCGATCTGGCGATGATCGGCGGCCTGACGCCCTGCCTGGAAGTCGCGCGCATGGCCGCGGCCAAGGGGGCGACAGTCGCCCCCCACTTCCTGCCCGGACTGTTCGTGCACCTGGCCGGCGCCTTTGACGGCCAGCTTCTGCTGGAAGAATTTCCCATCGTGGAGGATGCCTTCGAGGGATGGCCCGAACGCGACAAGGACGGAACCCTTAAGGCGCGGGATTGCGCGGGGCATGGGCTGGTGTTGAAGAGAGGGTGAGACGCTGCGGCGTTGCACCGATGCCACAAATCCGCACAGAATGCTTTATCTTTGATAATAAGAATCAGTATCATTATTTAAATAAATAAGATTTAAAATCCTTCGGTGCATGAATACAGCGCCGGAGGACGGCGCAGTCCCTCGGGCATCCCCGCCCAGAATCCATAGATCGCAAAGGCATTCCATGTCCAAAATTCACCTATCCCTTCTAACGGGCGGCCTGATGCTGTCCGCCGCGGCAAACTCGCATGCACAGACTGCGGCAGCCACGCCCGGCTACCAGAAAGACACCGTGGTTCTTCCCGCCATTACGGTGAACGCGGCTGCGCAAAAGGACGATTTGCCCCCCGTCGCGCCCGGCGGGCAAGTTGCCACGGGCGGGCGGCTGGGTGCGCTGGGCAACCAGAGCGTCATGGACACGCCCTTCAACCTGACCAGCTACACATCGGAGCTGATTTCGAATCAACAAGCGCGCAACATCGCCGATGTCGTCACGAACGACCCCTCTGTGCGCTTCACCACCTCGAACGGCCACGCTTACGAAAACTTCCGGATCCGCGGTTTCGATGTGAACCAGAATGACCTTGCGTTGAACGGCATGTATGGCCTGCTGCCGGTCGGGCACACCCCGGTTGAAATGTTCGAACGGGTAGAAGTCCTGAAGGGGCCAAGCGCACTGTATTCCGGCATGGCGCCCAGCGGCGCGGTGGGCGGCGTCATCAACCTGGTCCCCAAACGCGCGGGGGACACCCCTCTTAGCCGTGTGTCGGCCACCTATCAGTCTGACGCCCAATTTGGCACCAGCGTGGACCTGGCGCGCCGCTTCGGCCAGGACAACGCTGTGGGGCTGCGCATCAATGGCGCCTTCAGCAATGGCGAAACCGACCTGGACGGCCAGTCCAAGAAACGGCAATTCCTGTCAGCCGCGCTGGACTATCGCCAGGGCGGGCTGACCGCTTCGCTTGACACCTACTACAGCAAAGAATCGTACAAGGGCGGCACGCCGGCCATGTTCTGGATGGCGGGCACCGACATACCCGAAGCGCCCGACCCGAGCATCAACCAATTTCCGGCGGCCCACGCAGAACTGGAAAGCAAGGCAGCGGTTGCCCGGGCAGAGTACAGCTTCAATTCCCATGCCTCGGTTTTCGCCGGCATTGGGGCGCGCAAACACGACTACTCCGGCTTCATCAACGGTTCGCATGTCCGCAACATCGATGGCGCCGGCAACAGCCCCGCTTCCGTTACCGTGGGCATGCGCGGCTACGATGACAACACCTCGGCCGAAGGCGGCATGCGCCTGAACTTCACCACAGGCAGCATCGGCCATGAAGTGGTGCTGCAGGCGTCGTATATGGACTCGGAGTCCGGTTCGGACAGCAACGTCTCTCAGTTTGCCACCAATATCTATAATCCTGTGTATCACGCCATGCCCGCCATTCCCGGCAACGCCCCAAAGACCTCCGAAAATACGCTCTCCAGCCTGGCCTTGGTTGACACGCTTTCCTTTCTGGACGACAAGGTCCGCCTGACACTGGGGGCCCGCCACCAGACCGTCAAGACAAAAAATTTCAGCGCCGCCACCGGCGCCCAGACCAGCGACTACGACAAGAGCGCGGTGACGCCCGCCGTTGCGCTGGTGGTCAAGCCCTGGGGGCCGGACATCTCTTTGTATGCCAACTATGTGCAGGGCCTGAGCAAGGGCGACACTGTCACAACCCCGGTCTATGCCTATGACCACACATTCGCCCCCTACAAGACAGAACAAAAAGAAGTCGGCGTCAAATGGAAGGCGGGGGGTTTCACCAACACGCTAAGCCTGTTCGAAATCACCAAGCCCATGCTTATCCAGGTAAACGGCAACATCCCCTCGGATGATGGCGAAAAACGAGTGCGAGGCCTGGAATGGAACACCTTTGGCCAAGTGACGCGCGGCGTGCGCCTGCTGGGCGGCGTAGCCTATACACAAGGCCGGCAGACCAAGACGGCGGGCGGGCTCTATGACGGCAACGTCGCCGTTGGCGCGCCGCGCTGGCAGGCCAATATCGGCGCGGAGTGGGACACCCCCTGGCTGCATGGCCTGACGTTCAGCACCCGCCTCAGCGCAAACTCCAGCCAGTACCTCGACGCCGCCAATACGCAAAAAACACCCGGCTGGGGCGTCGTCGACATAGGCGCGCGCTACGCCACCACGATTTCCGGCCGCGACGTGGTGTTCCGGCTCAATGCCAACAACGTCTTCGACCGCTACTACTATTCCGGCGCATTCAGCGACACCACGCCCATTGCGACCCTGGGGCAAGGACGAATCCTCATGGCGTCGGCCACCGTGGATTTTTAACTGCTGCGATGACCTGGTTCACCCTCGGCGGCCTCGCCGCCGTAATCACGGGCTGCGTGTGCCTGTATTGCGCATCCGGCAACCAGCGCCTGCTTGCCAAACCCTGGCCAGGCAGGCCAGCCCACGTCGCCGCCGTCCTGTGGCTGGGCGCGGGCGTGCCTGCCCTGGCGCGCGAGGCCCGGCTTCTGACCACCTTATTCACGCTGGGCACAGCCTTGATGCTGGCATGTGTCCTGCTACCCTATCTGGGGGCATTTGTGCATGAGCGACGCACACGCCAAACCCGTACGCCATAAAACGCCGCCCATCCGGCGCGACTGGCTTGCCAAAACCCTGGCCGGCACAGTGCTGGGCGCCACATTGGCCCTGGGCGTCAGCGGCCTGTATTCGCATCTGCATGCGGGCCTGGCGCTGCCCACCCGCGGCCAGCTGGCCATGTGGATGGTGCCGCCGATCTGGCTGGGCGCGCTGTCAGGCGTTTATTTCTTTTCCAGCGGCCTGCGGGCCTGGCTGTGGCTGGGCGCGGGCAATGCGCTGGTTTACGGTGCGCTGCTTGCATTGCCGCAGACGGGTTGACCAATCGCCATGAAAGCCGACTACATACGCATCTACAAATCGGTGCACACATGGACGGGCCTCATCAGCGGCATGGCGCTGTTCATTGCCTTCTACGCGGGCGCCCTGACCGTATTCAAAGAGCCCATCGTCCGCTGGGTCTCGCCGCCCTCCCAGGCGCGCCTGGTGCCGCTTGCCGATGCGCAAACCCTCATTCAGCAGGCATTGGCCAGCCGCCCCGACGCGGCAAAAAGCTTTGTCATCCATGTACGCGACGACGAAAGCGTGGCGCAGCGCATGGAATGGCAAATACGCGATCCGCAGGCCGACGACCACGACGAGTCCGCCACCCGCCGGTATGGCGCTACCCTGGACGCGGCAGGGCAAGCGCAGTTCCAGGAGCTTAACCCTTCTATCCTGGGCGAGTTCATAGATGTGCTGCATCGCGTGGTGGGCCTGCCCGTCGACAGCGACCCGAACCGTTGGATAATGGGCGTCATCGCAGTGCTCTATACACTGGCGCTGGTGTCCGGCGTCGTGGTCTTGCTGCCCTCGCTGGTCAAAGATTTTTTTGCCTTGCGCGTAGGCAAAAACCTGAAACGCATGTGGCTGGACGCCCACAACGTCGTGGGCATCGTCAGCCTGCCTTTCCACCTCGTCATGGCCCTGACCGCCGTGGTATTTGCCTACCACGACCAAATCTACGGCCTGCAAGACAGGCTGATCCACAACGGCCAATGGGCCAGCGCTTTCCAGCGCCCCGCGGCACAGTCGGGCGCCGCGCCCAGCAGGGACCCGGCCCACATGCTGAGCCCGCCCGCCCTGCTGGACACCGCCCAGGCCGCCGCGCCAGGCCTGCGGCCGACCGCGCTGGAATATCAGAACGTCACCGGCCCCCGCGCGGTCGTGCGCGTTTGGGGCAAAGACCCCACGGCCGTGGCGCCCCGCGCGCTGGGCGGCTTTATTGCGCTGGATCCATACTCTGGCAAGCCGCTCAACACCGATTACCTTCCCGGCCGGCAGGACACCCCCAATCTGTTGATCAGCAGCTTCTTCGCCTTGCATATGGCCTCGTTCGGCGGCTCGGCAGTGCAATGGATGTACTTCCTGCTTGGCATGGCCGGCGCCTGGCTGTTCTACACCGGCAACCTGCTGTGGATAGAAACCCGCCGCCGCAAGCAGACTCGCCAGAACCCGCTTCCGCCAGCCCAGCGCCTGGACACCCTTCTGATGGCCCATGCCACCGTCGGCATCTGCCTGGGCTGCGTCTGCGGAATTTCACTGACCATCGTCGGCGGCAAATGGCTGCACGGCATCGTCCAGGACATGCGCAACTGCCACATGCTGCTGTACTATGCCGCCTTCTTCGGCTGCATCGCCTGGGCCTTCTGCCGCTCTCCGGGCCGCGCCGCCGTCCACCTGCTATGGGCGGCGGCCCTGCTGACCCTGTGCATCCCCGCCACCACCCTCCTTGCCTGGCTCATCCCCAGCCTGGGGCTTTGGGGACACACCTCGGCCGCCACACTGGGCGTGGACCTGACCGCTTTCGCGGGTGCGCTGTGCTTTTCGTGGATGGCCCGCGCCACCGCGCGGCGCCTGGCCCGCGGGCCGGCCGACAGCGTGTGGGCCGGCAAAGATTCGAGCACTTACTGAGTTGAATCGACCAGCGGAATTGGCGCAGGCCTTTCGGTTAGTACAGGGACAACCACGCGATCCGAAGGGGTGGTCGCCGCATAGGCGGGGATGATTCGCTCCAGAAGATATACGGCCGGCTTCGGCCAGAAACAGCCATTGGGCGCTACGAACGGGCTGAATCGTCGACCGGCCGAATTCCTTGTTTCCAGCCCGCTGGTTCGATGAAGTCACCAGCTATAGTTCAGTGTCCCCACAACGGCGCGCCGGTTGCCATAAAAAACGGATTGGTCATAGAAGCCAGGCGTGAAATAGCGCTTGTCAAAGAGGTTGGTCGCACTGATCGACGCGCGCAAGCCCTTTAGATCTGGGCTCAACCGGCCCAGGTCATACCGCACCACCGCATCGACCAGGGTGTACCCGCCAATCTTGACCGTATTGGCCGCGTTGTAAGAAGCGCCAACATAGCGCACTCCAGTGCCCAGACCCAGGCCGGTGAGCGGCCCGGTGCGCACGGTGTAGTCGACGAACAGGCCCGCCATGTGGCGCGGCACCGACGCGGGGCGTAGGCCCTTCTTGCTAATGCCAGTGACGAGATCAGCGTTGTCCTTGGTGATCTCGGCATCCAGGTAGGTGTACGACGCCGCCACGTTTAGGCCAGTGGCCAGCGAGGTCTTAGCTTCCAACTCCAGCCCCCGCGAGCGAACCTCGCCGTCCTGCACCGAATAGCCGGAGTACACAGGGTCCGCGGTCGTGACGTTTTGCTGCGTCAACTGGAACAGAGACGCGGTGATCATGCTGTCAGAACCCGGAGGCTGGTACTTGATGCCGACTTCGTACTGCTTGCCCGTGGTTGGATCAAAATTGCGGCCTCCCCGTGCCGGCGCCATGGTGCCCGAGGCGGGCTGGAACGACGTGGAGTAGCTGACGTACGGTGCGATGCCATTGTCGAAAAGATAGGTCAGTCCACTACGGCCGGTGAAGGCTTCAGAATTGACCTTGCTGGAAGCATCGGACAGATAGTCGGATTCCTTGTTGGTGGCCCAGTCGTAGCGGCCGCCCAGCGTCAGGATCCAGCGCTCATAACGCAGCTGGTCCTGCGCATACAATCCGGTCTGATAGACTTGGCTCTTGCCGTCCACCGATTTGAAGCTGTTCCACGTGGTGGTGTTGGTATAGACGGGATTGAAGATGTCCACCGTGCCGTTGGTGCCCCCCGTGCGGGATTCGCGGCCGGAGTAGTACCCATAGTCCAAGCCGGCCAGGACGGTGTGCAGCACGGCGCCCGTCGTGATGCGGCCTTCGACATTGGTGTCGATCAGGAAAGTGTCGGTGCCTTTCGGACGGTCCTGCATGCCAAACGTGTAGTAGCGTCCGTCGGTCAGCTGCGCTGAGTTGCGCGCGCCGCTGGACACGAAATCAACGTGGGCGTGCGTGTACCGCGCCTTCTGACGCACGGTCCAGTTTTCCGTGGCGGCATGTTCGATTTCATAGCCGACCGAGGTGTTTTCGACCGTGTAGTGCGTCAGGTCGGGTTGCCCCAGGAAGACGTCCGACGGGAAGCGGCCAGCGGGGTTGTCATCGACGGTGCCAGTCAGCGGCAGGCTTTGTTCCGAGCCTCCGCGCTTGGATTTCTGATAGCTGGCGTAGACGGTGACGTTGGTCCGGTCGGTGGGACGCCATGTCAGCGACGGCGCCAGATAGAGCCGATCGTCGGGAGAATGGTCGACCTGCGTTCCGCTATCGCGCGCCACGCCGGTGATGCGGTAAAGCCACTTGCCCTCCCGGTCCATTGGGCCGGCAAAGTCGAACGCAGCCTGGCGGCGGTCAAAGTTCCCGCTCTGCAGTTCGATTTCATGCAGCGGCGTTTCGGTGGGGCGCTTGGTCGTCATGTCGACCAGCCCGCCCGGGGCAATCTGTCCATACAGCACGGACGAGGGCCCCTTGATGACGTCGATGCGTTCCAGCCCATAGGTCTCGATATCGATGTCGTACTGGTTGAACCCCGCGCGCAGGCCGTCCCGGAACGTCGAGAACAGGTTGAAGGCGCGGAAGCCGCGCAGGTAGATGTCGGGCGCGCCTTGCCCGCCCGGGTAGTCGATGGCGCGAATGCCGGGTGTATACGCTACAGCGGAGTTAAAGTTTTGCACGCCCCGCTGATCCATTTCTTCGCGACTGACGACGCTGATAGCCTGGGGAATCTCGATCAGGGGCGTATTGGTCTTGGTGGCGCCCGACGAACGCAGCGCCACGAAGCCGTCGTCGGCAGACCGCTCGGCGGAGCCGGTCACGGCGATGCTTGGGAGGGTGACCACGGATCCCGCTGCGGGCAAGGCCTGCAGCGTGTAAGCGCCCTGCGCGCCGCGGACGGCCTGCAGTCCACTACCCGCCAG